>JACCDH010136968.1_pt1 | contig 35795 bp, 34 predicted proteins | sample 7442481 | NCBI WGS metagenome assembly JACCDH01 (sample SAMN15323433, study PRJNA562643) | freshwater metagenome | isolation source: river surface water | place: USA:Blue River Watershed | collected 2017-08-15
CTTCCACTCCGCCATTTATCATTGAAATTAAATGAATATTTTTCGATTATTGGAATTGTTACCATAATAGCTCCACTTCACAGCCGAGCCTTCGAGTTAAGTAGCCGGCTGCTCCCTAGCGTGACCTCACTGCTCTGGTCCTTACCAATATCGAGCCCAGCGGTATTTGCTCTTCTAGCTGCGCAAGCATGTTAACCTGGTAAAGGCCACGAGCTTTATCCAAACACGGGTCCCTTTGGGCCAAATGACATCGGCCCTTGGACCCCGGCCCTCCCCCCCGGGGGGGCTGAAACGGCCTGCCTGCCAAAGGAACGGCTACACTTGCTGGTTCGAGATAGGCAGTGTGCTTCGATTCCGTTTGCTGTTGACCAGACGCTACTAGTCCCTCAAAGGCCGAGCTAAATGGGGAAGCCCTGCTCGAACACCTCTAGGACCTCCTGTGGCGTCCTAATGGTAGACTTCCCCCGCCGCTCGCTGCTGGCTTCAACGGGCGCATATGCCCTCCAATCGTTGGTTCGTAGCTCTTTCCAGATTGTGTCGAGTTGACCGGCCCTATCGCTTGCATTCTTGATTTCCGCATAGTCAAGCGGACTGAACCGCATGCGGACCTGCTCCTCGCGGAACTGCTCGGCAATATGGCCGTAGGTTTGGCTCACGGTGCGAATGTCGTTGTGCCCAAGTTGCTTGGCAACGACTTCTAATGGTACGCCCTGACGGATGAGGTCACTTGCATAGGTGTGACGAAGGCCATGGAATACAAACTGCTCCGGCAGACCGGCCTTGCTGACCGCCCGTCGAAAAAGGTTAGCATGTTGTCGCCGCCAAACTTTGCCCATGTCTGACTTGAAAACCAAGTCTCTGGCCTCCTTGCCTTCAATCATTCGCAGAAGGAAGGCCATACCCTCGTCAGGCAGGAACACAAACCTCGCCGGACTCCTTTTGAAGGCAGCAACCCGGAGTCCGAAAATCTGATGGCCGACGTCCTCAACTCTTAGGTTAGCAAGTTCGCCGACCCGGCATCCTGTGTAAAGCGCCGCAAGCGTCAGATTGCGCAGTCCCGGGGTGCAATGTGCTAGGAGACGCCTGCATTCTTCCCTGTTCAGAAACAGTAGTCTGGGCGCATGAACCACAGAGATACGCTTCAGACAGCGAATTGGCATGTCTGACCCGATCTTTCCATTCTCCCAAGCATGGACGAAGGCCATCTTCAAAATGCCTACGACGGTGTTGTAGGTTCGCTTGCGGCGGCGTAGCTCATCGGGGGTGAGGGCTTCACGTTGAACTGGTGGTTTGTTCCGCAAACTGAAGCCGAAGCGTGGTGGGGTCTGTATGATTTGCAGCGCAATCTTCTGGAGATCAATCGACTTGAACTGGTCAAGCGGTATATGTGTGATTCCGTTGCTCAGGTGATGGTTTAGCAAGACGACTGAGTTGTAATGTCCGCCAGCAGACCGTGCAACTTTTGCCCAGTCTAGATAGTCATGCAACGCATGACCCACGCTGTAAGTGTTACCAATGGGGCAGAAACTGAGATTGTCTGCCCGGCCTCGAGGCGCTCGTTCAGCGGCCTCACCTCGCGCGTTCCATTCTTCAATCCACTCAAAAGCTGCGTCGATGGCCGTGAGGTAGCTGACCAAGCCGCGTCCCATGTCAAGCGCTGGTCCTAGGCATCGCTGAATGTAACGCCGATCTCGTGTGAGTATGCGAGCAGTCCAGTTGCAGTGCCTGCCGTCTGGGCGATGAATGCCGATGTGACGTCCAACAAGCAGGTGATGCCAATATGGAGAATCCCTAAACTCTAAACGACTGATCGTAACCTCTGTCTGAAAACCACAGGTCGCTATTGTGTCCTTCGGCCCTGAGAACTGGGCCATAAGTCTCTCGTTCATTCTATACCTCTCTAACGCTCGAAGAGAGCGGATAGCAAAGACCATTGGGGTGGAGGCGCAAAGCGACTTTTCGGGCCCGCTCGCTCCCAATTGAAGCCAAGGACGGGTCCCTTTGGGCCAAATGACCGCGGTCCTTGGACCCCGCCCCCCCTCCGGGGGGGCTGAAACGGCCCCCGCCTTCCTGAAAGACAGCTACAGATGCTGGATCGACAAATTCAGAGGCGGGCAATTCGGTTCAGTTGGAAGAACCCGCCCCCGCGGTTCGCAACCCAGTCGCTCCGCCACTTGCACATTGCAAACCCAAGATAAGGTCCCTGACGGGGCCTTTTTTCTTTTTGTTTCAAAGGGGTTTAGCGAGGCCACCCGACTTTCTGAGACTGGCATTTCAGCCAAAATCGGTCTCTGAACGCCCGGCGTCTCTTTCCACCCGCCCTTCACCCAAATCGAGACGGATTCAAAAGATCATGCGATTTCAGTGTGTTGGCGAAATTGAATTGTGCCGCAGTTGAAGCGGGTTCGTCCGCTCTCGGAGCGAACAGAGACACCAGAAGGCGGCGTGGTCGTGCGGAGTGGCGCGAACTTCAGCGTGGGGTCAGGCTTCTGGCCCTAGGTCGCAACGGGCGGAAAGCTGACCTTCGCTGCCACTGCTGCTTTCGATTCTGTGCACAAGCCGGGCTATCGGAAGCGACCATGGAGGCGATGAACGATACAAACTGATCCCCCACGCCCAAGATGATTGACAGCACGGTGGCTTGCGTCTGATGCGTCTCTGGCTCCGCCACTCGTCAACAGGACGCAAAGTCGCTTAACGTCAGCGCGCCTGACCGCCTCTGACAGCGACGATCGAGATTGCCACCCAAGTGGCAAGGCGAAGCCCCATGGCACCCATGGTCCGCGCTTCGTATGGTGTCCCGCTCCAGACCTTCCAGAGGAAGGTGGCGAAGACGGCTGCGGTTGCCAAGGCGATGACGATCGAAAGGCTGGTCGCCCAGCTTGCGCGATACCAAAGGCCAAGACCTGCGACGACATAGGCGAACCCGGCGAGGAAGTTGAACCACAGCACCAAGGGCACGACAGCGCCCATGTCGGCCCCCCCAAAGAGGGCGCGCCCGCCGGAGAAGATCGTCAAAAGCCCGAAAATGACAGCAACTATGGCGGCAGCAGTGACAGAACGGGTGCGGGGTGACATGGCCTTCTCCTTTGTTCAGCTGTCCACGAGGCGACCATCGCGCAGGTGGATCAGGCGGTCGAAGCGGTCGAAGATCTTTTCGTCATGGGTGACGGCGATAATGCAGGCTTCCTGTTCGGTCGCGAGCTTGCGCAAGAGGTCCATAACAAGCTGCGCGCGCCCGCTGTCCAGGGCAGCGGTCGGCTCATCTGCAAGGATGATCCGTGGTCGGTTGGCCAGGGCGCGTGCTATGGCCACACGCTGCGCTTCTCCTCCCGACAGAAGTGCTGGCTTCACCGATGCGCGATGTCCGACTTCGAGGTAGTCAAGCAACTCACGCGCGCGGGCGCGGCCCTTGGCGGCAGGCCAGCCGGCAAGGTCGAGCACGACGGAGACATTTTCTTCGGCGGTCAGGAAGGGCAAGAGGTTGTGCGCCTGAAAGATGAAGCCGATCTTGTCCAGTCGCAGCCGCCGCAGGTCGCTGCGCAGCCATTTGCCGTCAAACACCGGGTCACCGTCCAGTTCCACCTGGCCCGCTGACGGGGCAAGGATGCAGCCGATGATGTTGAGAAGCGTGGTTTTACCCGAGCCGGAAGGGCCCAGAAGTGCTATCACCTCGCCCGCGCGAACTTGCAGGTCGACGGCGCGCAGGGCGTCGACGCGGGTTTCGCCCGAGCCGTAGTGCTTTGCCACGCCCTGCACCGTTACCAGAACATCGCCCCGGGTCATGGCCTTAGCCTCCCAGAGCGGTGGCAGGGTCGACCTTCATCGCCGCGCGCACGCCAAGGCCCGATGCAACGATGCAGACCACAAGGATGATTCCAGTCAGCACCAGCGCGTTGAATGGCTCCAGCACCACGCGGCGGGGGAAGTTGTCCTTGACCAGCAGGATCAGCGCCAGCCCGATGCCAAGTCCAGATGCGCCAAGGATCAGGGCCTGCTGCACGATCAGCCCGATGATGGTGCGGTCCGGCGCGCCGATCAGCTTGAGCGTGGCGATCTGTTTCAGCTTCTCCATTGTCATCGTGTAGATGATGAGGGCGATCACCACCGCGCTGACTGACAGCAGGATCGCAAGGAACAGGCCGATCTGGCGCCGTGCCCTGTCCACGACCGAAGCAAGCAGCAGATTCTCTTGTTCCGCCTGGCTGAGGGCGGAAAGGTGCTTCCATTGCCGCACGGTCGCGGTCAGCAATGCGACATCCGCGCCCGGTTCCAGCACCGCGATCACGGCGGCCACGGTGGGCAGGCGGGCACCACCCGCGCCCCGTGCGGCCTGCACGCGCGCGGCGGCAGGGTCCAGTGCGGTCTGCAACGCAATGGCGTCGGCAAGGGTCACATAGACCGCCGGGTCCCCGCCCGAGTTCATCGCATTTTCCACCAGACCCACGACGGTAAACCGGTCGCGGCCAAGGCGGATCCGGTCGCCGATCACCAGCCCGGTCTTGCGGTCGGCGATCAATTCGAAATGGCTGCTACCAAATCCGCGCCCTTCGGCAATGCGCTGCGGTCCACCGGGACGGCCGGGTTCAAAGCCGATGACGTAAAGCCGCAAGGTCCGGCCCGCATGGGCGGCCTCGATGGTCTGGAAGGTGATGGCACCCGCCTCGGCCACGCCGGGCATGCGGGCGACGGCGTCCCGCGTGTCCGCAGGGATGCTTGAGGCCTCGGCAAACGGGCCTTGCGTGCCCGCCTCGACCACCCAGACATCGGCTGCGGGGGCCTTCACGACGGCCAACGCGTCGGCCACCAGCCCGTTGTAGATGCCGATCATCGCCAGCACGACCGTCATCAGTAGCCCAAGACCAAAGCAGGTCAGGACAAAGCGGAACAGACCGTGCCGGATGTCGCGGATGGCAAGGTTCATGGCGTATACCCGATCCGGGCCAGCCGTCCCTCGTCCGCGCCCTGCGGCGGGTTCGCCACGATCTGCGCGCCTTCGGGCAGGCCGCCCGTCACCTCGATCCGGCCACGGTCATCGCGTGCGCCGAACGTCAACTCTGCGCGCACCAGCCGCCCGTCCTGCACCGTCCAGACTTGGCCCTGAAAACCATCAAAACCGGAAATCGCCACTTCGGGCACCATCAAGGCGCTGGCCCGTGTGCCAGTCAGAATGCGCACCTCGGCCTGTTCACCCAGAAACATTTCGGCCGGGCAATCGGCGCAGGTCAGCAAGACCCGGCGTTCTTCGTTCACCCGGTCGCTTTCAAGACCGATGCGGGCAATGGTGCCGTGAAATTCGCCAGCGGGCTGCGACCGCAGGCGAATGGTGCCGGGCTGGCCCAGGGCAAGCTGACCTGCGCGCTCTTCGTCGATGTAGGCCTGTATCCAGATGGTGGCGGGATCGATGAGGGTAAAGATCGGATCGCCCGCCCGGACCACGGCCCCCGTTTCAGCGTGGCGGGCAACGATGACTGCGTCAAAGGGCGCAAAAAGCCGGTGATGCGCCAGCAGTGTCTCTTCAAGTTGAAGGGCGGCGGCGGCGTCCACTGCCTGTGCGCGGATCACGTCGCGCTCGGCCTCGGCCACGGCCACGTCGGCCCGGGCCACATCCTCGTCTCGCTGGGCCTCTTCGGCGCGCTGAAGACTTGCGGCTTCCTGACGGCTCAGTTCCAGCAGACGCAGATTTGCTGTCTCACGCTGCGCCAGAATGGCCCTTGCGCGGACAACGGAAGCCTCTGCCTTGGCCTGGTTGGCATGGCTGGCCGCAACAGCGGCGTGGGCGCGGGCAACGCGCGCTTCCTGTTCGCCCTGGTGCAATGCGCCGAGGATTTGCCCCTTGGCAACGCGGTCGCCCGCGTCGGCCGAGAGGGAGAGAAGCGTGGCGCTGACTTCAAAGCCAACCCGCGTCAGCACCCGCGCCTCAACGGTGCCAAGGCCGTAGATGCGCAGGGCCACGTCAGGTTCAGGCTCCACGACCGTCACGGTCAGCGGCCGCTCTGTCATGAACAGAACGCCTGCCCCGATGGCCAATACTGCCACAGCCCCGATGTACCATGCCTTTTGCATCACTCAGCCCCCTCTCACTCCTAGCAGCCGAAGTTGGACAGCCAGAAGGCGCAGTCCTTCGTCGCGCAGGACGAAATCCCGCGCGCCCAGCGACCAACGGATCGCCAATCCCTGAATGAGGGACGTCAGAAGTACGGCCACATCCCCGGCAGCAACATCCTTGAGCAGAGCGTTGTCCCGTTGGCCTGCGATGACTTCTTGCATCAACAGTCCGTGCAGCGCAGCCAGACGATCCCGGAACGCTGCACGCAAGGCGGCGTTTTCGACATTCAGTTCGCGCGAGAACAAGAGCATGGGCAACGCGGGGTGCGCCGTGATCTGGTCCAGTTGCGCACCAACCAACGCCTTCAGGCGTTCGACCGGCGGGTTGGCTTCTTTCAGTGCTTCGGCCCAGGCCGCCGTGAGCAGGCCCGCTACATGATCGGCAACAGCCACCCACATCTCGGCCTTGGTCGGAAAATGCCGGAAGATGGCAGCCTGTGTTACCCCGACTTCTGCCGCGACGGCGCCTGTCGTCACCCGGTCCGGTCCGATCCGGTCGGCGAGATCAAGGATCACCGCGACGATCTGGGCCTTGCGAAGGTCTGCCGATTTGCGCATGGGGTTTCCTGAAATAGTAAGTGAGTGAATACTAACTAAAGCATGCGCAAGAGTCAATCCGACTGTGGAAAAGCTTGCAGAGATCAGCGGACCAAACTTAGGCCGAAGCGCGAGGGGGTGACCGCACGGGAAAGCGCGACGTGGAAAGGATCGCGCCCGCCCCATCAAGGGTGAACCTGCAGGCCCGGCCAGCATGACGAAACGTCAGCCGCCAGCGCCCCGCATCTTCGCCCTCCCCCGCTTCGCAAAGTGAGGTGAGAGTGCCCTCGCGCATCGCAAGGCGCACATCGTCCTCGGTCATCCTGAAGGCTTCAGCCAGGAGGACAGCCGGAATGACGAAGCCCTCACCATCGCGTTCGATCCGGTTCACGGCTGACCCACCAAGCCAAGTGGACTTTGCGGTGCCAGCGCGATATCGGCCAGGGTCGACCGGTTCAGATCGTCCAGAAACGCCACTTCCGCCGACCTGAGACGGGGCTTCAGGCCGCATCGCCCGTCGATCGAACAGGTTCCTGTCCCGGCCCCAAAGCACTCGACCAGCGGCTGACCTTCCTCAAGCAGGCACACGATGTCGCCCAGACGGATATCTGCCGCCGGTCGCGCAAGCACGGCACCACCACCGCCACCACGCCGGGTGTCGATGAACCCGGCGCGAGACAGATGCTGCATGATCTTGGCCAGATGGTTGCGTGACAGCCCAAGATCCTCGGCCAGCTCAGAGGTGGAAAACGCCCGTGCGGGATCGCCCGCCATGCGCATCAACATCCGAAGGCCGAAGTCGGTGAACGAGGTCAGGCGCATGCCGGTGAGCATCCTTGAATTGGTATTTACAATACCTATTAGCAGGTCTATTCCAAACCGCAAGACGGAGACTCAGATGGAAACGGTCGCTCCACTAGAAAATTCCATTTCAGCACGCCCGGGGATGACGGCCGCGCTGATGGCGGAAACCGGGCTGGATGAGGCGGTGCTGCGCAAGCTTGTGCACCGCTTTTACAGCAGGGTCCGCGCCGATCAGATGCTGGGACCGATCTTTGCCACAAGGATCACCGACTGGACCCCGCATCTGGAACGTATGGTCGCATTCTGGTCATCGGTCGCGCTGATGACTGGTCAATATCATGGCCGCCCGGTGCCAGCGCACACTCCCCTGCCCATCGACGCCGCACATTTCGACCGGTGGCTGGCGCTGTTCCGCGCCACGGCAGAGGAGACCTGCACTCCGGCAGGCGCGGCCCATGTGATGGAGCGCGCCGAACGGATAGCCCATTCCCTGCATATCGCGGTTGTATCCGCCCAAGGTTGCCCGGCCGCGCCACCCAAGCTGTTCTGATGACAGGAGCATCACGATGACAACCGTCCCGATCAACGACGCCGCAGCCCTGACCCACTATATCGAGACGCGCTATCACGCGCGCCATCGCGAGCAGTTGCCGATGCTGGCTGCCATGGCCGAGCGGGTCGAGGATGTGCATTTCGGCGATGACGGTGTGCCAGATGGCCTCTCGGTACTTTTGCAGCAGATGATTGGCGAGATGGAAATCCACATGAAGAAGGAAGAGCTGATCCTCTTTCCCGCCATCCGCCGCGGCGGGATGCCGGGAATCGAGGCGCCGATTGCGGTGATGCGGGCGGATCACGCCGGGCATGACCGCGAAGTGGCCGAGATCCGGCGCCGGACTGGCAACCTGACCCTGCCCGACGGGGCCTGCGGCACCTGGACGCGGCTCTATGAAGGTCTGGCCGACTTCATCGACGACCTGACCGAACATATGCGGCTGGAAAACGAGGTGCTGTTTCCGCCGTTCGAACCCGCCGGGCGTGCCGATGCCTGATCCGGTCCGCTATGCCTCGCCACCCTGTCTGGCTGCCGAGATCGCGCCCGACTACTTTGACCCGCTGGCAACAGACCCCGAACAGGCCCGCGACGTGGCGCGCTGGCGACGGGCCGAACGAATCCGCCTGCGGGCTGAACGGGACGCGCTTTCTGTGGTTAACCGGCAGGCCGCAGGTGCCGCATTGGCGCAGCAGCTTCGGCAGGTCCTGTCGGACAGGTTCGACGGCGCGGCGGGGATGGTCCTGTCTGCCTATTGGCCGATCAAGGGTGAACCCGATCTGCGCGGACTGATGGCCGAACAGCACGAGGCAGGCGTCATCATCGCGCTGCCGGTGGTGGAAGTGCGGGCCAGCCCGCTGGTCTTTCGTCGCTGGCATCCCGGGTTGCACATGATCCGGGGGAACTGGAACATACCCGTGCCCCCACCCGAGGCTGACCGACTTGCACCCGATGTGGCGCTGGCACCCGTCGTCGGGTGGGACAGCGCCGGGTTCCGGCTGGGCTATGGCGGCGGGTATTTCGACCGCACTCTGGCCAGGCTGGCGCCACGACCATTTACCATCGGGATCGGATTGCAGGCGGCGCAGCTGTCCACCATCTTTCCCCAGCCTCACGACATTCCGCTGGATGTCATCCTGACCGAAGCGGGCGTTCAGTTTCAGCGCGAGGACCCATGACCAGCTCTGCCGAACAGATGCGCGCCTGGCGTGGGCCGGCCCTCCTGACCTACGGGTTTCGCCCCTTCTTTTTCGGCGCTGGCGTCTGGGCCGCTCTGGCGATGGCCCTGTGGGTGCCGATGCTGTCGGGGCATCTGACCCTGCCGACCGCCTTTGACCCGGTGTCCTGGCATGCGCACGAATTTCTGTTCGGTTATGTGGCTGCCGTCATCGCGGGGTTCTTGCTGACAGCGGTTCCGAACTGGACCGGCAGGTTGCCGATAGTCGGCTGGCCGCTCGGTGCCCTGTTCACGCTGTGGCTGATCGGGCGGTTGGCGGTTGCGGCATCGCTTTACCTGCCGCCCATTGCCGTGGCGCTGGCCGACCTTGCGATGCCGGTTGCGCTTGCCGCCGTGATCGGGCGCGAGATCGTGGCGGGCAGGAACTGGCGCAACCTGATCGTGCTGGCAATGCTGGGCGTGCTGACCCTTGGCAACGGCATCTTCCATCTCGAGGCCGCGCGTGGAGACTATGCCGCGCAAGGCTACGGTCTGAAGATCGGGCTTGGCGCGATGGTCATGATGATTGCGGTGATCGGGGGGCGGATCGTTCCGTCCTTCACGCGCAACTGGCTGGTCAAGCGCGGGCCGGGGCGGCTGCCAGTGCCGCCGATGCAAAGGTTCGACAAGGCAGCGCTTCTGACCCTGCTGACCGCTCTTCTGGCCTGGGTCGTCTTGCCAGATCACCTGGTGAACGGCGCGCTGCTGCTGACGGCGGGGACGCTGCACGCCGTCCGGTTGGCGCGCTGGGCTGGGGACCGGACGCTGGCCGAACCCTTGGTCGCGGTCTTGCACCTTGGCTATGCTTTCCTGCCGCTCGGCGCCCTGGCACTGGGTGCAGAGATCCTTGCCCCCGGCCTGAGCGGCATGGCGGCAGCGCAGCACCTTTGGATGGGCGGTGCGGCTGGACTGATGACGCTGGCCGTGATGACCCGGGCCACGCTTGGCCACACCGGACAGACCCAGACCGCCGGGCCCGGTACGGTCCTTGTCTATGCGGCGCTGGTCGTGGCGGTGCTGGCCCGGTTTGCCGCAGGGATCTGGCCGAACCAAGCGTCGGTCCTGCACATGGTTGCGGGCATGGCGTGGATCCTGTCTTTTGCGGGATTTGCGGTGCTTTATGGCCGCCTGCTGCTGCGCCTGCCTGCTGCAAAGCGCATCTGAGGAACGCCATGGACTGGTTGGAATTCACGGCAGCGTTTGCGGCGTTCTTCCTGACCCACTCGCTACCGCTGCGACCGGCCGTGCGCCCGCACCTTCAGCGGGCCCTCGGCCGACGCGGTTTCACGCTGGCCTATTCGGCACTGTCGCTTGCCGTCCTGGGCTGGTTGATCGCGGCCGCGGGCCGGGCGCCCTATGTGCCGCTGTGGACCTGGGCCCCCTGGCAGTATCTTGTCCCCCTTGTCGTCATGCTGCCGGTCTGCCTGATCCTGTCACTGGCCATCGCGCGCCCCAATCCGTTTTCCTTTGGCGGAGCCCGGAACGAGACGTTCGATCCGGCCCGTCCGGGGATCGTGCGCCTGAACCGCCATCCGCTGCTTCTCGCGCTGGCGCTGTGGGGGACGGCCCATGTCGTGCCGAACGGTGACCTTGCGCATGTGATCCTGTTCGGCACTTTCACCGGTTTCGCACTTCTTGGGCGACGCCTGATCGACCGTCGCAAACGGCGCGAGATGGGCAAGGATTGGGACGCTTTGGCCGCAAAGGTCAAAGGCGCGGCACCCCTGCCGTTGCCGCTGCTGCGCCTTGTGACGGGTTTGGCCCTTTATCTGCTGCTGATCGCCGCGCACCCGTTACTCTTCGGGGACAGCCCCTTGCCGTGACCATCAGGTCGAATGGTCGTCGATCAAGGGATTGGGTCTTGCGAACCTCTCCAGATCGGCCTGATCGCCAATCGCAATGCGCGTGCCCTCGACCGTGACGCCGTATGGTTGCAACCCCTTGAAGGCGCGGCTCAGATTCTCGGGCGTCATGCCCAGCACGGAAGCCAGCCGCCGCTTTTCGAAATCCAGATCGAACGCGGCAGCCCCACCGGCGCGCTTTTGATAGCGCAGCAGATAGTTTGCCAGCCGTTCCAGCGAGGTCCGAAGCTTCAAGTCCTTCTGAGCCTTGATGACCGACCGATAGCACTGCGCCAGCTCTGTCACGATCGCGCGGGCAAAACTGCCGTCGACGTCGAAGACGGCCCGCACGTCCTGGCTGGGGATCAGGACGATCCGGCTTTTTTCCAGCGTTCTGGCCGACATCAGATAGGGCGCGTTCTTGATCGTTGCTGCCAGGATAAAGGTCGAAACGGGCCGCACGGTCGCAAGACTGGTGTCGCGGCCGTTCCAGGTCGAGAACAGATCGACCGAGCCGGACAGAACGACGTGCAGGAAGTCGCTGGGTTCGCCCTCGCTGATCAGTTCGATATGCGGGGGAAAGTTCTGCACATAGGCGCCGCGCATCAGCGACAGGAAATTCGCCTCTGCCATTTCCGCAAACAGACCAAGCGCTCGAATCTCGGGGTACTGGGCCTCGGGCATGCCATGCGCTCCGCATCAGATGCGGCAAGGTCGCCGGTTCGCTTGATACTTGTCAAGCCGCCATTTGATTGCCGCCGCGACGGGCTTGATATCGCGACACACCCAAGGCAACATTTTTCGCCAAGCCATTTATTTCGTTCAGATAATTTTCCGGCGTGATCTAGATCAAGTCTTTCGGCCTATTCTGGCGGCAGGTCTGCTTGCGACCCCTTTCCCGGGTGACCAAGCCATTCTTGCCGGAGGCCCCTGCCATGCAGACCGAAGCCATCGCCTCACGCGCCGACCAGACGCGCGCCCTTGGCCTTAGCACCATCGCCTTCACCGCCTGTTTCGCGGTCTGGACGATCTTTTCCATCATCGGCGTCGCCATCAAGGAAGAGCTGGGTCTGAACGATACCCAATTTGGCCTTCTGGTCGCCACCCCGATCCTGACGGGATCACTGACCCGGATCTTCCTTGGCGTCTGGACCGAGAAATACGGCGGACGGCTGGTGTTTTCGGCGCAGATGATCCTTGCGGCTTTGGCCACCTGGGCGCTGACCTTCGCCGACAGCTACGTCATGTATCTGGTCGCAGCACTGGGCGTGGGTCTTGCCGGCGGGTCCTTCATCATCGGCGTGGCCTATGTCAGCCGCTGGTATGACGCGGGCCATCAGGGCACGGCCCTGGGCATCTTCGGCGCGGGCAATATCGGCGCGGCGGTGACCAAGTTCGTCGCCCCCTTCGTGATGGTCGCCTATGGCTGGCAGGGTGTGGCCAACACCTGGGCCGCGGCACTTGCCCTGATGGGCGTAATCTTCTTCGTCTTTGCCAAGGACGACCCCGCGCTGGTGGAGCGTCGCAAATCCGGTGCCAAGGCTCCTGGATTTGCCCAGCAGTTCGCGCCGCTGAAGAATCTGCAGGTGTGGCGTTTCTCGCTGTACTACTTCTTCGTCTTCGGTGCCTTCGTGGCGCTGGCGTTGTGGCTGCCGCACTATCTGATCGACGTCTACGGCGTCGATGTGCGCACGGCGGGTATGGCGGCCGCGTCCTTCAGCCTGTCGGCCAGCCTGTTCCGCGCTTATGGCGGGCACCTCTCGGACAAGTTCGGCGCGCGGTCGGTCATGTACTGGACCTTCGGCTTTTCCATGCTGTTCCTGTTCATGCTCTCCTATCCGCCAACGGATTACATCATCCAGGGCAAGGACGGCCCGATCGCCTTTTCGACCAGCATGGGCCTGTGGCCCTTCATCGCCACCCTGTTCGCGCTTGGCTTCTTCATGAGCCTCGGCAAGGCGGCGGTCTTCAAGCACATCCCGGTCTACTACCCCAACCATGTCGGCGCAGTCGGGGGTCTTGTCGGCATGATCGGCGGGCTTGGCGGCTTTGTTCTGCCCATCGCCTTCGGCGCGCTTCTGGACCTGACCGGCATCTACACCTCGTGCTTTGCCCTGCTGTTCGTGCTGGTCGCCCTGGCCCTGACCTGGATGCACCTGTCGGTCCGCGCGATGGAACGTGCCGCCCATGGCGAGGCCTTGGACAGCCTGCCGCAACTGCCGGAAATGCAGGCCATCCACCACCCGGACCGCACCACCATGCCCCGCGTGCTGGAGGATTGGCGTCCCGAAGAACCCGCGTTCTGGGCCGATAAGGGCCGCAGCATTGCCCGTCGCAACCTCTGGATCTCGATCCCGGCGCTGCTGCTGGCCTTCTCGGTCTGGATGGTCTGGTCGATGGTCGTAGCCAAGCTGCCGCTGATCGGCTTTGCCTTCACGCCCGAGCAACTGTTCTGGCTGGCGGCCCTGCCCGCCCTGTCAGGCGCGACACTGCGGATCTTCTACGGCTTCATGGTGCCGATCTTTGGCGGCAGGCTTTGGACGACGCTGTCCACCGCCTCACTGATGCTGCCTGCCATCGGGATCGGCTATGCGGTGCAGAACCCGGAGACCCCCTACTTCATCTTCCTGGTGCTGGCGCTGCTGTGCGGGCTTGGCGGGGCCAACTTTGCCTCCTCCATGGCCAACATCGGCTACTTCTTCCCCAAGGCCGAAAAGGGCAACGCCCTGGCGCTGAACGCAGGCCTTGGCAACCTTGGCGTCAGCGTCATGCAGTTCCTGGTGCCGCTGGTCATCACCGTGGGCGTCTTCGGAGCGATGGGAGGGGCACCGCAAGCCCTGACCGAAGGTGGCGAGCTCTGGATGCAGAACGCAGGGTTCATCTGGGTGCCGTTCATCCTGATCTCGACCATCGCGGCATGGGTCGGGATGAATGACATCGCCGACGCCAAGGCCAGCTTTGCCCAGCAATCGGTGATCTTCGGACGCACCCACAACTGGCTGATGTGCGTCCTGTATATCGGCACCTTCGGCAGCTTCATCGGTTATTCGGCTGGCTTTCCGCTGCTGAGCCGGATCGCCTTTCCGGACATCAACGCCCTGCAATACGTCTTCCTCGGTCCCCTTGTCGGTGCGCTGTCCCGCGCGGGTACGGGCTGGGTGTCTGACAAGTTCGGCGGCGGGCGGGTCACCTTCTGGGTCTTCGTCGGCATGATCGCCTCGGTCCTTGGTGTGATCCTGTCGCTGCAGGCGGGCAGCTTTGCCGGGTTCTTCGCCGGGTTCATGGCGCTGTTCTTCTTCACCGGGGTCGGCAATGCGTCGACCTTCCAGATGATCCCGGTGATCATGGGCCGCGAAGTGCCGCGCCTGATGCCGCAGCTGACCGGGGCAGACCGCGCCCGACAGATCGCGATGGAATCGGGCGGTATCGTCGCCTTCACCAGCGCCATCGGGGCCTATGGCGGGTTCTTCATCCCCAAGGCCTATGGCTCGTCCATCGCCATGACCGGCAGCCCGATCGGCGCGCTGTGGCTGTTCCTGGCCTTCTACGTCGTCTGCCTTGCCATCACCTGGGTCGTCTACACGCGCCCCGGCGGGCTTCTCCACGATATCGAGCGCGGCCGTGCCTCTTCGGGCGCCGCTGCCCATCCCGCAGAATAATGAAAGGACGCCAAGATGAGCCACCTTCTCGACAGACTAAACTTCTTCCAAAGCAAGGAGTTGGAACAGTTCTCGGATGGCTGGGGTCAAACCACGCGGGAAAACCGCGACTGGGAGGACACCTATCGGAACCGCTGGCGGCACGACAAGATCGTGCGGTCAACCCATGGGGTGAACTGCACCGGGTCCTGTTCGTGGAAGATCTACGTCAAATCCGGCATCGTGACGTGGGAAACCCAGCAGACCGACTATCCCCGCACCCGGGCGGGCCTGCCGAACCACGAACCGCGCGGCTGCGCGCGGGGGGCGTCCTACAGCTGGTATCTCTATTCCGCCAACCGGGTGAAGAACCCGCTGATCCGGGGCGCGCTGATGCGCGCCTGGCGCAAGATGCGGCCCACCATGGCTCCGGTGGCCGCCTGGGCCGCGATCCAGAATGATCCCAAATTGCGCGCCAGCTATACCAAGACGCGCGGCAAGGGTGGTTTTGTGCGCGCCACCTGGGACGAGGCGACCGAGATCATCGCCGCAGCCAATGCCTATACCGCCAAGACCCATGGCCCGGACCGGGTGTTTGGCTTCTCGCCGATCCCCGCGATGTCGATGGTCAGCTATGCTGCCGGATCGCGGTATCTTTCGCTGCTCGGCGGCACCTGCATGTCGTTCTACGACTGGTATTGCGACTTGCCGCCCGCCAGCCCGCAAACCTGGGGCGAACAGACCGACGTGCCGGAATCGGCTGACTGGTACAACGCCGGGTTCCTGATGCTCTGGGGCTCGAACGTGCCGCAGACCCGCACGCCGGATGCGCATTTCTATACCGAGGTCCGCTATCGCGGCACCAAGTCCGCCGTGGTCAGCCCGGATTATTCCGAGGCCGCCAAGTTCGGCGACATCTGGTTGAACCCGCAGGCGGGCACCGATGCGGCGCTGGCGATGGCAATGGGCCATGTGATCCTGCGCGAATATCACCTGGATCGGCAGGCCGAGTATTTCGAGGACTACGCCCGCAAATACACCGACATGCCGATGCTGGTCCGGCTGGAAGACCGCGACGGCCACCTTGTCCCCGGCCGCATGCTGCGCGCCGAGGATTTCGCGGGTCAGTTGGGCGAAACCAACAACCCCGACTGGAAGACAGTCGCTTATGACGAGGCTTCGGGCCAGATCGTCGCCCCCAACGGCTCCATCGGTTTCCGCTGGGGCGAGGAAGGCAAGTGGAACCTTGAACAGCGCGCCAAGGGGGCCGAGGCGAACCTGCGGCTCAGCCAGATCCTGGACGAGCATCACGACGAGGTTGTCGGCGTCGACTTCCCCTATTTCGGCGGCGTCGCAACCGGCGATTTCGTGAAATGCGACCATCCGGAGGTGCTGACCCGCAAGATCCCTGCCCGCCGCGTCACGCTGGCTGACGGTCAGACGGCGCTGGTCGCCACGGTGTTCGACCTCTTCTGCGCCAACTACGGGCTGGACCGTGGCCTTGGCGGCAAATGGGTGTCCAAGGACTTCAACGACGACAGCCCCTATACCCCCGCCTGGGCCGAAAAGATCACCGGAGTCGACCGGGAAAAGATCATCGCCGTGGCGCGGGAATTTGCGGGCAATGCCGAAAAAACCCATGGCAAGTCGATGGTCATCCTCGGGGCCGGTCTGAACCACTGGTACCACATGGACATGAACTATCGCGGCATCATCAACATGCTGGTGATGTGCGGTTGCATCGGTCAGGAAGGCGGCGGCTGGTCGCATTATGTGGGGCAGGAGAAGCTGCGCCCGCAGACCGGCTGGGCACCTCTGGCCTTCGCGCTGGACTGGAACCGCCCACCCCGGCACATGAACTCGACCTCAGCCTGGTATGCCCATACCGACCAGTGGCGCTATGAGACGCTCCGCGCGGGCGAAATCCTGTCGCCGACCGCGCCCAAGGGCGACTGGGATATCTCCCTGATCGACTACAACATCCGCGCCGAACGGATGGGCTGGCTGCCGTCTGCGCCGCAGCTGAAGACCAACCCGCTGGAGGTGTCGAAAGCGGCCAAGGCCGCAGGCAAGGCCATTCCGGCCTATGTGGCCGAAGAATTGAAGGCGGGGCGTCTGCAGATGTCCTGCGAAGACCCGGACGCCCCGGAGAATTGGCCGCGCAACCTGTTTGTCTGGCGGTCAAACCTGCTGGGGTCCAGCGGCAAAGGGCACGAATACTTCCTCAAGCACCTTCTGGGCACCGATCACGGCGTGATGGGCAAGGATCTGGGCGAGGAAGGCCATGCCAAGCCGGTCGAGGCCGTCTGGCATGACGAGGCGCCGAAGGGCAAACTTGACCTTCTGGTGACCATCGACTTCCGGATGTCCACCACCTGCGTCTATTCCGACATCGTGCTGCCGACGGCCAGCTGGTACGAAAAGGACGACCTGAACACGTCCGACATGCACCCGTTCATCCACCCGCTGCAGGCGGCGGTGGACCCGGCCTACGAGTCGAAATCCGACTGGGAAATCTTCAAGTCCATCGCGAAGAAGTTCAGCGAAGTCGCCCCGGAAGTGCTGGGGGTTGAGACCGACATCGTTCAGCTTCCCCTGCTGCACGACACCCCAGGCGAGTTGGCGCAGGCGCATGTCCGCGACTGGAAGAAGGGCGAATGTGACCTGATCCCCGGCAAGACCGCGCCGAACTATATCGCGGTCGAGCGGGATTATCCGAACCTCTACAAGAAGTTCACCTCGGTCGGGCCCTTGCTGGAAAAACTCGGCAACGGCGGCAAGGGGATCAACTGGGATACCAAGGTCGAGGTTGGCCTGCTGCGCGATCTGAATGGCGTGGTGCAGGATGAGGGTGTTTCGCATGGCCTCGCCAAGCTGGATACCGCCATTCAGGCGGCGGAAATGATCCTGATGCTGGCCCCCGAAACCAACGGCGAAGTGGCCGTAAAGGCGTGGGAAGAGCTGGAAAAACCCACCGGCCGCCACCATGCCCACCTGGCCGAAGGCGCGCATCACACCAAGATCCGCTTCCGCGACATCGCGGCGCAACCGCGCAAGATCATCTCCAGTCCCACCTGGTCGGGGATTGAATCCGAGACCGTCTGCTACAACGCGGGCTACACCAACGTCCACGAACTGATCCCGTGGCGCACCCTGACCGGCCGCCAGCAGCTTTATCAGGATCACCTCTGGATGCGGGCCTTTGGCGAAGGTTTCGCCAGCTATCGCCCGCCGGTGGACCTGAAGACCATCACCAAGGCCGTCAACAACGACGCGGCCGAAGGCAACCCGCATGTCGTGCTGAATTTCATCACGCCGCACCAGAAATGGGGCATCCATTCCACCTATACAGACAACCTTCTGATGCTGACGCTGAACCGCGGCGGACCGGTGGTCTGGATGTCCGAGGTCGATGCCAAGAAGGCCGGGCTGGTCGATAACGACTGGGTCGAGGCCTACAACATCAACGGCGCGCTGACCGCGCGGGTGGTGGTGTCCCAGCGCATCAAGCAGGGCACGCTTTTCATGTACCACGCGCAGGAAAAGATCGTGAACACGCCCGGTTCGGAAAAGACCGGCAATCGCGGCGGCATCCACAACTCGGTCACGCGCACAACGCTGAAGCCCACCCACATGATCGGCGGCTATGCGCAACTGTCCTACGGGTTCAACTACTACGGCACCGTCGGCAGCAACCGCGACGAATTCGTGATCGTGCGGAAAATGAAGAAAGTTGACTGGCTGGATACGCCCGCAACCCGCAATGTGGAGGCAGCGGAATGAAAGTTCGCGCGCAAATCGGCAAAGTTCTGAACCTGGACAAGTGCATCGGCTGTCACACCTGTTCCGTCACCTGCAAGAACGTCTGGACCAGCCGCGAAGGCGTTGAATACGCCTGGTTCAACAACGTCGAAACCAAGCCCGGCACCGGCTATCCGACCGACTGGGAAAACCAGAAGCGTTGGAACGGCGGGTGGTCGCGGTCGAAATCGGGCAAGTTGCACCCCAAGCAGGGCTCGAAATGGCGGATTCTGGCGAACATCTTCGCCAACCCCTCGATGCCGGAAATCGACGACTACTATGAGCCGTTCGATTTCGACTATGACCACCTGAAATCCGCGCCCGACATGAACGCCTTCCCCACCGCGCGCCCCCGCTCCAAGATCACGGGCGAAAGGATAGAGAAGATCGAAAAGGGCCCGAACTGGGAGGAAATCCTGGGCGGCGAATTCTCGAAACGGTCCAAGGACTACAACTTCGAGAACATCCAGAAGCAGATCTATGGAGAGTATGAGAATACCTTCATGATGTATCTGCCCAGGCTGTGCGAACACTGCCTGAACCCGACCTGCGCCGCTTCGTGCCCCTCGGGCGCGATCTACAAGCGCGAGGAAGACGGCATCGTGCTGATCGACCAGGAAAAGTGCCGCGGCTGGCGGATGTGCATCACCGGCTGCCCCTACAAGAAGGTCTATTACAACTGGGAATCCGGCAAATCCGAGAAATGCACCTTCTGCTATCCGCGGATTGAGTCCGGCCAGCCCACCGTCTGTTCGGAAACCTGCGTCGGGCGCATCCGCTATCTGGGTGTCATCCTCTATGACGCCGACAAGATCGAGGCCGCCGCCAGCGCGGAACGCGAGACCGACCTCTACGGCGCTCAACTTGACGTGTTCCTGGACCCGAACGATCCCGAAGTGATCGCCGCCGCCCGCCGTGATGGCGTGCCGGAGGACTGGATCGAATCCGCCAAGGTCAGCCCGATCTGGAAAATGGCGATGGAGTGGAAGGTCGCCTTCCCGCTGCATCCCGAATACCGCACCCTGCCGATGGTCTGGTACATCCCGCCGCTGTCGCCGATCCAGAACGCAGCACAAGCGGGTCAGATCGCGATGAGCGACCAGATGCCCGACGTGCGCAGCTTGCGCATCCCGGTGCAATATCTGGCCAACATGCTGACGGCGGGGGATGAGGAACCCATCGTCCACGCGCTGGAACGGATGTCGGCCATGCGTCTCTACATGCGGGCCCTGACCGTTGACGGCGTGCGGGACGAAGGCATCGCGGCCCGCGTCGGCATGTCGGGCCGGATGATCGAGGACATGTACAAGATCATGGCCATCGCCGACTACGAGGACCGCTTCGCCATCCCCACCGCGCACCGCGAACAGAACGAAGCCGGCGCCGACATTCGTGGCGGCTGCGGCTTTACCGACGGTAACGGCTGTTCCTCGGGCGACACCGGCAAGACCAGCCTGTTCGGCGGCAAGAAGAAGTCCTTCGCCCTTCCGCTGGAGTCATTCTGATGGACCGCACACTCAAGGCACTGTCACTGATCCTCAGCTATCCGACGGCGGAACTGCAGGAGGCTATGCCGGAAATCGGGGCCATCCTCGCCGCCGATCCCCGGCTGACACCTGCAACCCGCGCCGCGCTGCAACGGCTGACCAGCAACCTCGGACAGGGTGACCTGTTCGACGTGCAGGAAAGCTATGTCATGCTGTTCGACCGCTCACGCACGCTGTCATTGAACCTCTTCGAACATGTCCACGGCGAAAGCCGGGACCGGGGCGGTGCGATGGTCAGCCTGATCGAAACCTACCGGGCGGCGGGTTTTGAGCCTGCCACCACGGAACTGCCCGACCACCTGCCGGTGCTGCTGGAATTCCTGTCGACGCGTCCCTTCGCCGAAGCGCAGGAAACCTTGGCGGACGCGGCGCATATCCTTGACGCTCTCGCAACCCGGCTGGTCCGGCGCGAAAGCGGATATGACGCCGCGTTCGCCGCTCTTTCCCAGCTTGCAGGCGGACAGGCCGATGTCGAAGGCGTGGCGGGAATGCTGGCGCAGGCCGACGACGATCCGACCGATCTCACCGCGCTGGATGCGGTGTGGGAGGAAACCGAAGTGACCTTCGGGCCCGACCCAAACGCTGGCTGCCCGCAGGTCCGCGACATGCTGGCCACCATGGACAAGCCAGCCCCCACCCCCCTGAACAGGAGCGCATGACATGTTCGGCGATTTCGACATCAACTTCGTCATCTTCGGGGTCATGCCCTATGTCGCGCTGACCGTGTTCCTTGTCGGCTCCATCGCGCGCTATGAACGCGACCCCTTCACCTGGAAAAGCTCCTCCAGCCAGCTTTTGCGCAAGAAGCAACTGATCTGGGGCTCGATCCTGTTCCATGTCGGCATCCTGACGGTGTTCTTTGGCCACCTTGTCGGTCTTTTCACCCCGGTCTGGGTGCTGGATGCGCTTGGCGTACCCTACGGGCTGAAGCAATGGCTGGCCGTGCTGATCGGCGGGCCGGCGGGCCTTGCCGCGCTGATCGGCGGCACGATGCTGATCCACCGCCGCCTGACCGACCCGCGCATCCGCGCCACCTCGACCACGTTGGACATCCTGATCCTGCTGCTGATCTGGCTGCAGCTGGCCATTGGCCTTCTGACCATCACCCAGTCGCTGCAACACATGGACGGCGCCGAGATGATCCGCTTCATGGAATGGTCGCAAAGCGTGGTCACCTGGAACGTGAACGCCTGGGTCACCGTGGTCGACGTGCACTGGCTGTTCAAGCTGCACATCTTCCTTGGCCTGATCATCACCATGCTGTTTCCCTTCACCCGGCTGGTTCATATCTGGTCCGGTTTCGCCGCGCCCTTCCGCTATCTTCTGACGCGGCCCGGCTATCAGATCGTGCGGTCGCGCCGCCGGCGCCCGCTGGAAGAACGCCGCCGCGCCTATGACGCCCGGCAAGGCAAATCCGGCCCCAAAGCCACCACACCGGCGGAGTGATCGCGATGAACATGGCCCTTTTCCCTGAAGTCGTCGTGAACGGCGAAACCATCCCCTCGGCGGCGATTGCTGCCGAGGCCCAGAACCACAGCGCGCCCAAGGACAAGCCCGGCATAGCCTGGCGCAAGGCGGCGCAGGCACTGGCGATCCGAACCCTTCTCTTGCAAGAGGCTCGGGCGCGCGGACTGCAGCCGGACCCGGAAGAGCTGTCCCCCGGCCGGGTCGAGACCGAAGATGAGGCACTGATCCGCGCGCTTCTGGACGACGCGCTGTCCATCGCTCCAGTGACGGATGCCGATGTGCAGGCCGAATGGGCCAAGGACCCTGAACGGTTCCGGTCAGCCCCCTTGTGGGACGTGTCGCACATCCTATGCGCCTGCGACCCGCGCGACGATGCGGAAACCGCCATGGCCGAAACCCGCGCCAAGGCCGTGCTGGTCCGGCTGGACGGCGATGCCAAAGGCTTTGCCAATGCCGCCCGCGAAAGCGATTGCGGGTCAAAGGCGCAAGGCGGCCATCTGGGCCAGCTTGGCCCCGGCGACACCGTGCCCGAGTTCGAGGCCGCCCTGCGCAACCTGGCCGAGGGCACCATGACGCCCGCGCCCGTCCTGTCGCGCCATGGTTGGCACATCATCCGACTGAACGCGATTGCACCGGGTCAGGTGCTGCCCTTTGACACCGTGCGCCCGAAGATTGCTCAGGCGCTGGAAAAGGCGGCCTGGGCGCGTGCGTCGCGGGACTACATCGCAGGTTTGGCCAAAGGCGCGCAGATCACCGGCGCAAGCCTGGAACCGATCTGAAAAGCACGAGGGGTAGGCATGAAGGGCCAGAATTCCTTGCAGACGCAGATCGCACGGCGCGGCGACGGATTGTCGCCGACCGACCTCTCGCTGCTGGCGCCCCCTTTGGACTTTCTTTGTGCCGATCATCTGCGGGAACGTCAGGTGTGTTCCGTGATCGACTGGCTGGCCCTGTCCGCGTCCTTTGATCCCTCTGCCGCGCGAACCGTCCTGCGCTTTGTGAACGAAGAGCTGAACATCCACATGCGGGATGAGGCCGAGGACCTTTTTCCTCTGCTTGCCCGCCGCTGCCCCGCAGAAGACGGCATCGCCCGCGCGATCTCCCGGATCCGCACTGATCTGGACGAAGCGACCGGCCTCTTGCCCGGACTTCGGTCGGCCCTTTCCCGCTGCCTGGATACCGGGTCCGGCCTGACGTCCGAGGATCGCCAGTTGCTGACACGGTTTGCGGGTCATGTGCGCCGTCACCTTGCCGCCGAAAACGCCATCCTGCTGCCCATCGCCCGCGCCCGGCTGACGCGGCGCGATCTGCAAAAGCTGTCCCGCCAGATGCGGACGCGCCGGGGCCTGTCCCCATATGCGGAGACACCTGATGCTGAATAACCTGATGGCACGCAATCGGATCTGGTCGGCAAACCGGCAGGCCCAGGAGCCCGACTACTTCACCCGGCTTGCCGCCCTGCAGGCGCCTGAATATTTCTGGATCGGCTGTTCCGACAGCCGGGTGCCCGCCAACGTGGTCGCGGGTCTGGATCCGGGCGAGGTCTTCGTCCACCGCAACGTCGCAAACATCATTCACTCGTCCGACATGAACCTGCTCTCGTCGCTGGAATTCGCGGTCGAGGCGCTGAAAGTGCGGGAAATCATCGTCTGTGGCCACTACGGCTGCGGCGGGATCAAGGCCGCGACCGAGGACCTGCCGCATGGTCTGGTGGACCACTGGCTTGAACCGATCCGGCGGCTGGCGCGGGCCTATGCCGTCGATCTGGGCCGCGAGCCGGACCTGGAAGGCCGACGGGACCGTCTGGCCGAATTCAACGTGGTCGAAGGTGTCCGCCGCGTCTGCGAGACGCCGATCCTGCAGCGGGCGTGGCGGCGCGGCGCGAATGTCCGCGTCCATGGCCTGATCTACGGCCTGAAGGACGGCCGCCTGCGCGATCTGGACTGCACTATCGGGCCGGGCCATTTCAAAGAGGAGGCAGCGGAATGACCATCCTGCAACCCATCGGCACGTCGGGCTGTGGCTGCGACCGGCGCGACACGGCCAAAGCCCTCCTCAGCGTCGATGACGCCCTGGCGCTGATCCGCGACCGGACGACTGCGGTCACGGGAACCGAGCTTCTTGCGACCGATCACGCCCTTGGCCGCATCCTTGCTGATCCTGTCACAGCGCTTCTACCCACACCGCCCTTCGACAATTCAGCGATGGACGGCTATGCGGTCGCAACGTCTGCCTTGACCGGTCAGGGACCGTGGGACGTGCCGGTCGCCGCGCGCATTCCAGCCGGGCAGACGGCCGCGCCGCTGTCAGGCCTGCAGGCCAGTCGCATCTTCACCGGCGCCCCGATCCCGGTCGGCGCGGATGCGGTTGTGATGCAGGAAGACGTCCAGCGGACCGGAACAACCATCCGCATCGACCACCGCCCGCCGCCTGGCCTGAACATCCGCCGCGCGGGCAGCGAGATGGCTGCGGGCGCCCTCGTCCTGAAAAAGGGGAGACGCCTCGGCACCCGCGAAATCGCGGTCTGTGCCGCAGCCGGGGCGGCACAGGTGCGCGTCCGCAGACCCCTGCGCGTAGCACTTCTGGTGACCGGAGATGAAATCCGGCAAGCGGGCGCAGACCGGTCGGCGGCGCAGATCTGGGACGTGAACACGCCAATGCTGCGCGCGGCCCTGGAGCGACCGGACATCGATCTGGTCGCCGTTGAAACGGGTCTCGACAGCCGGGATGGGCTGTTCCTGCAGATCGCCGAACTGGCGGAAATCGCTGACCTGCTGATCACCACGGGCGGGATTTCGGTTGGCGAAGAGGATCATGTGAAGCCTGCCCTCACCGCCATGGGGGCCGATATCATCTTCAGTGGTGTCGCAATCAAACCGGGCAAACCGGTCTCGTTCGGGCAGGTCCGGGGGGCCCTGTGGCTTGGCCTTCCCGGCAACCCGCTGTCTGCCTTCATCACCTGGCATCTGTTCGGCGAGGCGCTGGTCAGGCGCATGACTGGCGAGATTGGCCACGGCGTCGCACGCAGGCTTGTCGTCATCTCACAGGACATCACCCGCAATCCAGGGCGTTGCGAGGTTCGCCCCGCGTATTGCACCGGTTTTGATCCGCACGGACGGGAAGTCGTAGGCTTTGAGCCGGAGACGCATTCCTCTCGTGTGGCGGGCCTCTCCATGGCGTCTGGCCTGATCTACCTACCCGCCGATGCTGACATTCTTCCCGCTGGGGCATTGGTCGAATTCCAGCCCTTCTGCCCAAACTGAGGACTACCAAGATGAACCTTGCCTACACGATGGCGCCCGGCCGGGGTGATACCGACCTCATTCTCCACAAACTCGCCGCCGATCTTGGCGCGTGTGGTCTCAGATGTTGCGGCACCGTCCAGATCAATTCCGAGCGGGCAGACTCCGGCCCCTGCGACATGGATGTCCAGGTTCTGCCAGATGGCCCAGTTCTGCGTATAAGTCAGGACCTCGGCCCGTCTGCACGCGGTTGCAGGCTTGACCCAACCGCATTGGAAACAGCTGTCGGGTTGGTTGCAGCCAGCCTCGCGGGTGGCGCAGATGTTCTGATAATCAACAAATTCGGCAAACATGAAGCCGAAGGTCGCGGCTTTCGCGCGGTTATCGCCGAGGCACTGGCACTGGGGATACCCGTGATCGTCGGCGTGAATGGCTTGAACCTCGCCAGCTTCGAGGAGTTTGCCGGAGGACTGGCCAGCCGCCTGCCACCAGACTGCGAAACGCTGGCAGCTTGGGCTTCCCGGGCAATCGCGCCTGCGATCGAAGCTGCGTGATAAGCGGTGCCTGCAGCTAACGCGCCTGACGCAAGTGAGCACAAGGGAACGGCAGGACTAGCGACGTGTGAGGGCGGCCTGGCTTTCAACAGCATCGCTTTCCCAGGCGGGCGTCGCCTGCACAAGAGCGATGGGGCCAGACAGCCTGGGGCGAGGTCGAACGGCGGCTTTGGGCCGAACACGTCGACGTGTCGCTCACTCGTCACTGGCCCGCCCATTCTGCTCTCCCCAAGCCTCTCCCGCCAGAAAGCACAAATCATAGATGCTGACCGCTAATCCCTCGCGCCCGCATGTCAGCCGCCTCAGCAGGTCCGGGGCCAGATAAGCCAGCCAAAGCTGCCTGCTGACATGGCATTCCGCCAAACCAACGGCCTCGGCCAGTTCCTGGATCGTGCCGAACTCACCTGCCTCCATCCGCCGCCGCCATCCCCATGCCCTGCCGATGGCGGGCAGGGCTTTACGAAAATAAAATGCCGCGCAGTTGAAGCGGATTCGTCTGCTCTCAGCGCGAACTAAGACACCCGAAGGCGGCGCGCTTATTCGGATTGCTGCGCGTTTCAGCGGGATACTGATCAAGTGGCCTGTGGTCACTAGGAACAGAAAGCAGCTGTTCAGCCATCTCAGTCGATTGTCCGTCGTAGGGCATTCCAACTTTGCCGCGCCTTATTGCGCGGCCTCAAGAAGGGCGTTGCGCCAATGATCATTTAGCCTGTCGCTTGCAGTTCAGCTGGGTCGGAGATCAGAAACCGACATGGCATGGGCATCAAATCCCTCGTAACTCGCAAACCGATGAACATGGGGAGAGAGGGCGGCGAGACCTTCTCTGGTCACATGGGCCACTGAGGCGCTTTTCATGAAGGTATGCACGCCAAGCGGAGAGCTCCATTTCGCGCCACCTGCGGTAGGAAGGACGGCGTTAGGACCTAGTATATAGTTTGCAGCCGAACCTGGAGCATGTTCGCCAAGAAGGATTTCCGAGGCGTTACGGATATGGGTCAGATGATCGAAGGGATGCCGTGACAGGATTTGCAGATGTTCGGGGGCGTAGTCGTTGATGAAGGCGTAGGCATCAGCGGCAGTTGCTGTCATCAGAACACCTCCATGAGCCCCGCCAAGCACCGCTCGGGCAAAGGCGCTGCGCTGCGGCGTCATCTTGGCCAAAAGCTGCGGCAAGCGGGCCGCCACCGCCTCGGCGAGCCCAGGCACCCAGGTCACAAGGTGTACGGAACTGTCCGCGCCGTGTTCAGCCTCGATCAACAAATCCAAAGCGACCCTGTCGACTTGCGCAGTCTCATCGGCCAAAAGGATCGCTTCGCTGGGCCCTGCAGGCACATGCGATGCTATCTGACTGGACAGGAGCCGCTTGGCCGCAACCACCCAGGGGCTGCCTGGTCCTTCGAAGACCACGCAACGGGGGATGCTTTCGGTGCCAAAGGCGGCGGAGGCAACCGCCCCCGCCCCGCCTGCCCGAAAGACATGCCGGATGCCCGCCAGGCGCGCTGCGACCAGCGTTGCGGCATCCACGCTGCCATCCGGGCCGGCCGGGGTCAGCAGGATCGGCTGTGGCACGCCGGCCACCACGGCCGGGATCGTCGTCATCAAAGTGACCGAAGGGAACGACCCCTTTCCCCGCGGCGCGTAAAGGGCGGCGCTGTCGACAGGAGTGGTGCGTTCGCCCACCAGAACACCAGGCCTGATTTCCTTTAGCCACATCTCTTGCGGAAGCTGGGCCTCATGAAACCGGCGGATGTTGTCGGCGGCAAGCTCAAGCGTTTCAATCAGCGCGCCATCCAGCTGAGAGAAAGCCGCGTCGAATTCGGCGGGCTTAACCTCGATCCCCTTTTCGCGAAGATCGGCCCGGTCGAAATCCTTCGCAAAGTCGATCAGCGCGGCATCCCCCCTTTCGCGCACCGCAGCGATGATGCGCTCCGCGCCTTCCATCTGCGGCGCAAGGTCGCTTTCGGGTCGCAACAGTAAGGCAGCCCGATCAACAGGTGACAAAAGGCCATAGTTACGGATTCGCGGGCAAACTTCATCTGAGCTTGTCATAGTTTCAGTCCTTGTCCAGTTGCGGCGAGCTGAGGTCCTGGGCCATCACCTTCAGCGATTCCTCGCGGATATCAGCAAGCACCTTGCGCTTGATGGCCATAAAGGCTGGATCGGTCAGAAGATCCGGGCTGCGGGGGCGGGGAAGATCGACAGCATGGACGCTTTTGACCAGACCGGGGCGGCTTGCTAGCACGACCACGCGGTCGGCAAGGAAGATCGCCTCGTCCACGTCATGCGTGATGAAGATCACGGTGACCTTGTGGTCCTCCCAGATCTTCAGCAGTAGTTCCTGCATCAGGCCCCGGGTCTGGGCATCCAGCGCGCCAAAGGGTTCGTCCATCAAAAGGATCGACGGACGGTAGACCAGTGCCCGCGCGATGGCCACCCGTTGCTTCATGCCACCGGAAAGCTGGTGCGGCCAGGCATTCTCGAACCCGCGCAGACCAACCGCCTGGATCAGTTCGGCCACGGCCTCGGTTTTTTCGGCGGGTGACAGCTTTGATTTCTCTAGGGCAAAGCGGATATTGCCAGCGACCGTCATCCATTCGAACAGCGAATAGGACTGGAAAACGAAGCCCCTGTCGCGCCCCGGCCCGGTGACTGGTTGCCCGTCGATAGTGATCTGGCCAAAGCTTGGCTCTTCCAGACCGCCCACCATGTTCAGCAGGGTGGACTTGCCGCACCCCGAGGTTCCAACCACCGCCACGAATTCGTTGGGCTGGATGTCGAGGTTGATCTTCTCGATGGCGGTGAAGGGCGCGCCATTCACCGTGAAGACCTTCTTCACGTCGGATATGGCAACGCGGGGCAGGGATGTCAGGGTCATTTCGGGCATCCTTTCCAGCGGAACAGCCTTTGGCCTACCCGTTTGAAGGCAAGGTCGGTCACCAGGCCTAGAATCCCGATGAACAGGGTCCCCCAGAGGATCGTGTCGGTCGCCAGATAGCGCTGGGCATCCATGATCCGGCGGCCAAGCCCATCGTTCGCGGCGACTAGCTCGGCCACCACTAGATAGGTCCAAGTCCAGCCCACGGTGATGCGAAGCGTGTCCCAGATGCCTGGAGCTGCGGCGGGAAGGACGATGCGGCGCAGGATCTCATGCTCGGTAAAGCCAAGAGTCTGGCCGGTGCGGATCAGGGCTCCGTCGACGCCCTTAACGTTATCCATCACCATAAGCGCCTGGCTGAAAAAGGTCGCGATGAACAGGATCAGGACCTTTTGCGCATCGCCGATCCCCGCCCAAAGAATGGTCAGCGGGATCAAGGCCACGACAGGCATGTAACGGACGGTCGAGATGAAGGGCTCCAGTGCGCCTTCTGCCAGACGGTAGGTGCCCATTAGGATGCCAACCGGCACCGCAATCACAGTAGCCACTGACCAACCCAGAAGGATCCGGTAGGTGCTGATGGCGGCGTCATGCAGAAGGATACCCTCGGAAAGCTGGCGCCAGCCCTCGGCCAATATGGCGCCGGGGGAGGGAAGGAACAGCTTCTGGACCAGACCCGAAGCGGTGACGGCCCACCATAACAGGAGTAGGACCAGAGGCACCGCCCAGCCCGCCGCAATGAAGACCGGGCGCGGGATCTCCTGGCGCAGCCGCAGCAGGCCGCGCCTACGGGGCCGCCTAGCCGCCGCTTCCGAGGACGGGTTCATGGCTGATGCCTCTGGTCTGCGCATTACTGGCCTGCCACGCTGTTCAGGGCGTCCATTGAGATCAGCTCGTCAAGCGCCGGGATCTTGCTGATCTCGTCGGGGTTCGCCGCCTGCATGATCGCGCCGATTTCGCCAATCGTGGCCGGGAAGTCGCTGCCAAGTGCCGCAAGGTTTTCAGCTGCAGTGTAAAGGCGGACACCGGCGAAGGCTGGAGTGAATTCCTCCATCGGGCTGCCGACGGCTTCGGCGATGATCGCACCGCCTTCCTCGGGGTTCTCGCGGATGAAAGTCACCGCCTGATCCCAGGCCTTGACGAGCGCAATGGCCTTGTCCGGATTGGCGGCCAGCCATTCCGGCGTGGCGATCATCAGGTCGCTGATCAGGCCGGGCCGTTCGGCTGCGGTCAGAAGGACCTTCTGCCCGTTGCCCTGCGCCAGCGCGGCCGAGATATAGGGCTCATAGGTTACGGCAGCATCGACTTGCCCCGCGATCAGGGCCAGCCCAGCATCCGATGCCCCCATCGGCACATGGGTGATATCGGCAATCGACATGCCCGCGCTGCGCAGGGCATCGTTGATCAGAAGATCGCTGGTCGAGCCCGCTTCAAAGGCGACGCTCTTGCCCTTCAGATCAGCCACTGTGGCGATGTCAGCATTGGCGATCACGGCATCTGCCTCGAACGAGACGTCAAGGATCAGGAAGCCCTTGACGTTCAGCCCGGCGTTCTGGATGGCAATCGTGGTGTTGGTCGCGGCCACTGTGACATCAAGGCTGCCGCTGGCCAGCGCAGCGGTCACGTCCTGGTCCCAGCTGAAATTGGTCAGCTCGACATCGATGCCATTGGCGTCAAAAAAGCCCTTCTCTTCCGCTACCCAAAGCGGGCCATAGCCCAGCCAAGGCTGCAGACCGACCCGGACCGGATCGGCCAGTGCCAGACCCGCAGTTCCAACCAGAATGGCTGTCGCCAAAGTTGCTGTTATGGTCTTCATTCCTCGTCTCTCCTATTATGTGAGGTTGCGCCGTTGTTTCTGGATCCCTGCGCGGGCGACGGCGCCAACGTGCGCGCAAGAAAATTCATGGTGATCTGGCCAACTGCGTTCATCGAACCCGTGTCCGGCAACGCGCCGCACCAGGCAACAGACGATGCCGAAAAGATCATCCCGCCTGATGGCAGATGGCGCAGCGTCATCTCGGCACATCGGCGCGACTTGGCCTCAGCCTCGCCGCCAGGATACCAGCGGCCCGCATCGGCAAGAAAGTCGTTCGAAAACCCTTCTGCCCGGGCAACAACAATCGTGTGCGGATGTGTTCCCAGATGCAAATCTGTGGCATCGACCTCATATCCAGCGGCGGCTCCCAGAACCGTGCCTTCCGTGCCGAACTCGTTCGCGTCGATCCCGTCGAACAGCCAAGACAGCGCCGGGTCATAGCTTTCCGGGGTCCGATGAAACGGGCGCCCCTTGCCAAATCCCATCAGCGAGATGGCCCCGCCAATAAGCGAAAACTCACCCTTGCCGCGATGGCGAAGGAAGCCCCCTGGCTCGCCCGTCAGGGAAAGTGCCTGCTCGGCCAAAGGGCCGTCCCAGGTGCGCCCGCATTCGGATGGCCCCCGCCGCAGTTCCATCAGATCGTCCCGGAACGTGACTACCGCGGCAAATCCATTACCGCCCAGATAGGCAAGACTGCCCCCCGCAGCGACAAAGCCTGCGATAGTCTCTTCCATCCGGACTGACATGTATTCCGGATGGCTGCCTGTAATCAGAAGGTCATGACCTTCCAGGCAAGCCTCGCCGCTGTCATGCAGGTCGTGATCGGTGATCAGGTCAAAATCGATCTTCTGGTCGCGCAGGAACCTCAGCAATCGTAGGTCGACTGGCAGAAGATGTGGACACCCGCAAAGCGGATAGCTGTAGTCGTCCCGCAGCGTCGCCAGCGGCTTTCGGCTCGAGGTGATCGAACAGCCGCTGTGATCAGCATGAAAATCGTAAAGCGATAGAAGGCCATTGTCGCGCGCAAAGCGGTGGCCGCGATCCTCAACAACCCAAGGGAAATGCTCGGGCGGAAGCGCTTCGTTGAGATAGGCAAGGTAGGTTGCCGTGGGCAGCATGACCACCGCCTTGCGCCGGGAATTCCGGTTGCGCACGAAAAAGGGAATGCGCTCTCGGCCGGCATTGGTTTCAACCTGCAGCGCGTAAACGCCAGGCACCGTCTCGGGCGGCACGGTGACGACATGCGTCGCGGGCCAGTCGAAGGCGCCGAGATCGTCACAGTGAACGTGTATGGCGTCATAGTGGTCCGGCGACAGGCGCGGATCGAAGGTCGAGCCATCCCACCGGCAGGACCGCACCGCGAAAGTCGGCAAGTTCACGACCGAAAGCGGGATCTGCTCCTCGCCTAACGAGCGGATGACCATGTCGCCCGGCAAAAGGGTAGGGAACCGCCAGGTTAGTGTTGCATGTTCGGCAAAGAGAGTTGGCCGAGCAAACCTTGCGTCCGCCGACAGGCTCTCCTGGCCATGGCTACCAAGGATCAAATCGCCAGCGGGCCACGGCCACAACCGATCTGAAAGGCGGTCAACTTGGACCGGTGAAAGCTTGTTCCCGCCGCGCAGCACCAAACGGGCTTTACCCGCCGCCTCGGCCAGTTCGATCGTTACCCAACTCCCGATCGGCACAGCAATAGGTTCGAAATAGTCGCCCTCCTCGTCCAGGAAGCGAAGAACCTGCCCTTCGCAGTTAAGACGAACGTCACCCAGTGCTAGCACGGCCGACGTCTGCGGTCTCGTCAGACAAATCTCGACCGACAGCCCACGAAACCGGCCATGCCGTGCAAGGTCGTCCCAACCTGCGGCAAGGCGAGACCCCCTGGTGATTTGGCGGACTTTAGGGTCCACGCCGGTAGAACGCAGCCCCCAATCCCATGGGCACCTAGCCCCATCAAGACTCACGATATCCAGCGTCAGGACCTGCGCGCCGCAAGACAAGTGAAACTGCACTTCGCCCCCTGAGGCCTGGCTCCAGGGTAGTGGATAGCCCGCTACAGCCATCGAGCGATGATCGACGTCGAATCGCATGTCTCCCCTATGGTCCATACTACCAAAAACGCCAAATTAGGCTATTATGAAGCAGTAATAGGAGTATATACCACCTAGGGAGTATGCGTTGCCGTCACAACTTGTCCCAGCTGCAGCGGCGCTGAAGAATATCGACGGCCACTCCTTCTGGCCGGCCATGTTAGACTATCTCTATGCCTGCCTTCCCTTTGACAACGCCATCGTCATCGTCTTTCGCGGGGACACCCAGCCACATATCCTATACCATAGGATCAGCGGCCCAGACGTCTTTCAACATCTGGAGGAGCTATACCTTCCCGCGGCCTTTCTTTTGGATCCGGTCTACCATTTCCACCGCAGAGCAGGTGCGGCGGGGATCTACCGGCTTCTCGACATCGCGCCAGACCAGTTCGTGCGGAGCCACTACTACGAATGGTATTACGGCCGGATCGGAATCACTGATGAGGTATCGGTTCTTCTGCCACTAGCGCCCGACACTACCCTGACGATTTCGATGGGCAAGGACCACAGTTCGGGAACCATGTTTGGTGCCCGTGCTCTGGAGGATATCACTCAGCACGAGCCCCTGATCATGACACTTCTTCAGCGCCATTGGGCGATGCGCCCTCATGACCCGGCAACGAGCCCTGCGGCGATACCTGCTACGCAGCCGCTGATCCTCAGTCTGCGGGAAACCAACGGCATAGAGATCACCGCCCGCCAGGCGGAGGTCGCGCTTCTTATTCTGCAAGGTCATTCCTCGATCTCAATAGCTACCTTGCTGGGAATTGCTCCAACGACCGTAAAGGTATTCCGCCGACAGCTTTACGAACGCTGCGGGGTCTCGTCGCAAGCCGAACTGTTCGCGAAACTTTTTCCTATACTGGGTGCCATTTGACTAGGCAAAATGACAGGCAAGCGTGGTGCCCGGGGTTCCATTGCCCGCAAAGAAAAGTCTCTTTCTTCTGCAGGTTATCCAATGCCCGTTTTGTCGAGTATTCGCTGTCACATTCACGAGGGGTCTAAAGCCGACAGTTGACTTTTGGCGGGCAATCGCCCTAGGGCACCTAAAGAGGCCATTTGCTGGAGGGAACGCGACAGCGGTCGAACCTTCTGTGGCTATGGAATTGTTTTTGAGGCACGCCTTCTAGACTCACGCTCCCGAGCTGTTCAAGGCTCTTAGGAAACGCCAAGATTTATTTAGAATACAAACACTTGTGATTTGAACTCTGATTCCGTCGAGACATGAACCTCTCTAGGGTCCAGACTTCGGTAACGGGGCTGGGGCAGTCAAGCAATTTTTGACACACGAGGCTAGCCGCTGGAGTGCGGTTTTTACCTCAGTTCTTTTGGGGCCGTCCTACTTTCACCACTGCCTTCGTCTGAGACCATCCCGGGTGCATGCTTCGGTCCGTGGTCAGCGCGGGGCTGTCAACATGATGCTGGTTCAAATGGAATTCCGATGTGCCCACCTCATAGGCGTGCTTGACGTTGATCGGCAACAGTCCGGAGCACGGCATCATCGGAACCACATCCCTGGGGGGACCTCGAAGGCCTGCGGTCAAGCAGACAACGGTTGGATACGCAATTTGTCAGGCGGCATGAGGCAATGCCGTGTCGTACCGGAAGTCGGCGTCATCGACCCACATCCGGTGCAGTATCACGCTGATGCGTCGCGCCAGAGCAACCATGGCACGCTTTGCGCCACGGCGGCGGGCGACCTGTGCGCCCCACGTTCTCAGTCAGGTTGAACGCCCTCAGTGCATCATGACAATCGCGGCCTGGCACAGCGCGCGGCGCAGGTTGACGTCGCCGGCCTTGGTAATACCGCCCGAGACGTCGCGTCCGCCCGACTGGTTGCGCGACGGCGTCAGGCCGACCCATGGCCCAACCTTCTTCGAGGAGGTGAACCGCGAGGGATCATCGATGGCGGACCGGTAAGTCAGTGTGACAACCGCGCCGACTCCGGGCATCGACATCAAACGTCGGCATACCGGATCATCCTGCGCAAGCTGGCGTACGCGGCGCTCTAATCCCGCCAGCTCCTGTCGCAGGGACGCCCGCGCACGCAGCATCGGCCCAGTCGCGGCCTCCAGCATCGGATTGCATTCCGCCAGCTCGCGGATGCGTTGTTCATACCTGCCCCGAGAGATGGCGCCGACCTTCAGACCGAAGTTGCGTAACAGCCCGCGTAGGGACATTTCCAAGGCGATCATGGTCTGCTGGAAGGCCTTCCGAGCGCCAAGCACGGCACGGACCTCCTGAGCCGATATGGATTTGCAATGAACCGGCCGGAACCGACCCATATGCAGCAGTCGCGCAATGCCCTCTGCGTCACGGCGATCCGTCTTGATCGGCATCGCCTTCAATGCACCTTTTACTTGTCGGGTTTCCATCAACACCGTCTTGAAGCCCGCTTCGGTCAGGGAGCGATGAAGCCATTGCGACAGGGGACCGGCCTCAAGGCCGATGGCAGCGATGGTGCCATCCAGCGTTCCGGCCCAGCGGGCAAGTACTTCTGGCTCGCTGGGAACCTCCGCCTCTTTCAGAATCTGGCCGTGCTCGCTAACAACGCAGATCGTGGTCTTTGCCAGCGACACATCCAACCCAACAAACAGTCTCATCCCGCAGTCCTCGATGTGGATCCAATACGGGAAGGTCGACAACTTGCCCCTGATCTTGGAAGCGGTAACGGGCAGTGCGCGACGCAGGCCCCGTTACAGCATCTCATTAATCGTCAAAGCCAGAAGATTACGGTTGCGGCGAGGGCGACGGCGGAGAGGAAGGTTTGGGCGCACCTGTCGTAACGGGTTGCGATGCGGCGCCAGTCCTTCAATCGACCGAACATGATCTCGATCCGGTCGCGACGCCGATACCGTCTTTTGTCGTGGCGGATTGCCTTTCCGCGCGACTTCCGACCGGGTATGCAGGGGCGTATCCCCTTGTCTTTCAACGCGTCATGGAACCAGTCGGCGTCATGGCCCCGGTCAGCTACCATCTATTCGGCAGCGTGCAGACTGCCAAGCAGTGCTGCCGCCCCGGTGTAGTCGCTGACCTGGCCTGCGGTCATAAAGAACTTCAGCGGACGCCCCTTCGCATCGGTTACGTCATGCAATTTGGTGTTCAACCCGCCCTTCGTGCGCCCGATCAGGCGCCGCGCTGATCATCGGGCCCGCTTTTCGCCCCCAGGCTTGAAGTGTTTGATCCCACGGTTTGATGGTGCGATCCTTTCGCAGGAATGGAGGGAAGCACTATGGGACAAGTTCGTCACGGGAGCGCCACGACCACGCACGCCGTCAGAGCAGCAATACAGCGATCGCAAGCTTCGCTCGCGCAGTTGAGCCGGGAGCTGGGTATCAACCCCAAGACGGTGGCAAAGTGGCGCAAGCGCGAGACTGTCGAGGATATGAAGACCGGGCCGTCGGAACCGAGGTCCACCGCCCTGACGGAAGCCGAGGAGGCGATGGTCGTTGCCTTCAGAAGGCACACGGTAAGCGCTGTCCCAACCCCACCTTCCTGCTGAGTCGGTAAGCTGCGATGCGCCTCTATGTGGAGATTTGCACGGGAGGTGTCAGTGGGAGTCCATCGGGAGCGCAGTATGGAGGCTGACCTGCCCCCCGGAAGTTCCTTCGCTGTGATGTAGAGTCTGCCCAACCTGAGAAGGAGCAGACGAGATGAGGAAAAGCCGTTTCACCGAGGCGCAGATTATCGGAATGATCAAGGAGCAGGAGGC
>JACCDH011797956.1_pt1 | contig 35792 bp, 34 predicted proteins | sample 7442481 | NCBI WGS metagenome assembly JACCDH01 (sample SAMN15323433, study PRJNA562643) | freshwater metagenome | isolation source: river surface water | place: USA:Blue River Watershed | collected 2017-08-15
CCGACCCTGCCCAAACCGCCACAACATGCGGGAATTACAGTAGACCAACGCGCCTACCAGCAATACCAATCCTTGGCCCAAGTGGTGTTGGATTCAGCCGACTTGGCCACCCAATCGGCCGAGGCGGCCGCCAGCGTCAGCAGCCAGTTGCGGCAAACGACGGCCGACTTCAAAGAACTCACAGACGCGGGCCACAAAAAAGCCCGTCTCTTGCTGGCCATCACCAGCGGTGTGTTGATCGTCAGCCTGATTTTCTTTCTGATCATGGGCGTTCGCTTGGTCAGTCGAATCAATCAACTTGACGCCATGCTGCTGGCTGTAGGCAAGCGTGTGGTTGAACTCAACTCAGGCATGGAGTCGTTGGAAGGCGTCAACAAAAGCGTGAAAGAGCTGGCCTCACAACAAGAGGCCTTGACCAAATCGCAAGGCCAGATCGAAGGACGGATTGACGCTTCGCTCAAGCAGTCTGAAAGTCTGGTTCAAAAAGTTCCCAGCGAAACAGCCAAGCAAGTGGCCGCCAGCAGCGACTCGGTAATGCGACAGGTGCAGGGCATCAATTCAAAGCTTCAAAGCCAAGCCAACGCAGTGCAATCCTTGGGCAATGAGGTGAAGTCACTCAAATCCGCCGTCGGTAATGTCGACAGTTTGAAACGCGATGTGGAGGCCTTGGTGACGCTGCAAAAAGAGCGCTATTTGGAGACCGTGCAGAAGAACAACAGCAACGCTTCACGCGAGCGGGCTGTGCAATTTCCTCGGTATGCTGCACCTAAGCCAGGCGAAGCCACAGCGGCGAGCACAACACCCGGTAGCTCCGCGCCCGCAAGCGCGAAACCCTGATCATTCCAACCCTTTTTAGCATCGGGTGGGCTGCCTGCTCACTCGATGCACACCGCAATGTAGGTCAGCACAAAAACGCCGTTCGGCGGAATTTTTCGCCAGTAGCCCATATCGTCGACCGTGCTCATTTTTTGGCCCGTCATTTTGGGGCCCGCAAAACTGGTCATTTGCCCGATGCGGTGCATCTTGTAATTGCAGTCGTATTCGTTGAGGTAGCGTCTGGAGCGAACGCCTTCGGCGTCCGGGGTTTTCAAGTCCTGCATCTCCCAAACCCGACGAACGGTGTCGTCTTTTTCGATGGAGTTGCGGTTGACATACAGCGTGACCTCCGCTGTTTCACCAATGCGGGTCCATGCGAAGGCGGACACGGGGGTCAAGCCACCGAGCAAGGTGAGGCTGTACAGGCCACACAAAACGAAAGCACGCATTGAAAACCCAGGCAAAGTCATGTTTGTTCTCAAAAATAAGTCCCCGCGAGGGTGACAGCCCGACCGCCTGTACCCAATTTGAAGCGCGAAATACCGGGTAAATCATGGGTGTTGACGCCGCCCAGATCGAGGACCTCAATACCCTGCCCCTGCAAATAAGCCAGGGACTCCCACAACAGCAAATTATGGGCGTTGAGCTCTCGCCCTGCTTCATCGGCCCAGCCCATATGGTAACTGGCAACTCGGCCATGGATCAGGAAAAGCATACCGCCCACGCTGTTCTTTCCCTGTTCAGCATACGCCACCACAAAGGCCTGACGGTGATCCGCGGCAGCGGTGATGTAGGCTTGCACAAACGTGGTGGGCAAACCATGGAATTTTTTGGCCTCGCGTTGATCCAACTCTTTGCCAAGTAGCCACTCACAACGCTTGAGACTGGGCTGCACATGGACGCGAAGCTTGTCATTGGACAACGCCTTACTCAAGCGGTTGCGCCATTTGCCCTCTAAACCGGCCTTCAAGCTTGGCAGTGGTGCGGTCAAATCGAGCAAAACGGTGGAATAGCCCGTCATCACACGGGACATGCCACGGGTTTCGGCACCATCCACTTCGTCAGAGGTTCGATCAGGCGAAAACAACAGCACCCTCAAGCGCGGTAGAGGGATAGATTGTCGCAAGCGCTTGTAAATTTCAGCCCGTTGGACTGGACTGAGATCCGGATGAAAAACAGGCCCTCGCGAACACGAAGCCAAAGAGATGTAGCCGAGCATGCGCCTGCACATGAACTGGGCAATGGCCACCAACATGCCATCAACCCAAACCATGGCCCTCAGCATGGTCACGTCCAGGGACGTTAAGGCCTCACCGTAGGCCCAGGCTTGTTGCAAGGCGCCGTGCTGCCTCGCGTGAAATTCTTCCCACTCGGCCTGCGGCAAATGCTCCCATCTCAGATTCATATCGTCATAATAGACAAAATTTTGAAATTCACCTCAAGATACGCGATTTGATACCGATGAATACAGGTGTTATTGGAAAATACGGATCATGCCATCAGCCAAAGATCTGACCATCCTGGGCCATAACATCCCCAAAGCCCGCTTGACGGCTTCTGGTTGGGCATGGGGTGCCGTGTATCTGGGTTTACCCATCCTCGTGGTGGGCAATTTGATGGACTTCGTTTTTCAATGGACACTGGGTTGGTGCATCGGTATTTGGTGCATTGTCTAGATTTAAAGGGTCACCATGTTTTTCTTTGTCGGTTTAGCGGTTGTGTTCGGAGCGGTGTTTGGTGGTTACATCATCGCCGGTGGAAAAATGGCTCCCATCATCAAAGCCGCGCCTTTTGAATTCATCATCATTGGTGGCTCAGCGATTGGCGCCTCTTTGGTCGCCAACAGTTTCCCCGTTTTCAAGGCGGCCATGGCAGGTATTGGGCAATGCATCAAAGGCCCTAAATGGCACCAGGAAGACTACTTGGCCTTGATGCTGCTGATTGGCAAACTTCAAAGCGTGATGAAAAAAGAAGGCGTGGTGGCCTTGGAATCCCACGTGGAAAATCCTGACTCCAGCCCGATTTTTGGTGAATTCCCTAAATTGGCCAAAGACCATTCGATCGTCCAAATGATTTGCGATCCTTTGCGCCTGATGGTGATTTCTCAAGGCAACTTGGATGCCGATGCCCTCGATGACCTGATGAAAAAAGCCATCAAGGTCCACCACCATGAAGCTCTGCTGGCCCCGGCCGCCTTGGCAGGTATTGCTGGCGGTTTGCCCGCGCTGGGTATTGTGGCCTGCGTGCTCGGTGTGGTGAAGACCATGGGCGCGATTGACCAACCCCCTCCAGTCCTGGGTGCCCTGATTGGTTCTGCGCTGGTCGGCACCTTGATGGGCGTGTTCTTGGCCTACGGTATGTTTGAACCCTTTTCAGGTCGCCTGACCCAAATCATCAACGAGGATGCACAGGCATTCGACGTGATTCGGGAAATGATCGTCTGCAACCTGAAAGGCCATCCACAACCTTTGATCATTGAATCGGCCAGAGCCTGTATTGCGCACCACAGTCAGCCCAGCTTCTCCGAGGTCTTTGACGGCATGCGGGGCTCCTGATGGCAGAGGCTGACAAACCCGCTGCAGGAACGCCCGAAGAAGTTGCGGCCGCAGAAGCTGCAGCAGCAGAGGCCTTGCGGCCCATCATCGTTGTCAAGAAGATCATTGCCGACGATGGTCACGCAGGTGCCCACGGTGGTGCCTGGAAAATCGCTTTGGCAGACATGATGACGGCCATGATGGCGTTTTTCTTGTTGATGTGGCTCTTGGGCGCCAGCAACGAAGACAAGCGCAAAAGTGTGGCCGACTACTTCAGACCCGCCTCCCACAGCCAGATTGCTTTTGGTGAATTGGCTGGCTCCAACGGTTTGTTTGGGGGCAAATCCATCATCGATACAGACGGTTTTCCGTTTACAGCCAAACAAACAGCCATGCTGGAGCGCTTGACACCTCAGGCACAAGGTGGCCCGGCAGAAAGCTTTGGCTCGTCAAAGGAAGAGAACAACAAAGACGGCCCTTCCGAACAAGATCCCGGCAAGGACTCGGGTTCTGGCTCACCAGGCCAAGGTGGCGGCAGCGGCACAGCTGGCCAGAAACAGGACAAAGAAAATTTCGACAAACTTGAAAAAGAGATCAAGCAAAAATTGTCGGAAAGCAAGCAGTTTGAAAAAATCAAGGACCAAGTCAACATCACCCGTGACAAGGAAGGCCTGCGCATTGAAGTGATCGACAAGGCCGACTTCGCGATGTATGGCTCGGGTGGCGCAGAGATGGGCGCGAAGGCGGCCGCCTTGATGTCCGAGGTGACCAAATCGCTCAAGCCTTTGCCCAACAAATTGGCCATTCGCGGCCACACCGACAGCACAGGATTTCCGCCGGAAAGCATGCGCAACAACTGGTCCTTGTCGACCGAGCGTGCGGATGCCACCCGTCAATTCATGCAAAGCCAAGGCATCAGCGCCAACCGTTTTTCCCGCATCGAAGGAGTGGCAGACACCAACCCCAACGTGCCGGGCAACCCTGCCGACCCGCGGAACCGTCGGGTCAGTATCACGGTGCTCAACCAATGATGTTTGTGGAACGACACTTGTGCTTTGCGCGCTGATCCCAAGTTCCATCACGCCACACGACGTCCTGTAAAAGGTTCAACCATGATCAAAAATACTTCAATCGGTATCGCCATCGGTGTGTTGGTGATGGGCGGGGTCTGGGGCCTCGTGCACATGATGGGTGACAACCCGTCCTCACCCGAGTTGGAAACCGCCAGCATGCCGGGGGGCAACAAAGGCGCGATCGACTTGATTTGCGAACTTGAATTGGACTTGGATGGTCAATTGGCGCTCGGGATTAAGGAGAATGAGCCGTCCCGCATCACGATGGCGCAAATTGATTTCGAGAAAAATTCCGGTTGGTACCAAGGCAAGATCGCGATCTCGGAGAGTCGAGCAGGCACGCTCAGCGTGATGGGGACGCGCCTGAAAGTCAATCGACCCGCCATGTTCCAGCGCTTTGGCGTGATGATCACAGGTGAAGAGTTTGTCGTGGATCGCAAGACGGGCAGTTTTGTCCAATCCCTGAGCTTGAATGACGGCCGGACGGTCAAACTGATCAAGGGCACTTGTGCTCAAGTGATCAAACCACCATTCTGAGCATCCCCCGAAAACGCGACCAACACAAAGCCCAATCAGGCCGCACTGCGCAGTTCGTATTTGTTGATTTTTTCGATGAGTGTGGTGCGCTGGAGTTGAAGCAATTTGGCGGTCTGGGAGACATTGCCCTGCGTGCGAGTCAATGCTTGCTCGATCAAACTGCGTTCCACCTCCACCAGATGCTGTTTCAAAGACATGCCTTGCGGCGGCAAAGTCTGAATACCTTGCGCCAACAAAATAGCTTGCTCCACATCGTTGATCTCATCATTGGAGGCTGCCAATGGGGCGGCCGCAGGCGTTTTTGTGGCCTGACTGAAGGAGCCAAAAGAATTGGACATCAAATGGGCCATGGGGTCGTCGTCCCCGGAAAACGGCGAAGTGATTGGCCCATCGTTGCTCATGTCCACCACCACCGAGACTGCCGCTGAAGTGCTCAGTGAAGGTGGAAAGGTCAGTGCATGGGCGGTCAATCCAAGGCGAGCAAGCCATTCGGTCTGCAAGGAGGCCAGCCCCGCAGGCAGCATGCAAGCGGGCACCGTCTGGATCTCCAGCAATTGCGAAGGGTACAGCGTTGAAAAACGATCCACCAAATTGGACAATTCGCGCACATTGCCGGGCCAAGCATAGGCTTGCAGCATCTGGAGCATCTCTGGGGAAAACCGCAGCGGTTTGGCCTGAGGCAATGCGTGTTTGTCGGCATAAAAATTCAACAAGGCGGCCACATCCAGAGGACGCTCACGCAAGGGTGTTGTGGTGACCGGCAGCACATTGATCCGGTAATACAAGTCCTCCCGGAAGCGGCCAGCCGCGACTTCTGCTTCGAGGTTCTTGTGGGTAGCAGCGACCACGCGCACATCGATAGGCACCTCGCGTGAAGCGCCCACGGGCAAGATGCAACGCTCTTGCAAAACGCGCAGCAGCTTGACTTGCATGTCCATCGGCAAATCACCAATCTCGTCCAGGAAGAGCGTCCCGCCATGCGCCAACTCAAAGCGCCCCAATCGGTCAGCCACCGCCCCAGTAAAACTTCCCTTGCGATGCCCGAACAGTTCGCTTTCGATCAAATCACGGGGAATCGCGCCACAGTTGATGGGCACAAAGGGACCGCTGGCTCGGGGCCCTTGCATATGCAGCGCCTGGGCCACCAATTCCTTGCCCGTTCCACTCTCACCCGTGATGAGGGCCGTTGAAGAAGAAGCCGACAAGGTCTTGATCAACTCCCGCAGAAACAGTGTGGCCTGGCTGTCACCGATGATGAGGGGTTTGGCGTTCGTTTTCATCTGCAAGGACCTGATGGTTGTCGTAAATCGGATCGTCTGGTGCCCTTGGCACTCAAGCTAGACGCTCAGATCAAAAGTTGATTAAATCGCGAATAACCAGTTTATAAATCAGAAATATCACTTTTGGCAAGTAAATATGACAACTTTAGAGATAAAACTGTCAAAAACAAAGGCGATGTCTACTTTCCGACACACCACGGTCGTGCCTCCTTGTTTTTTGCTTGACAAGTACAACGCTCAAGACTTTGGCCCTGCTGCCGATACATCCATCAAGAGAAATCAGCTCGGCCGACCACTGGGGGACGCGCCATGCTAGCTTTTGGAGTTTTAAGATGAGATTCAATCGATCCTTGGCTTTGGTGTTACTCACCATGGTGGCTTTGACGGGCTGCGAGAGCCTCCCACTGAGCGGCCCCTCTGCGAATGCAGCTACGGCATCGCCCGCATCCATGATCACGCCCTTGGTCGAAAAGCGAGAAACCTTGGTGGCCACGGGGTACGCCGTGGTCAGCGTACAAAACCACAAAAATCCTGCACAACAGCGCCTGCTGGCCATTCGGGCCTCCAAATTGGATGCATACCGCTCATTGACTGAGCAGGTTTATGGTCAGCAACTGGATGCCACCACCACGGTGGCCGACATGACGGTCATGAGTGACACATTCAGGGCCAAAGTCGAGGGCGTGATTTACGGTGCTGTTTTGGTCAGTATTGCCCCCGTGGGTGATGACACTTACGAAACGACCTTGTCGCTCGACCAAGTGGTGGTCAGGGACCTGCGAAGCCTTTACCTGAGTCAATTGGCCGCACGTCGGCGCTGACACCATGTCCACCTCTGTCGTTTCCTCCATGCCCACTGCGCCAGCTTGTGCTGCGCCTGTCGCATTCAGGCATCTGGGCCAATGTCTGGCCATCGTTGTGGGGTGTGCTGCCACCTTGATGGTGCAGGCACAAACCGCCCAACATTCAAACCCCAGCGCTGATGTGGCCGTGTCTGCTGACATGAGTAAACCGGCACAAGCGGGTCGCACCCAGTCGACCAAGCAACACGAAGCCCAGTTGAGCGCGATTCGGCAGGCAATTTTGCAGGCCACAATCGAACGGCCCACACGTGTGCTCAGCAGCGCATGGATTGATGACAAGGGCGCACTGCATGAAAGCGCACACTTCCAATCAGAAGCTCAGGTCAGGGGGGTTCGCGTTTTGTCCTACCTTCAAGACGAGCAGGACACTGCGCCACAAATCAGCGCCGAGGTGCTGCCTTGGGGCTGGCGTGAGGCACAAACCAAGGCCACCGTGTGCAAGGCCCCGCCTCGTCCATGGCGCTTGCCCTTGACGCTCCAAACACGCGTTGACGGTGCCTTCACCGGACCCCAACAGTTCGCCAGCCAGACCTTGTTGAGTGTGGTCAGCCAGACTTGGATGCAGAAGATGCAAGCGTCGCAACGGTGGCGAACACACATCAAGCCGACCCCACCTGAGAACAGTTACATGCGGGCATTGACAGGCCCGATCGACAGCCCCACAGGCTGGACGGCAGAGCTGGTCATCAAGCCCTATGCCCCGGAAGAAAGCTTCAATGTCCGCAAGGCCTGGCATCAACTGAACCAGAGCGAAGCCGATTGGCGCTGGACAGTGAGCTTCACGCTGGGCGAGCGGCATTCAAGCACAGGCCCCATCGAGCCCCGCTGGCAAATGGAACAAGTCATCGCGATCGATCCGTTGACCGTCAGCCAAAACCCCAGTGCTTGGGTGCAAGGACTCAAAGAACAACTGCAGCACAAGATGCAAGCGTGGGTCCAACAACTGGACAAACGCTCCGAGTGTGAACCTGTGCAATTTCATGTGCGCCGCAGCGCTACGCAAGGGTTGCAATTGCAGGCTGGCCTTGAAAGCGGTCTGCGCCCCGGCGATCGCGTTCTGCTCATGAACCCCATTCACATTCCAAGCCAGATGTTGGAGCCCGGTGCCACACAGCACTTGGCCTTGGCCCAGGTGATCAAGGTCGGTCCAGACCGCACGGAGTTGCAACAACTGGCAGGCCCTGCTTTGTCAGCACAAGGGCACTGGATGGCTTTGCCACTTTGATCAGGCACGCTGCAAATTTTATGAAACCACACACCACAACCACCCTGCCCGGCCTGCGCAGCATGGGTTTGGCTATACCTCTCAAACTGCTTCACGGACTGCTGCTTGCAGCCGCAGCGGTGTACGGCACCCCCTCAACACAAGCGGCAGAGACATCCGCTTCAGCCGCCGCTGCGTTGAAGGTTTTGACCGCACCGTTGAGCGAGTCGTCCGGACAAGCGGGGACGAACCCGACCGATGGTGGACACTCCCGCAACCACATCACAGTCCAAAAAGGCGAGAGCATCGACGCGGTGATGCGGCGCGGCTTGCCAGGTTTGATCCTGAACGAAGAGTTCCTGCGCCAAGCATTGGCCAAAGCCAATCCCCGCATTTTCCCCAAGGGTCGGACCTATCCCGTCAAACCTGGCACGGTCTTGGTTTTACCCTCTGTCGAGTCTTTGCGACAACAAATTTTGTTGCAATACCCACAAACAGCCGCCTTGTTTCAGGCCCCTGCCGAACACACCGATTCGAGTGATGTGCCAGCCGGGCCCGACAAGCGCCGTTGGGTTCGCTTTCCTTGAATCCAGCGCAGGCCGGTTCGTATGATCACAGGGGCTGAAACCGCCCACCTCAGCCCCAAAACACCCACCATTTATCTGGAGGGCAAGCTGCCGCTGGTCATCGAAAAAACCGCTGCAGAGCTGGGTTTGCGCGATGGTCAGGTGGTGCAAGGCACCGTGGAGTCCAAACTGGACGCTTTGCGCCTGCATTTACAAGGCAACCAAAGCGGCACTGTTCTTGATCTGCCCAAAGATCTGCCAGCCACTTTGCGCATGGCCTCCGGTGACAGCGCTTTGTTCAAGGTGCAAGTGCTGGCCAATGGCAGCATCTTGCTGCGCCCACTGCAAACAGCGCCCGTGCAGCCCTCTGGTCACACCGCGACGGCTTCGCTCCCAGGCAGAACCGATCAACTCGGCTTCAGACCCCCTGACATGCAAGCCTTGGGACAATTGCTGCGGCCAGGCATGCTAGAAAGCATGTTCCAAGGGCTGAACACGTCAGCGCCCGGTTTGGGCGCTTTGCAGCAATGGCTCAAGCTGCGCCCCAGCATGGCCCAACTCACCCCGGAAAAACTGCAGCTGGTCATGCGTCAAAGTGGCTTCATGACGGAAAACCTGTTAACCCAAGGCCTGGGCAGCGGCCTCGTTGATCTGAAAAGCGTGTTGCGGCAACTGCTGCGCAACAGCCCTAGCGCTGACAAAGATGGCCTGCTGAGCGACAGCCTGGACGACATTGAGTCAAGGCAACTGCTGGCCAACGAAAGTCTGAATGGCCGTGAATGGGTGTTCTCCATGATGCTGCCTTTTGCCGATGCCGAGCCTGTCGCGCTGCGGCTGGTTAGAGGTAGGGCTCAGCCGGGACATGGCAAGGCCCCACTGGTCATCCATCTGCACACCCGCAACCGGGATTTGGGAGAAGTCTGGCTGCAAACCCGCATCAGTGACGAAACCGAAGTCGACATGGTGATGTGGGCCGAACGCGAAGATGTGGTGACCAGGGCTCAAGCACTGGCTTCCAATCTGGCGCAAGAGCTGGACAGTGCCGGGCTGCATATGAAGCGCTTGCAAATCATCCACGGCCAAGGGCCGCAAGCCCCCATGCCCTATGCCACGCCTGAGATGGGCAGCTTGCTGGACGTGCAGACATGAAATCCGTACTCAAAGAAGCCATAGCGCTGGAATATGGGATGCGCAAAACCCCCGTCATCAGCGCGAAAGGTCAAGACGACCTGGCCCAAAAAATCATCGAAGAAGCTTTGAAACACGGGGACTATGTTGCACAGGACCCACAGTTGCTGGCCTTGCTCAGCCGCGTGGACCTGGAAGCCGAAATTCCACCGGAGATGTACACGGCGGTGGCGGTGATTTTGTCTTGGGTTTACTGGCTCAAGGGCATGCGCCCAGGGGATGAGAAAAAATCAGGCTGAAAAAATCGGATGCCCGTTCTGCTCTTGGGGATGACGGCTCCCCACTGGAGAGTGAACAGAGCGCCACTCAGGCCAGCTGATAGCCCGAAGCGCCCGAGCGGCGCGCCAGCTGCCCCATACGGTCATACAAATCCACGGCTGGGGCATAAGACTCCCCCTGCAAGGCTTGTAGGGTGCCTTTGACAGCCTCCAGTTGCCGCTGCAACAGCTGGATATTGCGCAAATGATCTTGTTTGCACTGCTGCAGGGCGTCTTGCTGCTGTTGCCAAATCACGGGGGTTGGGGTTTGAACTGCAGCCCACTCAGCCAGGGCGACCAGGCCTTGGAGCAAGGTGTTTTTTTCGTCCTGAGCCAACTCAAAAGCCGTCAAATCGCGAGATTTCAGAGCTTCAAACTCCTGCGCGAGGATCTCAGACAGACGTGCCACCGCTTCTGGAGCAGCCAGCAAGGCCCCCTCCAAAGAAGGAGCCGCATCCTCAGGTCGGATCAACTCGGTCATCGGAAGTTCAGCCTTTGATCATTTTTTCGATCGCAACGAAATTCTCAGCGATACGGCGCGAGTCCAGAGGGTACTGACCTTGCTGGATAGCGGTCTTGATGGCTTCCACTTTGGCGCGGTCAAATTCAGGCTCTTGCATGGCTTTTTGAGCGACATGGCTCAGTCGCAGTTCATCGGTCGCAGGTGCCGCTGATCGCCCAGCTTCTTGGGAAACTGACGGAAAAATACGTGGCTCACCCTTGGCTACCGCCTGACGGCTGGCAGATTCAATTTGGGCTTTGCGGCCGAAATGTGAGATGGAATCAGTCATGATGGTTCTCTTTTCTGGTCTCTGGACATTGAGCTGAGACCCTGCTCGAATACTGAATCGGCATGAGATTCTAGAACTTGAGCAAAATAAATCATTTTCCCCATTATTTCACAATGCAAAACAAATCAAGGTCATTGGCGGTCAAGCCATCACAAACCGATAACTTGATTGGGGCCTTGAACACGACCGCTCAACTCTCTTCCGGAGTCTCGGTTCTTGAGTTTGATCTGTTCTCCAAAACGGCCATCCTGCATCGCCTCCACTCGAGCTGAAATTTGGAAGCCCTGCGGCTGCCCCACAGAAAGCAAAACCATTTGCCCTCGCTTGACCAGGACGGTCGGCCGAATGTCTTGGCTACGCAACGGCGTCCCCGGACGCACATCCCGAACCAGTTCGGCATGCATGACCTCAGACGCTTGCTCCAGTACATTCAATGGCACACCTACAGTATCGACCTGAACGCGCTGAACATGAGTTTCATTGAGCGACATGCCTCTTTGCAACGGCGCAGTCGCCACCAAAACCCAACGTTTATCCGGCATGGTGGGCTTGTCGCTTCTGGACTGTGCCATGGATTCGGGCTGCGCGCCTGAGACGCTGACTCGGACATAGAGCTGCCAGACGGGCTGGCTGCAGCGTACACGCACAGAATCAGAACTGGCAAATGGTTGGTCCATCGACAAGGGCTTATCGCAACCGCGAACCTTGACTCGGGCATCCACAGGCGCCATCGTGACTTGATCTGACGCCACTTTCCTCGATTGTGAGACCCAATTCTTCACGGCGGTGCTGAGCAGGTCCTGCGGAGAGTCAGCTCGTGCCGCTGATTTGGAGGGCCCTGCGGCTTGGCTTGTCGCGCTGAACAAACACACCACCAAACCCAGCAGAAGGCCCCTGGCAACCAACTGATCCAACAGTCGGCACAGCATTTGCATGGTTTGTTTCATAAGTGTAGAAGTTTTGACAGTTTGATGGACTTCCACACAGTAAAGCAAAAATGAGACCAACCTGACCTGAACGCCTGTACAGATGCAATTGACGCCACTTCCTGCCCCCCCTCCAAGCGCTGGCCTTGTGCGACCGACTGCGCTGCCAGGGATGCCGTCCGCGGCAGGCAGCAGTGCGCCCAACGCCAGTGCAGGTCAGGCATTCCAGAAAACTTGGGCTGAGATGCGGCAGACTGGAAACACCGTACAAGTCGAGAACGGGGATACCCTGATCGGCTTGGTCAAAGCCCATTACCGGCAAAATGGCACCGCCATTTCTGAAAATCAAGCCTATACGCTGGCCCATCAGATCGCCAAACAAAATCAAGTGGCCAACCCCGACTTGATCGTGACGGGACAAAAAATCGACTTTTCAAGCTTGAACTTACCGCCGTTGGCCCGTATCAGCGCAACAGGCCCCCTGGAGATCAGTTCCAGTGCAGCCATGCAGTCGCTTCAGAGCCTCAAAGTCAACGGCGCAAGTGCGTCCGCCGCCGAAATGCTGGCGCAACGCAGCCTGATCGCACCGACCACCGCGTCAGAACAGACAGCTCTCGCGAACAGCCAGATCAACTCACAGCATCCCATCCTCGATCGCACGCTCGCGCGGGCCGTCCAAAAAGGCTTTGTACCACCCGAACACGTCCCCGAAGTCAGGCAAAAAATTCTGACTTTGGCCCAGCGTTACAACTTTGCACCGGATGATTTCGCGCGGCTGAGTCTCATCGAAAGTGGCGGGATGAACCCTCAGGCTACCAACGGCAGTTGCCACGGCATCATTCAATTTTGCGATGGTCCCAACAGAGGCGCGGCCGTTGTGGGCATGAAAAACAACCCCAAAGCCATTTTGGGCATGGGCCTTTTGCAGCAAATGGATTTGGTCGACAAATACTTCGCGCAATCCGGACTGAATACCAAAGGCCCCAAAGTTGGCCTCGATGACCTTTATCTGACCATCTTGACCCCCGCTGCACGGCGTGAAACGCGCCCCGATGCGCCGCTGCCCATTGCCGGACCGCAAGCGAAAATTTTGCATGTCGGTGGCGACACACAGGGCCCCATTACCCGCAACTCCATTTTGTCGGGGCTGCACGCATTGACCCAAACCATGCTCGAGCCGAGTACGCCCAAAGTGGCCGGCAACCGCTGGTATAGCCAAGTGGCCAAGAGCACCGCCACCACGCTGCGCTGAAAACGGCCACACCCGGCAAGCATTTGCCGCCGGTGACGAAAAATTGCCACCCGCCTTGAAAAGTACCTGCATTGCGCCTTGAGGAGCCCCTCAAAAGGCGACAGAAAAAGTTGGCACAGCTTTTGCAGGTATCGACACGAGTCCACTCAACTTGAGTGAACAACGTCAAAAGATTGACGGCCCGTGAACATCGAATCCAAGACAGTAGCCCAGGAGTCCAGATGAATTTGTTAACCCAAGCACTTGGCGTGCATGAACAAGCTTTGCAAGTCAAAAGCCGCCGCCTCGAAGTGTTGGCGCAAAACATTGCGAACGCCGACACACCGCACTACAAAGCCCGTGACATCGACTTCAAGGCCGTCTTGGGCGCAGCACAACAACAAGACACCGCCATGACAGCCACCCGGACCGGTCACTTTGGTGCTGGCGAAGAGCTCAGCCCCGATGGCATGCGTTACCGCACACCGTTCAACACATCCTTTGACGGCAACACGGTGGAGATGAGCGTGGAGCAAGCCCAATACGGTAAAGCGGCAGCGGATTACCAGGCGACATTGAACTTCCTGGAAAACCGGGTCAGCGGCATCCGCAAAGCATTGCGAGGAGATTGAACATGAGCATGGACAATATTTTTGGCATTGCCGGTACGGCGCTGAACGCACAGCTGACCCGGATGAACGCCACCGCCTCGAACCTGGCCAACGCCGGCACGGTTGCAGGTGCAGAAAAAGACGCTTTTCGTGCCAAGCGGCCCGTCTTCAAGGCACTGGTCGATGAGCAAATGACCAACGCCGGTGCCGCCTATGTAGGGGGCGTCAAGATCGATCGCATGGCCGATGACACAGCCCCTCCTCGTCGCGTGTCCGACCCCAAAAACCCACTGGCAGACGAGCAAGGCTATGTCTACCAATCGAACGTGAGCGAAGTCACCGAAATGGTGGAAATGATGGCCGCAGCCCGCTCGTACCAAAACAACGTTGAAGTGATCAACACGGCGCGTCAATTGATGATGCGCACGCTGGACATCTCCAAAGCTTGATCCGAAAGACCGCCATGGCCACCGATACCGTCACCTCCTCCAGCCTGCTCCAGAACGTCACCCGCTACGAAGACGTGAAAGACAAGGCCAAGTCCAAAACCAGCGAAGACATGGGCAAGCAGGACTTCCTGACGCTCTTCACCGCGCAATTGCAAAACCAGAACCCATTGGAGCCTGTCAAGAACGAGGCTTTTGTGGCCCAGTTGGCCCAGTTTTCACAGCTGGAAGCCTTGACCAACATGCAAACATCCTTGGATGGTTTCGTCACCTCCATGTCTGGCGAACGCATGCTCAACAGTGCCTCGCTCATCGGCAAAAAAGTGGCCATCAACGACGCCGCCACCCTGTTGACATCTGGCACCAGCATGGATGCCAGCATCGATTTGCCCATGGGTGCAAGTGGTGTGCAGATCAATGTTCACGACAGTCAAGGACGACTGGTGCAAGAACTGATTGCAGGGCCGCAAGTGCCAGGCACCACACCCATCACATGGAACGGAAAAGACGCGGCTGACAACCCCGTGCCGACTGGCTTGTACCGAATGAGCGCTGTGGCCGTGGTGAATGGCCAGACCACGCCGGTCCCGGTCAGCACCCTGTCCACCGTTCGCGCCATTTCGACGAACCCGTCTGACGGCAGCGTCAGTGTGGAAGTCGATGGCGGCAAAACTTTGCTGCTCAGCGACGTCAAACGCGTTGGCATTTAAACCATACCCGATAACAGCAAGCTTCCAAGCACCCCACACACCCCGCATTTCAGGAGACCTTCAGCATGTCCTTTTACACCTCGCTCACCGGACTGAACTCAGCCACAGCCCAGTTGGCCGTCACCTCCAACAACATCGCCAACGTGGGCACTTCGGGCTTCAAGCGCTCGCGGGCTGACTTTGGTGACATCTTCTCGACTTCACCACTGCAAAAGTCATCCAGCAACATCGGCCAAGGTGTTTCGCTCAAGCAAGTGAGCCAGGAATTCAGCCAAGGCAACATCTCGACATCGGGCAACTCGCTCGACTTGGCCATCACAGGTGACGGTTTCTTCCCGCTCAAAACACCCGATGGTCTGCAAGACATCTACACCCGCAACGGCTCATTCACGCTGAACGACCAAAACAACGTGGTCAACTCCACAGGCCAACGCCTGCTGGCAGCCTCCGTGGACTCTTCCGGCAAGGCCGATCTGGAACGTCTGGCCCCCTTGGTGATTCCACCTAAAACGTCAGGCGAAGCCAAAGAAACGACCAAGATCCAACTGGGCTTGAACCTGCCAGCAGACTCCCCCGTCATCTTGGCGGACTTTGACCGCAGCAATCCCACCACTTACAACAAAAGCACGGCCTTGACGGTGTACGACAGCGGCGGTAACGGTTATCTGGCCACGGTGTACTACACGAAGACCCAAAACGCCAGCCCTGGTAGCCCTTTCTCCAAATGGCAAACGTATTTCTTTGTGGGCGACACCCAAGTCAAACCCGGCTTGCAGCAAGCCTCCAACAGCACTGGCTCAGAGCTGTTCGTCAACAAATACGGCGACATTCGTCCCAAATCAGATCCGACAGTGACCCCGCCCAGCGGCACCGTGGGCATGTACACCTTGGACCAATTGACCGATGTGCGCAACTCGACACCCGCCCCAGCGGTGGCTGATTCCATCAACAGCACTTACTACGACGCTAATTCGGGCTTTTACAGAACCAGTCCCACCGCCACGGCGACCGATTTCAAAGCAGGCAATGAAATGGCATTCAAATTGTCAGTGGATGATTCGCCTCTGACCAACATCAGCTACACACTGACCTCGGCTGATGTGGACCCCGCTGTTCTGGCGCGCAATTTGCAAATCCAGATCAACAACAGCATGGGCAAGCTCGCCGAGACCCCCGATGACCCGACCACCCCGGAAGTCGATGCCGTTGTCAATGCGCGCTATGGCATCACCGTGGCGTTCAACCCTGACTCGGGTCGCTACACCTTCAACTCAGGCACAACGGGTGATGCATCCAGCATCCGACTGGAAACCACGACAAGCACGGCCACAGCCACGGACGAGGAAACCCTGGCGAACAATATATTGGGCATCACCGTGGACAGCACGGGTGCAGGTCTGGTGCAAACACCCAGCGCTTTGGACACCGCCCAGCGCGGTAAACCCAGCTACCCCGCCACACTGGCCAGTGAGACCCTGACCATCAACACCTCAGGCAACGTGGCCGTGGTGGAGGCCAACAACGACTTCACGGTGTCGGTCGATGGCATCAGCACCAAAATCAGCGTTGACACGGGCAACTACTCGATGGAAACACTGGCGGCCAAGCTGAAGGAAAAGATCAACTCAATCGTGGATCCTGTCACCAAACGGGAAGTCGCAGGCGTCGATGTGAAATGGGATGCCAAAGTCAAACAGATGGTCTTCAGCACCGGCACCACCGGTGACGCGGCCTCCATCCAGGTCACTGGCCACCCTGACTGGGGCTTGGCCAACACCGAAATGCGTTTTGGCCAAACCACACAATGGATCAAGCTGGCCCAATACGCCGACAACGGTGCCCTGCAATATGTGCGCAACGGCAAGCAAACCGAAGACATTTCAGACCTGAACACCAAGAACGACTGGTGGCCCGTGTTCCTGGACCGCGGGGAGCTGACCTTTGATCTAACGGGTAAGCCCATATCCCCCATCAAGCCCATGGGCTTTGAAACGGCCTTCTTGCAAGGCGGCAAGGGTGCTTTGACCATGTCGATCGACTTCACCCAATCCACCCAGTACTCCAGCTCCTTTGCTGTGCTCTCGCAAGCGCAAGACGGTGCCCCCGAAGGTGAACTGATGGGCTTGGACATCGGCGTGGACGGACTGGTCAATGCCACTTATTCCAACGGCTCACAAAACTCGCTGGGCAAGATCGTGTTGGCCAACTTCTCCAGCCCCTCTGGCCTGCGTCAGGTGGGTGACGCCAGTTACCTAGCCTCGGCCACCTCAGGTGTTGCCAAGGTTGGTGAAGCCGGCTCCGCCGGTTTCGGCACGATTCGTGCTGGTGCAACAGAACGCGCTAACGTCGATTTGACACAGGAGCTGGTGGACTTGATCACAGCCCAACGTAACTTCCAGGCCAACGCCAAAGCGATTGAGACCAGCAGCACCATGACCAGCGCCATCATCAACATCCGCTCTTGATGCACTGAACCCTGCACGACTGAACCCCTGAGAAAAACACCATGGACCGCCTTGTTTTCACTTCCAATGCCACCATCAAGGAGCAGGCCACTGCCCGGCAGGTGCTGGTCAATGAACTGGCCAACGTGTCCACGGTGGGCTTCAAAAGCAGTTATGACGTGGCTTTGCAATCGATCAAGGTGGAAGGCCCGGGATTTGACTCACGCTTTCAGGCTCAGGCTGTCGCGCGCGATCTGATCCGGCTTGAAGCTGGCCCGATCATGGCCACAGGTCGCCCGATGGACATCGCCATGGCTGAAAAAGCGGTGATGGCGGTGCAAGCTCCCAATGGGGATTTGGCCTTCACGCGTCGCGGAGACTTGAAAGTCAACCCACAAGGTCAGCTCGAAAACGGTTCAGGCCATTTGGTGCTGGGCGATGGCGGCCCGATCGCGGTGCCACCGGGCATGATGGTCTCCATCAACACCGATGGATCGGTTTATGCCCAAGACCCGACACAAGCAGGCGCGGCTCCTTCCGTCTTCATCGACCGCTTGCGTTTGCGTGATGCAGCCGATGTGAAACTCGGCCGCCGCCAGGATGGCTTGTTCAAACTGGACGGACAAGCCGACGGTGCCGATATTCCGGCAGGCAACACCGTTCCCCGGCTGATCCCACAAGCCCTCGAAGGCAGCAATGTCAGCGCCATTGAGGCCATGACCCGGCTGATTGACCAATCGCGCAGCTTCGAAACCCAAATTCGCATCATCAAGGAAACCAAGTCACTCGACGAGTCGGGTGCCTCCATGATGAAAACCGCCTAAACACTGACAGGAGCCCCCCATGGATGCATCAATGTGGATTGCCAAAACCGGCCTTGACGCGCAACAAACGCGCATGTCGGTCATCTCGAACAACTTGGCCAACGTCAACACCACCGGTTTCAAGCGCGACCGAGCTTCGTTCGAAGACATGCTTTACCAAAACCTGCGCCAACCCGGCGCGCAGGTTGGAGCCGACGCACAGGCCCCAACAGGCCTGATGCTGGGTACCGGTGTGCGCATCGTGTCGACTGAAAAGACACACACCCAAGGCAGCTTGGTGACCACCAAAAACGCGCTCGATCTGGCCGTGCAAGGCGAAGGCTTTTTCCAGATTGCCCAGTCCGATGGCACCACCGCCTACAGCCGCGATGGCGGGTTCAAACTGTCTGCCACAGGCCAATTGGTCACCGCCAACGGTGCCGCCCTGCAGCCCCCCATCACCATCCCGCCCAACGTAGCCAGCATTACCGTGGGTCAAGATGGCACTGTGTCTGTGGAGGCCGCGGCCGGTGGTGGCACCCAAGTCATCGGTCAGATCCAGATCGCCCGATTCGCCAACCCTGCAGGTTTGCAATCCATTGGCCAGAACCTGATGAAAGAAACCACGGCCAGCGGGGCCCCCCAAGTGGGCCAGCCCGGCGTAGCCGGCGCAGGTCAACTCATGCAAGGCTCATTGGAAGCGTCCAACGTGAACGTGGTGGAAGAAATGGTCAACATGATCGAAACCCAGCGCGCCTACGAAATCAACTCCAAAGCCATCTCGGCAGTGGACGGCATGCTGCGCTTCCTGAACAACAACATGTAAGCCACGCCCCATGAACACATCTGTCACCCTTTCTTGTGCCCTCGGCCTCGTGCTGGCGCTCAGCGGTTGCGCTTCAACCAATGCCCCCATGGCCCACTCGCCACAATTTGCGCCCGTCCTGCCGGTGGCCATCGAAAAACCCAAGATGGCCACAGGTGCCATCTACAACGGCCGTCAAAGTGACAACTGGTTTGGCCGCGTGCGTGCCTACAACGTCGGCGATGTGATCACCATCTTGCTCAATGAATCCACGCAAGCCGGTCGCACACAAAGCGGCAGCGTCAAACGCGGTGCCAAAAACGATGTGATTCCCTCCGCTGCAGGCAATCCCAACGGATTGAACGCCCGTGTTCAAGGCATGCACCTGCCCACCAAAATCTTGGGGACCACCCTGAACGGGATCATGGGCGGCGTGGATTTGAGCAAAGCGAACATCGAAAGCGCAGGCGGCGGTGAAGCCGACCAAAAAGCCAGCCTGATCGGCGACGTTTCGGTCACCGTGGTCGAAGTCCTGGCCAATGGCAACTTGATGGTGCGTGGCGAAAAACAACTCGCCTTGACCGAAGGCGCCGAGATCATCCAAGTCAGCGGCATCATTCGACCCGAAGACATTTCTCCAAACAACACCGTTCAATCGCGTCGCTTGGCCAATGCCCAGATCGCCTACCGCGGCACAGGGGACATGGCCAATGCCGCCAAAGCCGGATGGGGCACCAATGTGCTCATGAAATTCTGGCCCTTCTGATGCAACGGAGCACTGGAAACACCATGAAATCCCCCCTCCTCACCTTGCTTTTGTTGCTGAGCCTCTCAGGCTCCGCCTGGGCTGACCGGGTCAAAGACTTGGCGTCGGTAGCTGCAGGCCGTGCCAACCAACTGATCGGTTACGGACTGGTGGTCGGTTTACAAGGCACCGGCGACGGTGCCGACGTGTCCTTCACAGCCCAAAGCATGAAGTCGATGTTGGCCCGCTTGGGTGTGGGCATTGACGGCCCCCTGTCGGACTTTGAGCAAAACGCCACCAGCGGCAAGATCGATATCAAGAACGTAGCCGCCGTGATGGTGACCGCTGAGTTACCCGGCTTTGCCAAGCCCGGACAAAAAATTGACATCAACGTCTCGGCTATTGGTAAAGCCAGCAGCCTGCGCGGTGGTAACTTGCTGCTCACCAGTTTGCGCGGTGTTGACGGCGAAATTTACAGCTTGGCACAAGGTGCACTGACCGCCACAGGCGTCGAAACCAGTGCGGCTGGCTCCAAAGTCAGCATTGGCGTTCCCACATCAGCTCGCATTCCAGGTGGTGCCACCGTCGAGCGCACTGTCGACACGCCCTTTGAAAAATCCGACCATGTGGTCATGAACGTGCGTGAGTCGGACTTCACGACCACCACAGCGATCGTCAACGCGGTCAACAAGAATTTTGGCCAAGGCACGGCCATGGCCTTGGATGGGATGTCATTTGCAATCAAGGCGCCCAGCGACATGTCGCAACGGGTGGCCTTCATGAGCATGGTTGAAAACCTGGATGTGGTGCCCGGCGATCCACCCGCTCGCGTGGTGGTCAACTCACGCACGGGCACTGTGGTCATCAGCCGCAATGTGCGCGTCACGGCCGCCGCGGTGGCGCACGGTACGATTTCAGTGGCGATCTCAGCGACCAATGAAGTATCCCAGCCCAATGCTTTTTCAAAAGGCCAAACAGCGGCTGTTCAAAACGTGGACATCGCTGTGTCAGAGCCTAAAAACCCAATGTTCCTGTTTCAACCCGGCGTGGATTTGCGCCAAGTGGTCGATGCCGTGAACCAAGTGGGCGCCACGCCTTCGGCCCTGATTGCCATCCTCGAAGCCCTCAAAAGCTCAGGCAGCTTGCGCGCCGAGCTGATCGTCATCTAAAGAGCCCTGACATGAGCGACCTGTCCACCAACACATCCAGCACTTACCTGGACTTCAATGCGCTCACGCGCTTGAAGGGTGAGGCAGCGCAAGATCCATCGAAAGCCATTCGCCAGACTTCTGAGCAATTTGAAGCCTATTTCATCCAACAGATGATGAAAACCATGCGCGAGTCCATTGAAAAAAGCGACCTCGTTGACGGCGGCAATATGGACATGTACCAAGACCTGATGGACAAGGAAGTGTCCTTGCAAATGGTCAAACGGGGTGGCATGGGTCTGGCCAACATGATGGAGCGCCAAATGAAACTGGCGCAAGGTCTGAGCACACAGGATGCGCTTCAATTGCACAAAACCGACACCAAGGCCTTGCCTTTGAATCCGTCGCGCGAAGCCATGTCACTCAAGCCGGAAGCCATCAAAGCCTACGAAATCGAGCGCATCTCCGGCTACAAACTCGACCAGGTCACACCAGGAGATAAGCCATGAGTGACTTGCTCAGCATTGGCAGCTCGGGCGTTAACGCATACCAACGTGCGCTGGCCACCGTCTCCAACAACATCGCCAACGTCAACACTGACGGCTACACGCGCCAAGATGTTTCACTGGCGGCCAACCTGCCGCGGCAAATGGGCGGCAGTTACCTCGGTACCGGGGCACGATTTGATGCGGTTCAGCGCCAGTACGACGCTTTTGTCGAATCCAATTTGCGCAACAGCAACAGTGACTTGGCCAGTCAAAAACCCCTGCTCTCTTACGTCAACCGTCTGATTGACGTGATGGGTGATGAAAGCATCGGTCTGACCACGGCCATGAACCGGTTCTATGAGTCGGCCCGCGACCTCGCGAGCGACCCAGCCTCCACCATTTCTCGCACCAGCTTTTTGCGAGATGCCGATGGGCTGGCGGCCCGCTTTCGGCAGTTGGCCAGCCAATTCGAATTGCTGGACAACGAAACCCGCCAGTCGGTTGAAACCGATGTGGGTCAAGTCAACGCGCTGACCAAACAACTGGCCCTGATCAACAAACAACTGGGCAAGCACACCGACGTCAACAAGCAACCCTCCGAGTTGCTCGACCAACGCGACCTGTTGCTGAGAAAAATGTCCGAGTTGACGACCATCAAAACCAGCTTTTCACAAAACGGTGAAGTCTTGGTCACGCTGGGTGACACCAGCAGTCAAGGTTTCTTGGTCAGCAAAGATGAGTCACGTGACATCATGGTCAGTGAAGCGTCCAATGGTGACCTGCAACTGAACTACCGCTATCCGCCGATCAACCCCGTCACCGGTCTGCAACTGGCGTTGCCGCCCATCACCAACGGCAAACTCGGCGGTGTGCTCAATTTTCGAGAGCAAGTACTGGCCCCTGCTGCCGATTCGCTCAACAACTTGTCGCGTGTGGTGGTGGATGAAATCAACGCCGTACACCGCACTGGCATCGACGCAGAAGGTTTACTCGGCGGCGATTTATTTGGCTTTGCATCTGGTGAAGCTGACACGGCCAGTGGGATGCGGATGATCATCCAGGACGCCAACCGCGTGGCCGTGGCAGGTCAGTTCAGAGTGATTGATGATCCGTTGAACAAAGGCACCGCCCAAGCGAGAATTGGTTACACAGAGCCCGATTTCGCTGGCCCGGACAGTTTGCAGGGGTCACTGGCCAGCGCCCTGTCACCCGCCATCGCCACCGAAACGCTGCCCATCGGATTTGGCCAAAGCTTTGCCGAGGTGGGGCTGATTCCACAAGGCATGCGGGACCTCAAGATCACCTTGTCCACCGCCAGTGCACAGCAAAACTTACAAGTCATGACCCGCGACGGACGCCATTTGATTGGCACCGCACTGAGCGAAGTCGACCAAGGGCTGTTGCTGCGCTCGAGCAATGGCGCAGAGCCGGGTGCACGTTACAGCGACGCCTACTTGAATCAAAGCGGCGCCTCCACCTACATGGACATGGACATCTTTGTGGGGGTCAAGGCCGAAGTGGTGCTGGAGCAGCAATTCAACGTCCTGACCGGAGAGCGTCTGGATGCCATTGCCCAGCCTGCCCAACTCAAGCTCGATGCCTCCTTGTTGCTGCCCACGTCGACGGGGACTTTCACACTCAATGGTGTGGCCATCCCCGATGGACTGGCAACAGCTGCAGACTTTGTCGCTTGGGTCAATGCACCGACGCAACAAAACGCCATGGGCCTGCAAGCGAGTCTGGATGCACAAAGCCAGATCGTGCTCACACGCACATCGGCCACAGCCAGCACAGGAGATATCCGTTTGGGCATCGGTGCCAACGGCAGTCCCTCTGATTTGCAGCAGCTTGGCTTTTCAACCAGCCTGTACATCCAGGGTGCATCACCCGATGACTTGCTGGTTTTTGTCACCGACACCAGCGGACAGCCCACCCAAGCCAGTGTGACGGCGCAATATGGCGGCATAGACAACAACATGAAACAGGCGCTGCGCAACGCCCCGCTGGAAGTCGCGTTCATCACGGACACGGACTATGTGATTCGCGACGTCAACAGTCAAACTGTGCTCGCCGAGCGGAGCATGGTTGCAACGCCCGGTATGCCCCCGCCCAGTGTGCAATACCGTGGCTTAACGCTGGATTTCTCGACCTTGCCCAAGGCGGGCGACAAATTCACCATCGACGGTAACCGCAACGGCATTGGCAACAACGAAGCCATGCTGCTGCTGGGCAATCTCGAAAAATCACCGCTCATGCCCGGAGGCCTCACCATGACAGAGGCCTACATAGAGAGCGTCAACCAAGTCGGTAATGTGGCACGGCAAGCCGCTATCGCAGAACAAGCGCTGACGGTGGTTTACGAGCAAGCCCAAGAAGCACGCGACGGTATTTCAGGTGTGAGTCTGGATGAGGAAGCCTCTGCTCTGGTCCGCTTTCAACAAGCCTATCAAGCCAACGCCAAAGTCATGCAAACCGCCATGGCTTTGTTTGACAGCATCTTGCAGATCCGCTGAACCTGGAAAGCGTTCTCATGAAAATCTCCACCTCTTTCCTGTTTGACCGTGCGACCGATCGCATGAGCAGCACTCAAAACAAACTGGCCACCACGCAAGCACAACTGGCCGTGGGCAAACAAATCCTCTCGCCCAGCGCTGCGCCCGACCAAGCCGCTGCCATCCAGCGGCTGAAGGGTGAAGTGCAACGCCAAGACAGTCATATGCGCACACTGGATGTAGCCCTTCGGCGTTTTGGCGCAGAAGAAAATGCACTCAGCGCGTCCAATGATCTGCTGATTCGTCTCAAAGAATTGGCGATTCAAGCCGCCAACGACACACTGGGCCCAGATGACCGAAAAGCCATCGGTGTCGAGATGAAGGCCTTGCGGGACCAGTTGCTCAGCCTCGGCAACACACAAGACGACAGCGGCAACTACCTGTTCTCTGGCACACGGGTCAACACACCCGCCTTTGCAGAAAACGGGACAGGTCAAGTGCAATACCAAGGCGACCAAACCCAAACCAGCATTCCAGCCGGGGTGGAGCGCACCGTGCAATTCACCCGAGCTGGCACCGATGTGTTCAGCCGGGTGGTGCGCGGCAACGGAGAAGCCGTTGGTTTTTTTGATGCGCTCGATCAGATGATTGACGCCACCGATAAGAACCAGACCACGGGCATCCAAAGGGGCATCGCTGACGTGACCCAAATGCACAACACCCTGACGCTGTCACAGGCTAAAAATGGCTCCGACCAGCAAGTGATTTCGACTCAAAAAGATGTCCTCGAAGAAACCCAATTGCGCATGAAATCAACGCTGTCTGAAATCGAGGACCTGGACTACGCTGAGGCCGTCACCCGGGTGAACAAAGAAATGATGGCACTGGAAGCCGCCATGGGCAGCTTCTCCAAAATTTCAGGACTGTCACTTTTTGACTACATCCGAGGCTAAAGACAGCGCATCCATTCAAGTTTCAGTGCTTCGTGTCGATACATGAGCTGAATCCTTTCGAACACCCCACCAGCGAATCCACCCCATGGCCACCAGCAGCATTGTCAACACCCTCGGTGCCGGCTCCGGCATCGATGTCAAGGCGCTTGCCCAAAGTCTGGTAGACGCGGAAAAAACGCCCAAAAAAGAGCGTATCGACGCCAAAATCACCCAAACTGAAGCCCGCATTTCGGGTTACAGCGCCATCAAATTTGCCCTTTCAACCCTCAAAACAGCCTTCGGCAAACTCAACGACGCCAGCGATTTCAGCTCCCTGCAGCCCAGCAACACCCAACCCAGCGCATTTGGGGTCACGGCCGGCAGTTCTGCAGAAGCAGGCAGTTACAGCATTGAAGTGCTGCAAACTGCGCTGGCCCAGCGCACTGCCAGCAACACCTTCGCCGCGAGGGACACAGCACTCAATGGCGGGACGCCGTTCAGTCTGAAGCTCACCGTGGGTGGGGTTCTCAAAGACCCGATCAACGTCCCCACACCCACGCCAGCGGGCTTGGTCAGCGCCATCAACGGCGCCAAATTGGGCGTGAGCGCTCAACTCATCAACACCGGTAACGGCTTCAATGTGGTGCTGACCGGTGAGACGGGAGCAGCCCAAAGCTTCAGCATGGCCAGCGATGACGGCAATGGCGCAGCCGTGTCAGGCCTTTCGTTTGCAACCCCATTGCAAACCGCCACAGATGCCAGCTTCAAGGTCAACGGTTTGCCTGTGACACGCAGCAACAACACCATCAGTGACGTCATTGATGGGGTGACCCTGGACCTGTATTCCACCAGCACAGGTGCCGCCCGACTGGACCTGAACCGCGACACCACCAGCATCAAGGGCAATATCCAAGGCTTGGTCACCGCCTACAACGACTTTGCGGAGACCCTGAACATTTTGGGTGACAGTGCCAGCGAAGTTGAAGAATTTGGCGGCGCCTTAGCGGGCGATAACCTGCTCCAAAGTGTCCGCAACCAGGTGCGGGAAATGGTCACAGCCAACTCCAGCACACCCGGCAGCACCATCAAGGCAGGTCGCGATGTCGGTCTGAGTATTGACCGCTACGGCAAACTCACGCTGGATGAGGGCAAACTGGACAAAGCCTTGCAAAACAACTTTGGCGAAGTGGCCACCATGTTCAGCGCAGGCACCAACAACAAAAGCGTTTACAGCACCGCTCCAGCCGGTTTGGCGGGCGGGGCCATCAACAAACTCGAAAAAATGCTGTTGTCGACGGGTCTGATCGACACCCAAAGTCAAAATGCCACTACGCAAATTGCGAAATACAAAAAAGAATTGACCGTATTGGAAGAGCGCATGGAAAAGCTCATGACCCGCTACACCAACCAATTCAGCATCATGGAAAGCATCGTGGGCAACAGCAACAGCATGCGCGAGGGGCTCAAAGGCACCTTTGAAGGCATGATGAAAGCTTACACCGGCTAAAAACGCCCCCGGCAGTCTGGTTGAGCGGGCTCAATTCAGTTTTCGGCCATTTTTTGCCGTTTTTTGCAAAAAACGGCTCAAGTTTCGCTCAATGCGTCCGAATCTCCATTACGACATCCCCATTTGGTGAGCCGCCAGACGGTTCTCCTTACGCCAGTTCTGTCAGCGGGGATGAGATCAAGGACAACACCATGAGCAACGACATCCAAACCAGCGCAGCACGCGCAGCAGCCACGCCAGTGGCCATTCCCGCATCGCGCTCGGTCGAAGGACAAGCCCGCCCACAGCCGCCTGTCGACATCAAGCCCGCCGTCGAAAACAAACCCGACCCTCGGGAAGCCCGTCGGGCTTTGGAAGAGGCGACGGAACATTTGAACAAAAAAATGACGCACAGCAAGCGTGATCTGAGCTTCAGCGTGGACGACGTGTCCAACAAAATTGTCGTCACCGTGAAGAACAGTGAAAACGGTGAAGTGGTTCGCCAGATCCCCAGTGAAGTGGCTTTGCGCGTTGCCAACAACCTGGAAAACATGAAAGGCCTGTTCAAGGACGAAAAATCTTGAAGCCCTAAAAAAAATGCATCAAGCCCTAAAGCTTTTTCGACAACTTCCGAATCATTCAGTAACAGAGATTCAAATCAGATTTTCTGTGAAAACAGGCAGGTCCTACTCCATTCGGGTTCCTGCCAACCTTTTGAAATAAATCTCGCCAAGGAGTAAGACCATGTCCGTTATCAACACCAACATCAAGTCCACCATCGCCCAAAACGCGTTGACCGTGAACAACCGCAACCTGAACAAAGCCATGGAGCGTCTGTCCACCGGTAGCCGCATCAACGGCGCTGCTGACGACGCTGCAGGCTTGGCCATCAGCAACAAAATGACAGCCCAGGTTCGCGGCCTCGATCAAGCAGTTCGCAACGCCAACGACGGTATTTCATTGATTCAGACTGCCGACGGCGCCACCAAAGAAATCACCAACATGCTGCAACGCATGCGTGAATTGTCTGTGCAGGCTGCCACCGACACCAACACAACCGACGACCGTACGGCTTTGCAGTCCGAAGTCGACGCTCTGTCATCTGAAATCACACGCATCGCTGACAACACTCAGTGGAACGGCATGCAAGTGTTCAAAGCCACTGCAGACAGCGAAGTGGGCACCAAAGGCGTCGCTCAATTGCACGTCAGCGCCAACACAGGCTCTTCTGCAGCAATCGAGATTGATTTCGGCACACAAGGCATGGACAGCAAGTCGCTCAAAATCGATGCCCTGGATGTCAAGACCCAAGCCGATGCCACCAAAGCCATCGACTCCATCGACGGTGCATTGAAATTGGTTGATGCCGAGCGTTCGACCTACGGTGCAACGATCAACCGCTTGAACTACGCTGCTGATAACTTGGCGAACGTGTCCCAAAACACCGCGGCCTCACGCAGTCGAATTCAAGACACCGATTACGCCGCGACGACAACGGAATTGGCCCGCACACAAATCATCTCGCAAGCAGCGACCGCCATGTTGGCACAAGCCAACCAAGCTCCGCAGTCTGTGATGTCTTTGCTGCGTTAATGGACGCGTTGCAGAACCCAACGACCAAAAAGCCCATTCGGGCTTTTTGTCGTCAAGCTGCAATTCAAGCAAGATCACCTTGTGTTCACGCCACCATGAAAAATAAGCTTCATCCCACGCGCCACAAGGCCACCCCGCCTTTACCAGGAGCCAGCCCATGAGCGCCTTTGTCAACACCAACGTCAAGTCCCTTGCCGTCCAGCAATCGCTGGTCGTCAATCAGCGGTCCATGGACAAGTCGATGGCTCAACTGGCGACAGGCCAGCGCATCAACTCTGTCGCCGACGATGCGGCGGGTCTGGCCATTGGCAACAAGATGACGGCTCAAATTCGCAGTCTGGACATGGCTGTGCGCAATGCCAACGATGGTATTTCGATGCTGCAAACAGCCGATGGTGCGACCAGCGAAATGACCGACATGTTGATTCGCATGCGCGAATTGGCCATCCAATCCGCCAACGACACCAACGGACAAGACGAACGTGATGCACTGCAAGCAGAGTTTTTGCAACTCCAGGAACAAGCGGCCAATACAGTGACCAACACCAGCTGGAACGGCATGAAGCTTCTCAAAGGTGAAGCTGGAACGGCGGGCGTGGTGAAGTTTCATGTGGGCGCCAGCAGCAGCGACGCCATCGCCCTGCCCTTGGCGGAACTGAACAGCAACGACGTAGCGGCTGCATTGGGCAATTCGGCAGCCATTGATACACGCAGCAAAGCCACGGCCTCCATTGACCTGATCGACAAGGCCATGGTGCAGATCGATGGCGAGCGCAGTCAATGGGGTGCCATGATGAGCCGCCTCACCTACGCAGCCGACAATGCCAGCAATGTGTCAATGAACACCAGCGCCTCGCGCAGCCGGATCATGGACACCGATTACGCCCAAGCCACCGCAGAGTTGGCTCGGAGCATGATCTTGAATGAAGCGGGAACAGCAATGTTGTCGCAGGCCAACCAACAGCCTTATTACGTGCTGGCCTTGCTCAGCTGAACACGCCGAAATGTCCTTTCGGCGTAGTTTCGTTGCATGGGCACCAGCCGTTTTTTCTGAGCCATCAGGTCCGCAAAAACCGATAGATTTTGTCCAATGAATCCCAACCGGCATTCTTCAAGGCGCCATTCACGCGCTTGGCAAAGTCTGCGTCGTGTTGGTATTTCCGGCTGAACACCTGAACGGTGCGAACCAATTGCTCGAGGTCGGGAAGACGCTCGGGCTCATTGCATTGGACCGCCAACATGAAGCGAAGCAAGCCAAATTGCGTCACCAGCTTCAGGAAATGATCGTAAGGGCTGGCCTCGGAAAAAGGGAATCCTTCGCTGAACATTTCATTCAAGAGAAAGTTTTCCAACATGAACGGGGCGTCATTCAATGCCTCGGGCAAGCGCTGTACGCCGGCTCTGTAGTTGTCAATCAGTTGCTGCTGCGTCACAAGATTGGTTACGGGGTCTGCGCCCAAACCTCTGGCCACCAACGTCTGAACTGACGCTTGAACCGCTGAGTTCCTTCGACCTTTTTTCAGTTGCCACAAGCCGGAAAAGGCGGTGGCCTGAATCACGTAGTCCGGCAACATGGCCGACAGAGCCTCAACGATGGCGCCAGACGAAACGATGGTGTCGAAGTCTTTCAGCAACGCCGAAACGCCAGCGTGACCGCCCTGCTTGAGGATCGCTGTCAATTGTTCGGTGAACACCCCCAGCGCAGCCAATTTTTGCCACAGTGACAAACTGTCGGTCTTCATCAGTTTCAAGCAAAAAAGGCTGACCGACTCCATGGTTCCTGGCGTTAAGCCTTGCTTGCTGCGGATTTGAACAACGGATTCAACACGCACCTTGCCTGAGACTTCCACAAAATCCAAAGCATCCGGAGCCAAGAGCGCCAATCTGGCAGCCTCCGGACAGGACAATGTCAAAGCTTGCTGGTGCTGCCCCCCTAATACGCGGCTCTTACGGGGGTAGGTGGCACAGGTATCTGACAACTTGTCTTCACCCAACTCACGCTGCACGCTGCACAGCTTTTCTTCGAGAAAAGGACAATCCAGGGTTTCCGGCTGCATCTCAATGCGGGCGTACTTCGTCTCACTGGCCAAGCTCCTGATCCTTTTGACCTGAGTGGACATACGCTCCATGAGCAATGGCTGCTTGGCTTGCCGATAGGCATTGAAGGTTTTTTTATCGATGTGTACCGTCCAGCCCGAACAGCAGCTGTCCTCACAGGCTGAGCCGGTGCATGAAAAGCGACCAACATAACGGGGCTGAACCGATTGGACGGTCTTGGTCAGATGAATGATGCTCATGGTCTACCTCTGGAGTCAATGAGATATTGAAAGCAATTTGCAGGCCAAGTGATCGTCAAAAAATCGCCAATTGATTTTGCCCCCTTCAGGCACAGCCATGCATGCATGCATGAAACTTACCTTGGCAAATCCACCACCAATGCCTGCGTGCCTCGGATGATCCTAGGGCCCAATTTGTCATGCCCCGGTTGCATGGACTTCTTCACCGTGATCACCGAGTTTTTGAATTCGATCGATTCAATCCAACCTTGCTGAATAAACTCAGGAATACCACGCAAAAAGAAAGTAGAAAGATAATCTTCCATCTTGAAATGATCACGCCACCATTGGAAATTGACGATATCGATGAGTTTTTTGAAGAAGTTGTAGGCAGAGAACTCATTCAAAAGACCACCCCCAAAATTTGGGCTGTACAGGGTGTGAGTATCCTCAATCACATAAACACCACCGGGCGAAACCAGGGGAAAATACCGAATGAATGAGTTGATGATATCCATGGAAACATGCGACCCATCGTCAATCACGATATCAAACACCTTTTGAAGGTTCGCGATTTCTCTGAACGTGGCATCTGAGTTCGCATCACCCACCACCACCTTCACTTTATCGTCTTCATAATTAAGTTTGCTGCAATTAACATTGATATCACACCCAATCAATATTTTGGCATTCTTAAAATATTCATAATAAGTATCCAACGAGCCACCATTTTGTATCCCGATTTCCAAAAGTGAAATATTCTGATCACGATACATGGCAAACAAATTGTCATAGTGACGAAGGTACGACTCCCATTTGTCACTCACCTTACCCGTTTTGGCTTTGTGAATTTCTTCAAAACTCGAATTCATCATCTCATCACCTCTCAAATATTTTTGAATCAATTTTCAATTTAAAAATCAGGCTTCACCACGCAAAACCCGATCTCGGGCCTTGGCCAACTCGCCAATGCCACTGTCTTTCCAGACCTTGTCTCGCAACTGGTGGAATTCATTGAGGTACAAGCTATCGCCCGTCTTGGCATAAGCCATTTTCAATGCATTGGCTACCGCGGCCTGCGACTGGTACTGGCTCAATGGCGTGACGGAGCAAGGCAAACCAAACATGCTCCAAGACTTCGACTTGAATTGGGGTCCCGCCAACAGCATATTGACCAAGCGCTCTTGAACAAATATTTTTTGTGGCAATAAATCGTGACTGTAAATCGTGCTTTGGTTGAGTGCATTGGCCAGTACCGTCCCCTTGGCTTCAGCGCTTTGGAAGAGCTTTTCACCCAACTCCAACCAATGCAACCAAAATTTCTTTTTGGCAATGAAGTAATTACAAAATGCGGTGTTTTCACCGTGCATGACCAACTCTGGCAAACGCAAATCCTGACCCACCGCATGCATGAACTGCTGCGAACAAGCCATCAAGCCGGGGTGGAAAAACTCACCTTGCTCGAATGAATTCAAGAACAAGCTGTTGAGGTCCCAGAACGGACTGAAAATCAAAACATCGTTGTCCGCCCCATGCTGAAGGGCAAACTCACTTATTTTCTCGAAATCAAGCGCCGTCTTGTAGGAAAAGCGAGGGGAAAAGAACCCATAAAACACATCATCCTCGAGTGCATGGTTCATGAGGTAATTGCGCATGGGCCAGAATTCACGCCAATCCGGTCGCTCATTGGCTAAATTATCGAGCACACCAAAACCGGCAGGAACGTTTTGCAGCGTCTCTTCGGTGTAACAAATCTGGAACAACTGCACACGTGGACGAGTGGTGACACCAGGCACTGGGACGCTATCAACACTGCCGGGCGCTTGACTCCAGTTGGCCAGTGCCTGACCAATGCGCAAAGGCTCACCGCGCGGCAGTGCCACAGGCAATTTCCCCGCCTTCTTTTTAATCGACAGCTCCAACACCTTGTCTTCGTATTCGGCATAACTGCGCGTGGCATTGCTGGCCGAGTTCAAAGCAGACAACAAACTCAAACCCATCCGGGAAACCATGGTTTTGCCATACAAAGTCACCAGCGGCACCCCGGCATGGATCACATCGTTGCTGGTCGAGCCACAGTTGTAGGGGTAGGTGTCCAAGTAAACATCAGCCAACTTCAGGCGAGCACAAAACTCAGGGTGCGCCGTGCGAGAAGAAAACACCAATCGGTCAGAGGACACCCCATGCGCCAAGGCCTGGGCCTTGAGGTTTTGGGTGCTGGACTCATTGTCATCCACCAGCCACAGCAATGCATCGGGAATGCGCTTCAAGAGCCTCATCCAGGTCGCGAACATTTCCGGGGTGATTTTGTAAGTGTTGCCAAAAGCCCCCATCACAAAAGCCCCAGAGGACAAGCCCAATTGTTCACGCGTGACCACGGGCGCATGGTCTGCATAAGAGACCATGGGCAAATAACTGCCCTCCACATGGAGCGGCTTCTCGGTGAAATAGACGGCCAGCTCATCGGGCAAGACTTGTCGATCTGCGATCACAAAATCGAACCACGGCATGCCTGTGGGGCCCATGAAACCTAAATAGGTGCCTTGCTTGGGGGCCGGGTGCAAAGCAAAAATGCCCGGTCTCGCCCCTGAACTTAGCCCATGCAAATCGATCAGGATGTCAATTTCATCGCTCAAGACGAGCTCGGCGGCCTGTCGATCCGACAAATCCTTGATGGATCTGAAATGGTCAAATTGCCCTTTCAGGTGCTCGCGTAAAGGTGTGCGCTCTTCGGGGGTGTAGTCATAAGCGAACAATTCATAGGACTGACCATGGCCATCCAGCATAGAAGGCAATAAAAAGCCCACAGCGTGCTCACGGAAATCCCCAGAGACATAGCCCACTCGCAAGCGCTGGTGTTGGTAAGTACGACCTTCTGACAAGCGTTCCTCACGGAAGGAATAAGTCCGCGCCACAAACGACTGCGAGTTGAGCAGTTGTTCGGCAGGATCTTCCGTCAACGCCAGCATCGCCAACGGTGAGGTGTACCGTTTCATCTCAGACAGGCTGATGCCTGGCAAGCTTTTGTAAATCGGCCACTGGCAAGCTTTTTGCCGGATGTGCATCCAATGCTGAATGACGCCGGGCTGCGCCGGATTGATGCTCAAGCTTTCTTCCAGTGCCTGTTCGGCCTGCGCGTAGTTCTTGAGTTTTTCCTGCAAACGCCCCATGTGGTTGAGGGCCATGGTCAAAAATTCGTCTGTGGGCGGTTTGGCCATATAGCGCCGGCTGACCAAACTCAACCATGTTTGCAGGGCATGGGCATCTTGGCCCAACTTTTCAAACAACAAACCCTTGTTGATATAGGCCTGAGGAAAGTCCTCCTTCAGCGCAATGCATGCCGCATACGCAGCGAGTGCTTCTTGTGGGCGCTGCAGGTTTTGCAGCATGCCGCCGTAATTGAACAAGGCAAAGTGCTTGTCTTTGGCATTGGCATGGTTGATCCAAAGCGCATACAGATTGGCCGCCGCCCGCAGCTCGCCCAGGCTTTCCAAGTGCTGGATATGCCCCATCAGGTCCAACTGGGTCATCCGACCCTGACTCATCGCCGCAATCAGATCCGCAGCTTCCGATGTCGGAGCGCCCTGGGGAGTGGCCAGACCGGCCGTGTCAATTCCTGCGTTCATGAATCCAAACCTTATAAATTTTGTCGGTGACTTAACACAGCCATGTCGGCTCAATCACCCGACACATGCCATCTCCACCAAATAAAGCAAAAAGTGTACCCAAGACAAATCAAACTTTGAGCAGAAAAAGTCAGCATAAAGCGGCAAGAAACAGTCTCTGCGGCGGATTTTTGCCGATATGACTGCGCAATTGGCAAAAACGTCGAAAAACCTCAAGTAATGGAATCCCAAACCGATTCACAGAGGTCACCAAGTTTTTTCGAAAAAGAAAAAGCACAGGTTTGAAACAGTCATCGTGGTATTTGCTCGGTATCGAGCCAGTACAAAAAAGGAACCGTCATGTCGTTGATCAGCTCGATTTCACCCACCCAGATCCAGAATCTGACCACCAACCAGATCCGAGATCTGTCCACTGCCGACGTCAAGTTGCTATCGACTGCCCAAATTGCGGCTCTGAGCAGCGCGCAAATTGGGGCCATTGAATCGCGTGACATGCTGGTGTTGACGAGCGGACAAATCAGCGCATTCGACAGCAGCAACTTTTCTGACGGCCTGCTGGTCTATGGTAACAAAAGTTCCCTTTTAACGGCGCCACAAGTGCAAGGTCTGAGCACTTTGCAACTGAGCACCTTCACCACCTCGCACTTGGAGTTTTTCGACACGAAAGACATTGCAAGTCTGAGTACTTTACAGCTCAATAGCTTTAAAACCGACGTCATTGCCGGTTTGAGCACACAGCAGGTGCAAGCTTTGACGACGGGCCAACTGGTAGGACTCAATACCGAGCAATTTGCAAGTCTGTCTACAGGCAGCCTCAAAGCGCTGACCACATTGCAAATCCGGGTCCTGACTACCGAACAACTCAACAGCCTCAGCTCATTGCAAATGGCGACATTGGAAACCACCGATGTGGCCGCCCTGAGCAATCTGCAAGTCGCAGGGTTGTCAACTGATGCAGTGGTGGCCTTGACCACAGGACAAGCCAAAGCCTTGTCCTCGGTCTCACTGAATGCATTGACAACCGATCAACTGGCCGTCTTTGAAACCGAAAACATTGCGGCTCTGACCACCGCGCAAATCAGCAAAATATCTGGCCAACAACTGGGCAAACTCAGCACAGACCAAATCGTTGCGCTCAGCACAGAACAAATCAGGACACTGTCAACGGCCCAAATAGCCGCCTTGTCGAGCGATCAACTGAACAACATGGCCAGCAACGACCTGCAGGCACTCAGCACCGCCCAAATCAAGGCATTGACCTCCGATCAAATCAACAGCTTGAGCACCGATCAACTCAACACACTGACTACAGCACAAGCGCAAGCTTTGACGACCTCGCAAGTGGTCGCCTTGACAACGGAGCAAATCAACAAACTGGCCAGCGATGACCTGCAGGCTCTGACCACCACACAGGTCAAAGCGCTCACCAGCTCGCAGATCAGCAACCTCAGCAGCGACCAGATTCAACTCCTGCAAACACAGCAAGTGGGGGCTTTGAGTGCCACTCAAGCTGGCAAACTCGCAACCGATGCGATCGCAGCACTGTCCAGCACACAAATCAAGGCCATCTCCACCGATGCCCTCAACGCTTTGAGCAGCGACCAGTTGGTCTCGATTGAAACAACCGAAATCGCCGCACTGACCACGGCACAGCTGAGCAAGCTGTCAACCGCATTGGTCTCCAAACTAAGCACCGAACAAATCATCAGTCTGACGAGCGATCAGGTCAAGGCGCTGACCACGGCCCAAGTGGCCGCCCTGACCTCCGATCAGCTCAACAATATGGCCAGCGACGACCTGCAGGCCCTGACCACAACCCAGGTCAAAGCACTGACCACCGCTCAAATCAGCACCCTCAGCAGCGCACAAGTCGCTGCCATGGAAACCGCTGACATCGCCACACTCAGCGCTGCTCAGGCAG
>JACCDH011688720.1_pt1 | contig 35753 bp, 27 predicted proteins | sample 7442481 | NCBI WGS metagenome assembly JACCDH01 (sample SAMN15323433, study PRJNA562643) | freshwater metagenome | isolation source: river surface water | place: USA:Blue River Watershed | collected 2017-08-15
ATTTCAAGCTTCAAAACTAGCGTTTTTTCGCTTGTAATGTTTAGTGATGTGCCTTACACCTTTACACTAACATTTCAAGCTTCAAAACTAGCGTTTTTTCGCTTGTAATGTTTAGTGATGTGCCCATTGAATTGAATCAATGTCCACACCTTCTTTAAACATTTCCCAAAGTGGGCTCATTTCTCTCAATTTTAAAACTGTTTCAGAAACCGCTTTAATCGTGAAATCAATTTGCTCCTCTGTTGTGTAACGTCCAAGACCAAAACGCAATGAACTATGTGCTAAATCATCACCTAAACCTAATGCTTTTAAAACATAGCTAGGCTCTAATGATGCTGAAGTACATGCCGATCCTGAAGACAATGCGATGTCCTTGTTAAAGCCCATCATCAAACCTTCACCCTCTACATATTTGAATGAAATATTGCTTACATGCGGTAAACGATGTGCAGGATTTCCATTCACATATGATTCGTCGATTTGCTTTAATGCATTTTCTAATTTATCTCTTAATTTAGAAATTCTTTCTGTGTCAGCAGCCATATCAGTTCTAGCAATTTCGGCTGCTTTACCAAATCCTACAATACCTGGAACGTTTAAAGTTCCGCTACGCATACCTCTTTCGTGACCACCGCCGTCCATTTGTGCAGTTACCTTTACACGTGGATTTTTACGACGTACATACAATGCACCAACGCCCTTAGGACCGTACATTTTATGTGCAGTAAATGCCATGATGTCAATACCATCAGCGTTCACATCAACTGGAATTTTACCTACTGCTTGTACACCATCCGTGAAAAATAAAGCGCCATGCTTTTTAGCTATCGCACTAATTTCTTTCACAGGTTGTATCACACCAATTTCATTGTTTGCATACATGATAGCCACTAAAATGGTAGTTGGTTTCATTGCAGCTTCTAATGCTTTTAAATCAATTAAGCCATCAGGTTGAACTTCCAAATAGGTAACTTCAGCGCCTAATTTTTCAAGGTGCTTACAAGTATCTAAAACTGCTTTATGTTCAGTTGTACAAGTAATAATATGATTACCCTTGCTTGCGTACATTTCGTACACACCTTTTATCGCTAAATTGTCACCCTCAGTTGCGCCTGAAGTAAAAATTATTTCTTTAGGATCAGCACCAATTAATTGGGCAACTTGCTCACGTGCATAGTCAACAGCTTCTTCGGCATGCCATCCAAAGGAGTGGTTTCTGCTAGCTGCGTTTCCGAAATTTTCGGTAAAATAAGGGATCATTGCTTCTAATACCCTAGGATCCATTGGGGTAGTCGCATTATGATCAAGATAAATAGGTAATTTTAACATGTCTGTTTATGATTTTTCAGACTACAAAAGTAAAGCTTAGCCACCGATTAACACGATTTCGTTAGCTTTGAGGGGTATTTTTTTCCCAATTCGTAAAACAAACAATTATGAGCTATAACGTAGAACACATAGGGATTGCAGTTAAAAACCTTAGTACAAGTATTCCGCTGTTCGAAAGGCTATTAAATAGCAAGTGCTATAAAACGGAATTGGTGGAATCCGAGAATGTAAATACTGCGTTTTTTTTAAAGGACGGTGGGAAGATAGAATTGTTAGAAAGCAAAGATCCAGACGGGGTTATTGCTAAATTCATAGCTAAAAAGGGGGAGGGCATGCACCATATTGCTTTTGAAGTGCCTGATATTATTGCGGAAATGGAGCGCTTGAAATCGGAGGGGTTTACTTTGTTAAACGAACAGCCCAAAAAAGGAGCTGATAACAAATTAATTTGCTTCGTTCATCCAAAAGATACTAATGGTGTGTTGATTGAACTATGTCAAAGCATTCGCTAAATGCCCAAAATTTCAATGGCTTTTTGAGCAGCCAATTGACTGGCATCTTTTTTAGTAAAGCCTTTTTGACTTGCTAATACTTCGCCATCTAAAACTACATTAATGGTGAATAATCGGCGGCGACCTTCAAGCTGTTCACCTGCTAAAACAAAATCAATTTGTTTGCCTTGTTTTAAAGCCCAGCCAATTATTTTATTTTTTATATTAATATCAATTTGCTCCAAATCATCCATAAACAAATAAGGCTGAATCATTCTTTCAACAATCCACTTTTTTGTGAAGTCGTATTTTTTCTCCAAATAAATGGCTCCTACTAAGGCTTCTAGCGTATTTCCAAAAATTTGACTTGACCTTAATCCTCCATCCATTTTATTAAAGCGAGTCATTTTTCTTAAGCCCATTTGCAATGCTATATTATTTAATTGAGCACGATTCACCATTTTTGAACGCATCTCCGTTAAAAAACCTTCCCCTTTGTAAGGATATTTTTTAAATAAATAATCAGCCACTGCAGTACCTATAACGGCGTCTCCTAAAAACTCTAAACGCTCGTTATTTTCAGTTGGATTATCCTTAACAGAACGGTGATTTAAGGCAGTTTGGAAAAGCAAAACATTGCCTGTTCGATACCCTAATAAATGATGCAAGTCTGCCTCAAAACCTGTTTTTTTAAAAAAAGAAATGAATTGGTTGAATCGGCGTTTCACGAGCTGAAATTAAGCCTTATATTTTTTCACAATCACACAAGCATTGTGACCGCCAAATCCAAAAGTATTACTTAAGGCTGCGTTTACCACACGTTTTTGCGCTTTATTGAAAGTGAAATTAAGGCGATTGTCTAATTCAGGATCGTCTGTGAAATGATTGATTGTTGGAGGTACAATGTCATGAATTACGGATTGGATACAAGCTATAGCTTCAATCACACCGGCAGCTCCCAAACAGTGACCTGTCATAGATTTGGTCGAACTAATGTTTAAATTATATGCATGCTCTCCAAAAACTTCTGTGATTGCTTTTGCTTCGGCGATATCTCCTAATGGAGTAGAAGTTCCGTGTGTATTGATGTAGTCAATTTCAGTAGCCAACATGCCTGCATCTCTCAATGCTGCATTCATTACATTTTTCGCACCCAATCCTTCAGGATGTGGCGCAGTTAAATGGTAAGCATCGGCAGTAGCTCCGCCGCCAACAACCTCACAATATATTTTAGCACCGCGTTTATTGGCGTGCTCTAATTCTTCTAATACTAGAACCCCACTTGCTTCTCCCATGATAAAACCATCACGATCCTTATCATATGGACGACTAGCTGTTTTAGGATCATCGTTACGCTCACTCATTGCTTTCATGGCATTAAATCCACCCATGCCTGCAACACCAATTACGGCTTCAGCACCACCGGTAATAATAATATCTGCCTTGCCCAATTTTAAATTATCCATTGCAGAAATAATGGCATTGGTACTTGATGCACAAGCACTCACCACTGCATAATTAGGTCCTCTAAAACCATGCTTCATTGAAATTTGTCCTGCTGCAATATCCAAAATCATTTTTGGAATAAAGAAAGGATTGAATCTTGGCGTACCGTCTCCTTGAACAAAATTGGTTACCTCTTCAGTGAATGTGGTTAAGCCACCAATACCGCTTGCGAATACCACACCTACACGATCATGGTCCACATTTTCTTTTGTAATACCTGCATCTAAAACCGCTTGATCGCTTGCTACCAAAGCAATTTGAGAAAAACGATCTAGTTTTCGCGCTTCCTTGCGATCCATAAAATTGGTCGCATCAAAGCCTTTTATCTCACATGCAAATCTAGTCTTGAACTTAGACGCATCAAATTGAGTTATCATATCAGCCCCCGACACTCCATTTACTAAATTATCCCAGTATTCACCAAGACTATTTCCTAAAGGATTTAATGTGCCGATACCTGTAACTACGATGCGTTTAGTCTGCATGAGATTGTTTTTAAATTAATAATCCGCCTTTAAAGCAAAGGCTCAAAAAGGCGGATTAAGATATACTGTGTTTAATTGGAAGCCGTGAAAATAATTATAAATTATTTTGCGTGCTCATCGATATAAGCAACAGCTTGACCAACAGTAGTAATTGTTTCTGCTTGTTCGTCTGGAATAGAAATATTGAATTCCTTTTCGAATTCCATAATTAATTCAACTGTGTCTAAAGAATCAGCGCCTAAATCATTCGTAAATGATGCTTCGTTAGTAACTTCTGCTTCATCAACTCCTAATTTGTCAACGATAATTTTTTTAACTCTTGATGCGATGTCTGACATTGTAAATAGTTTTGTTTACGGCGCAAAAATATACTTTTTGTTAAAATACCCATATTTTATTTGCCTTTTTGTTTGCACAATTTGAATGTTTGGTACTAATATGTGTATTTCTGAGCTTATTATCACATTTTCAATCCAAAATAGTTGATGTATTAACCTAAAAATCGCTTCATATCCTATACAAACAATGATTAGTTTAAAATGAATGACTTGTATATATTGGCCATTATTTTAAAATGCCTCTAATTTGATGCTGGTCTTCAATTGAAATTGTTGATTTTGGAATAATAAAAAAGCTTTTTGGGCCAAAGTAAAAATGAAAAAAATAGGGGCTCTCAAAATAATGAGTAACCGTTTTCCAACCCCAACTAGCTTCCCCTAACGAACTTATCAATTTAGCCTCCTCTTGATTAAAACTAAACTCCCATTTTTCTTTAAATAAAGTGGTTTTTTTATAAAAAAGGTTGGGTAATATATACCAGAAAAAAATCATTAAAACAATCCACAATAAAGAACCCAGCAAAAAAGGTTCGGGGCGAATTTTTTTCATAAACAACAAAATCGCAGTTACAATAGCGTACACATTAACAATAATCATCAGCGATTTAATCTCAGACTGCTTTATAAAATGATATCGTAATGCTTGTAATACTTCATTCTTTATATAGGAAATTGAATACTTCATTTTAATTTTTGGGTGTATTTAAACAAATATACGCACCGCAAAGGTTTGCGGTGTATTTTTTAATCCGAAATATTGAAATTTAGAAAGCAAAAGAGTAGCAAAAAATACAAATTGACTATATTTATAAACGACTTGCTTATTCAAAAAATGCCATTATGAATCTAAAACCCAGGTTAACCTTTAGTCAGATCATCAACATGAATGTTGGCTTCTTAGGGATACAATATAGTTTTGGTTTACAACAATCCGCAGTCAATCCAATATATGATATGTTGGGTGCGAGCCCGGATCAAATTCCCATGTTAAATTTAGCCGGCCCGGTTACTGGATTACTTATACAACCTATTATTGGGGCACTGAGTGATAAAACATGGTCACCTCGTTATGGAAGAAGAAAGCCCTATTTTATGATTGGCGCGATTTTGTGTAGTCTATGTTTATTTTTATACCCTTTTAGTAGTGCCATTTGGATGGCCGTTGGTTTGCTTTGGATTTTAGACGCTGCGAATAATACTGCTATGGAGCCTTACCGAGCATTTATTGCAGACAAGCTTCCTTCCGAACAACATGCTGCTGGTTTTTTGACGCAAAGTTTTTTTACAGGATTAGGTATTACGTTAGCCAATTTATCATTGTTTGTTTTCCAGAAAAAAATTAGTGGACATTATGGTTCATTGCCTTATTGGGTATATGCAAGTTTTTTCCTAGGTACTATATGTTCCATTGCTTCAGTAGGATGGTCAGTTTATAAAACACCTGAGATTCCTCCCACTGAACAGGAGTTAGCAAAATTAAAAAGTGAGCAACTTAATTTATTTACGCCCTTTATTGAAATAGGAAGTGCCATTAAAAGCATGCCAAAAGTAATGTGGCAATTAGGATTAGTATATTTATTTCAGTGGTATGCATTGTTTTGTTATTGGCAAAACGCATCAAAAAGTATTGCCCTTTCAGTTTGGAAAACAACCAACTACCAAAATAATCCTGCATACGATGAAGCAGTTGGATGGACAGGTTTAGTGAATGGATGGTATAATGTTGTAACTTTTTTATCCGCGTTTGGTTTGTTGTGGTTGGCCAAAAAAATAAGTCCAAAATTCATTCACATTATTTGTTTGGTAATGGCCGGAATAGGTTTATTAATTTTCCCGCATATCACAGATAAAAATTTATTATTTATTCCTATGACAGGATTTGGAATTGCATGGGCAAGCATGATGGGCATTCCATATTTATTGGTGGTGCATAAAATTCCAAAGGAACGTTATGGAGTATACATGGGTATCATTAACATGATGATTGTAATTCCCATGCTTATCCAAAATATTAGTTTCGGATTTGTGTTAAAACATTTTTTAAACAATGACCCAGGAAAAGCAATAAGTTTTGCGGGTGTATTTTTAATGATTGCTGCAGTATTGACATTATTTATTCAAACAGATAAATCAGCGAATACCCAAATTGAAAATATGCCAATGGGATCCGGGCATTAATTGATTTAATTAAACTACTATGAAAGTATTATGTATAGGTGAAGCGTTGATTGATATGATTTGCACCGATCGTGGCACTAGTTTATCCAAAGGACAAAATTTTTTAAAAAAAGCAGGTGGCGCGCCCGCTAATGTAGCAGCTGCTATTGCAGCTTTAGGTATTGAAGTGGATATGGCCGCTAAGGTTGGTAAAGACCCTTTTGGACAACATTTAATTGATTTATTAAATGAAATGGGTGTGAATACAAAATGGGTGATACAAGACCCTAATCATTTTACAACCTTTGCATTCGTTTCCTTAATGGAAGACGGAGAAAGAGATTTTTATTTTAATCGTGGCGCCGATGGCCAATTAAGCGCAGCCGATTTGGCAACTATGGAATTGAAGGATTATAGCATTGTACATTTTGGTTCAGCTACAGGTTTTTTGCCAGGTCCTTTACAAACGGCATACACTGATTTATTGGCCAAAGCAAAGGCGAATAATTCCATTATTAGTTTTGACCCTAATTACCGCCATTTATTATTTCAAAATAATACTAAAAGTTTTATTGATCAATCATGGCCATTCATTGAGCAATGTCATTTTTTTAAATTGAGTGATGAAGAGGCGATGTTAATTACCGGATGCGATACAGTTATGCATGCAGCGGCAGCGTTAAGAAAAAAGTCAACCGCTATTTTCGCTATTACACTTGGCAAAGAAGGTACTTTATTATCCATTGGTGATCATTTAGAAATAGTCGGAAGTATTACTGTGAATCCAATTGATGCGACGGGTGCTGGCGATGCATTTGTAGGTGCTGTATTATTTCAAATTGTAAATAATACGCCAAATGAATTAAGTGCAATTAGTTTAGACGATTGGAAAAAAATTATTTTCAATGCCAATAAAGCTGGCGCACATACCTGTGAATACATGGGTGCCATGGAAGCATTTAAACATTTAAACAAAAATATTTTTAATTAAATTATATCGACCACTGTGAACGCATCTGCCTTAATCGCTTTTGGTACTGAATTATTGAAAGCAAAAAATATAGACTCGGCAAACAAAGACAAAGAATTTTCCGATAGATTTTTACTTCATTTGAATTCAATTGAATCTTTATTTGATTCAATTTATGGGCATCATATAGGTAGAAACGAAAGCTTTAATAAATTGCTTGAATCACTGATTGAAAATTATCAACTGAGGTCAACAACCTTCCTTAAAAAAGATGCAGCAAAAGCAGCCAAAGGAAACTGGTACTTAAGTAATGATATTACAGGTATGAGTTTATATGTAGACCGTTTTGCGGGAAATATTAACGGCCTTGCCGAGAAGCTAAATTACTTTGAAGAATTGGGCGTTAATTTTTTACACTTAATGCCGGTTTTTGAAAGTCCCGAAGGTGAGAGTGATGGAGGATATGCTGTCTCGGATTTTAGAAAAGTGGATCCTCGTTTTGGAACTAATAAAGACTTAGATAAGCTCATTCAAAAAATGAATGAACAAGAAATGTATTTGATGTTGGATATAGTATTAAACCACACTTCTCATAAACATGAGTGGGCTGAAAAAGCGAAAGCGGGTGACAAGTACTATCAAGACTTTTTTTACTTTTATGACAATCGTGATATACCTAATCAGCTGGATCAAACCATGCCAGAGATTTTTCCTGAATCTTCACCCGGCAATTTTACCTATATACCAGAATGTAATAAGTGGGTAATGACTGTTTTTCATCATTATCAATGGGATTTGAATTACAGCAATCCTAATGTTTTTGTCGCTATGTTAAATAACGTTTTACATTATGCAAACTTAGGAGTCGACATTTTACGCATTGATGCTCCAGCATTTATTTGGAAACAAATAGGCACAACTTGTCAAAATTTACATCAAGCACATACCTTGTTACGTTTAATAAAACAGTGCATACTTGTAACTAGCCCTGGTATGGCCATTTTGGGCGAAGCAATTGTTGCACCCGATGAAATAATAAAATACTTTGGCACAGCGCATTACACCGCCAAGGAATGTGATGTGGCATATAACGCTACGCAAATGGCTTTGCAATGGGATGCACTTGCCACTGGCGACACAAGGGTAATGTTAGCAGCACAACATCCTATTATGCAAAAACCCTTTGGTTGTACTTGGATTTCCTATACACGTTGTCATGACGATATTGGACTTGGTTATGACGACTACATGATTGAGCGCGCTGGCTTTAACCCTTACCAACATCGCACCTATTTAAAAAACTATTTTGCGGGTTGGCAAGATGGTTCTGCTTCGGCAGGAGCCTTATTTTCAGTCAATCCAAAAACGGGTGATGCACGAATTAGTGGTTCCTTAGCTTCGCTTTGTGGACTCGAGAAAGCAGTAGAATGGAAAAGTGAAACTGAAATTGAAAATGCATTGAAAAAAATAATTTTGATGCAAGCACAAAGCTTTTTCATGGGTGGTATCCCCATGCTTTTTTATGGTGATGAATTAGCTTATATCAATGATTATAGTTATTTACAAGACCCAGGCAAAAGCTATGATAATAGATGGATGCACCGACCCATCATGAATTGGGAGCATAATGAGAAAAGAAAAATGAGCGGAACTTTTGAAAACCGAATTTTTAGTGAGACCCGAAAACTAATTGCAACTCGTCAATCATTGAATGTTTTGAGCGATACCAAAAATGTAACATGGATGACCCCTCACAATATTCATGTAGCAGGATTTATTAGACATGGTGAAAACAAAAAATTATATTGTTTATTCAATTATAAAAACACTGCGTCATTTGTAACTTGGTATGCATTTAAAGAATACGGTGAAAGACCTTCCATTTTGCATGACCATTGGACAGGACAAAGTTTTAAAGTTGGCAATGATAATGAATACTTTGTCATACCACCATTTAGTTTTGCTATTTTGGAGTCCGTAAACGAAGGTTGATTTAACACAAAAACCCCACTCATACAATATGTCCATTCTTTTAGTTTTGAAAGACTAATTTTAATTACTAAAAAACAAAATAATGGATATGAAAAAAGTAGTATGTATAATATTTTACTTTACTGCGACAATTGGAGCAAGCGCACAATTAAATGGTAAGCATGTTGGCAATAGCGGAGTAGGAGGAAATTTATCCATTCAAAATAATGATGGAAACTTAATACCTATTGGTGCAATTGAGGATGCCAAAGGAAGCCCATTTTTACTTGAAAGCTGGACAAGTGCAAAAATTTATTTGAAAAATGGCACCAACTATTCTGATACTTCATTCAACTATTCATTATTTGACGACCAACTTTATTATAAAAAAAATAATCAGCTTTATAAAGTCTCAGATCAAGTAAAGGAGTTCACATTCATTTCAGATGACAATAATTTAATATCCAACTTTAATACATCATATCATTTTGCAAATGGCTACCCGGCAATTAATGGCATTAATTCAAATACTTTTTTTCAAATATTAGCAACAGGTAAGCGCTATCAGATACTTAAGTGGCAATATAAAAAAATAAATGAGGTTTATACTTATGGTGGAAAAACAGAATCAGAATACAAAAGTCAAATTGCCTATTATATTTTTGATGTTACTAAACAAAGTATGCTATCCATTGGGAATAAAGCCAATGCAAGTAAAATAAAAAATACGCTTTCCATTGACGAATCAATTTGGAAAGCGTACTTGAAAAATCAAAGTGGTAATTCAAAAGACGAAAAATCAATGATTGATTTTATTGGCTACTTAAATAAATAATTTTTATTTAAGTTTTCGTTTTTAAAATCTATATCCCACGCCAATGTTTATGCTATAATCTGCAAAAGCAGCATCGCCTCTTGCGAATGTTTTTGTATCATTTGATCTTAAAATATCTGGATAACTTTGAGGACGTTCCCTTCTAATAGCTATTGGCGTATAAAGGTAAAAATTGAATTGTTTGTAGCTATAATTTGCACCTGGCTCTATCGCTAAAACATTCCCTGGTCTTCTAAACCCAGTATTATCTCCAATTAAGTCTGAAGCAGGAATGCATTCATATCTTGCTCCCAAGGAAATAGTAGTTGCTTTTTTTGTCCAATTAGTTCCTGCTCTTAATAAATATTGATCTGGGACACTCATAACATTCGAGGTATATTTAATTGCAGCAGCCGATGGAACACCGCCTCTAGCTGTACTTACTCCATTATTACCTCTTGGATTTATTAAATAATAAGCGTTACTGTATAAACTCCAAGTATTATTTATAGATCTGAAACCATTTAATTCTAGTGACACCCCTAAGCCACCATCGCCTAATTGAATAGATTGATCCACAGGACCCACACGGGTTGTAGTTAATGTGTTATGAAACACGTCATTTACTTTATAATTCCCAGTTGGTAATTTTAAACCAATACCTCCTAATAAATTTCCTTTATTTCCTGCTTTTGGTGCAATAATCCATTTATAGGCAGTTATACGAATATCCCCAATGCCTTGAGAATAAGTTGAATACCTTGGACTTCCTTTTACATTACTAACATGTTCATACAATGAAGTTCTTTCATTATAGATTAAAGGTAAATTAACACCAACGCTCCATTTTTCATTTAATTTCCTCACTAATGTGATGTCAACATTACGACTAAAATTACGAACATCGGTTCCGTCAATTACTCTTTGTTTAACTTCATCGGTGCCATTGAAATGCTTATATGATTTAAAATAACGACCACTAATATTTAAATCCCACTTGGGTTCCACCATTTTTTTAGCATTACTATCATGCATCATTTCATGCATCATTGAATGCTCCATTGTATTTAATCCGCCTACAGTTCGGATCGCTACGCAGCCTTGCGCATAGGCATTCGTGTATATAGACATTACTATAAGTAATGATAAAATATATTTTTTCATTTGAATTTTTTGATTTTAGGTTTGAGAAAAATCTATAACCGTTAAATAATTAATAAAAAGAGTGTGGCTATTTATTAATTACTGATACAAATTTTCTCAAAAATTTACTTTTTCATTTTTAAATGTTCAACTACCCAGCTACCTACTTTTTTACCTTGTTCCGTGCTTACGATACAAGAGTTATGAAAGTGTAAGCCGCCGTAGAATCTTGCCCAGTTATTTTCTTCAGCTGCCGCTCTAAATGATTTAAAGCTTCTGTTGGCTATACCAAATTCCAATTCAGTAGAATCCGTGTATGCAAAGTTATCGCCATAAACACTTGTTAATGCTTCGGCTGCAGCGGATGAAATAGTGGAATGTCCACAGGTATATTCTGGGAAAGCTGGAGTTTGTAATAAAGGTCTCCAGTTCATATCAAAGTACTTATTGATAACAGTTTCAGGACGAACCGTATTGTACTCATATTTTGCATCCCATGTATGAATAAATGCGTCAAATAAAGCAATCGCTGTTTTAGCATATGCATAGGTCGCAGTTTCGAAATCAGCTTTAGCCGTTTTATTTGCAATTCCTACTATGCCCATCCAGTGACCTGGCGGTGAGAATTTTTTGGAACTAAACATAATATGTCCGCTAACATTTACTTTGAACGGATTGTCATCCCAAAAATTGGCAATATGCCTTTGCTCATCAGTTAAACTATCCACCGCATTTTTAACCATCATTACGTTTTTATAGTATTCACTATTTTTATCGGTGACATTAAAAGTTGGCGGAGCTTTTGGGCGAAACTGGCTGGCGCTATCTAATACCATGGTTCTAATTTCCTTCCAATGAGGTTCTGCTGCCTGAGCATACATAGGTGGTGTGGGCACCCATCTACCTGGCAAATCCTTAACAGTATATTTTTCAGCACTTCTAGTTTGTGCATAATTATCCTTTTTGCTCCATGCAATAATTGCAGCACCTACTTTTTTAGCATAAGCTTCAGATGTTTCAATCATTTTTGATGGCATGCCCTTTGCTTGCACCAATTTGTGCAAGCTATCGGTATATTCTTTCATGCTTCCTTCTGGGAAAGTCACCGCTTCTCCAACCATGCAATAGGCCACTATGGCAGCATAAGGAAAATCAATATTAGCCGTATCTTCTGGCTTAGGCATATTTGTCAATCCTTTCAATTGACCAGCCAAACTTTGATATTGCGATGGATTACCGGCAGCAGTTACTTCATAGCCTGCAATAGCAGCATAGGCATAATTTCGGGAAGCGATTATTGGACTAAAATTATTTCCCATAACCACCTGATTTAATTCGTGCACTGTATTTGCATATAAATCAGCGCTATGCGTTAGTTGTTTATATTCACCTTTGTTATTACATGCCACAAAACCAATTGCTATTAAAGCAATTAAAAGAACATTTTTCATTTTCAATGATTGATCTGATAAGAAGAATAAGGATTCCACTTAAATTATTCAAGATAAAATAGAATCATTATTTATATACTAAAACACTTCCTAAAATGGAAGATGTGCCTAATAAACTAAGCAATATTTTTTGGAGGGGGCGCTTGTATAGGTAAACAAAGGCTTAATAAACGCTCATCAAAACGGGGACCAATTACCATTTTGCGCGTAACAATATTTTCAAGTGACCATTGGTTGTTTTGGTCGATATAATCAAAATTAATCACTTTAACATTAGACTTATTAACAGGAACCGATTTTTTGTCGGTTAACTTTTGTTCGAAATCAGCAGCTAATTGATCAAAGCTTTCTTTTGCATTTTTGATGTGCATACGATCCTGGTTTGGTAAAATTCTTATCTCCAAACTGTCGTTGTAAACTCGTCGTTCTACATATTGATAAACAATCCCATCAATTTCCATTTCACCGTCTAATCGCTCAAACTTTGGACTATTTGAGTAGTATGGCAAGTTGATTGGTGTTTTTATCGAAATCAATTCAGCATCGTTATAGTTATTTTGTTCAATGAGACTAACTAAGTGCTCAGATGCTTTTTGGTCAAAATAATTTGATACCATTCGGTAACCGAATCCGTTAAAAAGCATAATGCCCAAAAATAATATGGCTGCGACCTTTTTCAAGTGGTATAAAAGTACAAAAAATACGGGAATATTGATAAAATAAACCAGCCCGAATGGTCAGATTTTTTATAATTGCCTAGCCTTATAAAATAGATTAATAATGTATGAATTGTGTAAATTTATGGCTCCTTTAATGCTATTATCCATGAAATATTTAAAAATTATTGCCTTTTGTTTGGTGGTAGGTGGGATTTACTTTTTTTACCTATTCATCCCTAATAGAATAATGATTTCAGGTAACGATTATTTTCCAAAGGCTGCGAATGACCCTATTAAGGGCATTATACAAATACAATATTGGGATAAATGGATGCCGTATAAAAAAATAGAAGATCATTCCTTTGTTTTTGAAAATAGCAAACTTGATGTCCAAGAATCATTTATTTCTTCGGCAAAATCCATCTTCTCAATGGACAATACAAATGCACCATTAATTATTTCGGCGCTGGATGCTGGAAATGATAGCACTTATGTAAGATATGAATGTAGTATCGATAATAGGACTTTTTCCCCCATGGCGAGATGGCAAAATTACACTTCGTCTAAAAAAATGGAGGTGCAAATATTGAAAATAATGAAAGCTGCTAAAGATTATTACAGCAATCCTCCCATGAACAAATAAAATATTTTATTGCTATTTTACCATTTGGATAAACCTAATGCTATCCGAATTCAATGCTAATATAAAATTGGATTGATGATTGATTTGTATAGGACTAATTTTTCTTACTTGTCCTTTTAAACTCAATCCATTAATAGTAGAAGGTTCAAAAACACCCTTTCCTTTATTGATTAACATGGTGCCGTAATCAGCATCATATCTACCCATTTGAACATTATTATCATAAAAATTACCCAATAATAAAACGTCCGGCAATGCATCCCCATTTGCATCACATATAGCAGCTGTTTTATAGGATGATATTTGTGCTTGCCATGGTAAAGCAATTGGAGAAAAATTTCCATTACCGTTATTGATGAAAACGGTATTTGCAAAATGATACGCCTCGTATTTTGTAGCAGCACTTAATTTACTTTTAGAAAATATATCTTCTATATTTGCTTTCGCAAAATCTTCAGCATATAAAAACTTTTTTTTGATGAGCGGGATTTGTCTTTGAATCTCGTCTTTGTTGGCAAATGGAATTTCTTTTCCTTGTACATAGTAACTAACTACTTGTTCATTTGTACCATTGTCATCAAAATCATTATAATACATTCTTATTGGCTCCTTTTGACTTGCTTTTAACCTCGAATTCATTCCCAAATTACCAGCCATTAAATCCATGTCGCCATCGCCATCAAAATCAGCTGCAATGCTAAAGTTCCACCATCCTGGCAAATCTGTTAAAGCACTTTTTGTCCAAACATTTTTTGAAGTATAAACAATATCAATACCACCCCATTGATGTGTTAAAATTAATTCTTTGATTCCATCACCATTAATATCCACATGATTAGCATGGGTAATCATACCCAATTTCTGTAAAAAGGGTGCCACTTTATTAGATACATCTTTGAAATGTCCGTCGCCCGTATTATATAACACATAGCTATCAGCAGGATAACCATATTGCATTGATACGGTTTTACTAGTTAATAATAAATCAGGATAACCGTCCTTATTAAAATCACTGGCAATAATGGATGAAGTTTGATTGAATACCGGTATGGCATTTTCTAACTTTTTAAGATTACCTATACCATCATTCAAATAAACTCTTGATTGCATATAAATATCCTTACCAAAATATTCATTACCCCCAGTGCCTACTACTAAATCCAAATGAGTATCCTTGTTCAAGTCAATCCAAACAGCATCCACGTCCTCGTAATTACTATCTAATAAAAGTGCTGGCTGTATTAATTGCTTGAACTTTCCATTTTTAGTTTGTACATAAACGGCGTTGTGGAAACCACGAGATGCACCAACGAAAAAATCATCATTACCATCATGATTAATGTCTCCAATGGCCATAGCAGGCCCTTCGGTTGAATTCATTTGTGGGATTAGCTGCTCCCTATTAAATTCCTGGAATACGTTTTCTTGATGCATGAATTTAACATCCGTACTTGCCGTAATATCCTTCATTGTATAGCCTAATTGCGGCCAATGATTATTTATTAAACCGTAATTAAATTGAGGAAGCCCTTTTTGATAATCTACCTGTATTGTTTTATTGACATTGCTATTAATTTGAATTTTTTGGTAACTATTATCTGGCCAAATTAAAAATGCCGAATCTATTTTAGTATTTTTTAAACCAATTAATTGAGGAATTTCCATACTTGATAAAAATCCTTTAACTGGATAATTTTCGTAAGTTCTAATTTCGCTTTTTGCAAATAATATTGTCTTGGCACCCAATGCATTAATATTATTTTCAGGGCCTTTAAATTTTATTTTCACAAATTTATTAGCAGTATCATAATTGGTTTTGTTTTCATAAATAAAGGACTTGTCATCTACATTATTGACCACTAAGTCCAAATCTCCATCATTATCAAAGTCAGCATAGGCAGCCCCATTTGAATAAGAGTTAGGATTATTGATGATACCCTTTTCCTTATCCAAAAAAGACAAATTACCATTGTTTACATAAAATTGATTAGGAATTTTGATCTCAGGGAAGCGGTCAATAAGCGACATATCCTTATCCCCCATTTTATTATCTCTAATTTTTTCTTGAATTTCTTGATTGGAAACATAGTTAACATAATCCATATCATTCATTCGTTTGGGTATACCATTGGCAATGAAAATATCTTTAAATCCATCATTGTTAAAATCCATTAATAAGGTAGCCCAGGACCAATCAGTTGCGTATATACCCGCATACATTCCAATTTCACTAAATTGTCCATTTCGTCGATTCCATTGTAAATTGTTTCTTGTTACCTGAACCCCATAACCCATGCTAATTTTCATTTTATAGGTATCGTAATCATCCTCTCCTAATGACCTTTTTAAAATATAGGGATCCTTTGGTAACATGTCCATTGAAATAATTTCAGGAAAGCCATCATTATTTAAATCACCTGCATCAACACCCATTGAATATTGGCTTGAATGCATCATACGTTTTTCTTGTTCATCTAAAAATGTACCATTTTTTTGATTAATGTATAAATAATCATTTTCATGAAAATCATTACCTACATATATATCAGGGAAACCATCCAAGTTAATATCGCAAATTACCACCCCTAAGCCATAACTAATTTTACTACTGTTTATTTTAGACAACTTAGTTACGTCTTCGAATTTTCCATTAACATTTTTAAAAATGCGATCTCCAGAAGTTAAATCATATGTACCTAAAAAGTTTTTTCTGGGTGCGAAAGTTCCATTTTGATGCACTGAATGATTTAATAAAAAAACATCTACATCACCGTCATTATCAAAATCAAAAAAGGCAGCTTGTGTACTAAAGCCAGAAAAATCCAAACCATACTTGCTCGCTTCGTCCTTATAAAAAGGGATACCGTTTTGTATTCCTTGACAAATGAGTAGTTGGTTCTTACTTTTAAATTTTTCAAAATTTCCTAGCCTACAAATATAAATATCTAATAAACCATCATTGTTAATATCAACAATTGAAACACCTGTATTCCAAGCGCTGTCCTGTGGAATGGCAGCCTGTTTGGTTACATTTTTAAATTGTAATTTTCCGTTGTTCACATACAATTGATTTTCACCTTCATTAGAGGCAAAAAAAATGTCCACCTTTCCATCATTGTTAAAATCTCCAGTTCCTACACCAGCTCCATTATAATAATACATATAGTGGAACATATTAAATTCAGGGGTCGGTTTTAATTTATTCTCAAAGGTTATACCCGTTTTAGTAGCATCCAACATTTCAAATAATGCGGCTTCCTTTGTTTCCATATTGCAGCTAACTGAGCATAGTATTGATATACTTACCCAAGCAGACAATTGAAAAATATTAAATATGGAAAAGTCTTTGTTCATTTTTTTGCAACCAAATTTTATCAAAAATGGACAATCGATTGTTGTATTTTACATTATACTATTTTTTAATATAATGTAGCCATTTTTTAGACGATAAAGTTAATTCATTTCAAAGATTTATCCCTTTCATTCCTATAAAGATTTATATTAAAAATCATGTGCTTGATGTATTTTTACAAATAAATTTCAATCAAAATGAAGTATGCAAGATTAGTGATGACCCTTTTGATATTATCTTCCGTTATATGCTTTTATTGGCTCATTCCATCAACGATCAAAGTATCCACATTTAAGCTAACTGGAGCTCATGAATTATCGATTCTTAGGCTTATTAACAATCATGATTTGACCTTCAAAAGTATGTCGAATTTTAAGGATAAATCAAATAATCAAATCAAAGTTGATGATATCTATTTTTCTTTAAATAATGTTTTATCCAATTTAATTCAAGTAGATATTACTACTGATAAACTAAAAACTAAAAGTTTTATAACAGTTAACAGTATAAATAAAGATAGTGCCGCCATTCATTGGTTTTTTGAAATCAAATCTGACTGGAATCCATTACATAGATGGAATGATTATCAAGAAGCAAAAAAAATAAAAAATGCAACAGCACAATTACTGAATGAAATCAAAACCTTTGTAGAGCAACCGGTAAACATATATGGTTTTGATATCAAAGAAATTTCGTTGAAAGATACCCTCTTAATGGTCACAAAATTCAAATGTGATAAACGACCAACAAATGCACAAATTTATAATGCCACAGATGAATTATCTAAATACTTGAATAAGTATAATGTAAAAGCAATCAATAATCCAATGGTTACGATATTAGACAATCAAACCTATGATTATACAGTTATGGTTGGCCTTTCAATAAATTCAAAAATACCTGAAACAGAAAAGTTTACATTAAAAAGAATGCCCGTAAACGGTAAAATGTTTGTTGCTGAAGTGACCGGGGGCAGTTCAACGATACAAAATGGATACAGTGCACTAAAAAATTATTTATTGGACTCCAAACGACCATCACCTGCAGTTCCATTTGAATTGCTCATAAATGATAGACGACAAATTACTGATAGTGCTAAATGGCAAACAAGACTTTACTATCCAGTCATGTAATTAAGGTTGTAGCTTATATAATTGTGGGGTCATGTTATTTTGTAAAATAAGCCAGTGCAATTGACGTTGGAAATTAATTTTTTCAATGGCCCTAACCATTCCGTTTAAACTCAAGCCTACTTTGTCTGAGCTGAGTGCATTAAAACTGCCCCTGCCGTCACCCAATAATATCAATCCTTCATTGGCATCTAATCGACCTAATTGGGGTTGGAAATAAAAATCATTCCCTCCTAAGATTAAATCTAAATTTCCGTCTTTATTAAAATCAAAAGTATTGATTGCATGAATACTTGAAAACTGAACAATTGCTGGCAATTCCTTTATCTCAAATTGTCCCTTTCCTGTATTTAAGGCTATTATTGATGAAGCATAATTAACTTTTTTAACAATAGCTTGGTTAAGTACTTCTTTGCTAAATAATTCATTAATTGATTTTCGGGCATATTCATCGTGATACAATGCGACTTTTTTAAGAGATGGAATTTGATCTTGTATATCTCTTTTCATGAAAACAGGAACATCCCTTTTTTCGTAGGTTTTAGTCATGATTTTATCAATACTACCATTCCCATCAAAATCTGACACAAATAATTTTAAAGGCGCATCCATGGTTGGATGTTGATTGAAATTTTCACCAATATTGCCTAATATCAAATCTTGCTTGCCGTCATTATTAACATCGGCAACTTGCACTGCAGTCCACCACCCATGTAACTGATTTAAATTTGATGTTATTTCTTTAAAGGATCCATTTGAAAAAGTGTAAATATGCGGACTCATCCATTCTCCAACGACTACTAAGGCTGTATTGTTTTCAATATTCATCAAGGATGAACTTCGTACCATTCCCACGCGATCTAATCCGGCCATGCGTGTTGTAGGCAAATCCTTAAATTGACCCTTACCGTCATTCAAATAAACATGGGACTGTGGTGTAATGCCATAAATTTTTGAAACGCAGGAAGCGCCTGTAAATAAATCCATGTCACCATCCTTATCAAAATCACACCACTGGATAGTTCCGATATTATCTTGATTTACAGGGAATGCAGTTGTTGTAATGTTGAAATTTCCCTTGCCATCATTTATAAATAATCGGTTTTGCAATTCTCTCGATCCAGGCAAAGCATTATTTCCAGCTGCTGCAATAAATAAATCTAAATCATGGTCAGCATCTACATCCACAAAAGCCAACTCAGCATCTTCAAAATTAGAGAACTGAACCATATCCGGTATTCCCTTTTTTTGAAAACCATTCCCTGTTTGTAAATATAGCTGTCCTATATGTTCACTTGTGCCAGCAATATAAATGTCATCCATTGCATCGCCGTTAACATCTCCTATCGCGGCCTTAGGTCCCATATGTGATAACATTTCAGGAATCCCCCTCTCTGCATAAAAATCAGTATAGTCAGGTTGTTGATGTTTGTCAAATAATAGTTTCGTTTTTACTAATAACAGCTTTTGTTTAGCCAAGTTGTTAGCATTTACAAATACTGACTTATCAGCAATTAAAGGCTGCTTTATAAAATTAGTCGTATCAATTTTTAAGGCCTGCGTTATTTTTTGACGGGTGTTATTCGGCCAGTTAATAATCACCGAATCAAATTTTGTATTTGTACCAATACCCATGATTAATTTATAATCAACAGAGGACTGAAAACCTCTGCTTGGTATGAGCTCCCTTGTAATTATTTGATCACCCATATAAGCAAGCACTTTTGCACCTATCGCAAATTTATTTTGATCATTTCCCTCTAATTTAAATGCAATGAAATGGCTTTTTTTATTATCTGTTGTTAAGTTTTTATAAACCAAAGCAGGCTCATTCACATTGTTGATCAATAAGTCTAAATCACCATCATTGTCTAAATCAGCATAAGCAGCTCCATTGGAAAAAGAGTTTTGTGTAAAACCCCATTCAGCAGACTTGTCTTCAAATTTCAAATTACCTTTATTTCTGAAAAGTTTATTGGGCACCGCAATGGAAGGAATTTTATTAACTAAGTCAGTTAAATTTTTTCTTCCGGTTTGTATCATCTTTTCTTTTATTTCATTGGCATCAAAATCCAAAAAATCCTGATTTGTCAAGTCCCTGTAAATTCCATTACAAATATAAATGTCATTGTATCCATCATTGTCGGCATCAAACATAAGTGCCCCCCAACTCCATTCTGAAGCGTTCACGCCACTGTAATTAGCAATATCAATGAACTTATTATGTTTTGTATTTAATTGCAAAGTGTTTTGCAAAAATTGATGGTGAAAATCATTTCTTTCCTTAAGTCTGTATTGATCAATATCGTCAAAACTTAAGGTTGTTTTTAAACGATAGTCGTCCGCTGGTAGCATATCGGTGGTAAAAATATCAGGGTAACCATCATTATTGATATCCCCAATATCAGCACCCATGGAAGCAAAACTTGAATGTGAAAGTAAGGTATCAAGTTGATCCTTAAATGTGCCGTTTTTTTGATTAATGTATAAATAGTCTCTTTCAAAAAAATCGTTTGAAACAAATATGTCTGGATAATAATCACCATTAATATCACCAATGGAGATACCCAAGCCAAAACTCATTAAAGTACCATGTATACCAGCTTGTTTAGTTACCTCTACAAATTGTCCATTGTTATTTTGATATAAATGATCGCCACCTCCCTTCATATTAGCGGGCACTTCCCAATCCTTAGCAATAACATCCCTTTGTTTAGGATATCCCAAGCTATTAACAGGAATAGGACTATTGTTTATTAAAAAACAATCTAAATCGCCATCCATATCATAATCGAAAAAGGAAGCCTGCGTGGTATAACCAGTATCAGCCAACCCCATTTCAGCAGCTTTTTCAGTAAAGGTCAAATCGTGATTATTTATAAATAATTGATTTGCCCTGAGTACCTCATTGTCCATGCTGCCCGCATTTGAAACATAAATGTCCAGCCAACCGTCATTATTGATATCCACCAATACAACGCCTGTACTGAATTGCTTTTTTTCAGTGAACCCAGCTTTCACTGAAATGTCTTCAAATTTTAAACCACCCTTATTTAAGTATAATTTATTAGCTCCTTGATTCGCCGTAAAAAAAACATCCGGAAGTCCATCATTGTTTAAATCCCCAACTGCTACTCCACCTCCATTATAAAAATTTCGATAATTTAAAATATTAATGGTGTCATTATCTTCCACCTTATTATTAAAATCAATACCCGAATTTTCAACTAATTCGAATAATGTATTTTGTTTTGTCGGTGTACTGCAGGAAAATAAAATAAAGCAGGATGCGATTGTAAATAAGGTAATATTTATACTATTTTTTTTCACTGGTTATGTATCGTTCAACTTATAATTTAATTCAATTGATAGAGCGTAGGGAAATCATTATTTCGTAGTAACAAATAATTCGTTTTTCCAACGCTATTAACTTTTTTTATATCCCTAATTTGGCCCTTTAATAAAATACCTGATTGTGCAGGATCCATTAATTCAAACTGCATTTTTTTACGCTGTATAAACACTTCCACAAAACTACCATCTAATCGGTCATATTGCGGTTGAAAATTAAAATGATTACCCCCCAATATTAAATCCAATTGACCATCCTTATTTAAATCAGCTACCTCAATTGCATTGATGCTACTTAGTTGCGCCATGACAGGCAACTTAACGATCTCAAATTGACCATCGCCTTTATTAATAGCTATGATAGAACTTGCATAATTAAATGATTTTACGACAGCACTATTAATATCCTCAGGTGTAAATATTTCTTGAATTGATTTATTAGCATATTCAATATGCTTTAAATTATTTTTTTTGATAGCGGGCACCATTTCCTCTAATTCTCTTTTCACTACAACAGGTTTGTCTTTACCATCCACCGTATAAGTAACCACTTTATCCTTTATTCCATTTTTATCAAAGTCATTCACAAATAATTTAGCGGGTTGCTCTATGGAGGGTTGCAAATAAAAATTCTCGCCAATATTCCCAATAATTAAATCCATTTTCCCGTCCTTATTAATATCAGCTATTTGCATTGATTGCCACCACCCATTTAAGGCGTTTAAATTAGACTTTATTTCGGCGAACTTTTCATTCCTATATTTGAAAATATGAGGGGCCATCCATGTTCCAATAACCACTAGTTCATTTTGTTTATCGCCGTCAATATCCGCCCAACTTGCCCCAGTTAACATTCCGATATTAGAAAGGCCTGGAGCTTTGGACGCAGTCACGTCAATAAAATGTCCTTTACCATCATTTTGTAATAAAAAACTTGTTGGATCAATCCCATATACAAATGGATAATTTCTTGCACCTACAAATAAATCAACAAACCCGTCCTGATTAAAATCATTGGGAGCAATTGCAGCAATATTCATGGAAACATTAGGGAACGCATTTGCATCAATTTCGAAATTTCCCTTGCCATCGTTTTTGAATAACCTTAATTGAAGTTCTCTTGTATTAATTTCATGATTATTTCCACCTGGTCCAATGATTAAATCTAAATCATTGTCCTTATCAACATCAATCAATTGAACAGCTACATCCTCAAAGCTTTTAAATGCTTCAAACGCAGGTTGTGGTTTCAATATGAAATCTCCTACTTTATTTTGTAGATAAACTTGACCAGGGTGGTCAGGCGTGCCGCCGATAAAAATGTCATCCAATTGATCCCCATTGATATCACCAACAGCTGCCTTCGGTCCTTCCTTTGATAACATTTCTGGCAGGCCTCTTTCAGCATAAAAATCAATCACATCATTTTCGGTATGCTTCAAAAATTTTGTTGGTATTTTAGTTAATAACGGCTTTGTTACTTGAATGATATTGCCATTAAATTTACCCCCCTGCTCAGGTTGTTTAATAATATGTACTTTATTAATTGCAGGGTTTGTAATTTTTGAAATCAACCTATTGGGCCATATGATTTTCATTGAATCAATCTTAGCTGACTTGCCAATTCCAATGAGTTGTTTATAATCAACCGATGATTGAAAGCCTCTACTCGGAATTACTTCCTTTGTTAAAATTTCTTTGCCAATATATAATTGAATTTTACTTCCAACAGCATACGTATTTTGACCAAGTCCTTGTAATTGAATTCCTATGTAATTATTTTGATTCAATTCCCTTGCATTATTTTTATAAACGAAACTAGGTTGATTCTCATTGTTAATGATGATATCCAAATCGCCATCATTGTCTAAATCACCATAAGCCGCGCCATTGGAAAAAGTATTTTGTCCTAAACCCCATTTGTTTCCTATATCAGTGAATTTTAAATTATGCTCATTTTTATAAACCTTATTCGGTATAGGTGTTTTAGGTATTTGTTTTAGTACTTGATCCATTTCATCCTTACGACCAGTCAATATCATTTTTTGAATTACATCATTTGCAAAAAAGTTCATGAAGTCCAAATCCGTTACATCATGATTTACGCCATTACAAGCTAATATATCATTCCATCCATCGTTATCCATATCAAACATTAAGGCACCCCAGCTCCAATCAGAAGCTGATACACCTGCATAATTTCCAATGTCTCTAAAATTTCCTGAGGGGGAATTAAGCTGTAAACAATTTTTTACATAGTGATAATAAAATCCAGCATCAATCTTGCGATTAAACATATCGATATCATCAAATGCGCCAGTCGTTTTAATTCTAAAATCAGAAAGTGGTAACATGTCGGTTGTGAATATGTCACTATATCCGTCATTGTTTATATCCGCTATATCCGCACCCATGGAGGAGAAACTTGTATGTTGCATTGTTTCTTCTAAAACGTCTTTAAACTTTCCGTTTTTTTGGTTCATGTATAAATAATCACGCTCATAAGAATCGTTTGCTACATATACATCAGGGTAGCCATCATTGTTAATGTCACCAACCGAAACGCCCATACCAAAACTTAATAAGGTTCCATGTATGCCAGCATCTTGCGTTACTTCCACAAAATGCCCGTTATCATTTTTATACAAATGATCGCCGCCACCTTTTAAGAAATCACCTACCGGCCATTTACTTTCAAATAAGTCTCGTTTATTGGAAAACTCTAATTGGTTTACTGGAATGGGACTATTGTTAATCATGAAGCAATCCAAATCCCCATCCATATCGTAGTCAAAAAATGAAACCTGTGTTGTATATGCTTTAATGGCTAACCCAAAAGACTTTGCATCCTCGGTAAATGTTCCATTCTTATTGTTAATATAAAGCTTATTTAAACGGTTTCCTGTTGGCATATGGCCCGAACTACAAACGTAAATATCCAACCAGCCATCGGCGTTAATATCAGCCATTACAACGCCTGTATTCCATATATCATCCACTATAATCCCAGCCTTGGTTGAAATATCCTCAAATTTAAAATCACCTTTATTTAAATATAATTTATTTGCCCCTGCATTAGACGTTAAAAAAACATCAGCTAGCCCATCATTATTGATATCACCAATAGCTACTCCTCCACCATTATAAAAATTCCTAAATAAAAAACTATTCTCTTTTTTACCATCCTCCACTTGATTAATAAAATCAATGCCCGTCTTATCCATCAACTCAAACATAGCTTTTTCGTTTTTCAAGCTACAACTTGATAAAAATATGACTACTAAAAATGAAATGTAACGAATGCAATTTCTCATGATCAAGGTTATAAAAAAAAGAAGAGGCCAATAAAATTGGCCTCTTCAAAATTAGATATTTAAATTGTAATATTTACAACTAGTATCCAGGATTTTGCTTCAAGTTAGGGTTCGCAGCCAAAGATTGACTTGGGATTGGGAACACTAAATTTTTAGGATCAGTAGATGTTTTATATTGCCAAGGCTTTAAGAACACACCAAAACGAATTAAGTCTGTTCTTCTTTGAGCTTCCCAATAAAATTCTCTACCTCTTTCAGCTAATAAAGTTTTTGGATCAACTGGATCAGCTGTGTTTACTAATGGCATACTAGTTACTGGAGCAGCTTTTCTTGCAACTCTTAATTGGTTGATTAACTTCAAAGCTTCAGTTGTATTTGGAGCTGCAGAACGCATGTGCGCTTCAGCAACCATTAAAAGAACGTCAGCATAACGGAAAATAACAATGTCATTTCCTGAAGGACCACCATATGAAGCAGAACCATTAGAGAAGTCAGGAGTGTATTTAATTACACGAATACCTGTAACCTCTAAATTAGCACCTGTTTCTTTCATATCATTAGCAATCGTTGGATCGAAAGCTAAAGGAGCGCCTTTTCTATCTTTTGCAGCTACACCAGCTTCATTATATTGTTGACCAATTAAGAAACCTGGTTTGATACCTGATTGAGGAGTTGATTTAGCACTGTAGCGACCACCAATACGGCTGTCAACAGCAGTGTCTGCATAACGTCCATTAGTTTTACCAGCTTTAAAATCAGTAACACCCACCATTGGAGTTACAGCACCAAAGCTATTGTAAAAGTCACTCATTGTTGAGAAACCGTTCCAACCTGCGTTAGGATTAGCTGGAGTATATGAATTGTAGTGCAAAGTTCTAGCCCAAGTACCATTCACACCACTGTTGTTAGCATTAACACCAGTTGTGTTTACGTATGTGAAAATGTTTTCTTTAGAAGAACCATTGTCAACATCGAAATTTTCAAAGTACTCAGTAGCTAAACTGTATCTACCAGCAGCAATAATTGCATTACCAATGCTGATTACTTGTTTCATATCAGCGTCAGCAAATGTTGGAGCTGCTCTGTTTGCCCAAGCACCTTTGTTCAAATAACATTTCATTAATAAAACGTTAGCAGAAGTTTGGTTTGCTTTATCAGCAGCAGAAGTAGCTGGTAAGCTAGAGATAATTCCTGTTAATTCAGAAATAATGAAATCAGCACCAGCAGCACCTGCATAAACCTTAGGCGCATTCAATAAGTTATCACCTGGATTTCTTACTGGAAACTGGCCATACAAGTCTAATAATTGGTACAATGATAACGCACGAATGAATTTCGCTTCAGCAGCTTGTTGAGCGCTTGGGCTAAATGCTAATACGTTTGTAGCATCAAAGTTGATTTTGTTTAAAGCGTTGTATACGTTTAATACTTGACTATGGTTAGCATCCCAATTATGGCTATGTACCACACGCCATACACCATTGTCATCCCAGTCACCACCTCTTGTAGGTACTAATGACTCGTCAGTTGAGTTTTCTTGTAAAGAGAAAACCAAATCTTGTGCAGTGAAAGGTCCGCCTATATCAGTATAAGCAGCTTGCAAAAGCAAGCCTACACCTTCCTTACCCAATGCATTAGCAGTTTGAGTATTCGTCAAAGTGCTATTTAACTGCTCGTCTAGCTTAGAACAGCCGACAGCTGTAACTAATACTAATCCAAACAATTTTAATTTAAATGACTTTATCATAAATTATTGTTTTATTAATTAGATTATAAAGAAAAGTTTACACCAACTGAGAAAGTTCTTGCAGTAGGGTAAGGTAAGTATTCGATTGATCTTGAAGGGTAGTTGTTACTTCCTTTGTCGATGTTAACCTCAGGATCAAATCCAGTAAACTTGGTGAAAACTAACAAGTTGTTTCCAGAAACGAATGCGTTCAAGTTTTTAATGTACTTACCATAGTTACCAAAGTTGTAAGATATAGAAGCATTTCTCAACTTGAAGAAATTACCACTTTCTAAGAATCTAGAGTTTGCAGCAACAGGGCTAGAAGTTCTTTCTTTAGATTCATAAGCAGCTAAGTTTATGTTTCTTCCGTTAGCGATACCAGCAATGTTTGTTACACTAGTTGCAGTATTGTTAAACACTGAATAACCAGCAGATCCACCACCGTTAACAACGAAAGTGAATTTCTTGTAGTTAAGTGTTGAGCTAATACCAAAAGTAGTTGTTGGGTTAGGGTTTCCGTCAACAGTTGGGTTGTCAGCAAACAATTGATTACCATTAGCATCAAATCCTAAGAATTTCTTCAAATAGAATGCGTTAATTGGTTGATTGTTTGTGATTACTTGACCTAATGTTCCAGATACACCTTGACCGTCAATGCTACCCGTTAAGATTTGAATATCTTGACCGTTTTGAGTGAAATTCTTCAACATGTTTTTGTTGTAAGCGATATATCCATTCAAATCCCAAGTTAAATCTTTCTTAGAAATTATGTTAGCTCCTAATGTAAATTCAAAACCTGTGTTATTTAATTCAGCATTAGGTAAGTTAATAAAGAAGATTGAAGCTGGAGCTGGTTGAATAGCAGTTGATTGGAACAAGATATTTGTAGTGTTCTTGTCATACCAATCAAAAGTACCGTAGATTTTACCATTTAAAGTTGAGAATTCGATACCTAAATCAATTGATCTAGACTCTTCCCACTTCAAGTTTGGATTTGCTACGTTAATTTGACTTGCATTGTTATAAGAACCAAAGAAGAATTGTTCTTGAGAAGCACCCGCTGGGAACTCTTGGTTACCAGTGATACCCCAAGTAGCTCTAAATGCTAAGTTTGAGAAAAACTTATTTCCTTTCATGAAGTCTTCATTGATAATAGCCCATTTAGCTCCTAATGAAGGGAAGTAAGCATACTTATTGTTTTCACCAAATTTGCTAGAACCGTCAGCTCTGAAAGTTCCAGTCAAGTAGTATTTGCTATCGTAGTTCAATTGAGCACGACCGAAATAAGACTGTAAGTCAGTAGATGGTGATACAAAAGAACCTGGAGGATTTAATATTTTAGCATTAGCCATTGTAGCTGTGTACGGTAATGTTAATTTATTAGCATCCATATTTGTATTAAATGTATTACCAGAGATAGAGTTGTTTGAATAATCAGAAGTCCAATATTCAAAACCCGCTAAGGCGTTTAAATTTAATTTAGTAGTGATGTCTTTTTTGTAGTCTAAAGTGTGTGTAATTGTTTGAGAAGTTAAAGCAGCATTTGAAATTGCAGCAGTACCTAATCCAGATACACCACTAATACCTTGTAAAAATCCATATACGTTTGAAGCTCTAGCACCGTTTGAACTGTTTACAGCATATAAAATTCTGTACTCAATATCATCAGTGATTTTATAGCCAGCACGGATGTTAGCTAAAAGAGCGTTTACACCAACTTTATCATTAGTAGCTCTTAACATCGCTAATGGGTTACCAGAACCGTTTGTTGGGTATACAAAATTACCAGCAGCGTCTGTTAATTTTTGAGTTGGGTTCCATTGTAAAATAGAACTTATGATATTACCTTGAGAACCTGCGTTATTAGAAAACGGAATTACATTTTCATCAGTACGTCCGTAAGTTAAGCCAAAGCCTAAAGTCAAACGCTTGTCTAAGAATTTGTATTGACCACCAAAGTTTGCAACATATTTATCTAAGTTAGAACCTTTGATAGTACCATTATTTGTAGAACCATTAAATGAAGCACGGAATTTACCGTTATCATTTCCACCACTCAAAGCCAAGTTATAGTTTTGAGAAATATCTGTGTTCATTAATTCTTTCATAGCATCAACATTGCCACCGAAATCTTGACCAGTCACACCGTATTTAGCTAAACCTTTTTTGAATTGATCAGCATCTAATACTTCGTAATTTTTCATTAATCCAGCGTTTCTGCTTATGCTTGTACCAAACTCTAATTTAGTACCAGTTGAAGAACCTGACTTAGTAGTAATAACGATAACACCATTCGCACCACGAGAACCGTAGATAGCAGCAGAAGACGCATCTTTTAATACGTCAACACTTTGAATGTCGTTAGGGTTGATAAAGTTTAATGGGTTTGCTTCAGGAGAAGATCCGAATGCAGAACCACCACTTGGTCTTGCAGAACGTCCATCCAAAGGCACTCCATCAATTACATACAAAGGATTTGAGTTTGCACGAACAGAGTTATTACCTCTGATTTTAACAGTAGTAGCAGCACCTGGTTGACCAGAAGCGCTAGTGATGTCCAAACCTGCAACTTTGTTTTGTAACAATTGATCAGGAGTTGTGATAAAACCTTGGTTAAAATCTTTCGCTTGAACTGAAGAAACAGCACCAGTCACGTCTTTTTTACGTGCAGTACCATATCCAATTACAACTACTTCATTAAGTTGTTCAGTGGATTCAACAAGAGAAACTTTTAATTCACCTCCAGTGATAGTTACTTGCTTTGAAGCGTAACCTACTGAAGAAATAAATAGAGTGTTTACAGAATTAGGAACAGAAATTTTGAAAGATCCGTCAGCAGCTGTTCTTACACCTATTGTAGTCCCTTGACCAACAACAGACGCAGCAACAATAGCTGAACCGTCTTTAGAATCTGTAACCTTACCTGTAACTGTTTTATTCTGAGCTTGTGCATTGATTACAAACAAGCTTAGAAAAAGTCCGACAAATGCAGACTTGACAATTTTGAAATTCATAATTGGCAGTTTATTGGTTTATTAAGCGTGTTCAAAGTACACATTTTTGTTTTCCCACCTAATTATTGTTAAAAAATTTTTAACTTTTTTAACCAAATTTTAAACTTTTGGAACTGCGGTATATTCGGGGAAGTTTAAATTTCAATGTTATCTTATTGTTAATCAATAAGTTATATAAAATTTAGGCCAGTTTCGAAGTTGGGAATTTAACTTGAGCATTTATACCAAAATTGCAAAAAACAAACGTTTGCGACAATTTTTGTGAAAATAAATTCATAATTTTATTTTGATATCGATTGCGCTATGACAAACACTACCTTAAAATTATTGGCTCAGCAATTACAGTTGAGTATATCAACAGTATCAAGAGCATTAAAAGATCATCCAGATATTTCAGCAAGTACAAAAGCAAAAGTGAATGCATTGGCACAAAGTTTAGATTATGAACCCAATGCATATGCCATTCAACTTAGAACACAGAATAGTAAAATATTAGGTGTTATTGTTCCTGCGATTTCAAATTTATTTTATGACAGTTTTATTGCAGCAGTTGAAGAAGAAAGCCGAAACAATGGTTATGCCTTAATGATTTTACAATCAAGTCATAATCCTGAAAATGAACTTGATAATTTAAAAATATTTAGACAAAACAGAGTGTCTGGTGTGTTTGCATGTTTATCATCCAGTGCTGAAAATTTAGAGGTATATAAAAAAATGAATGATAGAGATATTCCTGTTGTGTTTTTCGACATCGTTCCAAAAGACAATCATTTTACGAAAGTGCGCATGGCTGATGAAAGATGTGCGATTATGGCAGCAGAAAAAATTATTAAAAGAAATGCGAAAAAGGTATTAGCACTTTTTGGTGACGAAGGTTTATCCATAACACAAAAACGAAAAAGTGCTTTTCAAAAATTCATGCACGATTTTGCACCAAAAATTCATTGCTCTTTTGCCAATGCAACAAGCTCAAGAGAAGCTGAAGAGCTAATGAAAAAGTTTGCTGTAAAAACACAAAAACCTGACACTGTATTTTGCATGACCGATGAGATATTAATTGGTGTTATGAAAGCCATTCAAGAATTAGAAATTAAAGTGCCCTCTGAAATTGGTGTTATTGGGATTAGCAATGGATTTATACCTAATTTATATTACCCACATATTAGTTATGTTGAAACAAGTGGACACGAACTTGGTAAATTAGCCTTCATACAAATGTTGGCTAATATCAAAGGTGGTAAAACGCTAACTGAATTGACCGTAGATGCAAAGTATGTTGAAGGTGGGTCAATGTAATTAGTGTAATTCATAAAATATTAATTCAGCAAATTTTAAAAATATTATTCGATGTCAACTGTTGAACTATTAACAGCAAAAGGTTTTTTATTTGATTTAAATGGAACAATGATAAATGATATGCCTTATCATATTGATGCTTGGCATAAACAATTGGTTGCATTAGGTAGCAGCATAAGTTTGGAAGAAACAAAATACCAGTGTTACGGGAAAAATGATGAATTATTAGAACGTGTTTTTCCAGGAAGATTTAGCATGGAAGAAAAAATAAAATTAGGTAACGATAAAGAGGCTTTATACCGAGTTGAATTCAAACCCTACTTAAAATTAATTGACGGACTTGACGATTTCCTAATGATGGCTTCAAACCAACATAAAAAAATGGCTATTGGATCAGCAGCTATCAATGAAAATATCAATTTTGTTATTGACAATTTAAATATTCGACATCACTTTACAGCTATTGTTAGCGCTAACGATGTTGTGAAAAGCAAACCCCACCCAGAAACTTTTTTAAAATGTGCTGAAAAGCTAGGTTTACATCCAAATGATTGTATTGTTTTTGAAGATACCCCAAAAGGAGTTGAATGCGCCTTAAATGCAGGCATGAAAGCAATTGTAATCCTTGGCGAACATGAACAGGAAGAATTCGCACATTTTGACAATGTACTGGAATGCATAAAAGAATACGCCCAGCTTGTAATGGCTAAATAAACTTTATTTGCTTTTCCATCAATTTACTTTCCAATACAAAATTTGGAAAATATAAAATCTAATTGATCCTCATTGGTAATTTGTCCAGTAATGGTTCCTAAATAATGTAAGGCTTGTCGAATATCTAATGCAAGTAAGTCGCCCGTTATATTATGTTGCAAGCCTGTTTCAACATCGTTCAATGCCATTAATAATTTTTTTAACGAAGCTACATGCCTTGCATTGGTAATGATGGTACCCTCTTTATGAATTCCATCGCCCACTACTTTTTGAAATAATAAATTTTCTAGGGCTTTTATATTTTCTTTTTCTTTTGCAGAAATTACCAAAACATCCTTTAAGGATTTATCTGTTAAAATCGTATTGTCCTTTAGTAAATCTTTTTTATTACCAACCAATATTAGTTTATCACTTCCCACTTCAGTTTTCCAAACATTAATCTGCTCAATAATATTTGTATCATTTATATCAAATAAAGCAACCACAATATCTGCTCCTAAAATTTTTCCTTTACTTTTTTCAATACCCATTTGTTCTATGCTATCGGAAGTGGAGCTTCTTATTCCTGCCGTATCAATTAATTTAAATAACACACCTTGAATATTTAAATATTCTTCTACCGTGTCGCGCGTGGTTCCAGGAATTTCACTAACCAATGCTCTATTTTCATTTAACAACGCATTGAGCAAAGTTGATTTACCTGCATTAGGTTTTCCAACAATAGCTACTTGTACACCATTTTTTATAACGTTGCCTAATTTAAAGGAATCAAGTAATTCCTGCGTTTTAATTTGCAACTGCTGTACTAATATTTCTAATTCTTTTTTATTTGCAAAGGCGACATCTTCCTGTGAAAAATCTAATTCCAACTCGATAAGTGCTGAAAACTTAATCAACTTCTCACGCATGACATGTAAGTCAGTTGAAAAGCCTCCTTTCAAATTATGCAATGCTGTTTTTCGTGCAGCCTCAGTATTACTTGCTATTAAATCAGCAACAGCTTCGGCCTGTGTTAAATCTAACTTGCCATTTAAAAATGCACGTTGTGTAAATTCACCAGGCTTCGCCATTCGCGCACCTGCATGTATCATTAATTGTAAAATGGAATCTTGAATTAATGGTGCTCCATGACAAGATATTTCAACAACCTCTTCGCCAGTATATGATTTAGGTGCGCGGTATATACTTACTACTACCTCGTCAATTACCTCTTGTCCATTTAAAAGTTTTCCAAAATGAACTGTATGTGATGGTTGATTAATCAAACTCTTTTTTGAAAACACGGAAGCAGTAATTTCAATGGCTTTAGATCCACTTAATCGTATAACAGCTATCGCCCCTAAACCCGGTGCCGTTGCCAAAGCAACAATAGTATCATTCCATGTACTCAAATTTTCACGCATGATGCAAAGATAATTTGTATTAGCTGGAATTAAGCTAAAGGGATAAAAAACAAATGCCAGCCTTTTCAGGCTGGCATTTAATTATACTTGAGAAAGTTGTACTAATCTTCAGAAACCATAAAGATTACAGCTTGTCTATGACGGTAAATTACATTACGGCCATTTTGAACAGCTGGTTTCCATTTTGGTCCTCTCGTAATTACACGAACCGCTTCATCAGCTGTACCATATCCAGGATTGTTTTCAGCTTTAACGTCTGAAATACTTCCGTCTCTTGATACAACGAATGATACTGTTACAGCATACTTACCAGCAGGTGCACCATTTTCAACAGGTAAGTCTCTATTTAAAGTACGCTCTAAATAACGACTCCAACCTTGAAGGCCACCTGGGAATTCTGCAGGCTGTTGAACCACAGTAAAAATCTTGTCAGTCTCTTCCTCAGGAGGAGCTGCAGGACCTGTACTTTGTTCAACCGGTGCAACGATACCTTCGTCCTTGATACCTTTTTGATCAATGGCACCAATTTTTACGTCTTCTAATTTTTCAACTTCTTTTATCTCATCCTCTTTTTTCACTTCCTCATCTTTAACGATTTTAGGTGGTGTGAATTTTGCCATTTCCACTTTTGGTGGTTCTTGCTTTGGAGGTGGAGGTGGTGGTGGAGGTGGTGCTTTCTTTTCTTGGTTAACATCCGCTAAAGAAACATCCTGAACAATAATTTCAGTTTTTTCTGTTTTAGGCCTGTTAGACCAAATAGCACCAGCAGCCAATAATACAGTGATGGCTATCATTACAATAAGCGCAGTCTTAAGACGGTCATTGTATGTTTTTCTTAGCTCATATGCACCATACTCCTTGTATCTTCCCTCAAAAATGAGGTCTAATACTTCGGCGGTTAATATTTTGTTTATATCCATTTTGAATGCTTTTAATTGCTTGAAGGTGATGATGTCGCGTCAGATTTGTCAATCAATTGTTGTTCAATATCAAATACATCCACTAATGCGAATTTTTTTACAACATTAATTGACATTTCATCTAATATATCGATTACATTTTTATAATTGCAATTTTGGCCCGGTTTAATCACTACTACTAAATCATGCTCTGGATCATTTGGATCAGTTGAAATACTTCTTACGTATGCTTTCTTTTTCAAAATGACATCTCTAATTGAGTTCTCACCATTATAAGAAGCTGATAAAAAGTTTGAAGCGTCCGGTTTTAATTGGCCTTCATAGTAATATATATGATTATCCGCACCCATCAAGATGGTTAAAGCGCCTGATTCTTTAGCTTTATTTTGCTCATCAGGTTTTACTTTATCATCCGGCAAAAGCAACTTCAAAGCTGTTGGTTGACTCATCGTGGTGGTGAAAATGAAGAAGGTAATCAACAAGAAACCTAAGTCCACCATTGGTGTCAAGTCGACACGCGTTGATAGCTTTTTTCCTTTTTTGACCCCTGGTCCTTTTTTATGGCCACCGCCCGAGGTATCTAATTCTGCCGTAGGAAATAGCTTTTAATTAGTTTAAAATTTAGTTTTCCTGTTTTTCTCCATTCATGGATTTCTTGTATAATTCTGAACCTACTGGCGCATTTTCAGGATTGGTTACCATTTGAAACTTTTGAATATTGTTTTTCTTGAATGCATGTAATACACCTTTGAATGAAGGATACTTTGCAAGATTGTCCCCTTTTAACAAAAGGTCCAATTTCATTCCAGCATATGCTTCATTAACGGCTTGCATCCAAACAGTTAATTCATTGTTCGCGGTATCCTTAACTGGTATTCCAGGAAGAAGATCTCCTTTTCTGTTTTCTTCAGAGATAGATAAGAATGAATTTAATCCACTAAATGAAGAGCCGATAAAACTAGCAGCTTTAAATTTAGCAACATCAATTCCTAAGTTCTTAGTTGTATTCATTGAATTAGCAACTTGTTCTCTTTTTTGCTTATCGTCTATTGTAAGAAATACTTTACCATCCTTGTCAATTGTAACTAAAACAAAGTCCTTGTTAGGAGCCACTTTTGAAGACACTGAACTTGGAGTAGTTACAGCAATTGCTTCAGAAGGTTTGAATTTAGTTGTCAAGATAAAGAATGACAATAAAAGGAAAGCCACATCACACATGGCAGTCATGTCGATGGCGGTACTCTTACGAGGTAATTTGGCTCTACCCATTTGTATTATCTTTTAATTATTTATAAGGTTACCCTTATTAAAATATTTTTTCTACGTTACTACTATTTGTAGTTTGCTGCGAAGCTTTGAGTTAATGTAAATCCAGACTCATCAATACCATAAGTGATGGCATCGATTCTTGTAGTAAATACATTATACATGATGATCGCAACAGCTGATGTACCAATACCTAATGCAGTATTATACAATGCCTCAGAAATACCTTGAGATAATTCACGAGCAGCTTCACCACCACCTTCTTCACCTAATTTAGAGAAAGAACGAATCATACCTAATACCGTAC
>JACCDH010403566.1_pt1 | contig 35732 bp, 32 predicted proteins | sample 7442481 | NCBI WGS metagenome assembly JACCDH01 (sample SAMN15323433, study PRJNA562643) | freshwater metagenome | isolation source: river surface water | place: USA:Blue River Watershed | collected 2017-08-15
CAAAATTTCTGGCGTCACTGCTGCGGCCCTCAAGCTTCGCCTTGGAGACAAGATCCGCTTCGTTACATTCCGTCCCAAAACTTCTGGGAAGAAAACCCCGAAGAAAACGGTGAAAAAGTGAAATAAGGCTTGAAGAACCTTTTCTAAAATTTAGACAATAGAAGGACCTGAATCAAAAGAGGTCCGCCTTGAAAATTACACTTTCTCTCATCCTTTTTCTGACAACTTTCAACGCTTTTGCTAAGGCTAAAGTATCCATATTTGTAACTCTTTCACCTGCTGGAAATTTTACCGCCGTAAGTGAAAGGCCAAAAGGAAATCTCTTTCAGCAAGGCGAAAATTTTTCCGCTGATAAAATCTCCGTCACTATCGAATCTTTCAAAACAGGTATTGATCTTCGTGACGAGCATTTCTGGAAGCATCTCAATTCTACCAAAAATGACAAGGCGGTCTTAACTGACCTCAAAGCAACTAATGGTCGCGCTTCCGCGAATCTTGAAGTTAATGGTGTGAAAAAGCCCATTGCTATTACTTACAAGATTGTGGATGAAGAAGTAATGGCCACTTTCACAGTTAAGGGATCTCAATTCAATCTCGCGAAAGCTGAGTACCTAGGCGTGGGTGTAGAAGATAATGTTAAAGTTGAAGTCACTCTTCCCTTCCGAACGAAATGAAGTTTTTCTTCCTCTTAATTCTGATGTCATGTCAGGACTTTAACTCAAATTCAAATGATCGCGATCGCTATAGTCGAATTGAACTCAATGGCAGTGATGATTTTGAAAAAGCTTATTATATCATCCAAGAAAGATGTGCCAACTGTCACTCCTCCAGCGTTCATAACAGCTGGGCTGGATTCACCGACGAACAAACCTGGCTCACAAAGGGTTATGTCGCAAAAGGTGATCCAGATGCCTCGAGACTAATTTTCCGGATCATCAATCATGGAAGTACAGATTCAAATATGCCTTTAGGGATGGGCCCTCTTCCCAATGACGAGTATCAGGATCTCGTCGACTGGGTGACGAACATCCCATGAAATTTTTCCTCCTTTTCATTCTCGCATTCACTGCCAAGGTACATGCTTATCCGAATTTTATCGGTCATGGATATACCTCGTGCATAAACTGCCATTTTAATCCCGCAGGTAATGGGCCTCTTACAGATTATGGTCGCGCAGTTTCTGCCACCTCCCTTTCTTCCGGAGCTCTTTATCCCGAAAACTGGACTGAGGAAAAAGTCGCTTACACTTCCGGCTTTCTTTTTCGTAAGCCCAAACAGAATTGGTTAAGAACGCAAATGAACTATCGTGGATTCCAGCTCGTAAGAAATCCTGGTTCATCAAATTCTGAAACGAAGCAATGGATTAACATGCAGGCGGATGCCCGCGTGATTTTAAAATTCGGCAAGAATGATCGCTTGGTGAGTGTTGTGAATTACGGGTACTCACCAAAACCAACGGGAATTAAAGAAGACATGGATGAGTGGAGAAGCCGCGAGCACTACGTGGGTTATCGGTTCACTCCGAAAATTGGTGTGTACGCGGGTCTCATGGATAAAGCTTATGGAATACGTGTAGTCGAACACGTTTCCGTTTCCCGAACCACGCCACAAGTGACTCAGAACGATCAGGTTCACGGAGTTATGCTCCACTATCTTGGTGAAGTTTACGAAGCTTTCCTCCATGGATTTATCGGAAATCTTAGTCAGGAAGAAGATGTACGCATGAAGGGTGGAAGCTTCATGTTTGAGAAAACGGTGTCTGACATTCACCGTATCGGTGCATCGGTCATGCAGAGTAAAAATGATTATCTCGATTTTGTAACCTATGCCGTTCACGGAAGATTCAATCTGAAAGAAGGGGCCGCAATCCTCGGGGAGCTTGGTCAGAAAAAGCAAACTGCGCAGGCTACATTCTTCAATAAAATTTCCCGCTACGGATTACTACAGACCTATCTTCGCCCCTGGCGTGGAGTGTATCTTTTCCAGAACATCGAGTACTACCAGGATCACATTGATAAAGACCCCTACTATGTTCAGTGGGGGCCGGGGATTCAGTATTTCCCCATCCAGCGCCTGGAATTAAGGGCAGACATTTATAATCGAAGAAATTTTTCTCCAGATTCTTCCAGCAAAGACACCTGGACATATCTCCTGCAGGCCCATGTATGGTTGTAGTGAGATTTTTTCTTCTCTTCATTCTTCTCGTCTCATCGGCCATCGCCTCAGATATCACCGAAGAGTTCCGTCGCAGGAATTACAACGGTGTTCATAAGATCTATCAGGAAGATCTTTCGAGAAACTATAACCGCAAGGAACTGGTCCTTATTTCCTATTCTTTAAGAAAGCTCGGCTTTTACCGCCAGGACATAAAGCTCAACATTCGATTGATCAAAAAGAGCTATGAGGGTTATCACAGAAAGCTTTCAAAAAAGCTCAAGGCTGGGGATAAATTTGATTCAGAGGAATATCCCGACGCTCTGAAAGTCCTTTACTGGAATTTAATGAATGATTACGGGCAAATTATCATGGGTTATGAGGGTAAATCTCGACGCATGAAAAAAGATCATAACCACTTTCTCATCTTTTCTAAAATGCTTTCAGAGCTTGAGTACCGCGAAGGGAAAGTGGATAAACTCAATGACAAAATCGCGGCACATATTCTGTTGCTTAAGAATAAAGTTTATAAATATTCAAAGAGCTGGTTTCTTCAGTACATGAGCTGGCAACAGGAATCTCAGCTTCGTGGTCCAGGTGTTTCCTCCAATCTTGTTGTAACCAATCGCGGACTTTGTCTCGGTGGTGATCTGGGTTATGAAAATGCTACATATCATTGGTATGTGGATGGGTGTGCTTTCTACGGTTCGGGTGGTGTTTCAGCAGATGCCACCGGAAGTGGAATTCGTTATCAGCAATCCAATGTTTCCGCATACGGCCTGAAATTCGGACCGGGGGCATCGCTCATTGTTTCTTCATCGAAATCACGAATTGGTTTTAAAATTCCTGTGGTCTACAACGTTCAACGTCTTACCAAACCGTCTCAGGCAGGATTTTCGGTCGATTCAGAATCGGCTATTTCCTATGCGGCAACCCTGTACTCCCGCTGGCAATTTACCAAGTGGTATTTCCAGACAGAAATCGGAAAATATTATGATCGCGAAGCGACAGTTTGGTCGCTGGGATTTGGGAAAACGTTCTAAGCCAGACTGGCCCACTAAGGTATTCTTTTCTTCGTATTAAAAATTCCCGTGCCCTGTAAAATAAAACAAAAAGCCCCGGGAGGGCAAATGCTCCAATATGCAAAAAACAGAGTGAAATCTCATTCGTGGCCGGATAGACCAGAATATTTGAATTTGGAACTCACAGCTGTCTGTGATGCTAAATGTATTCACTGTCCTCGTCATGATATGGATAGAAAAGTTAAGCCGATTGATTTTGAACTCTTTAAAAAGATTGTCGATGAAGCTGCGGAATTAAAAGTCCCGATTATTTCTCCGAATGGATATGGTGAACTCCTTACACTGAAGAATCTTCCGGATTATCTCGCCTACATCCGTTCTAAGAAACATCGATTCACAATTGCCGTTAATACCAACGCTCATCAGTTCGACGAAGAAAAAAGAAAAATGTTCTTCGAGTACGAAGTGGACTTCATGAACGTATGTCTTGATGGTGCCACTCACGAGACGATGGCGAAGGTAAGAGAAAAGTTAAATCCTGCCAGGATTGAAAATAATCTCAATGCGCTCTTCAAAGAAAGAAAAGAGCGGAAAACGAAAATTCCAAAAGTCAGACTTGGCTTCGTCGTCATACCTGAAAACCAGCACGAGACCGAAATGTTTCTTAAAAAATGGAAAGGCATCGCGGATATCGTTGGACTTGATGGATATTCCAACCGCCTGGACAGTGTAAAAAAAGAAATGGGAGTTCCGGGTCTTAAAAGCCCGGGTTCTTGCGTCCTCCCTTTCAACACACTCAATATCTGGAGCGATGGAAAATCTGTTATCTGCTGCCAAGACTGGAATGAAGAGCACCTGGTCGGTGATGTTAATTCAGAGACCATTAAACAAATCTGGACCGGTAAGGAACTGACAAAAATCAGAGATGCTCATATGCGAAAGATGGGCAAAGATATCGAAGCCTGTAAAAAATGTAATTTCTGGACTCTCCAGCAACCCGGTCAGATGCTTTGGAAATAATTTCCTTTCAAGTTTATGACTATTGAACATAAGAGGAATTACGGTCTGGACCTTATGCGGTCTATCGCAATTGGCGGAGTCTTACTCGGTCACTTGTTTAAATTTCTCACTCCCCTGGCCAGTCTGGGGGTGGAATTATTCTTTGTCCTGAGTGGATTTTTAATCGGTGGCATCTTTCTCAGGATCATTGAAAAGAATAATGGACTGAGTTTTAAAGAGGCCATTCACTTCCTACAACGACGTTGGTTCAGAACAATTCCTAATTACTATTTATTTCTCATCATTAATTTTGTGTGCTTTAAATATTTTATTGGTGAACAGCTTCTCCCCAATAATTTTATCAGTTACGTTTTCTTTGTTCAGAATCTTGCCTGGTCCAGAGACTTTTTCTTCAGCGAATCATGGAGCCTATGTGTTGAAGAGTGGTTTTATCTATGCCTGCCGTTTAGCTTTTTATTCCTTCATACAATCCTCAGGAAAACTCATCCGCAGAAAATTTTTGTCTTTTTGAGTCTCATGTTCATTATGATCCCAACTTTTCTCCGATTTAATGCTGACTCATATAATGATGTCACAAGGTTAATAGTCATTTATCGATTAGATTCAATCATGTATGGCGTACTCTTCTCTTTCATTAAGGCCTATCAGGAAAAGATGTGGAGACAGTTCGAGAGTTTTTCCCCAATAGCCCTGATTTTATTTGTCACTATTATTTCTATCAATTTCCTCTCTCAAAATGGGGCCTTTATCAGCCTTCGTATTTTGGATACCATTAGTCCCCTTATTTTTGTTTTCACTATTCCCTTCTTCTACAGACTTTCCAGACCGACGAATGAATTTGCTGTTAAAGCGATCACAAAAACGAGCTTATGGTCTTATTCCTTGTATCTTGTTCACCTACCCCTTCTACTATCCAGCAGAACGTTCATTGAGCCTTTCCTTAATTCATCCGTCGAAACGATTCTCTATCGCTCGTCCATCCTCATCCTGTCTTTTATCCTTTCGTGGATGATCTATACTTACTATGAATCGCCAATGACTCAGTTAAGGGAAAAATTATGAGTAACTCAGTATCTTCATATCAGGATCGAGACGCGGGTATATCCCCTGACCTGGTCAGAGAATATGTGCAAAAAGTTTCTTTTAAGCACTGGCAAGGTTCCGCACTTGATGTGGGAACAGGTGCCGGTGGATGGGTTTCGCGCTTAAATAAAAGTCAGAAGTTCTCGAAGATCTATAGCTCTGACCTCATCGATTGCAGAAGTGAGGAAGTAAAGCATCTGGATTTTTTTAAAGTCGATCTCTCGAGCGAGCTACTTCCTCTTCAGGATCACTCATTGGATCTCATTTTCGCAGTAGAAGTTCTTGAGCATCTGGAAAATCCCAGAAGATTCGTAAGAGAGGCCTTTCGTGTCTTAAAACCCGGTGGGAAACTGGTGGTATCCACTCCCAACTGCGACTCATTCCGAAGCAGGATATCGATGCTTCTTCGTGGATACTTCCCTGCATTTTGCCAAAGCGATTATATTGGCAGCGGGCACATCACACCTATCACAAAGCTTGATTATCACCGCATGCTGAAAGAAGCAGGTTTCTCTTCACACGAAGACTTCTTTGGCATGCCCGGCAGACTTCCCAACTTAAGGCTTAATTGGCAACAATTACTCCCCTTTCTGAAAGGACACCTCTGGAGTGATTGCTTTGTGAATATTTCAACGAAATAGCTTCGAAAGCTTTTTCTTGTACTGAGCTACATTCTGTAAAAAAATCTGAAAGGTAAATAAGGTCGTCATGATGAAACCGGGAAATCCATCTCGATACCCTTCCTTTTTGATGTAATAATTCAAAAAATATCGAGCGGGAACAATGAGGACATGAGAGAGACCGATATCAGGGTTTTCATTATTTAAATAATCAAGTCGCACATCCCGCATAATCTTCTCCCAACGATGAGCAACAGTAATCCCTGAGTTGTGCATCATATGAGCTTTCAAATCACTCACCGTACCTGTAGTTACAAATGATTCATGAATCTCTTTCAGATCAAATTGACCTTTCTTCCTGTTCACTAGCCTTAGAGGGTGATCAACCGATTTCCCATAACGACACTCTCGATTCATAAAAATCTGCTGGCGAGGAATTCGATAAGCGTCAAACTTTGGTTCTGTCAGGATGGATTGAATTTCACTTTGAAGATCTTTGCAAAGATATTCATCTGCATCGAGAAGTAAAACCCAATCATGGGAGGCTTGATCTATCGCGAATTGCTTTTGCTTTCCATAACCAGGCCATTTATTAAAAATAAATTTCGCTCCGGCCGTGATTGCGAGCTCTTTTGTTTTATCAGTACTTCCGGAATCGACCACAATGACTTCGTCTGCAAAAGGAACGGAGTCAAGACATGCTTTGATATTCTTTTCTTCATTTTTAGTAATGATGACCAGGGATAATTTCATGGGAACCAATTCTTTTTAAAATTATTGATTCTATTTATCAGAATGACTTTTTCTTCCCGATTAAACAGGACAAGAAACATCATTAGTGCATTTACCGTAAAAATAGCAAATGACTTCCAGGCAAAGTCTTTTAGCGACAAGTCAGTTAATTGTACTCCGGAGAAAATTAAAAGGATGAGAACAAGAACACCCAATAAGAACGGAAGTATCAAGGAAGAGAGAAGCTTCGAAATTGAGAGGTTAAAGTGATTCTTCAGAAGTTGCGGATAGATAAAGAATGGAATCACAAGATAGCTCACCAATGTTCCCAAGATTGGACCCACGCCACCAAAGAAATATGTCCCGAGGAGACTTGCTGTCACATTACAAAGGGCCTGTATCCAAAAAGGTTTAGTCAGTAGATTCGCCTTTCCCAGGACGGTTATGATTAATCCCCAGAAACTGAAGATCCCATGGAAGAAGGCATTTGCTGAAGCGAGGTAGATAAGTACATCTGTTTCCAATAGAAGATCTTTTCCTACCCAAAGACTGATAAAGCTTCGATTGAGCGCACATACAGGAACGAGGAGTATGATGGCCACATAGGCAATTATTTTGGTGATTTCGTAAAATCTTTTCTCAAATAATTCCCTGTTATTTTCTTCAAAATAGATGTGACTTAATGACGCCCAGGAAGACTGCCCCACGGAGAGAAGTTGCACCTGAATAATCTGCGCCATTCTCTGACCAATGAAAACCTTCGTCACCATTGAAGTATTTATTAGTGCAGCAATCACGATCTGATCAATCTGCCAGCAAAGCTTTCCTGCTAGTTCATTAAGAACCTGAGATTTCTGCCTTGAGTTTATTTCACCGGAAAATGATGTGCCTTTAATTTTTTTATCAACTTTGATGTCTGATAAAAAACGCATGAGAAATGCACCGAATAAGGAGGAAAGGAGTAAACCCAAGGCCTGCGATTTAAGACCAAGGCCCATATAGGCAAAGATGACAGACAACAAGGTTAAACAGATATTTTGGAAGAAAATAATCAGGTGTACCAGATAACCTTTGTTACTTGCTTCTAGATAGGCCTTGTACACGTTTGAAGGAAAAACAACGGAGGTAAAAAGAAGAATGGTGAAAGTGATATAGAGCTGTGTTTTATCGGATTGTTCCCACGAGGTTAACTGAGGAAGAAAGGGATAAAATATCGCTCCGAAGAAAAATGTCCACAGAACAACTTTATAAAATCTCCGGCTACTTTCGGCCATGAGCGCTTTCAGCTCAACTTCTTTCTTCCCTTTAATAAGAGGTAGCATGCAGGTGATGACTGCTGTCAGTAATCCCATCTCCACCAAGCTGAGATATGTGAAGATTTCGAACAAAACCCTATAGGCCCCAAAATCCTCCTCCCCCAACAATCTGATCAGGATAGGAGTAATAATGAATGTCAGGGCAAGTATCCCGCCAGTTTTTGCCAGTGAAGCCAGGAAGTTTAGGAAAGATCTCTTTGCGAGTTCACTCAATGCTGTTTCTCTATGTAAGGTAGTTCAATTTTATCCGATTTTGATGTTTGCCCATAGCTAAAATCGACTAAGATAAATGTTATGGGCCCTACGAAAGTACTTGTTATTGTTCCTCGCTTACCTCCATCAGTTGATGGCCTCGGCGACTATGCAATGGCCCTGGTAAAAGGCATGAGCACCGAGAGCGAAATCGTATTTGAGTTCTTGGTCGCCGATCCCCTATGGCAGGGCACAGAGAAGATTGATGGATTCAAAGTCATTAAGCTCTCATCGAGAAGTGATAAAATATTGAGTGAACAGCTAAACAACTACTCCCGTGTTCTCCTCAACTATGTGGGATATGGCTACGCCAGACGAGGATGCCCTTTCTGGCTCATCAAAGGTCTCAAATACTGGAGTAAAAAAGACTCTGGGAATAAACTGATTACCATGTTCCACGAGCTGTATGCCTTTGGCCCTATCTGGACCAGTCAATTCTGGACTTCGCCTTTTCAAAAATGGCTCGCGATTCAGTTAATGATGATTAGTCACCAGGCCTTTTCCAGCAAAAAGAAATATGCCGAAAGAATTGAAGTACTGAGTAAAGGTAAGCATAAAACCGTCCCCTACTTTCCCGTCTTTTCAAATATTGGAGAACCTTCTGATTATATAAAATTAAATGAGAGGGAGAAATCTTTGATTATTTTTGGAAGCCCCGGACCTAGAAGAAGGGTCTACCAGAATTCACAAAAAGAATTACTCACTGTATGCGAAAAGTTAAAGATAAAAACGATCTATGATATCGGACAACGAATAGAAGAATGCCCTACTTCAATCGGAAACATTGCAATTACTCAAATGGGTGTTTTGCCACATTCTGAAATTAGTCAGCTCTTATCTAAAGCTACTGTTGGTTTCTTTAACTATCCCACGGAGTTTTTAGCGAAATCAGGTATCTTTGCTGCCTATTGTGCGCATGGAGTTTTGCCAGTGGGAACCTGGTACGACAATCAGGGAATCGATCAGGTAGAAAGCGGTAAGCATTACCTTCTGGCCGATAGACTTCCGGAGAACATGAATTTAGATGAAGTGCAGAAAATTTCCAGCAATGCATTCAACTGGTACCAGACACACCGGATTTCAATTCAGGCAAAAGAGTTTCTGAAACTTTTTAAATCAAAAGATTGATGAACAAAAATGGCATTGGGATCAAGATCTCTGTCTAATTCGGCAGAACTTCCGATTTTCATCAGCTCTTCACCACGAATGATATACGGGGTGTATTGAAAATCTTTCAGAAACCGGATGATCTCATCCGGTTGGGCCTTAACCTCTTCTCTTTGACTTAATTCCATGACCAGAACTTTAGGAGGATGTTCCTTAAATAGTTGACTTGATCCTCTGAGAGCATCAAGCTCTACGCCTTCGATGTCGATCTTGATCCCAAACGGATAAATCTTATAATTTTCGACTATATCATCGACAATAATTGTAGAGGCCGTAATCTTTTTAACTTCTTTAATGTCATCGTACCGTAACATCGAACTGCGTCCCAGATCCTTCTCGGAAACATAGAACTCAACCGTTCGATGAGAGACATCTGAGACGGCGTTATTCAAAATAATCATATTTTTAAAATCATTTAGGTCCTGTGTTTTTTTCAGGAGATCGACCATAGCCGGATTGGCATCAACGGAAAGAACCTGCTTACAGTTTTGTGCCAGATAAAGTGAGAAAAAACCGATATTAGATCCAAGATCAAACCAGACCTGATCCTTGCGAACTATCTTTTTCAGTATCCGGACAATTTCTTCTTCATATCTTCCTGTGAAATAAATAGATCGGAAAAGATAATCATCCAGTTCACCTTGAATCAAAAAATTTTGAACTGTTCTGGCCGTACGAAGCTGTTTCGGTTGCTGCTCGACCAGAGATTGTGAATATCTCCATGCCAGTGAGTAAATTTTCTTTAACTTAAAACTTCTCACAAAGAAAATCAGAAGTGATTCAACGAATGCATTCATGACTAATTTGTCTTTTTCCAGATCGTCGTTTCACCATCAAAACCAAAACTGCAGTGACACACTTCCCAACCAGCTGGTACACCCCAATTTTCCCTCGGCATCCAGTTTGAATTATCCACCAGTAGTAAACCACCCTTCTTTAACTTGGGAATGACTGCCTGAATACATGCTTGTCGATAGTGTCCATCAACAACGACGAAATCAAGACTCTCATCCGAGAATTCTTCGGCGATCGCCACATATTTTGGAGTAACGTCGTAAAACATTTTTGCTGGCTCATCAATGGGATGATCCAGATCGATGTACCTGTAATCCACATTATTGAGTTTAAGTTCCTTCATCTTGCTGTCGACGTAGTCAAACCACGATTTCTTATCTTCGACACTAACGATTTTTCCCACACGTTTCGCAAACCAGATGGTACTTCTGCCGCTTCCCCATTCAAGAGCAAGGTGATCTTTTGAAAGATTTTTTTCGCAATACTTTACTGCTTTGAGAGATATCCAAGGTTCGTCTGGACGAAATTTTCTATAAACTTCTCCTGCGAGTCTTCTGGCCAAAGCCTCCGGATGAGAAGCCCACCAAATAATATTATCAGGAAACTTTTTCATACAGCTTCAACCCTACTTTTATCTATGAATACACAAGTGTTCACGAGCTTTGAGAATAAAGTGTAACCATGACTTTTAAGAAAATTATATGTTTCATTTTCTGGAAGCTTATCCAATTGCAGACCAAGACACTCCACTAAGAGAACTTTCGGCTTGAAAACTTTCCAGTCATTCGATTTAAGAACATCCAGATCCATTCCTTCCACATCCACGCTCATAAAATCAATTTCTGTCCCGGGGGGGAGGTATTTTTTCAGAATCATCTCTAATGGCTGAATCTCGATAGAAACCTTTTTTCTGAGCTTTCTTCCACTTGCCTGCCTCTCAATTGAGAGAGCTTCATCAAATGTGCTCAAAGCTGCTTCTTCGAAGCTGTGAAACATTAATTTCCCGGTCTTATTTCCAACACCCGAAGTGATGTTGATATCTCGTTTACGCAATTTTTCGAAGAAACTCATGCATTCTGGGCTGGCATCAACATTGAGTCCTCTCCATCCCTGAAGATAAAATAAATGGGTATTAGAAAGAAAAAATGGGTGATGAGCGCCTATATCTACATAAAAGCCCGATCTCTTATTCCTAAAGAGATTGGCCAGAAGTCGGTCTTCACCTTCCTGACTAAAACTTTTTTCGCCTTGTGATAATTTTTTAAATTGAATGCTGTAAATGAAACGAGAAGCTTTTTCTTTCCCCAACAATAAAACGAGCAATCTTTTCAGGCCAGTTTTCATCACATCCACCGATTAATTTAAGCCTAATCATCGTATCACAAAATAGAACATTTCCATTATAATTGACTGATGCAACGAACAGAGTTCAGGCCCCTCAAAATTCTCATGTGCTGTCAGTTTCCGGTGCTGGCAGAGCTCGGTGGCCCCAAGGGTTACATTGAGGTTGCAGAAACCTACCGTCAAAGAGGTCACCACGTTGACCTGGTGGGAATCAATCAGATCGTGGGAAGCGATTCAATTGAATATCATGAGGCCTGGAGACTTGAGCACTTTTCATCCTATTTGAAAGCTTACATTCTTAAGCATGCTCACCAGTATGACGTTATAGAGTATGAAGCCATCTATCTGCCATATAACTTGAAAGAACAGGTCAAAAGTATTCTGGTCGCCAGATCTGTTCTTCTGGAACTGCATTTCCTGAAAATTAAACTTCCGGTCCTCAAAACCTTCAAGGCCCAGCTCTCACATTTTTTAAAGGCAAGTAAAAGAGAGAGCGAACTCAAAAAGCGGATTGAGGGCTTTCTAACGGCCATGAAATATGCTGATGTGGTTAACGTCTCAAATCCAGATGATAAAAATATATTGATAGAATATGGGATAGATAAAGAAAAAATTGTGATGCAGCCGTACGGGATTTCACAAAAAAGATATGATCAGCTAAATAAGGCCCACCTGAATACCGATGAAAAGCGACCGCCAAAGATTGCGTTTGTAGGTTCATTTGACAGGAGAAAAGGTGCGGTCGAATTTCCATCCCTTGCTTTTGAAATAAAAACGGCTTTCCCTTCTGTCGTTTTTAAACTGATGGGAGTGCTGGGATTATTCAGAAGCTCACAGGATATCTTCAAGTATTTCGGGCCAGAATTAAAAGACAATGTGGAAGTTATCGAGAAATATAATCCTGATGCACTTCCGGATCTCCTTAAAGATTGCTCAATCGGTATATTCCCCAGCCATCTGGAAAGTTTTGGATTTGGAGTTCTGGAAATGATGTCGGGAGGCTTACCTGTAGTAGGTTATAGAGCTCCGGGTACCAGCATGCTTTTACCAGACGAACTCCTTGTCCCCATAGGCGATCACTCGCTTATGGCAAAAAAGATCATTCGGTTACTGAATTCTGAGGAAGAGAGAAAACGCTACAGTGAAATATGTTCAAACAGGGCCAAGGAATTTATTTATGAGAACCAGAAGAATCTTTCCTTAGAAAAATATCAGGGTCTAATCATTGCAAGAGAATGAACTTTTTCTTCATGTGTCAGGAAGTCGATCAGATCTTTAACTGCGGGTTTTGCATCAGAAAGAAAACTCTTAATCGAATTTGATGAGTACTTATCTTTAAACTCAATGCGCTTCAGCGCCAATTTCAAAGGACCACTGGCATTTTCAATCTGGTTTAAGAGCTCATCATCCATCTGGTCAGAAGTCTTTATCCTTTCCAATAACATGCTCATAATTTCTTTGATTGATTTCAGTTCCTCTCGGACTTTCTCACAATAAAATGCCGGATTTATTTTCACTTCCGGACATTCCATATTCTCAAGCCTTGATATATACCGGAAAGAAAGACACCAACTGTAAAATTCACTGGATTGGCATTCCATATTCAAGGGCGCAAGAGTGCATCTACTGTCTTCGCAAATTGTCATGTAGACCTCGGCATCGCCAAGATTTAAATCTGTAAACTGTATTTTCTTAAATATGAATAAACACAATTCAAGGCATGTCTTCAGGATTTCATTGGTTAATGAACCACAAGAATAGAATAAGCTTTCGGGATGAATCGAAAAGTCTGCCATCGGAAGAGATTCATTTCGAGACAAGTAAAGACTCGGGCAATTGGACAGATCACTTCTCGTTTTAAGATTTATGTCATCAGTAATCACAAGATCGATATTGGACAACAATCCTAAAATACCCTGATCGGAGGCCGAAACTATTGCCATGTCCTCTTTCATGATTTCTTTCAGCTTAGTAATGACAAATGAATCAGCATCCACATCTTTAGAATATAAAATGGGAAGATAGTCTGAATTTTGGTCAATCGTCTTAAATAGCTTCAGGAGAAAGCTCATATCTCCCAGGTTATTCTGTCCCTTAAGTCCAGAATCGATAAGTATCGCCTTCGATTTCTTTTTTTCATTTTTGAGTTTTGAAAACCTTTCCGCCACTTCATCCATCTGACCTTGTCCCCAAGCAGAGGGCAACTGAAGTGAGGTGCTATAGAGATTAACTATCTCTGAGTAGATTTGAGAAATATGACAAGGTAGAACGTCTAATTTCTCTTCCTCACTCAGTAAATAAGAGAGAAAAACATTATGTGACACTTCCGACTTCATTTTGTCGTTAACATATGCCCCAAAAACCTCCCCCACCTGAAGATCAGAGATAATCCAGGCAGCCTGATTATTGGAGGAATGGTTAATGACAAAGTCCCAGGACGTTTCATACAGCGAGGGATGCTTGCGCTTAATTTTTAGGGAATTATCTTTCTTTTTAAACTCACTTTCAGTCAGTTTATACACATTCTCGAAAATTCCCAATGAATGGAAGAGATCGTCAGATACGCAAGCAATACTGATTTTAACGGTGTTGTTTAATTTTATTAACGAGGCTGCGACAAGAACAGAATAAGCTGACCTAAAATCTGGATCTAAATTTACGATGAGAATACTATTCATCCCTTACTCCAAGTCCTTATCAGAACTTTTATTCGTATTATTGATGACGATTTTGAAGTCAGTCATTGCGTTTGATGGCATCACTTTCACTTCTTTTTTTACAAGAAATTTCTGAAGGATATTCAGGTTTAATTTGAACTCCTGCCCAAACCAATACTTCCCGCCGATGATAAGATAGTAGGAGAGAGTAAAAAAAGTTAAGAAGAAGATACCAACAACGGAGTTAAAGTTATTAACGATGATCAGAGTTAATACAATGCCAACCAGGTAAAGGCCGGCCAGAATCGTAGAAGACAGAGAAGGTGAAAGACCTTTCTTTATATTTAATATGTGATGGTTATGTAACTTATCTCCCCTCAAGGGAGACTTATTGTTGAAAAATCTTCGAAGGAAACTTACTCCCAATTCAACGATTGGCAAAACACATGGGATGACAGCAAGACTTGATGCTTCGATGAGCGGACGAGTGCCTTTGTAACTATCAAAAATTAAAACTGACAAGACGACGTAAGATAGTCCAAGGCTGCTGACTCCTATCTCCCCCAAATGGATCTTAGATGGATCGCGATTAAAAAAGTAGAATCCGGTCATGTTGCAAATACAGGTGAGACCAATAAAAAAAGCTGTAATATTATTAATAGGTGCCGCGATCAGAATAAAGGAAAGATAGATTACTGTAGAAAATTTAAATGTAAGCGTATCCAAACCATCCAGAAGATTAGATCCATTTATGATAGCAACCGAAAGAAAAATCAGCACCACAAAGGCAAGAGCTGAATGTTCAGGAAAAATGACGTTGGAGACTCTTAAACAGAAAAGAAAAATAACACCCAATTGTAATGAGAGCTTTACGATTGGTCTGATTTCGAAACAATCATCGAGATAACCATAAATAAGTATCCCTACCCATGACTGAAAGGCGCAGGAGATAATCTTGAATTGATGATTCGAAATGAGATATGGAAACCAGGAAAACAGCATCGTGATAGAAAGCATTGAAACCAGTGAGAAAACAATGCCTCCTACCTGGAGCGCACCTGTTTCAGACTTGTCAGCATTGATGAATAAAAAGCGCCTGAATTTAACCGGAACAAATCTTGATCCTGAACCATTGAGAAAGAGAATGCAGAAATATGATCCGAATGAAGCAAGAAATATGCTGCAACAATAAATCAGCAGTTTCTTCTGATTAAACTGCTGAAAAACATTTTCAATTAATCCCGTTAAATGATTAAGAATTAGCATATACTTTTACCATGTTAAGATTTTAAGCCTTCCCAGGGAAAAAGCTTTATTTTATTCATAAGGAAAAAATTTATAATGCATTCCCGTTATTCCGACAGAGATGATCGACCTTTAACCAAATATCGATGAAAAGACTACTTTATATCTCACCTAACGGTTACGTGGGTGGGGCCGAAAAATTTCTCCTTACCGTATGTAGTGGTCACGCTCGAAACAAAAGAGTTGAGGCTACCCTCCTGTTTCTGAATGATGGGGAAGCAGTCATTGAGGCAGAAAGACTGAATATTTCTTATCGGGTATTGAGTCATCGCTTCAAATTAAGTTCCCCTTTCAAACTGCTCAGGGCCCTAAAAGAAATCCGACGGCTCATCACAGAACTCAGGCCTGATATCATTCACAGTACAATGCCGTATGCTCATATCGTGATCGGTCTCGCCTGCATCAGATGGAACATAAAAAAAGTCTGGTTCCAGCATGGTCCGGTGGGAGGTAAGCTCGATAAGTTAGCAAGCCTCTTCCCCTGTGACCTCATTCTGTACAATAGCCTTGAACTTCAAAACCAGCACCACAACACATCGCCTTTGATACACACGAGAAGAGAATTTGTCCTGCGTTTAGGAGTGGAATCCTCTCCCCTGCTAAGAAATATCTTACAAGGTGGTACCATCTCTTTTGGGACTTCCGGTCGGATTTGCTCCTGGAAGGGGTACCACAATATTATTCAGGCCCTTGGAGAGCTTAAGCAGGAAAAAGGTTTAACGAATTTCACTTATAAAATCGCCGGCTCTGCCAAAACTGATCATGATAAAAAGTATCAGATGGAACTAGTACATTTGGTTTCCCAATATAAGCTTGAAAAAGAAGTTCAATTTCTTGATCACATACCGGATATTCAGCAATTTTATCATCAGATTGATGTGTTTATCCATGCGTCTACCATTCCCGAACCATTCGGGTTGGTTGTGGCCGAAGCAATGGGCAGTGGGTGCTTAGTGATTGGTTCAAACACCGGTGGAGTGAGCGAGATTTTGAAGAATCTTTCTACCGGTATAAGCTATGATTCCATTTCAAAAGATGCTGTCACCAACTTAAAAAATATCCTACGAAATTTTCCGGACTCCCTGAATTCCATTAATCGCTATCAGGAAATCGCCTGGAGTGGACAGAAACTTATCCAGGAAAAGTTCTCTGTCAAGAACATGGTTACCCAGCTGGAAGATGAATATTTTCTGCTTTAGCACTTACCCAGAAAACCAGCGAGATCAGTCGAGGCCTTATCCCAAGAGACGTCTCCCAAAAGTTTAATCCGTTCATCTCTTAACTTAAATTTCATCTCCGGAGATTTAATATCGACTGACGGAAACTTGAAGTTTTTATCATCAGAAAAATAAACCTCCGGTAAATTTTCAAGTAATTCACTGGCACCGACGTGGTGTTTTCTTGTGATAATCGTCAAACCCATGGCCATGGCCTCAAAAAGGACCAATCCAAAAGGTTCATAGATCGTAGGAAAGACAAATGCGTCAGAGAGAGAATAAAACAGGGGAACTTCACGGCTAAAACTTATCGGGAAAACATTCAACGATTCGGGCCAGGAAACTTTTTTACCGGCAGAAGGACTCCCGATCACAATAAACTGAGAGGATGGAAACTTTTCCAAAAGGCTTAAAGCTTCCGGTAAACCCTTCCTCTCATAGGCCCCAATAAAAAGGAAAATTGGTTTTTTTAAATCTATCTTTTTTAAAATCGGATAACGTGTAGAAAGATCAGCTAAGATAGCGTCTCTGGAAAGTTTAGGAATTTCAAATCGATTCAGATTTACACCTGAATAAATGGTCGCTGTCGAAATGCTTTTAACTTCCTGATTCAGGAAATCAGTCAGAAACTTGGCCGGGGAGAAGAATTTAATATTCTTTTTATGAAAGAGGTATTTTTCACACTTTTCAAAATACCAGAACAGTACTTTCTTATACATTTTCCTGAGCCAGTGACCACTTTCCTGCTCTAGGCCTCTTTCAGTCCAGATATGATGAATAAACTGAATGCTGACAGCATCAACACTCAAAGAGCTAATTCCAATTCCGATGCGATAGGTGTTCTTCGATTGAAAAAAGTTATTGTAAACTGCCGTCCATAGCTGGAAAAAGATACTTTTCAACAGAACCGGCGAGAGACCTGAAAAAGGAACCTTTGTCCAGACCAGCTCTCCTTTATAACCCGGAAACAGCTCCTTCACAGGAGTCGTCGTAAAGGCCACGACCTCAATTGATGAAAATTGGCCCAAAAAGCTCTCGGGACAATGTCTTATGAGTTCAATTAAAGAATTGCTATGCCCGATTTCAAGCTTAAAATCGTGGACATAAAGTGCAAGTCTTTTTCCCATTTTACCCACCAGAAGACCCTTCGAAAAAAATAGTCGTAATCCGTAACATCCTAACATAGGATTAAAAAAATGAAATTGCTTGTTATCGGTCATTCTCTTGTCATTGATTCAAACCGAAAATTTTGGTCCGTATTTGCCAGAAAGACTGGCGCCATGGTTGATCTTGTTGCACCTGAGAACTGGAGTTCCAACCTCACTAGTGACCTATCCTTCCAGGGAAATCCAGAGACTGATTCTGGGATCCGCCGAATTCATCCAGTCCGTACTTTTTTTAGAGGCAATGGAAGTCTCCACTTCCATGCACCATGGTCTTTGATGAAAATTCTTTTTGGGCAAAGTTACGATGCAATCTATATTAATCAAGAAACCTGGGCACTGAGCACATTCCTCATACTCTTTCTCAAAATGCTATCACCCAATCGAAAATCAAAAGTATTCCTTTGTGTGGCTCAAAACCTCAAGAAAGAAAAATATAAATTCCTGCATCCTTATGAGAGATTTATTTCACACTTCATTGACTCGTTTCTTTACTGCTCAGAAGGTGTGAAAGAGGTCCTTCAATGGAAAGGGATCAGGAGAAATTTCATCTATTTCCCTCTCCCCTATGATAACGAGAGCTACACTCCTGCTTCAGTGGCTCCTGTTTCCCCAACCTTTAAGCTAGGTTACTTAGGTCGAATCTCGGAAGAAAAAGGAATCAAAGTTCTTCTTTCTGCCTGCGATAAGTTGCACGAGGAAAAGTTTCCCTTTCATCTCATTATGGGAGGAAATGGCCCACTCGTAGAGGAGATTAAAAAGAGAAAGTATGTCACTTACCTCGGACTCATCCCCCATAATGAAGCCCATCACTTTTACAAAAAAATTGATTGCTTCATTCTGCCTTCACAAACCACCACTCACTGGATTGAACAGTTTGGCAGAGTGATCGTTGAAGCCTTTGGTGCTGGAAAACCTGTCATCGGATCAAGCAGTGGGTCTGTTCCTGAAGTCTTGTCAAAACTACAATGGGAGTGGGTTTTTAAAGAGGACTCATCAGAAGAGCTTGCTACAAAGATCAAAATGCTAAAAACATTTCTGGGAACGAATGAAGGTTCGACGACGCTGAAAAGATCAATCCAGCTGAACAGCGAACTATTCTCTCAGTTTAAAGTGGCCCAGGCACTCCATAATGAATTATTTCGAAGAATTTAAAAACTGATTAAAATTATTCCTGAAAGCCTCGTATGAAAGATGAGATTTAAAAAATTCCATACTCTGACGAGACAGCTTCTTTGATAACTCAGGACTATGAGAGAGTCGTTCTATCTGCTTTATCAGCTCATCTTTATTTTTAATTTCAAATTTGAGCCCGGTCACACCTTCTCTAACGAGATAGGAAACTCCCGTATCAATATTCGAAGCAAGAACAGGCAGACCGACTGAAAAAGCCTCTACAATCGTCATACCAAAGGCTTCGGCCCTGTTTATTGAAGAAACGATCAAGGCATCATGCCTGGAGAAGAGTTGGAACTTTTCATTTTCAGAAATGGATCCTAAAAATTTAACATTCGCTGGTGCCTGGGCAACCAATGATTCTTTCAAAGGGCCGTCTCCAATAATACTCAGTTCATAGGGAAGTTTTTTAAAAGTATCAATGAGAAATTCAAAACCTTTATACGGGACCATTCGTCCAATCGTCAGAAACTTCCCCGTAAAATGTTCAGGTCGATTAACAGTGACCATTTCTGGATTATCAATACAGAATGGAATGACTTTTACTTTGTTTCTTTCGATCGATGATAGTACGGGAGATGTTTCAATCAGATTTGGACTGGAGCAAATAAAGTTGTCATAGACCTCAATGGAACTTTTAAAATAAAGATTATAAGCATCCCGCAAGGTAACCTGATTAATTATATCGCTATGGAAAACCCCAACGATCCTGATATTTTTTTCTTTAATCGTCGATCTGAAAATTTTCAAAACCTCGTGAGAGAATGGATTAGGTAAATGAACCAAAACCACATCTGGCGTATGATTTTTGAGAAGGGAATTAAATTGCTTCAAAAATCCAAAAGAGATCGGTGAAGATTTAACTTTTATATCCTCACTGGATTGCCAGACTTCTTCTCCGTACTTTCCTCTATAATAATTTTCATTTTTCCCAACAGATAGAACTTGTACAGAGTGGCCCAGATCAATTGCTGCGCGCGAGAAAAACTCCGCAACAATTTCGAGACCTCCATAGGTGGGAGGATAGTATTTTGATAATTGTAGAATTTTCAAAAAGAATTCTCGGCTAAGTTTTAGTTTCTATCTTCGATTCTTCTATACAAAATGATGGAAGAAAGAATGGCAACAGCAACACCCACTAAGCTAGTGTAGTAAGCTCTGTTTTCGTAAAACTTATCATCTTTAACAAATATAGTATCACCTGGCTGAAGGACGTATGTATATGCTTCTGCATTTCCACCATCCGAGAGATCAAATTTATGCTTGGTCGTATTTCCGTCTATAAGTCGGGTAACAGTTACATTTTCTAGATCTGCTTTTCCCGAACTCCCTCCGGCAAAAGATAGACCTTTTATCAGCTTTGTATCTACCGGAATATAATGAAGCCCCGAGCGATTAACCTCTCCCCAGATGTGGACTGGCATGAGCGGTTTATTTTTATTTGTGCTGGAGTAGTAAACAGATCCGGAGGTTTTCCCCAGTTCTTCAACTTCAGAAGGCAAAGCGAGATCCTCAAGGTTAATATCAGCCGCTAGCAATCTGCCTGGATTAAATAAACTCACTGCAAGAACAAGATTTAAAAAAAATCTGAATAAATTGTTTATCATGCTAAAATTATAAGAAACAAAATTTAAAATGAACAATGTAAATGTTAGTTAAACGTCTCAATGATGAATTCGGTGAAAAAATCAAATGGGTCAACTACTGTTGGCTCTTTGTTCTTTTTGCCTTTAATTTTTTGGGTGACCCCTCTCTAAAATACGTCTTCCTTGGATATAGCTGTTTTGTCTTTTTGTGCATTCTCCTTTTCACACCCAGGATTGCGCTTCCGCTTATTATTTCTTATGGATTTGTTGAAGGTCAGGGAAGAATTTTGTGGGGCTATCATCCGGCCAGTAGAATCGCATTTGACGTCTTAATCGTTATTGCCACTCTTCGAGGCTTTATCACCTCGCGTGATATTAAAATCTCCAAACTACTTCCTAACCCAATGCTCATCATCATTTCTCTTCACTTCTTGTGGTACATAGTCGAGTTTTTCAATCTGGATTCTGTCAGCATGTTTTCCGCTCTGGCCGGAACTAAGATTTATATATTCCCCTTTTTCCTTCTTATCTTTTTTAGAAAAAATGAGGATCTCTTTGAATTAGAAAATCTCGCCAAGATAGGAAATCTCATTGTTTTTCTTCTTCTCATGGAATCCGTCTTAGGATTGTATCAATTACAAAAACTTGAATCATTCATGCTGGGAATATCTTCCCATTATTATCGGGCCATGAAAGGAACAATTTTTACTTTGGAGAAATTCCGCCCCTTTGGTACAACTCATCTCCCCGGAGCGATCTCCGTTTTTATTTTTCTCACTGCTGGATTAATTTTTGTGCGGGAAAAAATTTCAAAAACCCTCATGCTAATCCTGACCTTTGTCTATCCTCTCTTTTTTGTCGTTCTGATTGTCTGTCAGGTGAGATCGGGAATGCTCAAATTCATTGCTGTATTGGTGGGAATTTTAATCAGTCTCTTCATCAATGCTCGTCATAAAACGGCTACCTTTTTTAGAGTTGGAGTCTTTCTCCTGATTAGTTTTCCGATTCTCAGTTATTACTTTTACCCCAAATTCGAATCGCAGATTCAAAATTATGTGAATCTTGAAGCAGGACTCAACCGGTGGGAAGGTTTTGATGATGCAGGGGACGTAGCCGCACATAGAATTATGCCTGGTCGGGCCTTTGATATTCTGAGTGAAAGATTAGACAAGTTTCCCATGGGAATCGGCCCGGGCATGACAGGAGCCGCTGCGAGCTTGTCGATTGATCTGGTTAATAAAGACCCTGTTTATAATAAAGATACCATTTGGGCCTGGGATAATTTTTATCTCAGTCTATTTTTTGAATTCGGTTATGGCGCAGTTTTTTATCTCGCCTATTTTTTCTGCGTGCCTATTGCACTCATTTACTATTATCTAAAACTCTATTTTTCTCAAGATCACCAATCCGCAAAAATTGTCTCTATCGCACTCATCAATGTGTTAGTTATTCTTCTCGGAAATTGGGGTGCTATCGGAATTCCCTATAATCCGGAATCCTTCTATTTCTGGTTCTGGACGGCGATCGGTTTTAATACGTTTTCGTTGGCAAAAAATAGGTCCACGACCATCTAAAATTAATGTGAACAAGCTCTGACAATTTCCTCTTTTTAAGGCCTTAAACACTCACAGGCAAAATCTTCCACCTCAGTGTTAAGAATCCCGTAATATACAATAGACGGGAGGATATTTTCTGAACATTATTTACATTTTTCTAACCCTTCTTCATCTTGTTTACAGTTCACTTGCTTTCGGCGCATGTGGGGCAACTAATATTACCTGGAATGGATCTACTGGTAATACCAATTGGTCTCAGACAGGGAACTGGACTCCGGGCAACGTACCTAATGCAGGAACAGAAAATGCCATTATTGTTTCAGCAATCCGAGTCCCCGATGCCAACACGACAACAACAATTGCTTGTCTGGATGTACAGTCCGGAGTCATGAATTCGGTCACTGGTACAACACTTTCAATTTCTGGTGATTATCTTAAAGCGCCAAATCCCGGATCATTAAATATCACTGCTGCTCACAATTTTACTTTTTCCATGACGGGAACAACCGCCCAGTCAGTTGAAGTCGTCGATCCTATAAATAGTCTGACGATCACTAATAATTCCACGGTGAATTTTACGGAAGCATTTACCATCAGAACTGCTCTCACATTAAGTGGTACAACTACTACACTCAATATTAATGAAGACCTGACTTATTCAAATGCCGCTGGAACCGTTACCATTCCCGCCGGAAATACGGTCAACATTGCAGCCGGAAAAACGTTATATATGTCGGGCAATCTTGTTGTGAATGGTACCTTGAGACTTAACCCTGGTTCACAAATTCTGATCGATTCAGGAAGAACCATCACGGTTAACAGTGGAGGACAGCTTCGTCTGGAAGGAGCGAGCGGTAACATTGCTTCCGTTGTCGGAAATGGTGGTTATTATAACTTAGCAGTGGCGGGAACTCTCTATGCCGACTACTTTCGCTTCAGTAAAGTTGGTACCGATTTAAGAGGTGTTTATGTCAGCGGAACACTTTCAAAATTTGATAATGGTGAAGTGATCTTCATCAATAACAATGGTTATGGTTTAACTCTTGGACCTGCGGCCAGCATTCCCGCAACCATCCATGATATTGGATTCTTCGATAACGCCGCTTATGGAACAGCTAAAAACATTAATGCCACCGGGTTCAATGTTTCCAATATGCAGATTGATGAATGGTCTGGCCTCGATTTAACTTTTGAAACTGATCCCAATAATAGACTTAACTGGGGAGCCCAGGTCGATACATCCATAACAGTGGCCCAAAACACCAATACGGGAATGCCCGTTTCACCTGTCACCGCTGGAGCCGCTGCAGGAGAATGGATTATTTTCTCTTTTGCTCTCAATCAGATTTCTGCTGCGAGTGATATCACTTCCCTTACATTAACTCTGACGGGAACTGCAGATACTGCTGACGTCGATTATGTGGCCATATATCAACAGGCCGGTACTTGCCAAACTCGGGGAGCGCAGATCGGAACGAATCAAACTTTATCAGGTTCTCCGGGTACAGCGACCTTCACAATACCTGCATCCACTTTGACAGTTTCAGATACAACTGCAGTTTGCGTTCATGCTTATCTGAAAACATCCTCTGGTGCCACAAATAATGCAACAGTGGGTTTATCAATTGCTTCTACCGCTGATGTTGTTAACTCTTTTGGTTACACTTTCTCTCCGACTTCAGGCCCTCCGGTTCAATCGGGACTTGCCACTATTGCAGGTTCAGCTACGAGTACCTGGGATGGTTCTAATGGTACAACATGGACACAGGGCCAGAATTGGACACCAGCGGGAGCACCGACAAATACGCAAAACTGTATCATTGGAACAGGTGCAGCTAATCTAGGGATGGACGGGAATAGAGCGTGTCTCAGCGTTACCTTAAGTAGTGGAGGCACCATCAACTGGAACACTGCCGCGCATACATTGAGCGTTTATAGTTCTCTTGAAGTTCAGTCTGGATATACTTTTCTAAATGCAACAACCGGAACCATGATCATGGCCGGAGCAACTAACCAGACTCTTTCAATGGCAACCGCCTGGCCAGGAAACCTCACCATTAATAATTCTGGCGGAGTCAGTAGTATTATCTCAGTCACATCTAATTCTACCATCAATGGAAATCTCACTGTCACTTCCGGGACTCTTAAAATAAATTCTGGTGTGACCTTTACCGTTTTAGGAAACATCACGGTTCAGACAGGGGCAGTGCTGGATATTGAGAGTGGAGGGACTTTAGCTTTAGCGAATGGACGAACTCTTACAGTGGATGCAGGTGGAACTCTGGAAATGATAGGTACAGGATCCAACGCCACTATCACTTCGATTTCTACAGCTAATGCTTACAACGTTGTCATCAATGGAACAATTAAAGCTGATAAATATGTCTTTAGTCGTCTAAACACGAATGGTGTCACTATCAACTCTGGTGCTACGATTGATGCCACTTACAAACTATCTAACGGGTCATTTACCTATCCGGTAAACAACAGCACAACTTTTCTCAGACTCTTTAAGGCCATACCTGGAAATAGTTTGAGCGGCATAGAATTCTCTACCGGTGGATCGGCTGCGACTCCCGTTACGAACATTTACACTGACGCTTCTATTGGTGCCGGGACACTGGATATGAATTCTTACCTTGGTGACCTTGCCGGGACTGCCTATGATAATCCCAACACCTACCTTATTAACTGGGTCGGTGCTGCCAATAAAATTGTTCTTACTCAGGCAGCGACATCTCCCACAAATGTGAACTCGGGGCAAGTCGGTGTCGTCATGGGACGATACAGTTTTAATCAAAAAGATGTGGGGAGTACGGATGTAGATCTTTCGAGCATCAAACTGACATTAACAGGGACCGGAGCTGCCAGTTATATCGATGCAGTTAAAATTTATTACGATGATAACTGTGACAGCGCTGGTGGAGTTCTTCTCGGTACGGGAACCTATTCCGGATCTCCTGCAACTGTTACATTTTCGTCTCTGTCCGGTGTAACGATTCCTGCATCACTCACGACTCCGCCTAGTAGATGTGTCTATGTTACATATGATATTGCGTCTTCTGCACCTAATAGTTCAACTCTCGGAGTAAGTATCGCGGCTTCCGGAGATGTTACTGACTCTCTGACATGGGGAATTTCCAATATCGTCACCTTTCCGGTCACTCTTGGAACCCCTTCAACTGTTATCGGGACTTCCACCTCGTGGACAGGAGCTGTCAGTACTGTATGGACCAATGCCGCCAATTGGACGGGAGGAGTTCCCACTGCCTTACTCAATTGCACCATTAACTCTGCAGCAAATAATCCGATTATTTCAGCCGGCACTCAAAGCTGTAAGTCACTCACTATCGGGAACGGAAATCTCACCATCAATGTAGGCACAAGTTTGGAAATATACGGAGCACTCTCAAATTCCGGAACACTTACAAATTCCGGAACAATTACGCTTCGGGATGATGGTGTTTCCATTTCTAACCATGCACTCTCATTAAACTCCACACTCAATAACGTTGTTATTTCAAATAATCTTGGCGGAGCCATTTCCTGGACGGGTGCTATTACAATTAATGGTCTCACCATGAATGGTACAGGCTCGGGTGCATACGATTTAAACGTCGGTAACGGAAGAGTTCTTAACTTACCATCGGGTGTGACAATTAATGGCGGTAGCTTGAACGTAAGTTCTGGCGGAGCCGTCAATATTGGTAACGGTCAAACGATGACTGTCAGTGGCGGGAGGCTCTGGTTAAATGGAACCAGTGAAGCAGCACCTCAAACTCTTTCTACCAAAGCTAAAATTGGTGTCATTACTTCCGGGACCTGGAATTTCAATTCAACCAGCGGCACTTTAAGACTTGAAGGTTTCCACTTAGATTACATCGGAACAAATGGTCTGGTGGTTGGTGGAACCACAACTCTCTCCCATCTGAATGGAGGGCAATTCACCAATTTGTCCAACACCTATGCTTCAGTGAAAGCGATTCAGATTAATACCAGTGGTTCAATTCCTGCCACTTCCAACAACGTTGGTTGGAACTGGACTCCGAATAACACGACTCCCGCCAGCTCTGATGGATACATCATTCTTTCAAGTACAGGTTGCGGGAATCAATCCATGGATTTCAGTGGCTGGTTTGGAGACTGGGCAGATGATGTTCCGACTTTCGATGTTTCAACAAAAGTCTCTCAATCAAACTGTAATTTAAGTCTGGGTGCGATGGCTTCGGCCGTGAATATGCTTTCCTTTACCGCAACTCCGTATAAGAAAGCCATCGACTTAAAGTGGGAAACAATCAATGAATCAAATCATCTCGGCTTCAATGTCTTCCGTGAGGACTATTCTGGAAATCTGGTTCAAATAAATCCTAGTCTCATTCGAAATATTAAGACCCCTGGAACCCTTCGCGGGAAATATCGGTTCATCGACAGGTCAGTCGAAAATGATGTCCGCTACTATTATTATGTTCAGGATGTAAGTACGAATAGTGGAACCAAGTTGCATGGGCCGGTTTCCGCTATCGCAAAATCAACTCTTGGAAATCCTCCAGCAAATCAACCGACAGAAAACTCGGGTGGGAATACGGAGGTTGGCGACACTCCACCGGGATCAACCATACCGAATCCAACCTATAATGACCTGGGAGATGGAGTCACTATTCTTTCTCAATCTGATAGCAATATACGCTTAAAAATTGTTCCGGATGCTCCTCAATTTACGGTCTCAACCTGGAATGGAAGTTACAAATCAGTTCATATCTCTGGTTATTCAAAACAAACGAGAATCGGACATCCAGAAACACTTCAAAAATCTATCCTGATTGAAGTAAATCCCGACTATTCAACGGCAACTGTTGAGAGTAACACTCTTTCAACCTCAGTTCTGGCAGGACATCGACTCCAACCGGCACCAAGTTATGTTTTAGTGGGCGGAAATCTCGTCGCACAATATGCTTTAAATGCGACGGCCTATGCTCAGAATAATTTTGGTCTTGAGGATTACTTCAAGGTGGAATCTGCTCTCATCACTATCGGTGAAAGAAAGTATTTAAAAGTAGATATCAAACCTCTCTTCCAGAATCCTGTTGCTTCACAATTAAAAATGCTGAACGAACTCATTCTGGACATTTCATTAAATGGCAACGGTTGGGCGCAGATTCCACCCACCTATCAATCATCAAATCGTGCTTATATCACAAATAATGCTCTCGCCTTTACTTACACTTCAAGTGGCATGTACGAATTAACTTATGACCAATTAGTCGATTCCAATGTGGACGGGCCATTTGATGGAATTAATCTCAACAGTCTTCGCCTGTTTCATCTAGAGTCAGAAATACCAATTGAAATTTTATCGGCTGACGGGTTGTTTAATTCTGGAGACAAGATCAGATTTTATCTTGAGTATCATGAATATCATGAACATTCGAATAACGTAGCCGTCCTTACTACGGTTAACTTGAATTCCACGAGTGCTTTAAGGATTTCCGCCCTTGATGGTGATCCTGCAGGCAGATCCCTTTCGCCGAAACTTTTTGAAACGCATGAAGTGACGGCCGAATCTAATGATCTTGCTCTTCTGAGCTTGCCTGTGGGTGAAGAGGAGGATCATTTCTACTGGAGTCAGATCTTTACGCCAACAGTGTCCGGCCCCCAGGATTCCTATAAAAATTTAAGTGTTAATCTTGATGGACTTGATCCCACTTCGAATACGGATGTCGTATTGAGCTTGTATCTGAAAGGTGCCAATGGAAATTCTCCTTTCACCAAACATTCTCTGGAAGTTTACGTTAATAACGTAATTACTCCATTGGCCGACATCGTTCTTGAGAATCAGGACCCTACTGTATCGATAGTAAGCATCCCTTCTTACTATTTTTTCCCGGGAACCAACACCGTACGTATCAAAGTCACTGGGGAACTCACTCTCCCAGGTGAATATGACATTGTTTATATTAATAAACTAAAAGCTCAATTTCCAAGATCAAGGTATGTCACCTCAGATTATCTCGTGATGAAAAATACGGTTAAAGATGCTGTCGTTTCATTTGAAGGTTTTTCAACTAGTGCTCTCAATATCTACGATGTCTCAACTTACGACGATACGAGAGTCATAGATAATGCCCTCATACAGGATCTTGGCGGTGTTTACAGTATCAGCTTTAACACCAATGACGATGGTGAGTTTTTACTGGGAAGAAAGTATGCCATCTTAAGCGATACTCAATTCAAAAAAGCGAGCGAACTTAATTTAATCTCGGGAAGTAAAAGTCTTAAGGACACAACCAATCAGGCCGACTATATCATCATCGCTGAAAAGAAGATGATCCCTCACCTCTCTGAATATGTGGACTACAAAAAAGATCAAGGTCTAAAAGTAAAAGTTGTGGGCCTTGAACGAATATTCCAGGAATTTGCTTTCGGTCGCCGCTCTCCTGAAGCAATCAAAGCATTTCTGAATTATGCCAAGTCTTCCTGGAAAGCGCCGACAGTTCGTTACGTTCTCGTTATAGGAGATACTAGTTACGATCCCAAAGACCATTTGGAATTTGGCAATACTCATCACAAAGTGCCCGGAAAATTTGTTAAAGGTATGGTCTATGATTATTTATCAGACCACTGGTTCACAACGAAAGACAGTGTAAGCCATGCTCCGCAAATGAGCATTGGTCGTCTTCCAAGTAATGACCCTGAAGCCATCCGCGGTTATCTGAATAAGGTCATGGATTACGAAAATGGTGTCGCCTCTCCAGAAGGAAAAAAACTAAGGTTTTTCAGCACTAAAAGTGAAAGTCTGGAAAACTTTGAAGGGAAAGTAACTCAGCTTGAAAATCTTGATGCCCTTAAAAAAGCAAAATTTACTTCTACTCACCTTTCTCATGAGAGTGTCGGTCTGACTCCATTTAATCAGTCCATTCTCCATTCATTTGATCAAAATAATTTATTCGTAACTTTCATGGGTCACGGGGCCGAAGACCGTTGGGCGCATGAATCAGGAAATGTCCACCTGAGCAACGCAAATGCCGCAGCTTTAAATAACTCAAAACTTCCTATTGTTCTGGCACTCAACTGCCTGAACGCAAGTTTCCAGGAACCTGACGAAGCCACACTTTCAATCTCTGAAAAACTCATTTTTAACAAAGATGGTGGGGCTATCGCTTTCCTCGGTTCAAACTCAATGACTACGGCAATGGCGCAACAGCATTTTGCAACAAACCTTTTCACCGAGCTTGGCAATGTCAGCAAGCAAGGAAATAAAGCAGTGAGATTGGGTGATGTGATGACTCTCACGAAGCTAGGCCTGGGTAGTTCTGGTTACAATAGAGACGCCCTTTATAGTTATCATTTGATTGGCGATCCTTCTTTGAAGTTTCCGGATAAATTCTTTGTCTCAAAAGCTCCGGTAACAGGAGAAACAAAAGTAGGCGGTAGTGGAGGAGGGGGATGCTCTAAAGCAAATGCGTCAACGGGAGATAGAAATGAACACTTTCTAGAGGGTATTTTGGAGCTCTTGTTCATGGCGTTTATCTACATCATTGCCAGACGCATAACCAGACGTATAAGATTTCAACAAGGTGGTTAACATGGACAAAGAAAATAAGAAAGCTAAGAAGAAGTACAAGAAACCAGAATTAAAAAAAGAGCCTCTGGTAATCTTCGGAGCCATTTGCAATGGCACAACAGTTGGCCAGCGGAAGTCAGTAACAACTCCCCCGGCCAATTGCAATGCTGGCAGACTAATATCTTAATGGCCTCAAGCTTTACTCTCAAAAAACAATTCCTGGAAAAAGGCTTTCCTCAAATCGAAGTTGAAGGCCAGAGTCTTAACTTAAATTATTATGGAATCCCTCTAAAGCTCACTACAGCTGATCCTCTATTCCGGAATGAGCTTTATAATTTTCATCCAAAGTCCTGGCAGTCCAATGAACAAAGTGATGCAATTGAATTTAAATTTCTAGATTATAAACAGTTTTTTCATGATGATTTTTTCGAAGAGGAAAATCCTGATTTTCATGTCTCAAAACTTGGAAATGCCAGGATCTGCATTCAGAGAGATTTCATCGGCTGGACTTTTGACGATCAAACATTTTTTTTCATCACCGATTTGAAAATTGATGACGGATATTTTAATTGCATGAGATGGGCAGTCCCCTCTCTCCTTTTAAAAAACGATTCCTTAGTCCTTCATAGTTCCTGTGTCGCAGACAATAAGGAAGCCTGGATTTTTCTTGGACAAAGTGGTGCAGGAAAAACAACAACCGTTAAGAGTCTTAGCAAAAACATAGTTCTGGGAGATGATATGAATGTCATTTCACTTCGGAATGATGGAATCTACGCGCACTCCGGCGCCATCGGAGGACAGGTGGTTTATCCCCATTTTGACCAGGGCTTTAAACTTCAAGGTATGTTCTGGCTTAATAAAAATCAAACTCTCGGAACCAAAAGAATCAGTCCTGAGGATGCTCAGTTAAAACTTCTGGGCTCAATTGCGAATGTCTTCTTTGGGTTTGAAGATCAAAAATTTATTGATGAAGTCATAAATAAAATGAGCAAAGTTGCTCGGACCATTCCTATGTATGAATTAAGCCTTATGAAGGGAGATGATATCTGGCCAGTCATCCGGAATCCCTGAAATTTACCTATCAGGGCGGAAGCATGCTCACTCTTTTTTCTCCTGGAGATGAAGTGCAGGCCCAGCATCCTTTTAAATTACGAGAAGGGAGCATTTATGTCTTTTCGTACCTTGGGGAAATGACAATTCATCGCCTCATAAAATTCGATGAGGATAAGCTCATTTTTAAAGGTGACTTCAGTCTCACAGCAGAAGGAATTAGTTTTGATGCTATCTTTGGAAAAGTAGATAGCCCTTTTGAAGAAGTGTTTTTATTTCTTTCAAGGTTTTATCAAAAAGATCGAGCAAGAATCGTCCGTGGTGCCGCAAAAATTATCATGCTCGCTCTCTCAAAACTTATTTAAAAACCATCTAAAATCATATTTCAGAGCATCAGAGAATTTATCTTTCGTGAGATGTTTTAAAAAATAATACTTAATTATATTTTTCTGCGGTTCAATTAGAAAAGAAACGTCAAAAAAATGCATGTAATTCAGATTACTTTGATGAAGATTTTGCTTAAAAAATTTGTTGAGAAAATAAAATGATATAAGAAACGATCTCTCATGCCCTCTATGTTTAGCAGTTTCGAGAAGAAGCCTCATATCCACAGGATGTTTTTTTAAAAACTCGCAGATATCGACAAACCAATTTAATCTCAGGAATGTATGCTGGTAACTCATGTGATAGATGAGAAAATAGAAATGCTCAAAGATTGAAAGGCTATTCTTGTCCCAGCCAATTTGAATTTTTTTATCTTGATACAGTCTCGAATGAGATTCTATCGCCACCTCATTATCTTCAACCATCTTGGAATAAGTTCTCTTGTACTCTGAACTTTCGAGATGTTGGTAGCCAAGACTGATTAGAACATCCTCAAAAAGATCAAGATCATCGGTCAAAATATCAATATCCGACATCTTTCTCAAACCTAAATCTTGGTAAATATTTTCTGCCAAAAAGATTCCCTTGAGGCCCTGGCACTTTATAATCTTCCTTTCAGAAGCTGATTTGATTGAGTTGAATTCGCTCTGATAAATTTGATTAATGTGCCATGTTTGCAGATAATCTTTCTCGAACTTGGTTCTCTCTGGAATGGGTAAATGATGAAATAGGTACCCGCCCAGGCCATGTTGGGCAACATACCTGTCGGAATCAGGTAGATTTAAGACCTGTTGCACAATATCCATGCTTTATTTTATCAGTATTTATAGATAGAATTCCACCATGAAATCCTATTCCAGACGACAGGTTCCTTTTAAAGTCATCGATGGCATCTGCTATATCATCGATAGTTTCCAGACTAAATCAGCCTACAAACTGAATGAAACCTCCACCACTCTCTGGCTTTTTCTGAGTGAAAAGAGAACATTCGAGGAAATCATCAAGCACTTCATGGATGAATACGAGGGTATGACTCCTGATGAACTTCAGGCAGACACAACCAAACTGATTAGCGAAATGATTGATCAATCATTAATCCATGACGCTTAATAAGAACAGCCATTACCCCAAACTTGATCAATCCCAATTCCTCACCGAGCTTGGTATCGAGGCCTACAAAAAAAACATTCCGCTTTTTACAACTCTTGAATTAACCCAGGATTGTAATTTTCGCTGTGGGCATTGTTACAATTTTGACCGGACGGTTCCAGGAAGAGAAAAATCTGAATCAAGGGCCCTCAGAAAAGATGAGTGGTTTGACGTCATTGATCAGGTCATGAAAGAAGGGGCATTTTACATCACCTTTACCGGTGGGGAAGTTTTCCTTTATCCAGGTCTTTGGGAACTAGTCGATCATGTTAACGACCTCAATGGACTGGTGAAATTAAAGTCAAATGGCGCTATCCTGACAGAGGAAAATGTAAAAAAAATTATTTCTCATAAAGTGGCTTCGCTGGAAATAAGTCTTTATGGAATGTCGGAAGAGACTTATCAAAAGTTCACATCCAAATCCGGGATGTTCAAGAAAGTGATTGAAGGCATTAAACTCTTAAAAGAGAGTCAGATTTCATTGACACTGAATTTGATCTTGAATCGCGTGAATGTTGAAGAAATTCAAGAGATGGTGGAGTTTGCTAAAAGTCTGAATCTGCCTTACAACTTCTCCGATGAAATCACCAAGCGATATGATGATACTGACTCATCACTGGATCTCAATATTACCGAGGAACAATACCAAAAACTTCTTAGCGGGCCCTACCGTGAATATTTTTTGGTGAAACATGATTTAAAAAATATTTCCTTTCAGTGTTCTTGCGCCAGAAATGTATGCGGAATAAGTTCTTCCGGGGACATTTTCCCCTGCATCGGTGCTCCAGTGAAAGTGGGAAACATTACCGAAGACAGCTTTCATAAAGTCTGGACTGAAGCACCCTTTTTCCAAAAGATCAGAAATGTAACCAATAATGACTTTAAAGATTGTGTGAAATGCGATGTTGCTGAACATTGTAACCGAAGCTCTGGTTCTGCTTACACAAATACGAAAGACTACTTTGGCTGTGACCCTACATCTCTAAGGATGGCCAAACTAAGAAAATCTTATGTGTCCAAAAATCCGGCTTAGATTTTTCTTATTCAGGTATCTCACAATACATTTCACACCAATTCCCATAACTCCAAGATAGAAAACGAAGTAGATTCCATAGTACGTCATCTCGGAAAAGCTTTTAAGAAACGACACTCTTGAAAGTTGAAGGATGATTGTTTGAGGGAAGATCCAGACAATATAATCTTTTACATAAGATGGTAGAAAGCGAATCGGAAAATATGCGCCTCCAATAACAGCGAGCAATGAATTCAAGGTGTATATGGCCTTGAGTCCTCTCTGATAGTTTTCAAAAAACTGGATAACGAGAAGCCCTACCATGCCCATCGAAATGAGGGCGAGGATCTGGACAAAGGCAAACCGTAAGAGAGATAAAAATGGAAAGGTCTCGCCAAACACGACCAGACTGAGAATTAACATAAGCGCAATTCTTACGATGGGAAACAAAAGCTCTGCCAGACTCTTTTGTACAATAAGAATGAAAGAATTGATCTGATTCCCTCTGAGCGTATCCAGGAATTGGCTGTAAAAAAAATCCTGAAAATTCCTGATAATATTCTCAAAAAATGAAATGGGAAGTATGAGGGCCAACTCACCAATAAGCAGAAACTGGAATAAATTCTCTGACTCCTGGGCCACCATTTCTCTGTCAACGAGCTTACTGCCCATGGAGAATACATACAAAGTCAGAAAAAGGGACAAAAGCTCCGAGCCGAAGAGTACGGCCTTATTCCTGCTCTTTCCAGAAATATGGAAAAATAAAAATTTTATCAGGAAGCTAAGCATGTACCTTGAGCTCCATTCTCGTATCAATATTCAATTCAGAGAGATCGGGTGACTGGTGGGTTATGAAAATAATCGTATTGCATTTACGATCATTCAAGTCCCCTGAAATAATCAATCTGTTTTTGGAGTCCAGAAAGCTCATCGGTTCATCTATCAGGAGAAGTTCCGGATTCCAGAAGGTATGAAGGTAGTATTTAAATATCTGCCTCATCCCATTTGAAAAATTCTCTGCCTTTGTCGTAAGACATTTCTGAAAGAGTTCAGAGCTATAAACGTTATTATCGACAATCGATGCTTTTTTCAGCTCACACATTAATTCCAGTATCTCGCCTCCTGAAATTGAACCAAGGAGACCATTGGTATTCAAGGGCATGAAAGAAATCTTCTTAATCCCAATCAGAAGGATATTTTCCGGTTTCATACTGTCTTGGGACAGAAGCTTTAGAAAGGTGGTTTTACCCGACCCATTTTCTCCCCAGATCAGGTTTAAGGATGGGGTAAAATCATTCGAATATTTAGTCAGGACCATTTGGCCCTGTAATCTTAGACTTAAGTCTTTTATGATTAGTTTAGAAGACATAATTTATTGTATCTTATCGAAAGGGAAAAATCTTGTTTCCACCATATATCCAGAAACTTATCTCCAACTATCTCATCTTTGGATTTTTACCGTTAGATAAGTTTCTTCATTTTGTGGTTGGTGCTTTAATTACAGTCGCTCTAAGAACGTTTAAAGTTAGGATGAGAGCGATCTTTATGACGATTACCATCCTCTGTCTTATCAAAGAAATCATTGATTACCCGACTCTCAATAGCAAACTAATGGAAGGGATCGTAGACTGTCTGTTTAGCTTTATTTATCCCGTGCTGATTTTAATTGTGATTTGGGGCAAAGAGAGATTGCAAAAGAAGATTCAGGAGTCAGAACAGACTATTCAAAAGTAGGCGCATCTCCGATGATTTTTAAATCATCACAGCACTTAGCAATTTCATACTCAGTGAAAATCCGGTCATCAAAAATATAAATCCCGATAAGAGTAAGAAACAGTAAAAATCCGACAAAGAGGAATGAGAAAATAATAATCTTACTGAGGGTATTTCGCTTAAAGGAAGCAATTTCAGGCCCGAAGTCTTCAAACGCAATATCAGATCTGGCACCAGACTTTAACATCCTGAGTGTCACCATTTTTGATTCCATCTTCTTCAGGTATTCAAGGTCAGGTTTTAACGCCAAAAGTTCATTATCCAACTGTCCTTTCTGTGCAAGCAGTTGATCAAGCTCGATTCTTGCAGCCGCCTGCTCTTCTTTTAATTTTTGTAGTTTCTGCTTGGTGATTTTGTAATCAAACTCATAGTTTGTCTGATTATTAATCTGAGAATCAATAAATTTTTGGTCATAGGCAATGTTTCTATTAATTTTTCCGAATGAAGCGAGCTCTGCTTCGCTCTTCCGGAGCTCTGATTCAAGTTTCCCGATGATCACCAGGTCAGTTGGAGTTCTTGAACCAGCAGGAATTGAATTGAGGGAATTTATATCCTGCTTTATTTTCTCAGTCTTTTTTGAAAGCTCAGTGTAACGCTCATATTCTTCTTTATTTTCGCTTTCAATACTTTCGCCGGCC
>JACCDH010344339.1_pt1 | contig 35700 bp, 31 predicted proteins | sample 7442481 | NCBI WGS metagenome assembly JACCDH01 (sample SAMN15323433, study PRJNA562643) | freshwater metagenome | isolation source: river surface water | place: USA:Blue River Watershed | collected 2017-08-15
CCCGTAGGGGAATCGAACCCCTGTTTACAGAATGAAAATCTGCTGTCCTAACCCCTAGACGAACGGGCCATCGTTCGCTTTAGCGGATGCAAATATAAACCTTTTTTTTCATCTTCAAAAAAAAAATCAAAAAAGTAGCCACTCCCTTGAATTATCTTCGGCATGGTTTTTATCTCAAGAAACGCCATGAAAAAAATAGTCTCTTTTTTACTATCCTTCGCTGCGCTAACATTGGTGCACTTTCAGACAATGGGGCAAAATGTGAACATCCATGCCAAGTTCAATCAATTGCCCAATGGCAATATGAAGGTAATCTTGGAATACATGAATGGTCAAGAGTGGAAACAAATAGAAAACAAGCCCCTGGATGCCAATGGTAATGTTGATTTTCAGTTTGTTCCGCCTGTTGAGGGACAATATCGATTTCGCTTTCCATCGGGAAAGAGCAGCGCGATTTGGACTGATTTCATCATCACCAAAGGAAAGGATGAACCAAAATCTTTGGATTTTGTCTTGGGATACAACGAGCTAACTGGAAAGCCCATTGCAGTCCCCAATTCTCCCGAGAATAAGTTGTACTTAGAGTTGATGACAGAATATTTGGCTTTTGATGCTGCACGCACTGCTACCCCTGTCAATGCTGACCAGCTTAAGGCGCGCATCAACCAGCTAAATGGCATTTCACGCCGCATGGCCATCCAAAACAAGGGGACTTTCACTGGGGATGTTGTTGCGGATTTGGTGTATCAACCTGTCCGATTGGACTACCCTGAAGAGAAGCACAAAGATCTCAACGATTCGTTGTTTTACATCAAATTTGGCATCAGCAAATTGCCCTATTACGAGGCTGGTGCGTTACATCATAATTTGTTTGTTCGCAGTTTGGAGCGCTATTTCAAACACATGCAACACCAAGACTCAGATGATTACACCATTGATTTCATCGATGGAGTGATGTTTCGTTCTGGGGGATTGGAAGAAGTTGATCAGTTTTTGTTCAAGTATCTATTGGACAAAATGCTCGGTTACAAGAGTGAGAAAGGTTTGTCCCACCTTTTGTCCCATTATAGCCAAGATTGCACAGAAGACCACAGCACCAAATCAGCCAATGATCAATTGGTGGGTGCGCTAAATGAGGTGGCTCCCGGAAAGAAGGTGTGGCCCTTGAAATTGCCCGACATCAATGCCAATTCAGTTTCGCTTTTTGAAGTCTGCAAGAAAAATAAGATGACGGTTTTGCTTTTTTGGAAGAGCAGTTGCAACCATTGCGAGGAATTCAAACCCGTCTTGAGGGGGCTCTACGATCAATACCACAGTCAAGGTCTTGAAGTATACGCCATCTCTATTGACAAGGACATCAATGAGTGGAAGACCTATGTCAATGCGCATCCACAGCCATGGAAGGATACGTTTTTGGATTATGCCGTGCGCAAGGAGTTCAATAACCATTATCCTGTACCCAGCACTCCTACCTTAATTGCTTTGGATGCCAATGGCAAAGTGATTAGCCGATTGATTGTGCGCAGCAAGATGGAAGAGTTTTTGAAAGAGTATTTTAAGTGATTGTTGACTGATAGAAAGAAAAGGGTTGTCATTTTTGACAACCCTTTTTTATGTGTTGATTTGGCGATTAATTTCCTCCGTTGACCTCGTATTCGTTATTTCCAACCGTTAAGGTTAAACCATTGTTGCAATCGCCACTTCCCCAATCGATCACTCTATTCTGTCCTTCTTCAGGATCAATGGTCATCACACCTTGAACGATCCATGGACAACCGACTTTGGCTACCAACGGCTCATCAATATTCATCGTGTAGGGCACATTGTTCCGGTTGATGCCCGAACCTCCTCCAGTAATGCTGTAAACGTCATCAAAAATATTCAAAATAGTGGTATAACCTTCAGTCCACGTTCGGGTTCTGTTACCGTTCCAGGTGGCTGCCCACTCGCTGTTGGGTGCAGTAATGGAAGCTGAAACCACAACACTGAAATACGGCTGCCCCAAAGTATTCAATCCCTCGTTAACAATGGTTTTAGAACCATTGATGGTGTATCCGTCAATGGAGAAATTCTGTGGACTAACGGTGATGATGGTTCCTGGTGTGCGGTAGCGTCCAGTATAGGTGATGGTCAATACACCTTTGCGCACACGTCCGTCATTGCTTGCGCAATCGTCATTGCCGTAATCAATGACCATGACCTTTGGTAAGGAGCTTGTATCTACCGTAATGGCATCGATGCAAGGATCATCTAGCGTTTTGATACCAGCGGTAGAATTGGATGCTTGATCCACAATTTTATATAGGTCATCAAACAATCCTTCAATGACGTTCTGGTCTTTGATAATGGTAGTGTCACGATTGTCTCTCCATTTGCGGCAACCTGTCAAGAAGATGAACATCATGCCGATGCCCAAAAAAGTGAAGACTTTCATTTGCTTTTTCATGGGTTAAAGATATTATCGTTTTCCTTTGGGCTTATGCTCTTTTTGTTTTTGTTTGCGTTCTTTCAATTTTTCACCCATCTCCTTTTTGAATTTCGCATCCAAGCCAATCAGTATCTTCGCCTTGTCCAAACCAATGGCTTGAGCACTATTTTTGATGTATTGGGTCACCTGCTGGGATTCTTCAATTTTAAGCGCCTCCAGTCTTTTTCCGAAGTCATCAAGGCCGTTTATGTTTTGAATAGATGAGGTGTCTTCATGCAATTGTTTCATTTTTTTTTGATGCTGTTTTTTGTTTTCTTCAAACGCATTGTAAATGGGCCAAAATTTTTCTGCCTCTGATGGCGACAGATTCAATTCTTGGGTGTAGTAGGCGCGCCTTAGACTTTCAATTTTTTCTTTTGAAGGTCCGTTTTTTTGCGGTCCTTGATGATCAGGCTGTGCCCAAACGACGGCACTGAATAGTGCGACTGTCATGAAGGTGATGATTGTTTTTTTCATATTTATGCTAAGTTAAAGTTCTAATCAAAATGTTTCTTCCCAATCCAATTCCCAGACCATGGCTTCTAATTCTTCATCAGACAATTGCTGCATTGCAACCTCCCAGTTTACGTTCTCCGTTTTCTCCTTATCTGCAATTTGTTCCAATGAACAAGTTGATGGATTGTTGAACGCATGTGGTTGATCCATTGAATCTTTTGGTAAGGTATTTTTTTCTGTTGCAGATGGATTGAGGACCTTGATTGAGGCCGTATCTTTTTTTACCTGCGATTCAGGATAGAGCACCAAAAACATCAGCACGAACAGCGCAGCTATTCCAATCCAAACCGATGGTAGCAGATACTTTCCGCGATGGAATGTTGGTTTTTTTATAGAAGGAATGTCGATGCGTTGAATTTCTTTATTCATTCTTATGCGCTGTTGAACACAAGTTTGGAATTTTTCAAAATAATCTGCTTCAATCAGTGTTTGATTTTTCCAAAGCTGTAATTTTTCCATTTGCATGGGGTCAAAGTCTCGGTCATGAAAGACATCTTCTGAATTATTTTTCATGTGTTTCTTTTTTGAAAAATGGATTTTATTTTCTCAGCGGCATGGTGGTAATTGGCTTTTAAGGCACCAACGCTGGTATCGGTAATGGCGGCTATTTCTTCGTATGATTTTTCTTCGAAATACCTAAGAATGAAAACGGCTTTCTGTTTTTCGGGAAGGCTATGCAGAGCGGATTCCAGAGCCTGCAAAATTTCATCACCGTCAAATGGGAAATCCTGTGATTCCATTTTAGATAGGTGTTTCATATCCGTTTGCTTGGAATTTCTTTCAATACATTTCAATGCCTCGCGATAGGCAATGGTGTGCAGCCAAGTAGATCGCTTGGATTGACCTTTGAATTGATCCCATTTTTCCCAGGCAATAACAAAAGTGTTTTGACTAACATCATGTGCATCCTCCTGATACTTTACCATCCTTCTCACGAAATAGTAAATGGGTTTTTGACATTGCTCAATCATTTCACGAAACTGCTGTTCTTTGGTTGGAGCAGCTTCGCTATGTGATGGGTTGGGCAATTGTTTCATGTGTTTTAGAGCAATCGATGAAGTTAAGGTTTAATCCTCATCAAGATTTTTTTTCTCAACCATTTTTCGTTAAGTTTGTTCGTACCAAAATTGGGAGAATATGGGAGTTTATGTTATTGGTGAAATTGGTCAAAATCACAACGGCTCAGTTGATTTGGCCAAGCTGTTGGTGGAAATAGCAGCACGTCCCATTCAGGAGAATTTATTTCATCTCCAATTGCGTCCAATGAACGCTGTGAAGTTGACCAAAAGGGATTTAAAGGAGGAATTGTCACAGTCTCAGATGAGCAAACCCTATGATAGTCCGCATTCTTTTGGGCGCACCTACGGGGAGCACCGTGCCGCTTTGGAGTTATCAGATGAGGAGCATTATGAAGTTTACCAATATGCCAAATCATTGGGTTTAGATTTTGTCGAAACCTTGTGTGCAGTTGGTTGTTTGTCGTTGCTAAGATATTTTTCTCCAGACAAGTTGAAAGTAGCCAGCAGAGACTTGACCAATTTGCCCCTGCTACAGGCTTTGGCCGAAACGCGCATTCCCATCATTTTATCTACAGGGATGGCAGGGAAGAAGGAATTGGATGAAGCTTTGCAAGTGATTCATCGTTACCACAGCAACATCTCCATTTTGCATTGCGTATCTCAGTATCCTACTGAACCCCGCAATGTCAATTTGAATACGTTGTCTTATTTACAAAAGCACTATGCGGATTATACCATCGGGTATAGTGATCATACCATCGGCATTGCCACTCCAGTAGCCGCTGTGGCCATGGGGGCGCAAATTATCGAAAAGCACATTACGCTAGATCGCAACATGAAAGGTACAGACCAAGCAGGATCATTGGGAATTGATGGAATGAATAGAATGGTTCGCGATATTCGACTTTTAGAAATGCAAATGGGTGTGGAAGATATTTTTATTTCAGAAGGGGTGGAAGGTGCCAAGTTTAAATTGGAGCGCTCCATCGCTACCAAGCGCGCCATGAAAGCCGGCGAGCAAATACAAGAATCAGATTTGCACATGCTTTCCCCAGGAGATGGTTTTAAATGGATGGACAAGCATGAGGTGATAGGAAAAGTATTGGCTCTAGATATGCCGGCGGATGAGATTATCTACCCCAATATGTTGGTGTCATGAGTAAGGCTGACAATTTGCCCAAGGTGGTATTCACCGATATCGACGGGGTATGGACCGATGGAGGGATGTACTATGATCAGACAGGAAACGAATGGAAAAAATTCAATACACGCGATTCCGCGGCCATTTTGTTTTTAAGACAACTGGATATCCCCATCGTGGTGATTACGGGAGAGGATACAGAAATCATGCGCAGGAGAGCAGATAAGTTGAAATTGCCTTTTGTTTATCATGGTGTAAAAGATAAAGTAGCTGTCGCCAAAGCATTTTGTGAGGAAAGAGATATCCAATGGAAAGATGCCGCTTTTATTGGCGATGATTTGTTGGATATACCCCTTTTGAAATTGGTAGGTATTTCAGGTTGCCCATCTGATGCCCCAAATTATATCCAGCATTTGGTAACAATGGTGGTGGACAAGAAAGGTGGGGAAGGGGCATTCAGGGAGTTTGTGGAATTGATTATTCAGCGGTCTGGGCATTGGGATGAGATCATTAAATACTGGGTTGAAAAGTAATGGAGTGGAAAATTGTATTTCGATCCGTTTATGTTTTTCTGCAGGTTTTTTTACTTGGTGTCTTAAAAGTCAATGGACCATATTATTGGGCTTGGTTAAAATGGATGAAGGGTCATACATTTCGGACCACTGGCGCTCAATCCCGTAAGGATATTCTGGCTGTACCCAGGTATTGGTGGAGGGCTTGCAGAGTCATTTTCGGCGCTGCACCATTGGCCGAGGGCAAGCAAAGTGAAGTGATTTACTGCCAAACCCCTTCGCAACAGTCCCAATTCTCTGATTACCTTTTTGCGGTGAAGGGCATTCGGCATAAAAACATGATGTTCAGAGATGCCACACCGAGTGGAATGGGGTTGAGTTCTAAATTTTTGATGTTGTGTTTTATTACATCGTTGGCTTTTTTCTTAATGTTGGCCTCACCTTTTTCCAATCACAGATCACGATTGGGCCTGATGATTTTACAATGGACGGAGAATGTCAAATGCATGATGGTCTGTCAAAAGTGGGGTGTGGGTAGGATATTTTTTTTTGGTGGATATGAAAATGACGCTTGTTATACTGGCTTATTGGCCAAATCGCAAGGGATTCATTTGATGACCATCCCATCTGCTAATCCGATTCGAAATTTCTACCAGCAAGTTGTGACCGATACATTTGTTTTCACAGCTGATTTTCAAAAGGTAGAACATGAGAAATACAAAGGGCAATGGAGCAGCCAACAAACAGAGTCTTGGCCTTTTATCGAGTTTTCGAAGCTTCAACCCTATATTAAAGGGACTCAATTGACAAATCGAAAAGCGATTGGTTTTTTGTCTAGAGGTGCTTGGCTGAGGAAAAAACGTGGGGTCAATGCGCAAAATAACAACAAAGATTTTGAATATGAGGAACGTTGTATGCAGGCCTTGCATCGATTTCTTTCGAGCCATTTAGGGTACACCTTGATCATTTTACCGCATCCAATGGAGTGCCATCGTCCAGAATTTAAAGCTCAAGCCATTCAATATTATCAGGACTATTTCAATGGATTAGCGGTTGTTTTTTATGACAAGGGATTGAAATCGTATCAGTGTTTTGATGAAATGGATGTAACAGTAACAGCTGTATCAAGTGCCAATATTGAGCGCTTATATTGTGGATACAAAGCCATGTTCGCTCCATTAGGAGCTGAAATGGAATTTTTCTCAGGCTCTACTTTGGACAATATCGTTTGTCGTTCAGAGGATCAGTTTGATGCGATGCTAATGGACATCCTATCAAAGGAAGAAGATGAGTTTTTTTCTAGCTATGATTTAAAGCCTTACCGTTTTGACGCGATTAAAATTCAGCATTAAGCGGTGTGCGCGGGAATGGAATCACATCGCGGATATTGCTCATCCCGGTGGCATACATGACCATTCTTTCGAAGCCCAGTCCAAACCCAGCATGGGGACAAGTGCCAAACTTACGCGTTTCCAAATACCACCAAATGTGATCTTCTGGGATATTGAATTGTCTGCATTTTTCCAAAAGCACATCGTAGCGCTCTTCACGTTGTGATCCTCCGATGATTTCTCCAATACCCGGAACCAGCATATCCATTGCAGCGACGGTTTTACCATCTTCATTCATGCGCATGTAAAAGGCTTTAATGGCAGCAGGATAACCAGTAATGATGACGGGTTTTTGGAAATGTTTTTCCACCAAATAACGCTCGTGCTCGCTCTGTAAATCGATTCCCCAACTGACATCGTACTTGAATTTCTTTTTCTTGTAATGGTTTGAATTCATCAAGATGTCGATGGCTTCAGTGTAGGTGATGCGTTCAAAAGGACTTTCAACCACAAATTTCAATCGTTCAATCAATGGCAAAGTTTGGCGCTCCTCTTGCGGTTTGGTTTTGTCTTCCTGTTGCTCCCTTTCTTGCAAAAATGTCAAGTCTTCCAATGCGTTTTCTATAACATAATTCAAACAATATTTCAGAAAAGCCTCGGCCAAATCCATGTTGTCATAAATGTCATTGAAAGCAACCTCTGGTTCAATCATCCAAAACTCAGCCAAGTGTCGCGAAGTATTGGAGTTCTCAGCCCGAAATGTGGGGCCAAATGTATATACTTTTCCCAATGCCAATGCTGCCAATTCCGCTTCTAGCTGACCAGAGACGGTGAGGTTGGCACTTTTACCAAAGAAATCTTGGCCGTGGTCTACTTGACCATTTTCATCCTTGGGAACCTGGTTCAAATCCAAAGTGGTTACCTTGAACATCTCTCCAGCTCCCTCCGCGTCACTACCCGTAATGATGGGTGTGTGTAGATAGAAAAATCCGCGATCATTGAAAAATTTGTTCACGGCAAATGCCAAGTGATGACGAATGCGAAAAACAGCACTGAATGTCGAAGTTCTGAAACGCAAATGTGCTTTTTCTCTCAAGAACTCCAGACTGTGTTTCTTCATCTGAATCGGGAATTCATTGGGGTCGCAATCGCCCAAAATTTCGATGCTTTGGCCAATCACCTCAACGCTTTGGCCTTTGCCCAAACTCTCTTGAATGGTTCCAATTACAGAGACGGAAGTTCCAGTATATAGGCGTTTCCTAAGGTCTTCAGACGTTTGTTCAGGATTCAATACCACTTGAATGTTGCGCAAGGTTGAGCCATCATTGATGGTCAAGAATTGATCGTTTCTGAATGTTTTAACCCAGCCCTTGATATTGACTTCTTTGCCAATTTCGGCTTGATCTAAAATGTGGAGAATCTCTGTGCGCTTCATAAAATAAAATGAAGCACAAATTTAGTCAATTATAAATGAACAGGTGAATTCATTTTTTCAGATTCCACTTTCCCATCCCGCATGCGGATTACACGGTGGGCGTGTGCAGCGATGTCTTCCTCGTGGGTTACCAAGATCACGGTATTCCCCAAATCATGAATTTCTTGGAAGAGGTTCATGATTTCATGTGATGTTTTGGTGTCCAAGTTTCCTGTTGGCTCATCAGCCAAAATGATAGAAGGCTTGTTGACCAATGCGCGCGCTACAGCTACGCGCTGTCTTTGTCCACCGGACAATTCATTGGGCTTGTGCAACATCCTATTGCTGAGCCCTACTTGGTCCAACACTTCTTTCGCTCTGATGATCCTCTTCTCTTCCGTCCATCCCGCATAAACAAGCGGAAGGGCTACATTTTCAAGGGCCGTGTATTTTGGCAAAAGATTAAATGTCTGAAAAACAAAACCAATTTCCTTGTTTCGGATCTCTGCAAGGTCATTGTCCGAGAGAGTCGCAACGTTGGGGCCGTTCAAATAATATTCACCGGATGTCGGTCGGTCTAGACATCCCAAAATATTCATCAAGGTGGATTTACCTGAGCCGGAAGGCCCCATTAATGCAACATATTGATTTTTCAAAATTTCTAAATCCACCCCATTCAGCGCGTTTACTGTTTCGTCGCCGATGGTATATGACTTGGTAAGACCTGAGATTCTAATCAATGCGCTCATGCTTCAAATGTAGTCCAATTCATTTGGGCGTAAGCGTTCGATGTGCTTTTTTAACGACCAATGCAACTATTGCTGTATATTTATGCTCTTAAGTACGGTAATTGAAACTTATGAAAAGAATTCTTCATCTCGTCGCCCTTTTGCTCATCGCTCATTTTTCCAGCGCGCAAATTACCTTGGCCCCAGGTATTACTGCTGATCAGGCTGTTCAATATTTGCTCGGTCCAAATGTAACCTATTTTAATGCGCAATTCACCGGTGATCCCGGACAGTTGGGTTACTTGACCGGTGGTGGCGCACCCAGTGCATTTGAAATTGAGGATGGAGTTACTTTGTCTTCAGGTCATGTGAATGAATTGCAACTCGGAGCTACTGTGCCTGGGATAACCGGTGGAGTGGCCAATAATCCTGATCTTCTAGAAGTGGCCAATTCTGTCTTTCCGATGATTGGGTTGAATTTGACCATCAATGATGTAAATGACCAGGCCATTTTGGAATTTGATTTTATTGCAACAGGTAACACTTTGTCATTTGACTACATTTTTGGCTCTGATGAATACTTAACCTATGTTGATCAAGTGTACAATGACGTTTTTGCATTTTTCCTTGCAGGTCCTGGGATTACCGGTGATTATTCCGCGCCTCCAGGTTATCCAGGTGGTTCAACCAATATCGCCATTATTCCTGGGTCAGATCCCGCTCTTCCCATTACCATTTCTAGTTTGAACAATGAGGACTACAGTCAGTATTATGTGGACAACCCCGCGCCCAATGATGACATTGGAAGCAATGGTTACACTGTTCCTTTATTGGCCACATACCCTTTGCTTTGTGGTGAAACCTATCACATCAAGTTGGCCATTGCGGATGCTCAGGATGGGTCATTGCAGTCTTTTGTAACCCTTAGAGCAGGAAGCTTTAATGTAGGAAATAATTTGATTCAGCCCGTGAGCGTTAACATTTCTGGCAATCAAGGTGGCATCACTGGATTCCCGAATAACGCCATTTTGGAAGGGGAGAGTTGTTACGATGGCTTTTTTGTTATCGCCCCTCCACCATGTTTGTTGGAACCCGATACCATCACCCTGTACTTCGGAGGCACGGCAACACTTGACGAGGATTACACTTACGATGGAGACACCACGTTGGTGGTTTACCCAGGTACTTATGACACCTTGTACTTGAATGCACTCGTTGATGACATTGCTGAAGGAACAAATACCATTTCATTTGGAGGCATTACCTCCACTTATGAGACCATTGAGATTGGCTTCGTTTACCTAGACCCATTAGATACCTTGGGTCTGGATATGGATACTACAACCGCTACCATGATCATTGTAGATTACAATCCCGTTTCGGTAAGCACCTTACCTGATATAGGTTTGTGTGAAGCGGTCATTCCGGAGAGTTATGGTCCCAATGCCATCAACGCCAACACTGGGGTTCCACCCTATTTGTACGAATGGGAAAATCCATTGGGGGACATTATCTCGAACAATGACACTGCATTTTTTGAGTATCAAGCCCCAGGCATTGTTCCTGGACAATATTGGATGACGGTTACTGACTTTTGCGGATTGACGGATTCGTTGTCATTTGAGGTAACAGATCCGGTACCAGTCAATGTCAATGCGCTGAGCAATGTGGTCTTATGCCAATCTCCCATTGATGTGAACGTTCAAAGCGCCATCTCTCAAGGAGCTGCGCCCTATTCATTCACTTGGAAAAATCCAGCCAATGAAGAAGTGTTGAGCAATAGTCCCAACGCTACTTTCACTTTCCTTCCCGGTGATGTTACTTTGACCAACGGAAACTACGAAGTTATTGTCAACGACTACTGCGGTACTTCAGATAGTACGACATTATTCTTGACGATTCCTGTTCCTCCATCCAAGCCATTGGCTTATCCTGATTCTCTTTTCATCGGACTATGCACAACAGATACTTTGACCCTTACAGCGTTGACGGATGAAGATGTTTCTTACAAATGGTGGTATTATGATGCAACCGATTCAATCACGGATAATACACCTGAATGGACCTCCGCTTCCTATTTTATCGGTAGCGCATTTCCAATGACTTATTGGTGCCGGGTAACTGAGCCGCAATGTGGATACAATCAGTCAGTCAATTTTACCGTTTTACCATTGCCCTGTACTGTCGAATTTCCCAATTTGCTTTCGGGTTTTGCTGGTGACGCCAAATCCTTTAGCCTGCTTTGTAATCCTGCTGTTTATAGTGATGAATTTGAGGAAGGTCAACCCATCGGAAACCAAACTTTCCACATTTGTGGTTTGTTCAATCCGTATGACTCCACTTGGAAGTACCCGAATTCCACGTTAAAGGTGTTCAACCGTTGGGGAACCACTGTATATGAGAGCGCTGACTATAAGAACGATTGGAAAATATCCGATCTGGCAGAGGGTGTTTACTACTATGAATTTGTCTGGAATAGACCCAAAAAAGAATACTACACAGGATATTTTAATGTCCTGAAGTAATTACTTTTCGATTAGTAAAGAGCCGGTCATTTCGATCGGCTTTTTTATTTCCATCAAGTGCAAAACAGTTGGTGCCACATCCGCCAATATACCATCTTTCACTTTGTCAACTTGGTCAGAAATGATCCAAATGGGAACGGGGTTGGTGGTGTGCGCGGTGTTGGGTGTGCCATCTTCATTGACGGCACGGTCGGCATTTCCATGATCCGCAATGATGACAAATTGATAGTGGTGTGCTAAGCCAAATTGAACCAACTCTTGTAAGCAATCATCCACGGTTTCGACGGCTTTGATGATGGCTTCCCACACCCCTGTGTGTCCCACCATGTCTGGATTGGCAAAATTGAGGCAGATAAAGTCGGGTTCGTCCTTCGACATCACTTCTATGGTTTTTTCCAATATGCCTTTCGCGGACATCTCTGGCATCAAATCGTAGGTCGCTACTTTGGGCGAAGGCACCATTCCCCTTATTTCTTTTTCAAAAGGTTCCTCTCTACCTCCGCTAAAGAAGAAGGTAACGTGTGGATACTTTTCAGTTTCAGCAATGCGCAGCTGTGATTTTCCCGCCTGAGCGATGACTTCTCCCAAAGTTTGAATCAAATTGTCTTTTTCAAATACGACATGAACATTTTTGAATTTCTCGTCATATTGAGTCATTGTAATATAATACAAGTGAGGGATCGGAGACATGCCAAATTCAGGAAATGCCTTTTGGGTTAGGGCCTCCGTAATCTCGCGGCAACGATCTGTGCGATAATTGAAGCAGATGACAACGTCTCCTTCGGAAATCGGTAAAAAATCATTTTGGATAACGATGGGTTCTATGAATTCATCCGTAGTGCTGGCTTGATAGGAATCTTGAATGGCGCCGTTGGCGTTGGCTTTCGTAACACCATTTCCGGAAACCATTAGATCATATGCTTTTTTGATGCGTTCCCATCTTTTGTCTCGATCCATGGCAAAGTATCTTCCAATGACGGAGGCAATTCTCACCCCGGTTCCTTGAATCGCGGATTCAAATTCTTGAATAAATCCGGCACCGCTCTGAGGGTCGGTATCTCTCCCATCTGTTATGGCATGAACCCTGGTTGATACTTCAGGGAATTGGGCTGCAATTTCGCACAAAGCTGCAGCGTGCAACCAATGAGAATGCACACCACCATCGCTAATTAGTCCTACAAGATGAACTGTTTTTTGGTTGGCTTTGGCGTATTCAAAACCGGACAATAGCACAGGGTTTTGATGGAAATCTTTTTCGCGGATGTTTTTGTTGATGCGAACCAACTCTTGAAATACAACGCGACCTGCCCCTATATTCATGTGCCCTACCTCGGAATTGCCCATTTGTCCTTCAGGGAGACCGACATGTTCTCCATCTGTGCGCAGAGTGGCATGGGGATATTTTTGAGATAGGCTATCAGCAAAGGGTGTTCTTGCATGAGCTATGGCATCCGAGTTGTCTTTTTTGCCAATCCCCCAGCCATCCAAGATGACCAAAGCGACTTTATTGTTTTTCTTTTCCATGATAGGGTAACCTAATTTCTATGATACTTCCTTGTGGTTCATTTTGACGAATTGCAATGGACCCATTGTATATTTTAATGATGTTTTGAACCAAATGCAAACCCAATCCAGTCCCTGGTTGTTGACCTCTACTTTGTGTTCCGCGGTAAAAGGCTTTAAGTACCTGCTCCTGTTCCTGTTCTTTAAAACCGATGCCTTCATCTTTTATTTCGATGATGATCTCATCCACTTGTTTGAGCGAAACGATGATGTTGCTTCCAGGACTACTGTATTTTGCGGCATTGTCCAGAAGATTGGACAATAAGGCACTCATCAATTCTGGATCAAAAGGAAAAACAAGCGATCCTTGTTTTTGTAGATTCCAATGATGTGTGGGATACCACTGTCTGTATTTTTTCAATGCTGTTTCTGCAATGGATTCCAATTCTATGTTGGAATTCCAAAGATTGATGCCTACGCCATTTGTTCGGGTGGCCAGTAATATATTTTCAATTTGTTGATGCAATTTGTTCAATGCATTTTGGGCATTGTTGATCATCATGCGTTGGGTTTCTTCGTCCGTTTTTCTTTTGAGAAGGGTATCCAACATAAGCCGAATGCTCGCTAAAGGAGTTTTCAATTCATGCGTGACCGATAATAAAAATGTATTCTCGGTTTTGGCCAATTGCATATCCGTTTTGATGGTTTTGTGAATGAAACGAAATCCCAGAAAAAGCAATACACAGAAAACCAATCCTTCGCCAATGATCATGCTCAACTTATAAAAATAAACTTCTCCATCTGGATAAATGAGTCTATAATTTCTTTCTAGTTGAATCCCCCACCAGGTAAGTTGGAGAATAACATAAAGAAATAAAATGATCAGAAAATAGAGTCGATACTTTCGCAATTTCACCCTGTAAAATTACTACTTTTGAGCGTGCTTTCAAGGATTATCCACTCACTGATTGTTTTCGCCATCGTTATTCCGATTCAAGGTCAGCGGGTAGGTTTGGTTTTGAGTGGAGGAGGAGCCCAGGCCCTCTCGCATATTGGCGTACTTAAGGCTTTGGAGGAACATCACGTCAATGTTGATTATATTGTTGGAACCAGCATGGGTAGCGTCATTGGCGCAATGTATGCTTCAGGAATGACGGTTGCAGAGATGGAAGCCTATGTAACATCGGATGGCTATCGAGAAATGTCAGAAGGGGTGATTGACATTCAATACCAATATCTTTTTCATCAGCCACCATTGGACGCCTCGATGTTGTCCATTCGATTGGGTGGAGGTGAATCCGTAAAACAATTTATTCCCACCCATTTGATTTCCCCAGAAATCATGGATTGGGAAACCATGAGGGGGTTGAGTGCGGCCAATTACCGATGCAGAGAGAACTTTGATTCATTGATGATTCCATTTCGGTGCTTGGCCTCAGATGTTGAATCCAAACAATCGGTGATTTTTCAATCTGGATCTCTGAGTCAAGCGGTCCGTGCTTCAATGACCTATCCATTTTATATTCCGGCCATTTCTATTGACGGAAAGTTGATGTTTGATGGCGGTATTTATAACAACTATCCTTTGGATGTGATGTACAAAACTTTTATGCCTGACATTATCATAGGATCTAATGTTTCGGGAATAATCGCCCAGCCCAAGGAAGATGACTTTGTATCTCAGATAGAAAGTTTGATTGTTTACCGAGATGCCCACCAGCAGCCTTGCCCAGAAGCGATTGAGATAAAGCCAGATGTTTCCGCCTTTGGCACATTTACATTTGGCAACGCATCAGACATTATTTTAAAAGGTTATCAAGCGGCTCAGGAAAAGCTATCAGACTGGATTGCCACCCATGGGGAAATTGGTAGGGTTGATGCGTTTGATATCGCTAAGAAAAGGCGAGAATTTCTGTCTTTAAAAGTTCCAGAGAATATTACCAAGATTGAAATTGAAGGATTGGAAGTGGGGGAGTCAGCGCGCATGGTAAAGGGCATGATTTCAGGGTTGGACAAGGTGAATTTTGATCAGTTGGAAAAACGTTATTACGCACTTTGGCGAGATCAGCGAATACACAAAGTTTTTCCAATTAGTTCGGCAGATACCGCCCAGGCCAATGCGGATGGTTACCTATTAAAATTGAACGTAAAAAAGGAATTGCCTGCATTGGTGACCATCGGGGGCAATTTCTCTTCTCGGGCCATTAATACGGGCATGATTGCATTACAATACCATCCTTTCAAAAATAGAGATGCGTCGATTTACGGAAACAGTTATTTCGGAAAGTTCTATGGATCAGCCATGATAGGCGCATCTTGGGCAACCAAATCTTTCCGATTTCCGTCATCCCTTTCCTTAGAGTTTATCCAAAACCGTTGGGATTATTACAGAAGTGTTTCTGCTTTTTTCGAAGATGTTAAACCATCTTTTGTCCTGGTCAATGAACGTTTTTTTCAAGGTAAGTTCAAATGGTCGGCTTCGCAGCATTCAATGTTTACCGTTCAATCTGCCTATACCCATCAATACGATAAATATTATCAGACAAGACAATTCCTATCTGTAGATACCGCAGATGTTACAGAGTTTGACGCTTGGATTCAAAGAATCACATGGGAATACAACACCCTAAACAGAAAGCAGTATTCCAATGAAGGTTCTTGCGTGAGAGTTTCTGTCAAGAATTCTTATGGCAGGGAGTCCTCCATTCCCGGTTCAACAAGCGCTTTGCGAGACACCACCTCTTTGTGGCACAATTGGTTGGAAATGAAGTTGTCTGCCACCAAGTATTGGGAGATTGCCAATCACGTCTCCTGCCTCACCCAAATGGGAGGTGGTTGGAGCAATCAAGAGGTATTTAATAATTATATGGGAACCATTTTGCAGATGTCCGCTTTCAATGCCATTCCTGAGGCCAGCACTTATTTTATGCCGCAATTTCGTGGATTGGTTTATAGTACAACAGGAATTGGATTGGTGCTCAGTTGGAGGTCCCGATTTGATTTTCGTTTGGAATATCATCGTATGGACAATTGGAAGCGCTATTTATCCAATACACTCAATAAGGCGCGATTGGAATATCGAACAGAGTCCAATGCGCAGATTTCGGGAAGTTTTGTATTTCAAACTCCTGTTGGTCCCTTGTCTTTTCAATTGAATTATATGGAAAGAAATGCGCAACCCGTTTCTGCTTTGTTCCATTTCGGATACATACTTTTCAATGATTCTCCCAGAAATTAATTCTTATCTTTGCCCTGTAACTGATGGAAATGAAGAAAGTAAAATTTGCAGTAATAGGAGCCGGTCACATTGGTAAGCGGCATGCTGAGATGGTGAAGCGAAATGCTAACGCAGAATTGGTGGCTTTTTGTGATGTTCGAACTTCTGAAGAATGCGCTACCGACGCTTTTGGTGTGCCCTTGTATCATTCGATAGATGAAATGTTTCAAAAACACCCGGATTGTGATGTGGTTTGTGTTTGCAGTCCCAACGGGTTTCATGCTGAGCATTCAATGGCAGTTCTCAATGCCAAGAAACATCTGGTCGTTGAAAAGCCAATGGCATTGACAAAAGCAGCCTGCGAGGAAATCATTTACAAGTCGCTTCAAGTGAATAAGCAAGTTTTTTGCGTGATGCAAAATAGATATAGCCCTCCCAGTGTATGGATAAAGGATTTGTTGGAAAGTGGAAAGTTGGGTAAGATTTTTATGGTAAACATCAACTGCTATTGGAATCGAGACGATCGTTACTACAAGAAGAACCATTGGAAGGGCACAAAAGAATTGGATGGAGGAACATTGTTTACTCAGTTTTCCCATTTCTTGGATATCATGTATTGGTTATTTGGTGACATCAACAACATCCAATCAAAAATGACTGATTTCAACCACGGTCATTCTACCGAGTTTGAAGATTCCGGTATGGTCAATTTTGATTTTGTCAACGGGGGTATGGGTTCTTTCAATTTCTCTACTTCTTGTTTTGATCAGAATTATGAAAGTAGCATGACCATTATCGCAGAGAATGGTACAGTGAAGATTGGCGGTCAATACATGAATGAGGTGGTGTATTGCCATGTTAAGGATTATGAGATGCCCGTTTTACCTGAAGGAAATCCGGCCAATGATTATGGTCACTACAAGGGGTCAGCGGCAAATCATGTATTCATTATTGAGAATGTCATAGAGACCTTGCAAGGCAATTCCATCATAACAACAAATGCTTTGGAGGGAATGAAGGTGGTGGACATTATCGAACGGATGTATGCCGCTGTAAAGTAACGCATTGATTAGGAAAGAGTGTTTAGATAAAAATAAAGGCCGCATTTGCGGCCTTTATTTTCTATCTGTTTTAAAATTATTTTGTAACTGAATTGTATTGGATTTGCCATTCTGGATCATCCATGAACAGTTCATTGGCATAGCCCATCCATTCTGCAGCCTTCTTCTTGTCACTGGCGTTGCCCAATTCATTGGCATAAACAATCAAAGCATTTTTGAGCAATTTCTTCACTTCTTCGTTTCGCGTAGAGTAGGATTGAGAGACCAATAACTCTTTTGCTTTGGACAACTCCAAATCAGAATCTTTTACCGCTTTGGCATGAGCAAAGCACAATCCCAACATGATGTGCGCACCGGCATCATTGGGTTCTACATCGATTAGGCAATCGTAATACAATTTTGCTTTGGTGTATTTCTGTTGCTCATATTGCAAATCTCCCTCTACCGTGATGTCTTTTCTGATGTTCATGAAGAAATCAGGAAATTCATCCACATACTTTTTGTCTTTGTCCTTGGCACCGTACTTCGAGCAAAATTTCATCGCATCCTTAAAAGCTCCTTTGTACTCCTCCATCTGGGTGTACTTTTCAATTTTTGACATTTCATACAACGACATGGCAATGTACAAGTAGGGTAACGGATGCTTTTTGGTGTCATCTCCCATGGTGTAGTTTTCAGCTTTATTCAATACCTTTTCGTATTTCTGATCGACGAAAAGTGAAAGCAAATCTTTGAAATCATTGTCTGGCTGAGCAAACAAAGTTGTAGAAGCAAGGGCGAAAACGAGCAAGAATAATTTTTTCATAATCTAAATTTTGAGGGTCTCTTAAAAAACTATGCCAAAATAGAACATTTTATCCATTGGTATTCGATTCATTGTGAAAAATACGCAAATCGTTATCCATGACCTTTGTATATTCGCCGTTATTGAAAAGATGAAGGCATGAGAAATATTTTTATAGCGGCTTTGTTGTTTTTGTGTGGAGATGTTTTTGGACAGGGTTCTGTTCGTGGTTTTATTAAGGACAAAGAAACAGGTCAGGCGGTTTTTCCAATCACGGTTGGTTTGGAGGGAACCGGTTATGGAGCGCAGACCGATATCAGTGGCTATTATTCTTTGACAAAAGTTCCAGCCGGTAAGTATATGCTTGTTGTGCAATCCATCGAGTTCACGACCATCAAAGAAGAAATTGAAATTCAAGACAATAAGGTTTTGACAAAGAATTATATGGTGGATCGTTCGGATATTGAGATGAAGACCCTAGACGTTTCCTCTGATCGCTCTGATCAAATTAACAACGTGAATATTTCTTCTGAAACGGTTCGTTCTCAGGACATCAAAAAAATCCCTTCTATCGGAGGGCAAGCCGATTTGGTTCAGTATTTAACTGTTCTACCTGGTTTTGTTAGCACAGGTGATCAGGGAGGACAAATCTTTGTTCGTGGTGGTAGCCCCGTTCAGAATAAGGTTATTCTAGATGGTATGGTTATTTACAACCCCTTCCACAGCATTGGATTGTATTCTGTTTTTGATACAGATATCATTTCAACGGCTGATGTATACACGGGTGGTTTCAATGCGCAGTATGGCGGTCGCATCAGCTCAGTCATGGACATCACAACTCGTGATGGCAACAAGAGAAAATCCAATGGACGCGTGGGCATCAATCCGTTTGGTAGCAAAATATTATTAGAGGGCCCATTGAAGAAATTGAATGAAAAAGGCGGTGGTATTTCCTATATGATTTCCTATAAAAACTCCTATTTGGACCGCAGTTCTAAAGTCATTTACTCAGGCTTAAATGACGGCAATGGTTTGCCATTCCGTTACCGAGATATTTATGGAAAAGTATCCATGGGTGGAGGAAATGGAAGCAAGTTGAATTTGTTTGGTTTCAATTTCACCGACGATGTAACCAAGTATCAAGGCTTGTCTCAGTTGAGTTGGGTGAACAATGGGGGAGGAGGAAACTTTGTGGTTGCTCCAGCTGGCTCAACTGTGCTAATCAATGGAAATTTTGCCTTTTCTAAATATAAGTGTATTTTAAAAGAGGATAACAATCCCGATCGCGCAACGGCCATTTCCAGTTTTAATTTTGGTTTGGATTATAAATTCAATATTGATAAGGATGTCTTGAATTACGGATTAGAAGTGGTGGGTTTTGGTACTGAATACAACACGTTTAATCCCCTTGGTGTTAAAGTGGATTTGGCCCAGAACATGACAGAGTTAAATGGTTATTTTACCTATAAGATCAACCGCAAAAATTGGATTATAGAGCCGGGTATTCGTTTGCAGTATTATAGCTCCATCGCCATTGTGTCGCCTGAGCCCCGATTTGGTTTAAAGTACAAAGCTTCTGAGCGTTTGCGTTTGAAATTGGCCATGGGTAGATATTCTCAAAATTTGATGGCTACCAATTCCGATCGCGATGTAGTCAATTTGTTCTATGGTTTTTTGGCAGCGCCTGAAGAGACACAAGATGAATTTGTTACACCGAACAATGAAACTAAATTGGTGGAGAATTCTTTGCAAAGAGCCATACATTATGTGGCAGGTACGGAGTTTGATTTGACAGAGGCCATCAATATCAACTTTGAAGGATATTACCGAGATTTCAGACAAATCACCAACATCAACCGCAATAAAATTTTTCCAGATGATTCAGACAATCAAGATCAACCCGAGATTTTGAGAAAAGATTTCTTGATCGAAACGGGACGCGCTTATGGTGCAGATATCGTGTTAAAGTATGAGAGCAAGCGTCAATACATTTACATGGTTTACTCTTTGATGAAAGTAGATCGTTGGGATGGATTAAAATGGTACGCACCCGTATTTGATCGCCGTCACAATATCAATTTGGTGGCCACCCAGAAGTTTGGTAAAGACCGCAATTGGGAATTATCTGGTCGTTGGAATTTGGGTTCAGGTTTGCCCTTTACCCAAACCCAAGGTTATTATCAACCCAATTTGGTATCGGGTGGAATTAGTACAGATTACATCAATGCCAACCCCAATGAGTTGGGTATTCAGTTTGCTGAGTTGAATGGTGGTCGATTGCCTTATTATCACCGTTTGGACGTGAACTTGAAATACATTCAAAAGGGAGAGAAAGTTAATTGGGAGTGGAATGCAGGTGCCACCAATTGTTACAACCGAGAGAATGTGTTTTACATCGATCGCATTACCGCAAAACGGACCAATCAGTTGCCTTTGATGTTCAATATGGGCGTGGAGTTGAGCTTTTAATTTAAACTCAACAATTCTTTGGCATTGGTAATAGCGGCTGCAGTAGGTTGTTGTCCGCTCAACATCTCTGCAATTTCTTGTACGCGTTCATCGGCATTTAAAGCTTGAATCGAAGTTATCGTTCGTTCACCACTGTGGTCTTTTAATACCTTGAATTGGTGTTGCGCTTTGGCCGCCACTTGAGGCAGATGAGAGATGGTAATCAACTGCATGTGCTGTCCACATTCTTGGAGCAATGCCCCAATTTTGATGGCCACATCTCCACTTACTCCGGTATCAATCTCGTCGAGAATCAGCACGGGCAAAGATTTCTGTTTGGCCAATACTGTTTTAATGGCCAACATTACCCGCGACAACTCTCCGCCAGAAGCCGCCTTTTGAATCGGCATCGCCGAGTTCCCTTTGTTGGCGCTGAACAACATTTGAACATCATTGATCCCGTCGGGTTTAAATTCCGTTTCGGTCAACTCCAAACTCAAATGAGCATGTTCCATGGACAGGCGCTTGAGCCAGCCTTCAATGTCAAGACAAATATTGGCGGCGGCCTCTTGTCTCCGCACACTTATCAATCTTCCGATGGTGTGCAGTTCTGATTCTATTTTGATTATTTCTTTATTGAGCTTCTCCATCTCATCATCAAAATGATGAATGGTATTCAATTGTTTTTCCCATTGGTCTTTTAATACAACCAATTCATTGATGTCGCTCACGCGATGTTTTTGTTGTAGACGATAGATTTCACCCAATTGCTGTTGCAACTGTTGGAGCTTTTCGGGATCACTAACTTGGTTGTCTCCAGCAGATTCCAATTCATTGGCCAAGTCTTTGATTTCTATTTGAACGGATTTTAAACGAGCCAACAACTCTTGCCCCTGATCCATGTGTTCAGCATATTTCTGAAAGGATTGGATGACTTGGTTGATTTGAATAACAACGCCGTTTTCTCCATGAAACAAACCCTGACACTGCTGCAACATGGCATTGATTTCCTCAATGTGTTCAGCGCGTCTTACCCATAACTCACTCTCTGATATGGAGATTTTTCCCAATGCGGATTGTGAGATTTCATCGTATTGAAATTGAACAAAATCGACTGTTACAGCCCATTCCTTTTGTTGTTGAATCAATGCCGCTTGTTGTTCTTTTAATTGATTCCATAACTTGAATTTGGTTTTGTATTCTTGCAGTCCCAATTGATTTTTGGCCACCAAATCGATGATGTCCAATTGGAAATTGCGCTGACCTATCAATGATTGCTCATGTTGGGAGTGGATGTCAATCAATTGCTCACCTGCCAATTTCAGTGTTTGAACTGAGACAGGGGTGTCATTGATGAAAGCCCTGCTTTTTCCGTTGCCCAAAATTTCTCTGCGTATGGTGGTTTGTGATTCAAAGTCCAAATCATGTTCGTCAAAAAAAGTCCTCCACGTTTCACTCAATTTGAAGTGGGCCTCGATCACGCATTTGCTTTCACCGGTTCGAATAAACTTGGTATCTGCGCGTTGCCCGAGCAGAACACCAATGGCACCAAGCAAAATGGATTTACCGCTTCCGGTTTCTCCGGTGATGGCTGTAAAGCCATCTTGAAAAATCAGTTCTGCCTGATCAATCAAGGCAAAGTTCTGAACACTGATGGATTGTAGCACTGTCTTTTTTTTTTGATTAAAGGTAATGGAGATGGTGATCTATCCTTATGTGATGATCCATGAATTTTATGGAGTCATGATGCGTTCATACTTGGCGATGTTTCCTGGGTCAACGATTTTACACAAATCATAAACCGGTTGCTTCACCTCTGTTGGCGCTGGTTTGAAAACATTGACAATTTCATCCGCTTTGCCGTAAAAGAAAATCTGAAGATTAAAAGAAGATGGCCTGATTTTGTGGATGGCTCTCAATCCTTCCAATGCAGAAGCCATGGTATTTCTTCCTTTTTCGATGTCATAGTACAGCAAATCCAAGCCTTGTCTGTGATAATCGTAGAGTGCATCTCTGAGCGGTTTGAAAGATTGCGATAAAATGTTCTCAATGATCCAATAACGATTTTGCTGACCTTTTTGGCTGGCCTTCCATCCTTCCTCAGGGGCATTTTGGGCATTGGTGACAATGGTTTGGCAAAGCAAATAATGCTCTGTTCCCCCCTCTGGAGCAAATGAATCATAGTCCATCGCCAATATCAAATAGGCATAATATGCCAATACCGAAGTCAAATTATCTCTGTGTTGATCCTGCGACCATTGCAAATTGGCATTGTCTTGATAGCTAAAACCAAAATTCTTGTCGTTGATGCTGAGCATGGTGGTTTTGTAATTGGAGTTGAATACAGGACGACTGCTGCTGACCTGAATGGAACCCAAGAATTGTCGGCTGCTCACTTGCTGCTCTATGGTAATTTGAATGGAACAATCGATGCGCTCTTTGCTATCCCAACTGTCTTTGGTCCACTTACGGGAATTCATGAATTCTTCAATCACGCCTTCCATGGTTTTAAAAATTTCCGCATCAGTGGTGATGACTCTGGGAGGAATAATGGTGACGTTGCAATTCAATTCTTGCCCGTAGGAGATCGATGAGGCAAGCACGAGCAGTGAGAGAATTAAAGAAAGTTTTCGCATAATGTGTCAAGTATGTTTTGGGCCACTTTTGATTTGTGCATGGCTTGTAAAGCAATAGAACGATTTTCGTTTAAAAACATTGTCACGGTATTGTTGTCCCCGCCAAAACCCGAATCAACGGCAGTGGCATCGTTTCCAACAATCATGTCCATATTTTTATTCTGCATTTTTTTGAGCGCATTCTCAGCGAGATTTTCAGTTTCAAGCGCAAAGCCAACAATGCGTTGGTGTCCTTGTTTCACTCTGCCCAGTGTAGCTGCAATATCGGTAGTAGGTTTTAATGCAATGTTCATGTCATTGTCTGATTTTTTCATTTTCTGCGCAGCGACTTGAACGGGCGTATAATCAGCAACGGCCGCCGCCAAAATGGCGACATCTGATTTTTCAAACAAGTCTATTGCTTTTTCAGCCATCTGATCGGCTGTGACCACTGAAAATCGCTGTATATTGGGATGATGACAAGTAAGGTGGGTTGGTCCTGAGACCAGAAAAACACGAGCCCCCATTTCAGCTGCGCGCTCGGCCAGGGCAAACCCCATTTTCCCCGAGCTGTGGTTGCTGATGAAGCGCACCGGATCAATGGGTTCTTGGGTTGGCCCAGCGGTAATTAAAATGGTCTTTTGATACAACCTTGAATCGGGGGAGAAAAAATGAAGCAGTTGATCAAAGATTTCTTCGGGTTCTGCCATCCGACCTTTGCCATCGAGCCCGCTGGCCAGGCTCCCTTCTTGCGGGTCGATGATGTGGTGTCCTCGGTCAGCCAATGTTTTAAGATTGGACTGCGTCCCGGCATGTAAAAACATGTCATGGTCCATGGCAGGCGCAACGAATACAGGACATCTGGCGCTCATGTAGGTGGCCATAAGAAAGTTGTCGCAGTGACCACTGCTCATTTTGGCCAATGTATGTGCTGAACAGGGTGCAATAATCAAGGCATCCGCCCAAAGAGCCAAGTGCACGTGGTTAACCCACTCGCCACTTTCTTTGTTTTCTGAAAAATCGCTGGATACAGGGTGACCGGTTAACGCTGCAAACGTTAGGGGCTGTATGAAGTTCAGCGCAGATTCAGTCATCATCACTTTTACATCGCATCCAGCTTTGGTTAGTAATCGAACCAATGCTGTGGTTTTGATGCAGGCAATGCTTCCTGTCACTCCGACCAATATTTTTTTTCCTTTCACGATTCTAAAATAAAAAAAGATGGACTAAGCCATCTTTTTAATTATCGACATTCGGCCAATATTAGCCATTGTTCTCTTCAGTATCTGGATATCTCCAATAAACTTCACCATCAATCAATTCCTGAATGGCAATCGATTGCGGCTTGGCCATGCGCTCATAGTGCTTAGAAATTTCAATTTGTTCACGGTTCTCAAATACCTCTTCCAAGTTGTCGGTGTTGGAACTGAACTCTTCCAATTTCTGACTCAACTCTTCTTTCATTTCCTTGCTCACTTGATTGGAACGCTTGGACAAAAGCACGATGGCTTCGAAAAGGTTGCCATCTACTTTCTCAAACAATTTGTTGGCATCACGGGTAACCGTGGTCTTTTCTGCTGCTGTATTTTTAAACTTGCTCATGGTTATTACTTGGACAATTTTTCAATTTGGTTCACACTCTTATCAAAATAGCTTTGGGCTTCTTTCAACCAATCGCTTTCTGGATAAGCATTGGCAAAGTTAATATAAGATTCTGTAGTTGCGCGAAATCTTTCGATTTTCTTGGTGTCAATGCTGCCCTCAGCCAATAAATAGCCACTTTTCACAATCAAATACTGGATTTCTTCTCTGTATTTGGAGGTAGGGTATTCGGTGAGAAAATGCTTTAAGGCCAATGATGCGGCCTTGTATTTCTCTGTCTTGACGTACAATTTGGCCTTCTCATAGGCTTTCACTTCTAACTTCGCATTCAGCTCAGCCACCAATACATTGGCGGAATCTTTCAATGGCGAATTGGGATAACGGTCTAAGAAATATTGAAAATCATCAATGGCTTGTTTGGTTTCCAATTGATCCAAGGTGTGCTCAGGACTAAGGTAGTAACTGCAATAGGCCGATTTGAAAAGGCATTCTTCTGCTTTGGGGTGACGAGGATAATTTTTAGCAAAGGATTTTAAGTAATATCCCGCCATGATATAATCCTTGATACACAATTGGGTAACCGCAAAATGATACTGCACGTCCTCAGCAATTGAACTTCCTCGGGTAGGGCCTTGCAGCTCATCCAACAAAGGCAAGGCTTTGTGGCATTCCCCTTCATTGTAGTACTTGACTGCGGCTTGGTACTTTTTATTCATGTCTTTTTCCTTCAAAATCTTGTTGTACTCAGAGCATCCGCTGAGCAGGACAAGGGAAACGAAGAAAAGAATGAATTTTTTCATGGTCGACAAAGATAGGAAAGAGCCCGATATTTTGATTTGTTAATTTAGCCCAAGAAGTCGCGCAGGATGATGCTTGCACTGATGGCATCGACCAAACCTTTGTTTTCTCTTTTTTTCTTGGACAAGTCCATGCTTTGAATGGCTCGGCTCGCAATGGCGCTGGTGAACATTTCATTGACCCGATGTATGGGGATTGCGGGGAATTGTTTGTTCAATTTTTTTTCAAATTGCGCTTGTTGTTCTGTAGTGGTAGAAGCATCTCCATTCAAGTAACGCGCCTCGCCCAAAACAATGCCCTCCACCTTGTATTTGTGCAAGTATTTTTGTAGGAAATCCATGATTTCGGCTGTGGGAACTGTGGTCAGCGGGGAGGCAATCATCTTCAGATCATCGGTTTCTGCAATACCGCATTTTTTTTCACCATAATCTATTGCAATCAGTCTTCCCATTCTTGGCTTATTTTTGACCAAAATACATTCAAATCATGATGTTGGAAGAAATTAAATCTCAGATTGAGTCGGCGTGGGAAGATCGTTCCTTGTTGCAACAGGGTGCTTATGTGCAGGCCATCGAGTGGGTGATTGAAGAATTGGACAAAGGGAGATTGCGTGTGGCTGAGCCATTGGATGATGGCTCATGGCAGGTCAATGAGTGGGTGAAGAAGGCGGTGGTGATGTATTTCCCCATTCGCAAGATGGAAACTTTGGAAGCTGGCCCTATGGAGTTTCATGATAAGATGGCATTGAAGAGAAACTATGCCGAGTTGGGTGTTCGTGTGGTGCCCCACGCGGTGGCCCGTTATGGTGCTTTCCTCGCTAGCGGTGTTATCATGATGCCAAGCTACGTGAATATTGGCGCTTATGTGGACAAGGGAACGATGGTGGATACTTGGGCAACTGTTGGGTCTTGCGCCCAAATAGGGAAGGATGTTCACTTGAGCGGTGGAGGAGGAATTGGTGGTGTCTTAGAACCCCTACAGGCCTCGCCAGTTATCATTGAAGATGGTTGCTTTATTGGATCGAGATGCATTGTGGTGGAGGGTGTTCGCGTGAGAAAAGAAGCGGTGTTGGGTGCCAATGTGGTATTGACAAAGAGTACAAAAATTATTGATGTCACCCAAGAGAATCCTGTGACCTATATCGGCGAGGTCCCAGAACGTTCGGTTGTGATTCCAGGTTCATACAACAAGTCGTTTCCAGCCGGTGAGTATGGCGTGCCTTGCGCACTGATCATCGGGCAGCGCAAAGAGAGTACAGATTTAAAAACTTCTTTGAACGATGCTCTTCGTGAGCACGATGTAGCGGTTTGATGAAGAAAGTTTTGCTCATACAAACGGCATTCATTGGTGATGCCATTTTGGCCACTGCTGCGGTTGAAGCCCTTGCGCAGCGAGGACTTGAAGTCCATGTTTTGGTGCGCAAAGGGAATGAGATTTTTTATTCGAATCATCCCAAGGTCCATCAGGTATGGATTTGGGACAAAAAGAACAAGTGGAAGTCTTGGTGGTCTTTATTACAACAAGTGCGAGCGGTAAAATTTGATGAACTGTATTTGGTGCAACGCTATTTCACCATGTCCTTGTTTGCCCTGTTATCCCAAGCAACCACCAAGTGGGTTTACGATCAAAGTGTGTTGGCTGTCCTGTTCAAGAATTTGGTGCCTTACCAAATGATGGCGGGCAAGCACGAGGTGGATCGCCTCATGGATTTGGTGCAGTCTGATGTGCGTTTTTTGCCCAAGATTTATCCCAGTGTTGAGGATGAGAGAATGGTTGAAAGATGGGCGAATCAGGCTTTTGTCACGCTGAGTCCTTCATCAGTTTGGGAGACCAAGCGAGCACCGGAGTCGGTGTGGAAGGCTGTTGTTGATCGCCATGCGCATCGAACCATTTATTTATTGGGTGGACCAGGTGATGTTGCTTTTTTGAATGGACTAAAAGAAAAATGGAACAATCCTTCGGTTCAGGTTTTGGCGGGACAGTTGTCACTAATGCAGTCAGCAGCCCTCATGTCCAAAGCCCAAATGAATTATGTCAATGACAGCGGTCCTTTGCATCTATGCTCAGCCATGAATGCACCGGTAACGGCATTTTTTTGTAGCACGGTTTTGGACTTTGGCTTTGGTCCGCTATCAGAAAACGCGTTGGTTTTGGAGACAACGGAGGAATTGCCTTGTCGTCCTTGTGGTTTGCATGGGAAACGCGCTTGTCCCAGAGGAGATTTTGCATGTGGTCAAATCCATGTGCCCCAGATATGAGTCAACAATTGTCACGTTTTTGGCTGGGTTGGATGGATTGGGAAGTGCCCAATGCAGTCAACGCGGTGATGTTGGGTTCTTGTTTTTCCAATGAAATGGCGCTCAGGTGCAGAGAGAAAGGTTGGGATGTATTGTCCAATCCTATGGGTACGTTGTTTCAACCGGAAGTCATTGCCCAATGGCTGGATTACGCATTGGGAAACCGCGATTGGGATCCCAAAAAACAAGTGGTATGGGATGACAACTTGTACAAATGTCTTGCAGGAGGTAAGGTGCTCAATCATGCCAAGGAGAGTGATCTCATGAGTGACATTGATTGGGTGGCCAACCAAATACAATTGAATTTGAAAAAGGCCCATGTCTTGGTCATCACCTTGGGAACAGCCTATGCTTGGAAGTATTTGCCCCTACAAAGTCATGTCGGAAATTGTCAACGATTGAACCAATTGGATTTTGAGCAAGTGCTGCTCGATATCAACGCCATGGAATCCCATTGGATCAAAACCTTGGCTGCGGTAAAGACTTTTGCTCCTGAATTGAAAATTGTTTTCACAGTAAGTCCCGTCCGACATGAGCGTTTGGGTGTTATGGAGAATAGTTTGTCCAAATCAGCATTGCGCATGTTGTGTCACCGGTTGACACAGCAGTCAGATGTGCGTTATTTTCCATCCTATGAATGGGTGGTGGATGAATTGCGCGACTATTCTTTTTATAAACCCGATGGTTGCCATCCCAGCGAAGAGGCCATTGACTTTGTATTTGACCATTGGATCAATAGTTTTTATTATGTATAAATTTTGCTTTTTATGCCAATCCCTTCGATGAACTTTTTAATTAACGCAGAGAGCGCCAAGGAAACGCAAAGATCGCAGAAAGATAATGCCTTCAAATCTCTGTGCACCCTGCGATTTCTTTGCGCTCTTTGCGTTAGAAGAATTGTAGCCGAAGTTCACATAGCTTTCAAAGAGATTGATGTGTCTCGCTGGTTATCACATTCAGATTTTCAAGTGAGAACATTCGGGCAAGCTTGTTTCTTTTCGCTCTTTTTGTTTTTAAGCAATCAATTATATTCGCAATTTCATCACAGTTGTAGTCATAAAAAGCAACTAATGACTTCAGCTGTTTCACGATTAGATTCCATGGATGTTGTTGATCAACAATTGTTTCTCGATTTTACTTTTTTTGGACAACAAGAATTGTCAGGAATAGCACAAACTCAAGTTGCTATTCATCAAAACGTCGATGTAATCCATTTGGATCTGTGGGGAATGGTTGTGGATAGTGTTCAAGTGAATGGAACGAATGCCTCTTTTTTAAAAACCAGTCATTCATTGTGGATCTACTACAACGGAGCCTCGGGAGATACGATACTAGTAACGTCTTATTACCACGGTTCACCGGAAACGGATCCCAGCTGGGGTGGCTTTTATTACAACAGCCAATACGCCTACAATTTGGGTGTTGGATTTTCAGAAGATCCCCATTGCTTGGGAAGGGCTTGGCATCCTTGCATCGACGATTTCAATGACAGGACAAGTTATCACTTGGTCGTAAAGACCTTACCCATTCATGCCGCCTATTGCGGTGGTGTGTTGTCGTCTGAAACAACGGATGCGGAAGGAAACCGATGGTTTGAATGGAATTTATCACAGCCCATTCCCTCTTATTTGGCATCGGTTGCGGTGGGTCAATACGTGCGTGTGGAGGAAGATTGGGTCTCTGAAGATGGTGATGTGATTCCTATCTGGTTGGCTGCTAAGTCAACCGATACCATCAACTTCAAGAACAGTTTGATCAATTTACCATCGGTAACAACACATTTTGAAAATCGTTTTGGTCCATATCCTTTTGATCGGGTGGGGTATGTGGCTGTCCCTTTCAATGGCGGCGCCATGGAGCACCCAGGCAATATCGCTTATCCATTGTTTGCCATCAATGGCAACTTGGCCTACGAGACTTTGTACGCCCATGAATTGAGTCACATGTGGTGGGGCGATGCTGTGACTTGCGCTTCGCAGGAAGACATGTGGCTCAATGAAGGTTGGGCGTCTTATTGCGAATCCGTTGCGCTTGAAGGTCTTTATGGTTCTGATGCTTATTGGGAAGAGCAAAAGTCATTGCACAAGGAAGTATTGACCTCAACCCATGTTACGGATGGCGGATGGTGGCCGGTTTCCGGGGTTCCTCATTCTTTGACCTATGGTTCTACTGTTTACCGGAAAGGTGCCTGGGTGGTTCACAATCTTCGTCATGTTATGGGAGATGCAGCTTTTTTTTCAGCCTGTCGTGATTATCAATCGCAACGCGCTTTTTCAAGTCATTCCTCTTACGATTTAATGGCTTTTTTTCAGGGATATACTTCGCATGATTTAACGACGTTTTTCAATACGTTTGTCTTTCAGCCTGGTTTCCCAGAATATCGCGTGAAAAGTTTTTCTGTTGAGCCATCCGATGTGCCGGTCATCAACATGGTGACCATTCAGGTAGAACATCACCTGCATCATCAATCCGCCTTCAATACCGGTATGCCCATCGAATTGGCTTTTAGAAAGCCCAACGGTGATTGGGAATATCAAGGTTATTTGCACACTGAACCGGTTCAAACGGTGATGATTGGTTTTGATTTTGTTCCGACAGATGTTGTTGTCAATCGCAACGGAAACCTGCATCAGGCCGCATTGGCCGAAGAGCGCATGCTGTACAATACGGGCAATGTGGATTTGACTTATGGGGATTTCAGTGTGAATCCTACAGATATGGGTGGAGTGGATAGCATTTGGTTCAGAGCAGAGAATCATTTTGCAGAAGCCGAGTATCATCCTTATTTGGCGGGTACGGATTGGTACGTCAGTCCAGATCGCATCTTAGAAGTGCATTGGCAGGGTGGAGAAGAAACCGTGCTCAGCGGAAAATGGCGTTTTTATCAAAGCAATGCGGCGGAATATGACTCAGCCTTTTTCGCGCAGCTGAATGCCTGGGGAATGAATGAAGACAGTGTGCATTTGTTGTATCGACCCTTTACAGGAGAAAATTGGTCGTTGTATTTGGATGCAACCCTCAATACCATGGGAAGTGCCAACAACGGAAATGGTCGTTTTGATTTTACGCGATTGTTGCCAGGTCAATACACCTTGGCGGCGCATACCGGAGTGCTCTCGGTCGAATCGCAATCCAATAACCCTTGGGCGTTGTGGAATCAATCAACGCTGCGTGTGATGCAGACCATGGATACCCTTGATTTATTGGATGTTCAGGGAAAGTTGTGTCAAACTTGGACGCAACTCCAACCTCAGGAGGAAATGCGAATTCAACTTCCTGCAGGCACCTACGTATTGCGAGCACAACGCGGAAATCAATCTTGGAATTCAAAAATTCATATCTTCAACTGAAATCATGAAAATCGTTTGCATCGGCAGAAACTACGCAGATCACGCCAAAGAACTGGGCAATGATCTTCCCAAAGAACCATTGTTTTTCAATAAACCGGATTCGGCCATTTTGGCCAAGGGCAATCCTTTCTTTATTCCGGAATGGACATCGGATGTGCATTACGAGATTGAGCTGGTTTTCAAAGTCAATCGTTTGGGAAAGTACATTCAGAAAGAACATGCATGGAAATACATCAGTGAGTTTACCATCGGTATCGATTTTACCGCACGTGATGTGCAAGAGCAATTGAAGACCAAAGGTCATCCTTGGGAAAAGGCCAAATCCTTTGATGGATCTGCTTTTGTGGCTGATCAATGGTTTCCGGTTGAAGGGTTGAACTGGGATGAATTGACATTTGGATTAAAGAAAAATGGCGAGTGGGTACAGCAGGGAAAGGCCAAGGACATGATTTTTAAAATGGATGCAATTATTGAACATGTCAGTCAGTACATGACTTTTAAGATTGGTGATTTGATATTTTCAGGAACTCCCCAAGGGGTTGGACCAGTAGCCGAGAATGACGTGTTGACGGGTTACATTGGAGAGGAGAAGATTTTTGACTTAAAAATCAAATAATCAAGGGACGAATATGATGCTCACTTTTCTGAGATGAGGACCAATTTCGTCACAAAAGGGATCGGGGAATTGCGCCAATATTTGGGCATTGTGGATACCGCTGCTCAATAGGAGGTTTCTGATTTGCTGCATGCGTTCTTGGGCCAAAGCTTGATTGCGTTGGGGTTGACCCGAGGCATCGGCAAAGCCTTTCAGAAGAATGCGGTATTTGGGATAATGTGCAGCAATGTCAATGACTTCATTCATGGCCATCAAGGCATTGGCGTTGATGGAGGTGCTGCCCAAATCAAAGAAAATATCGATGGTAGAAGGGATGTCGGCAACCTCTCCTTGCAAAGGTACAGTATTGCTTAAATCAACCACGGGTGAAGAAGGCTGCGATTGGATCAATGTAGTAATCATCACTTTCAAATCGGCAACTTCTCTTTCCAATGCGCTAAGCCTGGTTTCAAATGGGTTAGTGGACTTTGTCCATTTGATTTGGCTCAAATCCTCTTCACCAAACTGGGGTTTGTGGAGGTGAGGAACAGGATGCAGGTATTCCAAAGAAGGTTGGTTTTCAGGTTGTGCCCAAGTACAAAAAGGCATCATCGCGATGTTGAGTAGAATCATTGCGATGACGAACATTCTCATGAATTGGTATTGCGAGGATTTCTGTTGTGCAACATGGGAACAAAGGCACATTTGCCGTGGGTTTCAATTTGAAATTCACCTTGATCATCTTCATGAATGACCAACATGTTCTGTTCTTGTTCGTTGCCAAAGGGCATGATCAAACGACCTCCGGGTTTGAGTTGTAACAACAACTCCTCTGGAATTTCAGGTGTGGCACAGGTGATGATGATGCGATCAAAAGGGGCAAAACTGGGTAGGCCTTTGTATCCATTTCCATAGGTGAGGTGGGCTTTAACTTTCATTTTATTGAGCAAGTCTTTGGCGAACTCATGCAAGGAAAGTTGGCGTTCAATGGAAAATACTTTGACGCCCATTTCAAAAAGTACTGCGGTTTGGTATCCGCTGCCTGTTCCAATTTCGAGGACCTTCATTCCCGATTTGACCTGCAGCAATTGAGATTGCTTGGCTACAGTAGAGGGAGCTGAGATGGTTTGATCGACACCGATGGGAAAGGCATTGTCCTCATAGGCATGTTCCAAAAAGGCGGATTGGATGAAATAGTGCCGTGGTACGCGTTCCATGGCTTGCAGCACATTTCCGTCTGTAATTCCTCCCAACGCCAACTCACGTACGAGGCGTTTTCTCATTCCCTTGTGTCTAAAATCATCTACCAACTGCATTGCACGAAGATAGTTGTGGAAAATTGAAAATGAATGAAATTTTAATCAGATTGGTTTGTTGATAGGGTGTTTTCTTGCGTAACAAAACGCAAAAAAGAGCATAACAATTTTAGCGATAGCCATTTTTTCTATCCCCTCAACTGAAGATAATGGCTATTTCAGTTCCAATGCTTCCGCTATTGAGATCGAATTTCATACCGTTCTCCGAGGCACGCTCTTTCATGTTGATCATACCGTTTCCACCAGAAACATCATGGGGGAGGCCTTTGCCGTTGTCCTTAACGGAGATTTTACTGCTTGAAATCTCAATCGAAATATTGGAACATTGGGAATGTTTTATTGCATTTTGCACACACTCCTGCACGATTCTAAAGGCACCCAAAGCTTGTCCAGGGGATATTTTGATTTCTTCATTTGAAAATTTGACGTGGATGTCCAAGTTCAATCCTTGTTTTGTTTTTTCGCTGTATTCTTTGATTTTGGAAAATAAATCATGGGTCGTTATTTGCTCATTTTTAATTGACCAAATGGTTTCGCGCATCATTTGACCGGCACTTCTGGCATTATTGGCCAGTTGTGGTATCAGGGTATTTGAGTTTAGCTCGTTGGATAGGATGTCCAATTTCGCTGCTATGTAGGTTATTTCAGCGCCCAAATGGTCATGCAAGTCTCTAGAAATTCTGATGCGCTCATGATTCAACTTTCTCTGATTATCCAGTTCAATTTTCTTTTGATTGATTTTGTTTTTTTGAATTTTAATGATCGCGATAATGAATAAAACAGCAATCATGAGAAGTGACAACGCCAATAAGATGAGGTATTTGTCATTTTTTAGTTGCGTTTCCAATAATGCTTTCTCTTTTTCTGCCGTATGAAACTCAATCATTAGGCGATCGATGTTTTTTTGACTTTCAGCATTGTTGATGGAGTCCTTGTATGACTCAAATTTTTCTATGTATTCATCTCCCAGCTGATCATTGTTATTGAGGTAGGCATAGCGGGCCATTGTTTTATACGCATATTTCAAAGTATTGAATGCACCGAGTTTTTTGGCTTGCTCGTAGCCAGAATCGGCGAATTTTCTTGCTTCATCAATTTTTCTCAGGTCTAAATAAACATTGGCCAAATTCAGCGTGGTGTAGGCAATAGACAGTTCATCAGGAATTTTCTGATAAATTTCGAGTGCTTTTTTTAGCATGGACAATGCCTTGCTTGACTCTTTTAAATGACGGTAATTGATGCCGAAATTTTGATAAAAGATTCCAATGGTTGAAGGTTCCAGATCGGAACCAATGATTTTTTCACCTGCGATGAAGTATGCGTTAGCCTCGTTCCAGAGACCTTGCTTAGACTTTATTTTTGCTAGTGCACCTAATGCCGTAAACTCGTAATTTTTAATTTGATGCGCTCTACTGATGTTGAGCAAATCTAAATATGCGTTTTCGGCCTTGTCTGTCTGTCCAAGTTTTTCATACACATTGCCGATGTTTGCTTTTGTCAAGGCTGAAAAGGGAATCAACTTATTATCTTGAAATATTTTTAGTGCTTCCACAAACGCGACCAAAGATTGATCCAAGTGGCCTTTTTCAAAAAGAACTGTACCTCTTTTGCTTTGTGTCTTGGCAATGAGCAAAGGGTCTCCAATTTTTCGTCTTATTTGAAGGGACTGATCCAAGAGTAGAAGAGCACTGTCCAGATCTCCAATCGTCATAAAACAAATACTCCAATCATTCAAGCAATCGCTTATCAATTTTGAATCATTGAGAGGCAGGGATTCTCTGTAGGCTTGTCTTCCGAATTTTTTGCCTTCTCGGGGATTGTTTTGTGAATGGTAAAAACAAATATCAAGTAGCGTGTATATTTTCTCCTTTCCGCTTTGTTGCGGATACTTCTTCAAAAGCTCATCAACTTGTGCAACAGAGTTGACGCTCATGATTAGGGCAAAGATGAACGTATATATTTTCATGTGTTGAATTTACCGCGGGCTTTCATTACAGCATTCATTCGGTTGGTAACACCCATTTTGCGATAGATGTTCTCCACATGCTTACGCACGGTGCCATAAGATATGAATAGTCTTTCTCCGATTTGTTCATACGTTAGTCCGGTGGAAAGTAAATAGAGGACATCCATTTCTCTTTCTGTCAGTGAATAGGTTTCCGCCGGAAGGAGCGGTTTGGATTCCATTTTGCCCTTGAATTGCTGCATGGCTATTCGGGCAATGGTTGCGTTCATGGGCATTCCACCTTCTATGGCTTCATAAATGGCTCTATGAACTTTTGCTGGGGTTTCATCTTTTAATAAATACCCCACAGCTCCCGATATCATAGCTTCAAACAAGTGATACTCGTCATCCATGATACTTGAAATAATAATTTTTATCTCAGGTTTGATTTTAATGGCCTCTCGGGTTGCCTCAATTCCGTTCATCACGGGCATATTGATATCCATGAAAATGACA
>JACCDH010216784.1_pt1 | contig 35698 bp, 25 predicted proteins | sample 7442481 | NCBI WGS metagenome assembly JACCDH01 (sample SAMN15323433, study PRJNA562643) | freshwater metagenome | isolation source: river surface water | place: USA:Blue River Watershed | collected 2017-08-15
AAAAGCATTGAATGCAGGAGCCGAAATCAGCCCAATCATTGAAAAATATATTCTAAGATCTGATGATGGAAGCATTGTTGCCGAATTAATTCCAACGATTGAAGCAATCATTGATCAAGACCCCTACTCATCTGAAGCTTGGTATGTCTTAGGTTCAGGTTATTTAGCACAAGACAATCATGCAAAGGCCATTCAAGCTTTTGATTACGCAGTAACCATCAATGAAAATTTTGCAGATGCCTGGATTGCACTCATGGAGTGTCATTACGAACTCTCTAATTACCAAACTTTTATCAATCTCTACAATGAACAAATCGAACGTTTTCCCAAGAAAATATTCGAAGATCTTGAGGGATTATTGGCTTGGAGTTATCATGAAACCAATCAAACTCCGAAAGCCCGAGAAATTTATAAGGAAGTATTAAAACGAAATCCGGAAGACAGTGAAAGCTGGTATTCAATGGGTTTAACCTGGCAACAAAAAGACAACTTCGAAAATGCCATACCATTTCTTGAAAAAGCACACCAGCTCGACCCATTAGAAGCAGACTATGGCTTGGTTCTAGCTACATGTTATGTGGTAACAAATAATCAAGAAAAATGGTCAAAACTTTATGAATATTTGAGTTTAGAATTCCCATTTAACTCCGAAGTTTGGCTAGACTGGGGAGTCGCTTTGCATGAGTCTGGTGAAATCAACCATGCGCTCGAAATTACTGAAAAAGGACTTGAAAACAACCCTAGAAGTGCTTCCTTACTTTACAGAATGGCTGCATTGTGTTACCTCTCAGGTAATCAAGATATTGCCATTCTCATTCTTGAAAAAGCCTTAGAATACAATCCTCAAGAACATTTTAATATGTTTATCTTTGCCCCAGAATTAAAAAAAGCAAACAAAATTATTGAGTGCATTTCGAGATTCATACAGCCCAAATTTACTGATGAACAATAACCTATTTAACCTAAAAAATTTACCTGAACGCAGCACTAAACCAAGACAAAATGGCATCACCATGGTGATGGATAAAGGATTATCTATTGGAGAAGTGGAAGATTTCATTTCAATGAATGAGTCACACGTAGACATGGTTAAATTAGGATTTGGAACAAGCTTCGTTAGTCCAAACCTTCTTGATAAAATCAATCTTTACCATTCAGCCAATATTCCTGTTTATTTTGGAGGAACTTTATTTGAGGCGTACATTGCGCGTAATCAATTCGATGATTATTTGAGACTTCTCGAGAAAACAAATGTTTCTTATGCTGAAGTAAGCGACGGAAGTCTTGATATGGAGCATGAGGAAAAATGCAACTATATCCATCAACTCGCAAAAAATTATACTGTACTCAGTGAAGTTGGAAGCAAAGATGCAGAAAAAATCATTCCGCCATACGAATGGATCGAGCAAATGCAAACAGAATTAGAAGCTGGCGCTTGGAAAGTAATTGGAGAAGCTCGAGAATCTGGTACAGTAGGAATTTTCCGTGGAACCGGTGAAGTTCGATCAGGGTTGGTTGCCGAAATTATCCGAAAAATTCCTCAAGATAAAATTATTTGGGAAGCTCCTCAAAAAACTCAACAAGTATGGTTTATCCAACTTTATGGTTCTAATGTAAACTTAGGCAATATTGCTCCAAATGAAGTAATACCTCTCGAAACACTGAGAATTGGTCTCAGGGGTGATAGTTTTCACTTTTTCATATAACAAAAAAGAGCGTTCAATTGAACGCTCTTTTTTGTTATTCAAATATTCAAAATTGTCTATTTGTATTTATTCACCAACTGCATCAAACCCTCTTTATCTAAAGCCCCCAATTGCTTGAAAATTACCTCACCTTTTTTAAAGAAAATAATGGTCGGGTATCCCTCTAACTTATATCTCTCTGAGATATCCAATTGAGCTTCTGCATCAACTTTTAAAACGTTTACTACACTAGATTGCTCATTTTTAATTTGTTCAATGAATGGAGCCATCATTTTACATGGACCACACCATGTTGTATAAAAATCTACCATTGTCAACTTTTCAGAAGCTATGGCTTTGTCAAATTCTTCAACGGACATTGCTTTATGCTCAGCATCAGCAGCTGCAGTTGCCTCTGCTGAAAAATTTTCTGGAGTTATAGCCTGTTCAGTTACTTCTTGATTCGGTTCTGCTTGTGTTTTTGATTGACAACTCATGAACACAAATGAAGCCAGTCCAAAAACCACAACTGAAATAATTCCGTTTTTTAACATTGTTCTTTTCATATTTACAAATTTACTTAAGATAAAATGAATATTTTTGCTGTATGTCTGAAAAAAACATAGAATTATCAATTATTGTTCCTTTGTTCAACGAAGAACAAAATATTGGTGCATTGAATCAACGATTGGTTGAGGTAATCAATTCTATGTCTCTCTCTTACGAAATTTTGTACATCAATGATGGCAGCAAAGACAATACCTTGCCTCTTGTCATAGAACTATCTCTTCAAAATCCACAAATTAAATACATAGACTTCTCTCGAAATTTTGGTCACCAACAATCCATTTCTGCGGGCATTCAACATGCAAATGGTAAGTATTTAATTATCATGGATGGCGATGGACAAGATCCGCCTGAACTCATCCCTCAATTATACCAAACTGCGAAAAGTGGTTTTGAAGTGGTTTATGCAAAACGTAAAAAAAGAGAGGGCGAAGGAGTCATGAAAAAATTCACAGCAAAGATTTTTTATCGTTTACTCGCAAAAATAACCAACATCGAAATTCCTGTAGATACCGGCGACTTCAGAATCATCCATCAAAAGGTTCAACAAGTACTGAATCAAATGCCTGAGCAACACAAATACATTCGCGGTCAAATTGCATGGATTGGTTTTAACCAAACCTTCATCGAATATAATAGAGAAGAAAGAATGTCGGGTGAAACAAAGTTCACTTATCGAAAAATGATTGGATTTGCTTTGGATGGAATCAGCGGATTCAGCACTTGGCCCTTAAGAGTTGCTACCATTAGCGGATTTTTCGTGTCTTTCATCGCATTTTTACTCATTATTTACAGTTTATACCAAAAATATTTTGGCACTACCGAAAAAGGATGGACTTCTTTGCACATTTCAGTCTTGTTTATCGGTGGAATTCAACTCATTGGAATTGGTATCCTCGGTGAATACCTCGGTCGTGTGAGTGAAAACGTAAAAAATAGGCCACATTACATTGTACGTGATACAAATTTAAATGACAAATAAAGGTCTCAAAAACTTCATTCAATTCCTCTTCTTTTGGATTGGCTTACAACTTTTTTTTAATTGGATCGAATACTTAAATTTTCCACCCTTTGGAATGCACCAAGGCGCTCAAAGCGACAGAGCCTCCGTTGCATTTAACTATTTTCAATACTCCATGAATTTCTTGGAGCCTAGAGTCATGGAATCTCGAGGTTTCAATGGAATTACAGGTCTAGAATTTCCGATCATACAGTACATTACAGCTATCTTATATAAAATTTTTGGATTTCATCATTTCATCTACAGAATTGTTATGGGTACCATTGTTTTTGGGGGATGTTTTGCTGCCTGGAATATCATTCAATTGTTTATCGATAAAAGAATCCACCAATATTTATTTTTCACACTTTGGTATTCATCCCCAATTCTCATTTTTTACACTTTTAGCTTTATACCAGACATGGCTGCACTATCATTCTCCATGATTGCGTGGTTTTATTTTTTGAAATATTATTTTTTTAATCATACTCAAAAATATTTTCTTATCTATTTGGTTTTCATTACTCTAGCAGGACTAATTAAAATTACATTCCTGATTCCTCATTTGGTATTGATAGGTCTCGCCATTGTGCAAAAACTCGATTCTAAAATTTTCAGATTTAAATTCAATCACGATTTTAAATTCTGGCTCAAATGGTGTCTTCCAATAATACCCATCTTGATTTGGTATAATTACGCAAATCATTTAACCGTTACAACGTGGAATTTTCATTTTCTACAGAAAACAAACCCGGCAAACTCCATCTCAAGTTTCTTTGAAAATACGCGTTTCGCTTTTAGCACTTGGACATCCAGAATCTACCTTACAACAGGCATTGTTGCAATGCTAACCTTATATGTCACCAGCCTTGTTAAATATTGGAATCAACTTGACCTGCTGGGATGGATTTCACTACTTTTACTTGCTGGTTTTCTCGGTGTTTTTATTTTGTTTAATGGACAGTATAGACATCACGACTATTATTTTATTTTACTATTTCCAGCCGTCTTCTTTGGACTGCTTTGGCTCTATCAAATTCATATTCAAAACAAAGTTATTTTTACAGGAATTTTTGGCCTTTTTGCTTTTGTTGGACTTTGGTTCCTTCCTTTTTTCAACGCCTTTCATACAAAACAAATTGTAAGAAGAACTTTTACTCCGAATGATTATTACTGTCAAAATGTATTTCAGAATACAGATGACTTCGAAGCTGTAAAACAGTTTTTAAACAAGAAATTCATCAATAAAACAACTGAAATATGGATTGCATTCGATGTAAGCCCAAACACTGGATTATATCTACTTCAAAGACAAGGAATAAGAATTGCACCTGATTTCAATGCTACACTCATTGAAGAAATTTGGGAGAGAAAAAACTTGGATTCCGATAATATTCAGCCCATCATTGTTTTGAACAATCATGTAAATTGGAATAAATTAAATTTAAAACACATTTATTTGGATTCTGCAGCGATTTTTTCACATGGAGAACTCAGTGTGTTTAAAATGAATTATCGTGAGAAATAACTCAATATAAAGGATAATTTAAGAAAATAGAAAATCCAGCCCCGTGTGATGTTGAGGGCACAAAATAAGATTCAATGCCGGTAAATTTCAGGGTTGTCATAATATGCTTGCCCTTGAATTTAAATGAGTCAAATATCAATCCTGCATTCAAATCATAAGTATCAAATCCACCCACACTTAAACCGAACAAATAGTTGAAACTAAACTTGTAATTACCTTTGATAGAAGTTACCCTAAATCTTGATGTTGCCCAATAACTTAATTGTGGTAGATAGCCAACTAGGTGAACATATTTCAATGCAATTTCATGCCTCAAAACACCAGAAACATAGGTATGAGGAGTGATGTACAACCTAGCAAAAGCAGTGAAGGGAGACATTATTGTTCCCCTTCTTGTTGTTTCCTGAAAGTTCAATTTACTTTTTACGCTATCGGCCTGTCTGGTGAACCATGTTCCAAATTGTAAATCCGAAGAACTTATTTGAACTGCCTGTAATTTAAACGTTTGTGATTCATTCCAGCTTTCAGGTATTAAACCCGTATTGTCAGAATTCCACACAGCATTTCTACTATTTACATTCACATTAGAGATATTATAAAATCCTAAATTTTGGATTCCAAAATTTAAAGAATATACTTTCTTTGAACTTTGATAAACATTTTTTAGCTGAACCGTCAAACCCGCCTGAAGACCAAAACCTGATCCCCAAAAAGAATAACCAGAATTTGCCGTATATGCACTACCAGAAAATTGGATTTCGTCACCAACGGCATCTGTTGTAAGTTTCATATTCTGTGTTTCAATCCGAGAATAATTCAAACATTGCCCAATCTGTAAGGTTGGTGCAATTTCAAATGATTGAAACGATTTTCTAAAATTAAATTTCAAGGTTCTGGTTCTCCAAGATTCAACAAGGTTGTTTCCTACATTGAGTGTTTGTCCTAAGTATGACGTGTTGCCTTGAAACAACAATCTAAAGGCATCTTGATTGAACTCCGCTCCGTTATAATCATCAATTTCTAAAACAATGCTCTCTAAAGTTCCTTTTTTTTGAGTTTCAACACCAGCTATTGGGAATATGGTTAATCCATATTTTTGAATTGCACCCATTCTATTTGATTCTGGAGACAACATCGATTGATAGTCGTTCATTTCTGCAGGTGAAATGTATCCCCCAAAAGCAAACCTACTCAGCATGGAAAAAGGTACACCATTTGAGCCACTTTCCAGCGAATACCAAGTTACTGGTAAATAAACACTCAATTTCGGTGCCAATGGTGGCACCAGCGTATTCGAGTATTTAACTTCAGGGGCCAAATGATCATAAGTAGAATCGAAATAACCATCTAATTTCCCAGCAAACAATCCATTTTTAGGAAACAAGGAAATAGAAAAAAGAAATAAAACTTTAGTTACGAACTTCATACTCAAATTGAATTCTAGATTTAACATTTACCCTACTATCGTAAAATAATCTCTGCATGTTGTTATTTCCTTTTATTTTCATTGCAATGGTTACATAGCCCGCATTTTTTAACATGTCTACTTTTTCTCGCGGCAATTTTATCACCATTGTTGATTTTGTTGGCTGTAAGGGATATCCATTCAAATCAACCACTCCCGCAGAAATACCCTGTTGAGGTGTAATATCTAGGTTCCCAAGTCGGTAATATTGTTTATCGAGCAATTCAACATCCAATCCGAATTCTACCGGAAATGAATTTTCTACTTCCAAAAATAAAGTAGCACTTTTCATCTTTTCAACTGCGCCCAGTTCCTTTAAATTCAACCCTTGGGTGTCCCTCAAAACCAATCCACCAATAGAAAAAGTAGCCGGCGCATCTACACGCATTATCACATCGAGCCTTGAGTCATCAAATACAAAATCTCGGTAATTATTTACATTTCCATTTGGCGAAATCTCAGTCTCCAAATCATAATGCAATTTCTGTGGTAAATTTTCTAAGAACGATTTAATGTTCGAATTATTCGCGTTTAAATCTACTCGAGTTTCTGTAAAATCACCACGCACAAACTTAGGTGATGTAACAAACAAATCTGTCAATAATGGATTCGCATTTAACGCTAATTTATTTTTTGAGAAAACATTTTCTCCATCTAATTGGTGCAGTTTAAATCTACCATCGGTACCAATGCTATTTCTCAAAACAAATGAAACATTCAAATCTTTGACTTGAACATTTCCATCAATGCCTTTAAACAAGCCGAAGTCAGTTACCTGATTCCCAGTTCTATTGAGTGTATTTCCTAAATAACCAATTGCATATTCAGGCTTCAATCCTTCAATTCTATAAGTTAATTTAATACTATCCTTCAAACTAACAGCCAATTTCCTACCACTACTGTCTAAAGTGACTTTTAATATCTGATGAAATGTATTTACAGTATCTTTAATTGGTCCATTTTTCCCCCTAAAATCCAACAGGTATCCTGTCATATCGTAAATTTGTTCCGTAGTTGAAACTCCAGAACCAGCAGAACCAGGCATCGATAATTCTTGGTAAAATGGCTGGCCATCTTTCAAAGCACCAGGCAAAGAGAGAACCATCGACATATCTTCTTGGATGGTACTTTCAACTTTTATACGCAATTGACCTTTGGCAACTTTAAACCATTTCACCTCTGCACCGCCCATGTACAATGTAAGTCCCTCATCTTGATCGATCACATTCTGAGAAGGGAAAGCTGCAATTGCAGAACTAGGCCTCAAATTCCTCACTCCCAATTTCACCGTGATTCCTTTATTCGCGTCGATCAACACCAATCCATTACTCGATTGCGTGATTAATTTCTTGATTGTTCCTTTAAGCGTTTTGGTAACAGTTTTACCCCTTAAATCGATGGTCTTGGTTGCTATTCCACCGTCTTTGTTGATGTTTTTGAATGAATCAGATGCAACCACTGAATTATCAGTGGAATTCGTTAATTCAAAAACAATTAAGCTGATGTTTACCGGTAAATTATTCTCAATAGAAATGTCTAAAAAACCAGTATCTAAAGTGGCTGTTTCAAAAAATGCAGATGCATCAATATCTGTTGGTGTTAAATTTGATTGCTCTTGTGCAGGAATATCCGCTTGCTGACCATTGAGCACCTTGAATAGTGGATTGATTTGTCCTAATGTTATACTATTTTCGATGGTACGGTCACTTAACTTTAACTTTCGCAAACTAAAAAAAGCATCAATCCCTGTATCCGTTGCTTGCAAATCATTGATCTTATAACGATAGATTAAATTTTCATACGATAGCAAGAAACTGCTATCACTGAGATTTGGCTTCAAATAAGTGTTGTCGACGTCATTCAACGACATTTGAGTTTTGAACAACGGAAAAGTATTGTTGACATCCCAACTTGTTTGTTCTTTAGCACATCCCCCAAAAAACACAACGATTACAAATGCAATCAGCGAACGAATTTTCATCATTAGATTTGCAATTTACGCAATTATTTATCAGAATATTGTTCGCAACTATCGCAATGATTGATTTGTTTATTTTAAAAAAGACAAAAGTCCTCCAAAAATCATCAAAGACCATAAAAATATCGACGCTATCATATAGGCCACAATTTGACGTTTATCACGCACAAATGTAATGGCCAATAAGCATCCAACTGTAAGGCTAATGATTACTGGCGATAAAAATGCGACCAAGGGAAGTCCACCATTTTTCCTGATTTTTACTAAAAATCGGTTCTTTTTTGTAAAAACCTTAGATCGAACATAACTGTCACCCTGTTTTTTCTTTTTACGCTCTATGAAAAATTGACTGAGCGCTTTGCCTCCATAAACATAGATAAACACAGAAATCGATGATCCAATAACCACAGAAATGAATCCTTCTACAGGCGTAAGCGCTACAACTGCCATAGAAACACCCAATAAATATTTGAGACAAGACAATCCTACAACAGCTAAAACTTTCAGAATAAATTCCATAAATGTCACAATTTAAGGTTAATTCATCGTAAATTGATGAAAATTCGACAATCATCACACAGAATACTTCAAAAATTATCCGCAAATTTGCATTTCCATTTGAAAACTAGAGTTTCCCATATTGTATTCTTTCTGTTATTTCTGATTCTGGGAACTCCAGAAGGATTTTCTCAAATTGTGATTGATCCAATTGGCCAAGGCGGAGAAAACATGAGAAGTTCAGATACAACTGGAATGTGGAAGCGAGATACAGCCAACAAAGAAATCAAAAAAATCAAATTTAAACTGTATCCTAAAGCCCAATTAGCCAACTATTTGTGGTTGCAAAGAGATACACTGAAACCTATAGACACAACAATCTCTGATTTCCATCGATATTTTCCCGCTGCAAATCAAATTCTACCATATGCAAATCTTGGCAGTATTGGTTCACCTGAAAAAATATTAGCCATTACTCCTGATCAAAATTCAGGAATTTCTATTGGTTTCCAACAATTCGCTTTACATAGTAAAACACCAGACAATTTCCAATTTCATGAGGTTTCTCAACCTTTCACATTGTGTAAATATGTTCAAGGCGATGGTGGTCTTATTGGCTTAAATGTGCTACATACTCAAAATTTTTCAAAAACTTGGAATGTTACTCTCGACTACAACTCGGTGCTGAATGGAGATTTATACACACCGGAGATTGCTCAACAACAAAACCTCAATCGGAGTACATTAATTGGCAGCCATTTCACAAGTCAGAACAAAAAATACCAACATCAAATTATTTTGTCGTGGAATCGCAATAGACGTGTTGAAAATGGGGGAATTTTAGCTGACAGCCTTTTTTATGGCCCTAATTTCCAACAATCCAACAATATCACAGAACGCCTTTTCGGAAATTATTTTCCGAGAATTGTTTCCGCAAAATCTTTCTGGGCACAAAATGATCATCGTTTCAAACACCGCTATTTCTTTGATACAAATCAAACATTTGGGATATCGCAAAGCATTCGCTTTCATAAAATTAGATTTCAATTCCAAGACAAAAATAGAGACACCAACTACTACGGAGCTGACTTCAATTTTTCAAGTAAGAAAATACTTGATAGTACTGCCTACAGTTTAATTGATCACAGAATTGGCATTAATTTCCAAAAGCAATTCAAAGATTTCACAGCCAATTTGCAAGTGAATCATATTTATCAAATTCTAAACTACCAATTAGATACCAATTCTCAATTATTAAAATCATATCAAATTCATTCACATGGATTTGAAGGTATCCTTAATAGCAAATACAAAAGCTGGGAGATTTTTTCAGAAGCCAATTTGTTTGTGTTGGGCTATGCTCAAAAATCGTTTTTATGGAACACTGAACTCAAAAAGACTTTTCAAAATAAATACTTGATTTCCATCCGTGGTCAAATTTCCAATCAACCAATCAATCAATACCTGTCAACTTTTTCCAGCAATCAGTTTTACTTTTCACAAGCAAAACTTAATTACAGTTTAACTGAACCAAATTTCAAACAACAACAATTTGCTCAAATTAAAATTTCAAAATTAGGCGATAACCTCAAAGGCTCAGTTTTTTGCAATTTAGGAAGTAACCAAAATGATGTGATTGCAATCAATTCTCCAATACCCACAACCATCGATTATGTAAATTTCATTCAATTTGGTGGAGATATTACCATCAAATTAGGTAAATTCATATTTCAAGAACAAGCATTCTTCCAATTCAATCAAAGCCCATCACTCGTGAATTATGGTCTACCAAAATTAAATGCACGATCTGCAATCTACTTTCAGAATGAAGCATTTAACCAAGCGTTATTATTTCGACTAGGGATTGAGGGAATTTTTACATCCTCCTATACTCAACTAAATTTTAGACCAGACGCAGGCGCATTCTATTTTAACGAGGCTAACCAAAATCCATTGGGCAATTACCCAATCATTGATGTATTTGCAAGTGGCCGCATTCAAAACGTAGATTTATTTATCAAATATGAGCATTTGAATCAATGGTTTGTGGTACCTGAGATTAATCCTCGATTTGAACAAACTTATCTTTACCCCATTGAACCTGTGAGAGTGCGTTTTGGTTTCAATTGGAGATTTTGGAATTAATGGGCTTCAAGCCAATTGTCTCCAACTCCAGATTCCACCAAAATTGGAACATTGAGTTTCATTGCGCCCTCCATTAATTCTTTTACTTTATTCGATACAATTTCAATTTCACCTTTTGGCACATCAAATAACAATTCGTCATGCACTTGTAAAATCATTTTTGTTTTTAAATCTGATGCATTCAGCCAATGTTGAATCTGAATCATGGCAATTTTAATCATATCTGCAGCTGTACCTTGAATTGGAGCATTGATCGCATTTCGCTCAGCAAATCCTCTAACCACTGCATTCTTGCTATTGATATCCCTCAAATTCCGCTTTCTTCCGGAAATGGTCTCAACATACCCCAGTTCTCTCGCAGAATTAATGGTTTTATCCATATAAGATTTAATACCAGGAAATTGCACAAAATAATTATCGATGATTTCCTTAGCCTCTCCACGACTAATATTCACTCGTTGACTTAACCCAAATGCTGAAATACCATAAATGATACCGAAATTAACGGTTTTTGCTTTTCTGCGCATCTCTTTATCAACATCCTCTATCGCCACATTCCAAACTTTTGCTGCAGTTGCAGTATGAATATCTATTCCTTTATTAAAGGCTTCAATCATGGTGGGATCTTGTGAGATATGTGCAATTATTCGCAACTCTATCTGAGAATAATCTGCGCTCAAAAGAACATGACTTTCATTACGAGGGACAAATGCCTTACGAATTTCACGTCCTAAATCTGTTCGAATAGGTATGTTCTGTAAGTTAGGATTCTGACTACTCAACCTTCCTGTGGCAGCAACTGCTTGATTGAAACTAGTATGCACCCTACCTGTTTGAGGCTTAACCAATAAAGGTAACGCATCTACGTAAGTTCCTTTCAATTTTTGCAATGTCCTAAAATTCATGATATATTCAATGATTTCATGTTTACCGAGTAAAGAAACCAATGTTTCTTCGTCAGTTTGATACTGCCCTGTCTTGGTTTTTTTGGGCTTGTCCGACAATTTTAATCTTTCGAACAATACTGCACCAACCTGCTGCGGTGATGAAATATTAAATTGCATCCCTGCGCATTCAAATATTTTTGTTTGTATCTCCAAGGCCTGCTCTTGCAAGTCCTTACTGTATGAATTCAAAAAGTCTTTATCAATCTTTACACCTTCATGTTCCATTTCAGCCAAAACAGTTACCAAAGGCAATTCTATTGATTGATAAACATCCAACAAACCTCTCTCTATCAATTGTGGCATTAATTTATGTTTCAATTGAAATGTAACATCGGTATCTTCTGCAGCATATTCTGAAATTCTTGAAATTTCAACCTCCGACATAGTTCCTTGACCTTTTCCCTTTTTTCCTATCAAAGATTCAATTGAAATTGGCGTATAATTCAAGTAATGTTCACTTAAAACCTGCATGTTGTGCCTTTGGTCTGGCTCAATCAAATAATGCGCTAACATGGTATCGAAAAATGGACCTTTAATCGTTAATCCGTATTTCGACAAAATAGCCACATCAAATTTTAAATTTTGAGCAATTTTAAGTTTATCTGAAAGAAAAATTGGTTGAAAGCGTTCAACAAATTGCTTACAAGATTCAAATTCCTTAGGTACAGGAATATAGCATCCTTGATTTGCTTTCCATGTAAAAGAAATTCCCACCAAATCAGATACAAAATGATCTAAGTCTGTTGTTTCTGTATCAAAACAAAACTCATCTACATCGTTTAGTTGCGCCAATAACCAATTAATCTGATCTTCTGTTTCAATTGTTAAATATTCATGATCAACATCTTGGATGGTTTTATAAATGGGTTTTTCCTCAATCTCTTCCTCTTCCTCACTCGGGTTAAATAAATCGAACAAACTTGGTTGATTGGGATTACTTTTTGGAGCAGCTTTGGATTTTGGAGATGGAACTTCTTGCGTAATTGATTCCGACTGAGAAGAATCACCCAAAACCCGTCTCATTAAAGTTCTGAACTCAAGCTCTGTAAAAACCTCAGTGATCAATTCCGCATTTTTGGGTTGAATAACCAAACTTTCTATATCGATGTCAATCGGCACATTTGTATCAATGGTTGCCAACCATTTACTAACCTTTGCTTGCTCAGTAAACTCCTCAAACTTCTCCTTCATTTTACCCTTCAACTCATGAGTGTTGGCCAAAATGTTCTCCATGGTTCCATATTGTTGAATCAACTTTTTCGCTGTTTTCTCACCAACGCCTGGTACTCCTGGAATATTATCGGCTGCATCTCCCCATAAACCTAATATATCAATTACTTGATCCACTCGCTCGATCTCCCATTTTCCCAAAATCTCTTGAACACCCAAAATCTCATCTGGATTGCCCATTCTTCCCGGCTTATAAATATAAACATGTTCACGTACCAGCTGCCCAAAATCCTTGTCCGGGGTCATCATGTAAACATCCATATTTTGCGCTTTCCAAGCCAATGTGCCAATAATATCGTCTGCCTCATAGCCATCCATTGAAATCACTGGAATGTTAAAACCATTCAATATTTTAACTATGTAAGGAAGACTCTTTTTTAGATCCTCAGGCATAGGATCTCGATGTGCCTTATACTTCTCAAACTCAATGTGTCTCTGTGTAGGTTTATCTGTGTCAAAAACAACTGCTATGTGTGTAGGTTTTTGCTTGTTCAAAATATCCAACAACGTATTTGTAAAACCAAACATAGCACTTGCATTAATTCCAGTACTCGTTATTCTTGGATTCTGACTAAACGCAAAAAAAGCCCTGTAAACAAGGGCCATCCCATCTAATAAAAATAATTTTTGATCTTGCATATTAAGCAAGCAAGATACTAAAACTTTCTACTACTTTTATCAGAAATTATTCTTTCTTTTTGAAACCTAAAGACGCGCCATTGATACAATATCTCATTCCTGTAGGTTGATCATAACCATCGTTGAAAACATGTCCTAAGTGTCCTCCACAATTTGAACAAACCACCTCTACTCTTGTCATGCCATGACTCAAATCTAAAATTTCTTTCACATTTTTTTTGTCTATGGATTGATAAAAACTTGGCCATCCACATCCAGCATCAAATTTAGTATCGCTAGAAAATAACTCTGCATCGCACCCTTTACAAATGTAAACTCCAGGCTCCCAGAATTTTTCATATTCACTTGTAAAAGGTCTTTCTGTTGCCTTTTCTCTGAGAATAGAATAAGAAAAATCGCCCAATTCAGATCTCCATTGTTCTTCGGTCTTCACAACCGGGTATTCATTTTTATCCTGTTTCATTTGTGATTCTATTACTGAATTACTTTTGTTTTGTTGATTAAATTTACAAGAATTGATGCAACACAAAGCCGCTGAAAAAATCAAGATCTTGCAAATTTTTACTGTCATATGGTGATTAAAAAACAAAAATAATGGCCTATTGTTTCAAGAATGTTCATCAGAATTGATGACATTTGCTTTGTGAACTTCTTTGCACATTATCATTTCGATCAAATTGAAAATAATCCAATCCACAATTTCGGGCTATTAACACCCGATTTACTCAGAAATTTCACACCGAATTTATACAATAAAAAAAAATTACAGGGTCTAGAGTTTGAAAATGACTGGCGGTTAGGCATTCAAAAACACATTCAACGGGATCATTTGTTTCACCAGTCCCAATTTTTTAAATCAGTTTATAATGATTGTCACACCTCTGTGAGAAATGCATTCAAACAACAAGAAATACCGCGTTTCTGGTTCGCTCTTCATGTTTGGATTGAAATGCTCATAGATAAAGTCATCATCAATGAGTATAAAGAAAATTTAGAAATATTCTACCACGAATTAAATTCGGTTAAAACACATATACCAGAACTGTTAACATCAATAGAACACCAAAATATTGAACAGTTTCAACTAAGAATGAATCGGTTCACAGAATCTCAATATTTATATCATTATCAAGAACACGCCGGAATCATTTATGGTCTAAATCGGGTTTTCATACAAGTAAAAGCCATGCAAGCGGAATGGTCTGTTGAAAAACAAAAAAGTTTGTACGAAATGAGCGAAATGATTGAAAGTTCCATTAAAAATTATTGGAACCTTTTGATCACCTAAGTAAAGTATAAATTAAAAATAATAGGGTCGTTATGTTCAAGAATTCCTTCCATTTTTTCCAATTTTTACCCTCATAAAAACTTGAAATAAATACAGCAGATGGAACTGAGGCAAGAATAAAGTAATGACCATAATCTTTGAATCGCATCAAAAAGATAATGATTGAATATATTCCAAAAACCAACATTGCCAATTTGCTTTTCCTTGTTTCTACGTTTGAACGAAAATATGATCCAACAACCTGAAGAACTCCAACAAAAACAAAGACCATCATGATAAAAATGAGTAAAACATCGGGGCCATCTTTCAACCAGTGAAAATCAATCACTTTGTTTTTCAAAACCCAAAATTGCCATGTATTGCTAAAACTAAATTGAAAGGAAAATAAAAAACCAATGGACGAAACAACATAATACGGCATCAACAAACCAAAAATAATTGCAAAAATGTCAACGGGTAATATCGGTTTAAATAAAACCACAATCACAATTAAGAAAACAATAATCCAAAAATGCTCAGGTATACTTAAAGCTGATATCCCAAAAAATAATGAACTTAGAAACAACCATCTACGGTCATAGTTATTTTTAATGTATAGGTATAAATAATTCATACCTATCAACACAAATAAGTTACCTAATTGAATATTCGACAAATAATAATTTTCAATAAAACAAGAATTTAATATTGCAAAAAAATACAAAACTATATATCCAGGCTTTTCAACAATGTTGTATTCCCAACAAAGTTTATTGATAATCAATCCCTCAATTAAAATTACAATAAATGACAATGAAAAAGACAGTATTTTATTTAAAAAAATAAAATCTAATAAAACAGAAAAAATGCCATTGTTCACAATATTTAATTGCTCGTTTTGAAACAAATAAAAAATCGGTATCCTTAAGAATAAAATCAATAGAATAACCAGGGCCAAAGACCCAATTTTATTATCAAAAAAGCGACTAATCATGTCCGTTTATTTGCATCCAAAACCATTGTTTATCTCTGTACAAAGGTACCGTAAATGTGCAATATTCCATCTCTTTTCCATCAATTGGCACAATCATGTTGTAAAAATTATCACTATTTAAAAGCACTTTCTGACTGATAGAGTAATCCGAACGAATAACAACATCTAATACTTCATTATTCCTCGCAATGTCTGAATTGTATAATATATGAATTCCATCTTTACATACATAAGTAGCAATACCCATCAAATATAAATTATACATTGTTCCTGTTTGATCCTTTCTGATCATTACGCAACTATCAATATTGCCAATTGTATCAATGAATAAAACTGCCATATCTCCACAGTGATATAAAATCCTTGTCGATGTCTGTGGTATCCCATTGATGTAATAAGTTTCCAATTGTTTAGACTCCGAGTACTGCTCCATGATACAAATTAACTTTCCCGTAGAGGTACTTACCATCCTACGGAAATAAAAATTTTTAGGTTTTTCTCGATTCTTTTTCGACAATTTTACTCCCAATATTTTCTTGATCATCGTTTCGCTAAAGTCTGTTTCAAGAACTTGTTCATGCGTAAAATCATGTTGTTTGATTCGAATTGTAAAACTACCATCTATTTCAACCCCCCTTGAATCGCCATATAAACCGCCCAAAATTATATCATTGGTGGCCGGATCAATCATCAATTGTGAATTAAAATAATTATTCTTTAATGGAATTTTTTTATTCTCAGCCAATAGATTAGAAAACCTAAGAAGATACAAATCATTCATTTTCATACCCCTGTTTCCAAAATCTCTTGGAATGTTGGCAACAACCGTAGCTAAAATTTTAGCACTATCCGTTAAAATGGATTCTTCAATTCTTAACAAATCTTGTCTTGAGCCAACAACAGTTTTTTGTTTGTATATCTCAGTTCCTGAAATATCATAAACCACAGCACCAATTTCTGAATATTCATGGTTTAACTCTTTAACATACATCAAAGACCAACGTCTCCTATCTTGACTGTAATCTGCAGAAAATTGATCAACGTGTAAATTTCCCAAATCAAACTCTCCAACAAACTTTGTGTCAACGATTCCTTCTAACCTAAAGTTGATGTGATTTAAATACACCTTGGTTTTTTCATGTCGCTTTCGAAAAATAGAGATCCAATACAACCCCGAATCAGAAGAAAATACCTTGAGCACATATATTTTCTTTCCAACATCAAAAAAGCGCCCCTGAACATAAGACAATTCTGAATCGAATTGCTCAATACTGAATCCATCAATTAAATTTTCTTGCGCATAATTTAAAAAATATGTACCAAAATCATTTTTTGTAATTGGCCTATGAAACAAACTCTTTTTTTGTGTGAGTTGAGGGATATTGGAGATCATGTACTGCTGTGCATGCGTGGCGCAAATAAATGTTATTGTCCAAACCAAAATGAAAAATCTGCGCATTGTCCCTCAAAAATCGAATTCAAATACCACAATCCCAAATACAATCGTAATTTTGTAACTTAAACTATAATATTTTGATTAATAACGATAAACATGAGGAAATTGCAATTGTGGTTGGTGTTCAGTCACAAAAACAAGAATTATCAGTTGATGAGTATCTCGATGAGTTAGAGCAACTCGTCTTTACCTCTGGTGCGAAAAGCATCAAACGGTTTACTCAAAAACTCGAACATCCTCATGCAAAAACATATGTAGGAAAAGGCAAAATGCAGGAAATTGCAGAATATTGCAAATTAAACAATGTAGATATTGCTATTTTCGATGATGATCTCAGTCCAGCTCAAGTTCGGAATTTGGAGCAAGAAATGGAGAATGTAAAAGTTCTTTCAAGAACCCATTTGATTCTCGATATTTTCGCTAAAAATGCTCAAACTGCCCAAGCAAAAACCCAAGTAGAACTGGCCCAAAGTATATTCATGCTCCCTAGATTAACAGGATTATGGACGCATTTGAGTAAGCAGAAAGGAGGTATAGGTATGAAAGGTCCTGGTGAAACAGAAATCGAAACCGACAGACGTGCGCTGAGAAACCGAATTTCCCTCTTAAGAGAACGTCTTTTGCATATCGAAAAAATTGGCATAACACAAAGATCTTCTAGAGAGGGAGCCATGCGCGCTGCTTTAGTAGGTTATACGAACGTGGGTAAAAGTACAATCATGAATTTATTGAGTCGTTCAGATGTTTTGGTTGAAAACAAACTTTTTGCAACTCTCGACTCAACGGTTCGTAAAGTTGTTTTACCTCATCCAACTGAAGAAGGGCAAAATGTACCCATTTTGTTGAGCGACACCGTGGGTTTTATTCGAAAACTACCAACCTTGCTTGTTGAAAGTTTCAAAAGCACACTTGCTGAGGCTCTAGAAGCCGATTTATTGATACATGTTGTTGATATCAGTAACCCCAACTATGAAAAACAAATGCAATCTGTGAAAGAAACTTTACATAGTATTGGTGCTTCGAGTAAACCTGAATTGATAGTATTTAATAAGGTAGATGCATTCAAAGGAAAAGAAGATGACTTTTTTGTTGGAAATACCGGACTTACAATTGAACAATTCGAAAAGAGTTGGATGGCCAAAGAAAATGCACCTGCTGTTTTTATTTCGGCCACAAATAAAACCAATGTGGAAAAACTAAGATCCGCAGTAATCACTGAATTATTAAAATCTAAAAACAATTGAAAATCTTTTGAAAAAGATGAATTATAAAAAAAGCGGCTAGGCCGCTTTTTTTATAATTCATCTTCGTTGAAGAAATAGTCATCATCTGTAGGATAATCACTCCAAATTTCTTCAATACTCTCATAAGGTTCACCATCGTCTTCCAACTCCTGAAGGTTTTCTATTACCTCTAATGGAGCTCCAGAACGAATTGCATAATCAATGAGTTCATCTTTGGTAGCTGGCCATGGAGCATCGTCCAAATAACTAACCAATTCAAGTGTCCAATACATACTTTTTTCTGTTTGTTAATTTAAACGCGAAAATATATTTTTATTTGAATAAAACAACACCATTTTTGTAATCATTTTATTATGCATCCAAATTGGCAAGATTCTCTGCACATTTATTGTGAACAAAATAGCTCAAAAGAACCAGATTTCCTGAAAGAAAATACCGCTTTTGCTTGGCTTAAAACATTCAATCCTAGACAATTGAGTGGAAAACTTCAAGGACAATTTTTAGCCATGCTTGTATCCCTAAAGAATCCAAAAACCATTCTTGAAATTGGCACTTTTACTGGTTATGCCACCGCCTGTTTAACTGTGAATGCCTCAGAAGATTCAGAAATTCATACAATAGAAGCAGATGAAGAAATGGCTTTCAAAACTCAATCATTTTGGAAAAATTATCCCTTCATGCAAAAAGTCCAATTCCATGTTGGACCAGCCCTTCAAGTATTACCAAACCTCAATATTCAACCAGATTTTATCTTTGTAGATGCCGACAAAGCAAATTACATTCATTATTTTCAATGTTGCCTACCACTGTTAAAAAAGGGAGGAATCATGCTTTTCGACAATACGCTATGGAGTGGAAAAGTACTTGACCCAAAATTGTGCATGAATGATAAAGATACCAAAAACATGCACCAATTCAATCAATTATTGGCAAAATGCGAAAGTTGGCAAACAGTTTTGTTACCCATTAGAGATGGGCTTACCATGGTTATAAAAAATTAACCGCGAATTTTATCCAATAAATCGCTCAATAATTCAGCTTCAGCGTCTGAGATATTTCCAATAGACAAGTGAAATTTATCCATTTCTGGATCTATTTTTTCCAAAATTGCCAAACCCTTGTCATTAATTTTTATGTTCATCTTACGTCGATTCTCACCATCTATACAACGATCAATTAATCCCATTGAACACAATCTGTCACACAACCTTGTTAAGTCCGGATTTTTATCAATCATAACAGATTTAATTTCTGATGGATTCAATGAATCAGGGAATCTCCCTCTTAATATTCTGAGCACATTATATTGCTGATTTGTTAATTGATGATCTTTAAAAACATCTCTCAGTTGATTCGTAAACCAACCGTTGGTAAACATAACATTCACAATCGCTTTGTGCAATGGTGATACAAATTTACTTTGTTTTATTTCTTCTTCAATTTTCAAAACGTTGCAAATATAATTATTTAAATCTCAACTCACTTTTATTCATTTCAATTTCAATTTCCTCATTACCTTTGTGAGGTGAGTTACACTTTTGAAAATACCCTCGAATTTGCCCAAAGTTGCGATCGCTCAGATTCCTTGTCTACATTCAGAAACCAATTTATTTTTCCTGTGAATCATCAAAATATTCCTCAGATTTATTTCTGTGGAAACTCATTGGGCCTGCAGCCAATTTCAGCTAAAAATGCTCTAACTGTTGAACTTGAAGATTGGGGGAAATGGGGTGTTGAAGGACATTTTCACGGACGTAAACCTTGGTTTCACTACCATAAATTTCTGACAGATTTTGCTGCCGAAGTAGTTGGAGCAAAACCCATCGAAGTTGTTGTAATGAATCAACTCACTGTGAATTTGCATCTCTTGATGGTTTCGTTTTACAAACCAACCAAACAAAGATTCAAAATTATCATGGAGGCAGGAGCTTTTCCGTCCGATATGTATGCCATCGAAAGTCAAGTGCTGCATCATGGTTTTTCTTACCAAGATGCCGTGATTGAAATTGAACCTCGTGAAGGTGAGCACTCCTTAAGAACTGAAGATATTTTACAGACTATAGAAAATCACAAAAACGAAGTTGCTCTCGTTTTTTTTAGTGGTGTACAATACTACACTGGCCAATACTTCAATATCCCAGAAATTACAAAAAAAGCTCACCAAGTAGGGGCAATTGCCGGTTTTGATTTGGCACACGCAGCAGGGAATGTCGACCTTAAACTTCACGAATGGGATGTTGATTTTGCAGCATGGTGTTCATACAAATATTTAAATAGTGGCCCTGGCAATGTTTCTGGAATTTACATCCATGAAAAACACTGCACAAATCCAAGCACACCAAGATTCTCAGGATGGTGGGGTTATCAGGAAAAACAACGATTCTTGATGCAAAAAGGTTATATCCCCGAAAATGGTGCAGCAGGATGGCAATTATCAAATGCTCCTGTTTTTGGCATGGCTGTACATTTGGCTTCCTTAGAGATTTTTCATAACGCTGGAATCAACAACCTTAGAGAAAAAAGTTTGAAACTAACTGCTTTCCTTGAATTCATTTTAACCAATTGCTTATCTCAAAATGCCAATCTGTCATTTGATATCATTACTCCAGCTGAAAGAGGTGCTCAGCTCTCTCTTTTAACAGACAATAGTGGGAAAAAATTATTCGACCATCTCACAAATAACAATATCATTGCTGATTGGAGAGAACCAAACGTAATTAGAATTGCCCCAGCACCACTTTACAATTCTTTTGAAGATGTCTATCGATTAGGACAAGCATTGCTCACTTTTTAAAACCAACATTCCGTTTAACTGACATTTTATCAGTTCTGTCAATTTTTTTCCATTTCGCGAACGCTTTTTAATCTCAATTGTTTCTAAAATTGTAGTTTTGTATTTAAATCGTAAAATGGTGCGATTTTTGATACCGAAAAGATACAATTTAGAATGACAGAAGAACGCAAATCTCCCGACAATAAGCCAAATGGCTTTAAATTCAATTATTATTGGATTTATGGAATACTTTTCATTGTTTTTCTCGCCTTAAGTTTCCTACCTAAAGGATCAGGACAAGCAACGAGTTGGAACGAAGTTCGTGATATGGCTTTGAAAGGCGATATCAAGAAAATTGTAATTGTAAATGATCGAATGGTTGAGGTTTTTCTCACCACAGAAGCTTCTCAACAAAAAAACTACTCAAAAGCTCAAAAACGCGACAATATGTTCGGCGAAACCGAGCCAAACTTTAGTTTTGAAATTGAAAAAGGTTATCTCAACAACGATATTCAAAGCCTTAAAGCCGACATCTCAAAACTTGGTAAAAACCCCAACGACTTAATCATTCAATATGTGAGTCAAAGTGATATCTTCGGTCAACTCTTTCAATGGGTATTCTTCATTGCAATCATTCTCATTTTTTGGAACTTAATGTTCAAAAGAATGGGCGGCGGCGGTGGATCAGGGGGTGGTCCGAATATCTTTAGCATCGGAAGATCGCGCGCTCAATTGTTTGATAAAGATACAAAAGTAAATATATCCTTCAAAGACGTTGCTGGACTCGAAGAAGCAAAAGAAGAAGTTATGGAAATCGTTGATTTCCTTAAAAATCCAAAAAAATATACCGATTTGGGTGGTAAAATTCCAAAAGGAGCATTGCTTGTTGGACCTCCGGGTACAGGTAAAACCCTTCTGGCAAAAGCAGTGGCAGGCGAGGCTGGAGTGCCTTTCTTCTCTCTTTCTGGATCCGATTTTGTAGAAATGTTTGTGGGTGTAGGCGCAAGTCGTGTTCGTGACTTGTTTAAACAAGCCAAAGAAAAAGCCCCTGCCATCATTTTTATCGATGAAATTGATGCTATTGGTCGTGCCAGAGGTAAAAATCAGTTCCAAAGCTCAAACGATGAACGTGAAAATACCCTGAATCAGCTACTTGCTGAAATGGACGGGTTTGGTACCGACTCTGGAGTAATCATTCTCGCTGCTACCAACCGTGCTGATATCTTAGACAGTGCATTGATGCGTCCAGGTCGTTTCGACAGACAAATTAGCGTTGATCGCCCTGATATCATTGGTCGTGAGCAAATTTTTAATGTGCATCTCAAGCCACTCACTAAACTTGCAGGAGATGTTGATGTTCACCGGTTGGCTGCTCAAACCCCTGGTTTCGCAGGCGCTGAAATTGCCAATGTATGTAACGAAGCTGCCTTAATTGCTGCGCGACACGGCAAAGAAGTGGTTTCAATGAAAGACTTTCAAAGTGCAATTGACAGGGTTATCGGAGGATTAGAAAAAAAGAATAAAATCATTTCACCTGAAGAAAAGAAAATTGTTGCATATCACGAAGCTGGACATGCCATTGCTGGTTGGTTCCTAGAATATGCAGATCCTTTGTTAAAAGTATCTATCGTACCAAGAGGAGTAGCTGCACTTGGCTATGCTCAATATCTACCAAAAGAACAATATCTGTATCGCACTGAACAATTGATCGACAGTATGTGTATGACACTTGGTGGACGTGTTGCAGAACAAATATTCTTTGGTAAAATTTCTACTGGTGCTCAAAACGACCTCGAACGAATCACTAAACTAGCATACAGCATGGTTACAATTTACGGTATGAGCAGCAAGGTTGGAAATGTGAGCTTCAACGATCCAACAGGTGAATACGGATATCAACGACCATATTCTGAACAAACAGCTCAGCTTATTGACCAAGAAGTTCGCCAATTAATCGATACAGCTTATAATAGAACCGTCCAATTACTCACTGAAAAGAAAGCTGAAGTGGAAGCCATTGCTCTAGAGTTATTAGACAAAGAAATTATTTTCAAATCTGATCTAGATCGAATCATTGGAAAACGTCCATTCGATGAAGATGAGCAAATCTCAGCTACCATTGCTGCAGCAAATCAAACTGATTTAGAAAATCAAAATGTTTTGCCTTCAATTGAAGCGCCAACAATTTCAGAAACGCCATCAGACGTCCCAAACATTGAAGATGTCAAGACAGATTCAGATGCTGAAAATTCTAGCGCTGAATAAATTCAATGATACATAAAAAAAGGGCTGAAGTATTTCAGCCCTTTTTTTATGTATCACGGGTCTTAATTCCGTGACTCAAACCATTTAAATCTCATCAATTTCCAAGTTCCTGCAACTGTATCAGGGTACTATACAAACCACCTTGATCAATTAACTCTTGATGAGTTCCAACCTCAACAATTCTTCCACGATCCAAAACAACAATTTTATCAGCATGCATCACTGTACTCAATCTATGAGCCACAATAAGGCTCGTACGATTACGCATTAGGCCCTCTAAGGCCATTTGAACCGCCTTTTCACTCTGTGAGTCTAATGCAGATGTTGCCTCGTCTAAAATCAAAATTTCTGGATCTTTTAACAACGCACGAGCAATCGACAACCTTTGTTTCTGTCCTCCGCTCAATTTACCACCTCTTTCTCCAATCTCAGTTTCGTAACCCAATTCCATTTCCATGATAAAATCATGAGCAAATGCCGCTTTCGCTGCAACTTGTATTTGATCTACCGTTAACTCCGGTTTCCCCAATGCAATGTTGTTTCTAACAGTATCGTTAAATAAAATACTCTCTTGATTCACTACCCCTACCAACTGCCTCAGATCCTCTTGATTAAATTTTCGAATATCAATACCGTCTAGTAATATTTCTCCCTCCGAAACATCATAAAATCGTGCAATTAAATCGGTAATTGTTGTTTTACCAGCCCCCGAAGGCCCAACAAATGCTACAGTTTCTCCTTTTTTAATTTTGAGGGATATTTGAGTCAATACTTGTGTCCCCTCAACATATGAAAAACCAACATTTCTAAGCTCTAAACTATCATTAAAAAGAGGTTGTACCGGTTCAGTTGGGTCCTCAACCACAACAGGAGCTGTAACCAATTCTTGAATACGCTCCAAACTCGCCATTCCTTTTTGAGCAGCATACAAAGCATTAGAAAATCCTTTAAATGGAGGTATCAACTGACTAAAAATTGTAAAATAACCCAGAAAAAATTCAGGATCCAACTCACCACTGAACACCATTTTTCCGCCTAACCATAGTAAAAGAGCAGAAACGCCAATGCCGATAGTTTCAGAAACCGGCGATGATAAATCATATCTGCGCTGTACAGAGATATTATTCTTGGTATACTCTGCATCCTGATCGCTGTATCGATTGTAAAAGAACTTCGATGCATTGAATGCCTTGATCACTCGAATTCCTCCGAGTGTTTCCTCAAAAGAACTCATCACCTTACCCAATAATTGCTGGTTCTTCGATGATTTTCGTCGCAATGAACGACCAATTAAAGCAATTATCAATGCGGTAATCGGAAGAAACAATAAAATATATAACGTTAACTTAGCCGAGAGCACAACAAGTGCCATCATAAAAATCACAATATTTAAAGGTTGAAAGTATAATGCTTCCAAAGATACCATAAGAGCAAATTCAATTTCTTTGATATCATTGCTCATTCGCGAAATTAAATCTCCCTTTCTCTCATTGTTAAAATATGCAATTGGCAGATTTAAACACTTCTCATAAATATCTAAACGCATTTTACGTATGCTGCGGTTTCGAATCAAAACCATGTAATTCATTGCTGTGAAACGCGAAGCATTTTTTAATAGCGTAACAATAACCAATCCAATACTCAAATAGGCCAAAGCTCTGTAAGGATCGCCTTCAGCAATTTTTGCAAACCAATCAATAAAAGATTGATAAACACTCGCAAACCATTCACCTACATCTTTTTGATTGACACCTAATTCAGAAATTTTCCTGTCCTTACTAAATAAAAATTTAAGAACAGGCATGATCAATAACAATGTTATTAGATTAAAAATGATATAGAGCAGGTTAAAAAAGAAATTGCCAAAAATCAATCCCTTATAATCTGCAGCATACTTCAGAAATTTAAATACAGCTTTCAAATTGACACAAAATTAAGCAATTATCTATGAATACCCTTGCAACATGACAACACAAAAAAAGGCCTCAGATAACTGAGGCCTTTTTTCTCTATTTAAAAATATTATTTAACTACAAATCGTTCTACATAAGATTGTCCTTGTTCGTCTGTAATTCTCACAAAAACAAATCCATGAATTCCTTGAACATTTAAGGTTTGAATGTCTTGAGTTGCATTCACTTTTTCAGACTTAAGAAGACGTCCCGACATATCGATCAATTCGATCTTTGCAATATTTTTAGCATTGGTAAAGAATATTTGATCAATTGCTGGATTTGGATAGGCGTTAAAGTTACCTTGAGCAAAAGATTTCACCAAACTTGGTTCATTGTCTTTAATTGTCAAAATAATAATGGAATCCTTACCAATTGATCCAGGACCCTGAATATTACGAATTGCAAATGATGTTAATTTGTCACCATCGCTATCCAAATCATCAGTAATATTTGCTTTCACTGAGAAATAATTATTGTTCTTGGTAACTTGAATGGTTTTCGTTGAGAAATCATAATCTGCTGGTGTTAGCGCCGTTCCACCTAATGAAACCACATCGAATGTAAAGTTCTCATCTGATGGGAAAACTGAAATATCAATTTTAAATGAATCCGCCAACTCGAAAACAAAATCAGTGGTTTTCATGAAGTTTACAACTGGCAAACTAGCAGGTGAAAAATCATTCAATGACCTTGGTGCTAAATAGTATTTTGAAGTGTATGGTGATGAATTATCAAACTGAACACCCAATCCAATAACATTGAAATAACCTGAAGGAGCTGAAGTTCCATCAATGTCTGTTTCAGAGTCTATGTTCAATGTATCCACACCTCCTGAGGTATTCATCACTCTCACATAACTAAATTTATTAACTGCTAATGCAGTAGTAGGCCACTCAGCGGCATCAACCAATTTAACTCTTTCAAGTTTAACTAAATTTGATTCTGTAGATTCGTTGATGATTGTCACCAATTTAGGTTGAACTAAAGGACGATTGTTGGCAATTTTTATGATTGTATCAATTCTATCTAGTTGAACAGTACCTTGAAATTGGCCTACTGCACCTTGAATCATGATTGAATCACCTTCCTTTACACTATATGCATACGTTTTTGCACCTGAATAAACTCCTATTCCACCTGTGTTATCTCGGATTGTAAATCCTAATCCTGATGAACGGGTGTTCACGCCATAAACTACACCATATACCCTACATTTTACGTTCAATGAATCTGCTGTTTTTGCAGCGTTGGTTTGTTTATTGATTGTTCCAATTTTATAAATTGGATAGTCATCATCCTGAATTGTAACCTTCAACGTGTCTGAAAGAATGATTATGTTACTGAGGTTAGCCATTCCAAATTTAACAACCTCAGATCTCTCGTTGATGTCGTCGTTTACAACTGGAACGTTCACAACAATTGTATCAGGACTAGAAGAGGTTACAAAAATCTGCTTAGAAGAAGGATTGAATTTTATATCTGATGGATTCTCTGCAGAACTTTCATTGGTGAAAAATCTTAATGTAAAATCTCCACCTGCCGATTTTCTATTAACCAATCTAATTTTCACGTCAAAAGAACCAGCAGATTCTCCTACTGTAAAGTTACCACCAACAAATTGCACACCAGTTGGACCGTCATTATCTTCAATCACAATTGTTGCAATTGAATCTTTCAAAAATGCTGACCCCGAAACTACTCGGATAACCAATTCTATAGAATCACTCTTATCCAACATGATGTCGTCAAAAATTTTCGTATTGATGGTTATTGAATCAGGACCATTAGCATTACCTAGGTTGAAACTTGTATCGTTATTGTTACTGCTGATGTAGAACTCACTCGGAATATAAGTACTGTCTGATTTGTATTTAACCATCATTTTCAACTTCACTGCATTCGTTACTGCTTTGTCAATTTTAAAAGAAACACCCACGTTTTTGTTTGCTTCAACAACTCTTATTTTAGGCGTTTTGATGATGATGTTGGCAACGTCATTATCTGTAACAGATACTGTATGGGCCACTTCAGTTCCAATGATACAATTTGTGGGTTGATCTAAACGCAGAACTATGGTTTCGGTTCCTTCAGAAATTACATCTTCGTTGATCGTAATTTCAGTTGTATCGCTTGCCGCAACACCAGGATTAAATTTAATAGTTTTTGGTTCTGTAAGAGTAAAATCAGCACTAGCTCCCTTTGTTGCAGTTCCACCAACCAGATATAAACGCACAGACTGAGCTTCTGAATTGCTATATTTACGGGTAACATAAACTTTGAATTTTCCAACCCCTTCGTCTGTTGTAGATGAACGTGTCCAAAATTCAACCTTAGGAGAAATCAATGGTGCATCATCTTGATCCAAAGCAATAGGTGTTGAAGATCCACCACCAGGGTTTACCGTAGATTTATTACTTGGACCCCAAATACCATTAGTGTCTTTATTCGCATATATTGAATAACCCGTATTAAATGATAAATTATCAATTCTTTTTATCCCTGTCGCCAGCGAATTTGGTAATATTGTACCCCAAGTTCCATTTTGCTTGTAAACATTGGTATTATAAAAACCAACCAAGCTTGAAAAGGCTGCACCTGAATAGCTACCGCTCTCAACATTAGTCAAGGAAATTGGTCTACCAAAGCCACTTTCATTGTCGTATAAAGCAACCATACTTTTGGCTGCAGCATAACTTTTACCATAAATACCAGTTCCGTTATTTCCTCCAGCTGTTGCAGACCAAGCCAATACTTTAATAGAATCTTCGCAATAATATCTGAATGTATCTGTATTGTTTATTCCCAACATTGTTACAGCAAAATATACATAGTTACCTGCAGTAAATCTGGCGTTTCCAGTATGCATCATACCAAACCAACCTTCATACATTCCCATCATATTGGTGGTTAATGTATCACAGTTTCCTGCACTTGTAAAATCTGTGGTTGTTGCATATCGATAATTTCCTTGAGAATCAATGTAAATATTGGTTCCTGCACCTGCACTCGTTAAACTTGTATTCGAAAAATCTGTATATCGAATGGCTCTAACAATATATTTATAAGATGTATTAGGTGTCAAACCATCCATTCTTAATCTTGCAAATACTGGTATTCTCGTTGAAGTACCCGATGCCATGTATTGCGGCACAATCACACCAATGGTGTTCATCGACTTATATTGAGCTTTTGCAAAGCCCAAGTTTAAAGCCAATAATACAAATAATAATTTCTTCATTTCTTTTTCTTTGGATTGTACAAATTTAATTAACTATTCGGTAAAAACAACTCTGCACTTTTTGAATGCTAAAACCAGTTATTGTGTGAATCCTAGGGCTAAAACACTCACTTTCACATCAATATTTTTATGAATCTCTCGAATACACGCCTCGATGGTTGCGCCCGTTGTAATCACATCATCTACCAACACTATGTGTTTTAAATGATTCGCAATTTCACCGAAAGAATACTGTTCTACAGTATTTTCCCACCTCGAATACCGATTTTTATGTGTTTGACTTTCAGCATATTTATCTCTTAACAACACACCATTTTGAATCGGTATTCCCAAACTTTTTGAAATTCCTTTAGCAATCTCTTCCGACTGGTTGTAGCCTCGCTTTACAAGTTTCTTTTTATGCAATGGTATAGGCACCAAGCAATCAAAATCCACGTTTTCAGCGCCATTCAACTTAACCCAATTTCCAAACAAATATCCCAAATCATGTGCCAATATCACACCATCGTCATATTTTATACTTTTGATCAAATTTGAATACTGTGAATCACTTCTGTAACGAATGTATGCGCTAGCCGACTCTACATTGCATCGACCCCAAAAAGTGCGCTCTACAGGATTCGATGTCTTCAATGAATAATAACCCAATGGCATTTCAGATTCGCAATACGTACACATGTACTTTTCATGATCATAGATGTTCACATCACAAATCAAACAGTAGCGAGGAAACATTACATCTAACAATTTATTTATCATTTCCTTTTTTACTTTTATCGATTATCTCAGAATGTAAAACAACTTTTTTTTTCCAAACCCCCATTTCACAAAAGAAAAGAACGAAATTTGCCTTCCATGGCTGCCAGTAGATTTGAAAATCGAGACATTCCTAAATCCAAAATAAATTTAACATCCCTAAAAAAGTCGTTGAAATTATTCAACTATATGACTACAACCAACAAGTGGCTATTTTTACTTGGAACTATTTTTTTGGGTATCACCGCCGCCGCTTCAATTTTATTTCCAAAACTTTTGGGTGATATGATGGACGGTGTTTTTGTTTACAAAAATGGTGGCGTGTCAACGGCTCCGTCTATTGACAAATTAACCAAAGTAGCAGAGTATTTCGTTTACCTTTTTATTGTTCAAGCAGTCTTTAGTTTTCTCCGAATAGCAATTTATGTAAGGGTTACTGAAAATATGACATTCGGATTAAGAACCGATCTCTTCAAATCAGTAATTTCACAGAATATGGAATTTCATGCTAAAAATAGAGTGGGTGAACTCATTAGCAGATTTAGTTCAGATATTTCTCAAATTCAAGACACTTTCACCACCAATATTGCCATGTTTATTCGGCAGTTGCTTGTTATGATTGGTGGTATTGTGCTTATTTTCATGACTTCAAGCAAACTCGCCGTTTACATGCTATTTTCCGTTCCCATTATTGTAATTATTGCACTTTTTTTTGGGAAATTTATTCGCAAAATATCCAAAGAAGTTCAAGATTTAACTGCGCAAAACAATATCATTGTTGAAGAGTCTATCTCAGGAATTGTGAATGTAAAGGCTTACACAAATGAAAATTTCGAACTCAATCGTTATTCTAAAAATGCGAGTACTCTGCAAAAAGAAAGTATCATTCGAGGATATTGGAGAGGTGCATTCAGCTCCTTTATTATTGTGTGTTTGTTTGGAAGCATTGTTTGGCTCATTTATAAGGGTTTAGGACTAGTACAAACCGGCGATTTAGCAATCGGAGAATTATTCAATTTTATGTTTCTCACGGCCTTTGTTGGTGGAAGTATTGGTGGAATGGCAGAGCAATTTGTTCAAATCCAAAAAACTTTGGGTGCCATTGAACGTGTTTTTGATATCATTGAAACACCTTCCGAAACAAATAATAGTGTGCTGAACCCAAATTTAAATGCCTCTATAAAATTTCAAAACGTTCAATTTGCCTATCCATCAAGACCCGATAATTTAGTACTGAAAGATATTTCTTTTGAACTTCATCAAGGAAAATCCATTGCATTGGTTGGACCCAGCGGAAGTGGAAAAAGTACCATCGCTTCACTCATTTATCAGTTTTATCAACCTTCTGCAGGTTCTATCCTTTTAGATAACCAACCCATCCATGAATTAAACCTTCAAGAATATCGGAATAATTTCGCCTATGTGCCGCAAGAAGTAGTGCTCTTTGGTGGATCAATCTTCGACAATATTCTTTACGGTAACCCGAAGGCTTCAAAAGAAAATGTGATCGAAGCTGCGAAAAAGGCAAATGCCTTCAATTTTATCGATGACTTTCCCGAAAAATTTGAAACACTCGTGGGTGATAGAGGCATGAAACTGTCGGGAGGACAAAAACAGCGAATTGCCATTGCAAGAGCCATCCTAAGAGACCCTAAAGTATTGATACTCGATGAAGCTACCTCAGCTCTCGATTCCGAAAGTGAATTTGAAGTACAAAAAGCCTTGTCTGAACTTATGAAAAACCGTACCTCTATTGTAATTGCACACAGATTGAGCACAATCAGACATTCAGACAATATCTTGGTTCTCAAACAAGGAAAAATTATTGAGTCAGGCAATCACACAGAATTAATGAAAATTGATCAAGGTATCTATAAAAATATGATTGAAAGACAAATAGACCCTTCTGATTATTTTAGCAATATCTAACATTTGAAACAACTCGCTTTATATATCGCTTCTCTATTGATATCCAATCTTACTTTGGCTCAAAGTAAATCTGAATTGGCAAATTCATTGTTTGAACAAAATGAATTTGATAAAGCTACCATACTCTATGAGGAGTTGAATGAAGAAAATGTGAATCAATCGTTTTTTTATGATCGATATGTTCAATGTTTGGTAAAAACCAATAACCAAAAAAAAGCAGTAAAAATCATTCGAAAAAAAGCCAAGAAATCTCAAGACCCTCTGCCGCTTATGATCGACGAATGCTGGGTTTTGAGCACCGATGAAAAAACAATAAAAGAAGCCGATAACCTATTTGAGTTTATCCTTGGAAAAGTAAGTAATGATATTGAAGTTTCAATTTTTACCGCAGAGTTATTTGAACGTCGGAACCTCAATCATTACGCCATAAAAATTCTTCAAACCGCCGAAAATAACTTTGGCGAAAATACTGAAATCTCAAATTCTCTTGCTGATTTATATATTGCCAATGGTCAAAGAATTCAGGCAATGGAAAGATATATGACCCTCATGATTCGTTCTAATTTAGATTTTGAACAATTTAAACAGGTCTTTGAATCCAATATCACAGATAGCACAGATATTGTGGCTCTGCAACAATTACTATTGACCAAAATACAAGAAAATCCCCATGTTACTTCTCTCTCTGAATGGTTAAAATGGTCTTTTGTAAAACTACAAGATTGGAAAAATGCTTTTATCTATACAAAATCTATCGACATTCGTCTGAAAGAAGATGGAAAACGTGTTTATGAACTTGGATTGCTCTGTAAATCAAACAATGAACTCAATATTGCATTAAAGTGTTTTGAATACTGTTTCAAAAAAGGCGACAACTGTTTCGATGAAACTGAATCTCTTTCAAAATATTTAGAAACTAAATACCTCATTTACAATCAAACGAATCCAAATGATAATGACTGGAAATTATTGATTATTGAACTCCAAAATTTTGAATTGAAAAATGGACCCAGTATTGTTACACTACCAGTGGCTGAAACAATTGCTCAGATTTTTATAGAACAAAACCATCCAGATTCAGCAGTTTTATTGTTAGACAAATACACGGAGAATCCTTACATCCAAAAAAAGAACTTAGCAGCCGCAAAAATTGCGCTAGCAAAAGCACACATTGCAAATGGAGAAATGTGGAAAAGTGAACTTCTATTTGCTCAAGTTGAAAAAGATTTTAGTGAAGAAGCTTTGGGTCAAACGGCAAAATATAATCGGGCTGAATTGAGTTTTTTTCGCGGCGATTATGACTGGGCCGCCATGCAGTTAGATGTATTAAAAGATGCTACAACCCAACTCATTTCAAACGAAGCAATGGAATTAGCCATGTGCATCGCAGACAATGTGGCCTCTGATTCAAACTATTTACCACTTCAAACTTACTCAAAAGCCTTGTTGTTTTTCCGACAACATCGATTCGATAGTGCAATGTTTTATGCAAATAAAGTCAAAACCGATTTCCCAGGTCATAGCCTTACCGATGATGTTCTTCTATTAAAGGCAAAAATTTTTGAACAACAAAAACTATACGAAAAAGCAGCCGATACTTATGAAACCCTTGCAATCGCATTTGAGCATGACATATTAACCGATAACGCTCTTTTTGCTGCAGCCAATCTTTACCAATTCAAACTTAATAATCCTGAAAAGGCCATGAAATCCTATCAGAAAATTATTGAAAACTTTTCGAACAGCATTTTTATAGTAGACTCGAGAAGAGAATTTCGTAAACTTCGCGGTTTTTAATTACTTTGCATCATGAAATCGGCCTTCAAATTCCTTTTTTTAACCCTGTTTTTTATTTTTGAGGGACATCCAGCCGTATTTGCTCAACTCGATAATCTTGCCTTGAAAAAACCGTTTTATGATCAAAAATCCCATTTGTTTCAATCCTTTGACCAAGACACCCTTTACTACGCCACTCCCAGCGATACAAATAATATTGACTCACTGAAACCATTTCCCCCTATTAAACCTAAAAAAAAATTCATCGACGTTTACAATAGTGGTTTGTCTTTTGGCAACCAATTTTATTGTAAAAATAACGAATTCGGGGAAAATAATAACCCAGGAAAAACACTATTTGGAAATCAACTTTGGTTCGGTGGAAAATACTATTTTAACCAACAACTTTCAGCAAGTTTAGGGTATTTTTTGCAATACGACTTTGGTGACAATAACACACCAAGTTTTCATTTGCCAATTTTCAACCTTGAATATAATTCCCAAAAATCAAGAATCGTCATTGGTAGCATACAAGGAAATACAAACCATAATCTAATTGAACCCCTTTACAATTACGAAAATACCTTTACAAAACCCATTGAGTACGGCATACAATTTTTCCATTTTAATAAAATATTCTCTTATCAATCATGGTTAGATTGGAGACAACTTGCCAAAGTCAATAACTCACAACAAGAAATTATTTCATTCGGACAAACTGCAATCATCAATTTAATAGACAGTTCAAAGTTTCCTTTAAATATTTCAATACCAAGTTCATTCTTGGTGTACCATCAAGGAGGAGAAGCCCTGAATATCCCTCAAAAAATACAAACTTGTTTTAATGGCAGCTCTGGATTTAGAATTAGCAACAAAGCCAATCGAATGAGATTCGAAACTTTTTGGCTGTTCTCGAATGATGTTTCCCCTAGCCTTAATCATGCATTCAAAAATGGTCATGCATATATGTCAAATTTAACATTCTTTGGCAAACAAAATTTTGGTGAAAATTCAATTTCTCTTCAAAGAATCGTGGCCACATATTACAAAGCTGTTGAACTCTATACACCATTAGGAGCTCCATTGTTTGCGAGCGAACTAATTGGCAAACCGTATTTAAACGCGCGGAAAAGAGAGTTTATCATGCTTCGATACCAATATGAAAGAACATTGTCTTTCATGAAAAATGAATCTGTGATTTTAGATTTGCGCGTAGAACCAATATACCATATCCATGATAAACTATTCGCGTTTTCTACGGGTGTTTACCTAAAAGTGCAAATTGGTAGAAATTTCATTCATTAATGGTGTAGGAAATTCCAAATTCAGCAAAATCGGCTGTTGTTTTATTCGCCTTTAAACGGATAACAGCCTTGTAGAAGTCATTGATTTGATACGACACCCCAATTGCTTCATAATAGGGGGTTTTTTTTCTAAAATCGGGCTTATACGCATAAATTCCTAAATCAACCATGATACCCCATCTTAGAAAACGTGTTTCATATCCTACAGATAATGTTACCTCAGAACATTGATCGATTTGATATTTTGGCAAAGACTCAAATTTCTTGTATTGATAGGTTCGATCATGATAATATCCCAACGAATATCGGAAGTTGCTAAATTGATTACGAAATTGTTCCAAACTAAACTCCATCATGCCATTGATAAATGGCCTGGAATCATCTAAATCTACCTCTTTTTTACCAATTCTCATGGCTACAGTTTTCCTCCAAGTATGAAATTTTTCATCTTTCAAACCTCTAGAACCGTTGATTTGATGCGATGACTGTAACTTGTATTGAACGCAGGTCTGTAGATAAGGTAAATTAATACCCAAGTTTGGATACTTCCAACTTGCATTTGAAAAATGCGACATTCCAGTGGATATATTGATTCCTAATCCAGAGTTGGTTGTACCCTCTATCAAAATTCCCAATTGCATATAACCATTCAAATGACTACCGATTGCACGATTCATAGGATTGGTGTTTATATCATATCGCTGAGTTAAATAACCGAATCCTAAGCCAAATTGAAATGCTCCCTTAAATCCGTTTCTTCCTTGTTTCGAATTGAGCTTGTAAATATCAGCCTCCACCAATAAAGCACCAGAAAATGCCTTTCCACTCACTTCAGAACCTAAATCATAATATGAAATGGAGTACCCTACAGATTTATTCAATGGTTTCATTGATTTTGAATATATCCGATACAATGACTGCAATTGAAATCCCTCTATATGTTTGTACATATGTTGCATATCTTCATGATGAGGGATTAAAAATCCTTTAATGTATCCCAAACGGAAATTTCGCTCCAACAATCTCACATCCTCGTGAATAGAATTCACCGAACTATCG
>JACCDH010338560.1_pt1 | contig 35640 bp, 33 predicted proteins | sample 7442481 | NCBI WGS metagenome assembly JACCDH01 (sample SAMN15323433, study PRJNA562643) | freshwater metagenome | isolation source: river surface water | place: USA:Blue River Watershed | collected 2017-08-15
ATGCTGGAGCGGATGATCCTGCTGAACGAAAAACCGGAATTTTTCGTAGAGGTCTTCCAGCCGCAACATGGTGCGAATACGCTCATTGAATGGGTATTCGTAAACGATCAAAGCAGCGTTCCTCGGAGTTGGGCAGAAAAGAATGTGTGTGATTCTGACCGAAGCCAAGGGAAAATACAAACTTCTATGCTGAATTGATGGCTTAGCAAGCGCTGATTAAACAGCACCGCAAACGCTTGTGTCTGAAAAACGATCCCAAGCCCTTGATTTTTCCTGCTCGCTGACTTGCCGCTGCGCTGGTCGGCCATCAAAAGCCGTGTTATTCAGCGTCTCCCGAATGCTTAGAAGCGAGTGTCTGATAGCGCTCGTGCAAGGGCAGAACGGCATCGGTCACGTCAGCAAGAGCGCCGTCGTTGACGATCACATCGTCGGCAATCGCAAGGCGCGCGGCACGGGTTGCCTGTGTCGCCATGATGGCCTGTACTGCTTCGGCAGAGAGTTGGTTGCGCTGCATCACGCGCGATAACTGCAGGGATTCAGGGCAATCCACGACCAGTACCCGGTCCACCCGATTTTTCCATTGCCCGGACTCCGTGAGCAGAGGCACCACAAACATCAGGTAATCACCCGTTGCCGCCGCCGCCTGCGCCCGGGTCTGCGTCGCAATCATGGGATGGAGAATGGATTCGAGCTGCTTGCGCGCGCTGGGATCAGAAAACACATGGGTGCGCATGGCCGCGCGATTCAGTGCGCCTTCTGATGTCAAAAACATATCACCAAAGGTCTCGCGTATCGCCGGCATGGCTGCGCCGCCTGGGCCGGTAAGCTGATGGGCGATCAGGTCGGTGTCGATGACGGCGGCCCCTAGCTTCGCGAATTGATCCGCGACCAGCGACTTGCCGCTGCCGATGCCGCCGGTCAGGCCGACGGAAAATTTGTTAAATGTCTCGGATGGTTTCATTATTGTTTTAATTTATTTCTTGCTTTACCGATGCGCCGCCACACTCACTGCACGCTCAACCCCTGCTCTAACCAGAGCTGCACCAGCGTATCGCCATAAAACAGCGCAATTAGCCCGGCGACTGCGAGGAAAGGCCCGAAGGGAATGGGCTTGTCGCGCTGATGTCCGCGCAGCACGATCATCGCAATTCCCACCAGCGCACCCACGGCAGAGGACAGCAGCACAATAAACGGCAGCATCATCCAGCCCAGCCAGGCACCGAGCGCGGCCAGCAGTTTGAAGTCTCCGTAACCAATACCTTCTTTGCCGGTGGCGAAACGAAAAAGCCAGTACACCGACCAGAGGGAAAGATAACCCGCGGCCGCGCCGATCACCGCGTCCGACAAGGGCACGAAGCCGCCGCCAAGGTTGACCAGTAGCCCCAGCCAGATCAGCGGCAGTGTTATGTCGTCGGGCAGCATTTGGGTGTCGATATCGATGAAGGTGAGTGCAATCAGACACCACACCAGCAGTAGCGCGGCTAAGCCTTTCAGTTCGCTGCCCAGTTGCCACACCACCAGCGCCGAGAGCAGCGCTGTGATGATCTCCACTAGCGGATAACGCCGCGAAATCGGCGCGCGGCAATAGCGACACCGACCCTTGAGCCAGACGTAGCTAAATACCGGAATGTTATCCAGCGCCGAGAGTTGATGTCCGCAAGAAGGGCAGGCAGAGCGCGGTGCGATCAGGTTGTAGCGGCTGGTGTGTGGTGCAGGTTCGTCGTTTTCGACAGCGATGAAGTTTTCGGTTTCGCGCTGCATCATCACGGGTAGCCGGTATATCGCCACATTCAGAAAACTGCCAATCACGAGACCGATCAGAGCCCAAGCCAGCGTTGCTGGCAGATAGCCCGGCGCTGCCATGAGCCATTGGGGCAGCGAGTCTGATAGCGCGAGTGGCAGTCCAGAAGGCAGCAAAGAAGACAACGAAGACGGCAGCGTCGGCGACAGCGATTCCTGCACGTTCAGCAATCCATTCGTCATCAGACCACGGAGCCTAATTTAAAAATCGGTAAATACATCGCGATCACCAGCCCTCCAATCAGTCCGCCAAGGAACACCATGATCACCGGTTCCATCAGCGACGCCAACGATGCGACAGCGGCATCGACTTCATCTTCAAAAAACTCGGCGACCTTGCGCAGCATTTGATCAAGTGCGCCGGATTCTTCGCCAATCGCGACCATTTGTGTGACCATCGATGGAAATACCTGTGTATGCTGCATCGCCATTGTTAGACTGGTGCCGCTGCGAACGGCAGCACTGATGCGCTGCGTGGCTTCGAGATACACCGCATTGCCCGATGCGCCACCCACGGAATCCAGCGATTCTACCAAGGGCACGCCTGCGGCGAACATGGTTGATAGTGTACGCGTCCAGCGAGCAATGACGGCTTTGCGTACGACCTCGCCAAATACAGGCAGACGCAACAGCCATCGATCCGTGGTGGCTTGCAGTGACGGCGAGCGTTTCCATGCGCGAATGAAGAGCGTAGCCCCAATCGCGATGCTGCCAAAAAGCAGATACCAGTAGTCAACGAAGCGGTCCGACATCCAGATCACCATCCGCGTGGGCAGGGGTAGTTCTGCACCAAAGCTTTCGAATACGCTTTTGAACGAAGGTACCACCCAGATCATAATGACCGAGGTCACGATAAAAGCCACCGCCAGCACCGCCGCCGGATAAAACAGCGCGCCGCGTATCTTGCTTTTGATGGCGAGCGTTTTTTCTTTGTAGGTCGCTAGCCGCGCGAGCAAGTCTTCCAGAATACCTGCCTGTTCGCCGGCATTGATCAGATTGCAGAACAACGCATCAAAATACTGCGGATAACGACGAAACGCCTGGGCGAGGCTGGTGCCGGTTTCGACATCGGCGCGGATGTCGAGCAACAAGCGCGACACCGAGGCATTTGCGTGCCCGCGCGCGACAATCTCGAAGGCCTGCAGCAAAGGCACACCCGCTTTGATCATGGTGGCTAGCTGGCGGGTAAAGAAGCAGATATCTTTTTCGCTGATACGTTTTGTGCGCGCGAGTTTTTTCTTTTTGATGCGCGTGGTCAGAACACCCTGACGACGCAGACTGGCATTTGCGCTGGCTGAACTTGGTGCGCGTAATTCACCTTGCACGATACGACCGGATTTGTCTTTGCCTTCCCAGACGAAGATGGATTCATTGTTTGTAGTTTTGCTCGTACGGGAAGGGGTCGCAGTTGTCATGGGAGGATCCTTCTTTTGTGGGTGAATTTGAGAGTAAATTTGTTGTGTGGGTTTTATTGTGTTTGACGGGGGATGGCTATAAAAATGGACTGCCAAAATCGAATTAAAGCCACCTAATGATTAGTACACCCCAAAATCTCATCCAAACTCGTCAGTCCCTGCTTCACTTTCAGTAAACCGCTTTCACGCAAACTCTTGATCCCATCGCGCTGCGCTTGCGCTTCGATCTCCAGCGCGCTGCCATGTGCGAGAATAATTTTTTCCATCGCCTCCGTGATCGGCATCACCTGATACACGCCAACCCGGCCCTTGTAACCACTCTGGCTGCAACGCTCGCAACCTCCAGGCTGATACGCTACCCAGCCGCCAAGATCTTCCTCGGTAAATCCTGCAGCGAGCAGGGTGTCGGCGTCATAGTCCACCGGCTGTTTGCAGCTGCATAGACGTCGCGCGAGTCGTTGCGCAGTAATCAGGTTGACAGCCGAAGCAATATTGAAAGGCGCAACCCCCATGTTCAGCAAACGCGTCAGCGTAGAAGGCGCATCATTGGTATGCAGCGTGGAGAACACCATGTGACCGGTTTGTGCGGCCTTGATCGCGATATCCGCCGTTTCCAGATCGCGAATCTCTCCCACCATGATGATGTCCGGGTCTTGTCGCAAAAAGGCTTTGAGTGCGACCGGAAACGTCAGTCCTGCGCGGTCATTGATGTTGACTTGATTGATGCCCGGCAGATTGATTTCCGCAGGGTCTTCGGCAGTGGCGATATTGATGCCCGGCTTGTTGAGCAGGTTCAGGCAGGTGTAGAGCGAGACGGTTTTGCCCGAGCCCGTGGGCCCGGTCACCAGCACCATGCCATAGGGTCGTTGAATGGCGTCTAGCAGCAATGTTTTTTGGTCAGCGTCATAACCCAGCGCATCAATGCCCAGCTGCGCCTGACTGCCATCCAGAATCCGCATGACGATTTTTTCGCCGAACAGCGTAGGCAGGGTCGATACCCGGAAATCAATACTGCGCGTGGCCGAGACGGCGAGCTTCATGCGCCCATCTTGTGGCACGCGTTTTTCTGAAATATCCAGACGCGAAATCACCTTGATGCGCGAGGCGAGTTTTTCTTTGATGGCGAGTGGCGGTTGAGCGATTTCACGCAGTACACCATCGACCCGAAAGCGGATCCGGTAAAACTTTTCAAAGGGTTCGAAGTGTAAATCCGACGCGCCCATGTTGATCGCGTCAGTCAGAATTTTTTGCAGGAAGCGCACCACCGGTGCGTCATCGATTTCGCTGGAACTGGTGTCGCTGGAATTGCTGGGTGATTCATCAATCAGCGCGATGTTTTCCAGATCGTCGCCGATCATGTCGGAGAGATTTTGCTCGGCGCTTTGGGACAGCCGCGCAATCAGATCCAGTAACTGCGGCTGAGGAACGACCACCGGATCTACCGATAAACCCGTCTGAAACTTCACCTGATCCAGCGCCTGGGTTTGCGTTGGATCGGCGATGGCGACACACACCTTGTTGCTGCGCTTGGCCAGCACCACCACACGCTGGGTTTGCATCAGGCGGTCGTCAATGACTTTTTCGGGCAGGGATTGGGTATCGAGTGCAGTGAGGTCAAGCAGAGGATGACCAAAGGTCTGAGAGCAAAACTGCGCCAGCGCAACCGGCTGCATTGCACCGTTCTTGATCAGCGCATCGATGAAAGGAATTTTTTCGCTGGTACTGCTGCGCGTGATGCTTTCTACCTGCTGCGTCGTCAACAGCTTCGCTTGCAGCAGCACGCGCGGCAATGCGGAAGCAGGTGGTTGTGATGCGGGGGTGACGGACATGAAGGCTCGCGGGTTGATGTCGCGGGCCGATGATGCCGGGTGTCAGAGCTGGGAGCGGTTTGTTGTTTTTTGAGATGCGGGTGGTCTCGGTTGATTGTGGGGGAATTGGCTTGGGGTGATGTGTGGATACAACAGTTGGGTCGCCCTTGAGCCAAGGCGCTGCCAACCCATAACTGGTGCTGCGTCCACTGGCCTCAGATTTTTTCAGCACGCCTCGCCCAAGATGTCGTGTTTATCTCTGCTTTTAATGCGGTGATTATGCGAGGTATTCACCGCGCCTGATTAGGCGACCAGATCAAGCCATCCGGCGTCCTGGGCCTGAGGCCGGCACCCATGTTCATTGGGAAATTAGCGATAAGCCGTAATGATTAAGAAGAGCTTAACTTTTAGTGCCGTACTGTTGCCAAATAGCTAGCCTAATGGTGCCAGTTAGGGGCTTAAGCTCCAAACCATTTGCCAAGCCATATCTCATACGATATAAAATGCCGACTCTGATCACGATCGAGGAGTTCGAAGATGAGCTCGACGCCTTGGTGCAAGCCAATCCAGATGACGGGGGCCTGATTGATGCGCTGATCGAGGAATTGGGGGCTGACTCTGCCATGTTGGAAACGCTCTGTGATGAGGTTCCAAAATGGCATTACATGTTCAGCCCCTCTTTTGAGATCAAGCGTTTCGAGGCATGTTGGCAGGCAGGGCGAAGGATTTACGTACTGAAACCTTACGGCGTAGATGGGCACCTTCTCAATTACCGAATACTCATCGCGCATGATTTACGCACCGATGAATATTTTGTTTTAACTATTCAACCCAGGGCGACTTGCTATGACACCACCACTGACGCCTATCGAAATCTCTGTCATCGGTACGACGGGCTCGGTATTCCATCCATTGGGCGGCTCTCATAGAGGCTTTCTGGGACTGCAAATCACACCGGTGTACATCACGATGAATCGGCATGTACCTCAAGACACGCCACAGAAGCGGGGAATTTCTGCGGCCGAGCGCAGTGCGCGCATCAATAGCAATCCTCTCCGCGCTGCTGGGATTGCAAAAGGACGTCAACGTCTCGCCGAAGTCCATGAACAACTGAATCCGAATTTTCGTCCACTTTCAAGCTTGCGTCTTGCTGCGGGGCTGTCTCAGGCAGAGTTGGCTGTAATGATGGAAATGAGGCAGCCCAACATTGCACGTTTGGAAAAAAAACCAGGTGACCCAAGTTTATCCACCCTTAAAAAGCTTGCTGTAGCGCTGGGCGTAGATATCCGTGAAGTTATTGCAGCCGTCGAAGTGACAAATACAGCGGGAGCTGGCCGTGTTTAATACGCCGTATCTTTTTTGTCTGTATGCCGAAGATGTCCGGCAGGAGATGACCGGCCAGATGTCGATCATTGGTGTTTTTCAAGGGGGGCTCCGAATCCCCTCAGTGCCGGCGCAGCTACCGAAATTAGCGATCATCGCCAATCTGCGGATGCCATCGGATAAAGCCCCCAATTCCGTAAAGCTGGAGGTACATCGTGACGGAGAAGTATTGCAAACTATCGATCCTCCATCAGAATTTTTCCAAACTATCACCCAACTGCCAGATCAAGGTTTGGAAGAGGGTTACACCATGCAGTTTATTGTTGGATTTTCCGGGTTGCCCGTATCCGCTGGCGGGAAATTAGAGGTTCGTGCAACGGTTGATGGACTGACCTTACACGGCAACTCACTAGCGATCACCGTCGGAGATGTCGCTACCCCACCCTGAGAGAGATTTCTGTCTTTATGGATGCCGATCCTGATGCAGGTACGCCTGAATCAGACGCCGTATTCATGCGGCTCGATAACGTTACCTTGTGATAACTCGCGGGTCAGGCTTGCGTCACGATCAAGCGAGATCTCGTCCAATCCAGAGTTTTGCTGCTGCCATTGAACGACCCATGGGCATGCATGTCTGCCGCCCTTGATATGTTTGAGCCGGGGTTTCAAATAGAGCGAGTCACTTGACTTGACGCTGGTAACGAACAACGTCCGCGAATTTGAACGAGTTAAAGGTCTGAGGGTAGAAAATTGGGCTCAACCTCACCCCACCCGATAAAGCTTAACCATCTTGATAGACTGCTCCTGCACCTGAACAATCTCGATCACGCAGTCAGCAATCTTCAGACTCACACTCGCCTCCGGAATATCCTGCAGCTCTTCCAGCAACAAGCCATTCAGCGTCTTGGGGCCATCAATTGGCAGATTCAGATTCAGACGTTTGTTCACGTCGCGCAGTGAGGTTGTGCCTTCCAGCAGGCACTCACCCTGCTTGTCCCAGCCGAACTGATCCGCACGCGAAGCGCTGGGCGTTGAGGTGGTGAATTCACCCACCATCTCTTCAATAATGTCATCGAGCGTCACCAGCCCCTGCACCTCGCCGTACTCATCCACAATCACACCAAGCCGCTCCTGGTTTTCTTGGAAATACTGCAGCTGGGTGAATAAATCCGTCTCGGGCGGAATGAAATATGGCGCTGTTAGCAATGCGCGGAAATGATCGACCGTCAGCTCATCTTCCTGATTGAGCAGCGCCATCGCTTTACGCACATGCAGAATGCCGGCGATCTTGTTGACCTCGCCTTCATGCACCAGCAGCTTGTTGTGATAGCAGGTGGTGAGTTGATGCTTGATCTCATCCACAGGCACTGAGAGATTCAAAGATTCAATCTGCGCACGCGGTGTCATCACATCTTCGACCGTCACGCGTTCAAGATCGAACAGGTTCAGCAAAATACTCTTGTGCTTAACCGGAATGAAATTGCCACCCTCCAGAACCATGGAGCGTAATTCCTCAGGCGACAAACGCTGATCACGCATCTCGCTGCCGGTACGAATGCGGGTTAATTTCAAAATAAGGCGAACGAACAGATTCACAAACCAGATCACTGGCCGACCCATCAGGATCAGTGGTTTGATCACCATCGATGCTGGTAATGCGATCCGCTCAGGATAGGTCGCGCCAATGACTTTAGGCGTGATCTCCGCAAACACAATCAGAAAAAACGCCACCACGGCTGTTGCGATGGTGAGTACTTCCTCATTATTGCCAAACGCCGCAATTGCAATTGACGTCACCAGCGCCGTCACCAGCGCATTGATGAGGGTATTTGCGATCAGGATCAGCGAGAGCATGCGATCGGTATGCTCCAGCAGCCAGAGTGTGGTTTTGGCGAGCCGAGAGCCACGCCGCGCCAGGTGCTTGACCCGGTGGCGGTTGAGCGCCATCAGCGCGGTCTCAGAGATAGAAAAAAAAGCCGAGGTGCAGGTCAGAATGACCAGAGCAAGGAGTTGCACCCAAAGGGGTACGGAGTTCATGGGGGTCCGGGGGAGCGAATGTCAGGGGGGAGTATAGCGTCTGCTGTATGATGGCAGCCGTTCGGAGGGGGGCTCTTGGTTTGATAATGTTGAAGTCGCCCATTGAATGTGGATTTCATCACGATTCGCGCGCAACGTGAGGGCGATAGTCTGCTGCAAATAGACAGGTCAGTAACCAAATACACGCTCGATTTGCGGTGTTACACTAGGAATCCATGGTGGACATGATGAGGATTATGATGCAAGTAAATATTCCTGGCACAAACAACGGTGTTCTTCATATGTGCCCAAATTGCAATAGTTCAAATTTAAAAGAAATATTGAGAATAGTTAATGATCGTAACTTATACCTTGTACCCGAACTCTCTGGGGTTGAGCGAGCTTGGTTTAAGTGCGAGACATGTTTAGTATATTTTTCCTCGCCAGAATTGAATTCAAGTCAGATAGCGAAGATGTACGAAATTTATCGTGCCGTCGAGTTCCGCGGGGAAACTGAAGATGCATATTTTGATCGAATTACATCTTACAGTCCAGAAGATAGCGAGAATTTTTACAAGGTAAAGTACATGGCTTCCGTAGTAAGAAATCCAAAGGAGGTTTTAGATATCGGATGTGGGGGGGGCGTCTTGATCAATAGCATGAAGAAGAATTGGCCAGAGGCGAATTTTTGGGGGTGTGAGCCATCTCCCAATTTCTGCGACCTCACATCAAGGAGAACGAGCGCAATAACAAGAAATTCACTTTATACCGCCGAAACATTTCCAAACCAGACTTTCGATTTGATCACATGCTGTCAAGTTTTCGAACATGTAAAAGATTTGACGCAGTTTGTGCGGGCCATAAGATCTAACATGCACCCTCAAAGCCACTTTTATCTTGAGGTGCCAGATGTGTCTGATTTTGATTATTTAGATCCTGCTCATTCGCGTTTTACCGAACCTTCGCATCTTTGGTATTTCGGCGAAAACTTTTTAAGACGCTTGTTCACACAAGAATTGTTCGAGGTGATTTGCTCAAAAACTGAGCGAACTATAAGGGGGCGAAATAATTTAACGCTCATTCTTAGCAAGCACTAGAATATTTGAGGTTATCTATGTGGCAATAAAAAATCTAGTCTATTGCACCCAAAAAATCTAACGCACCTCAGCAGCTTACTCGCGTAAAATTGAGCTTGAATTTACGGAAAACAGGACTGTAATGCATTGGTACCTCATCCACACCAAGCCCCGCCAGGAAAAGGTCGCACTCCAGAACCTGGAGCAGCAGGGCTACCAGTGCTACCTACCTCTCCTGCCCAAAGAAAAACTCCGTCACGGTGCCGTCGCACTCAGCGACGAGGCGCTGTTCCCGCGTTATCTTTTCATTAATCTCGCTCAAAATTTCATGGCCAAAAGCTGGAGTCCGATACGTTCCACCAAGGGCGTGAGCCGCCTGGTGCGCTTCGGCGCCGAGCCGGCCAAGATTGATGACACCTTGGTTGATTTGCTCAAAGCCCATGAAGCCAGCGCGCTCAGAGAGCCTGAGCGGCTTTACAAAAAGGGTGAGCGCGTGCAGCTGACGCAAGGGCCATTTGCTGGCATCGAGGGAATCTACCAAATGGCAGATGGAGATAGACGGGTGATGGTGCTGATTGAGCTGATGAGCAAGAAAGTGGCGGTCCCTGTCGAGATGGGGGCGCTGCGGAAGGTGGGTTAGTTTTTTAGCAAGACCAGGTAGTTTGGTGACTGAACGTTGAGGAGCCCATCCTCCTAATCCGGAACCAGAAACGTTTCTCAAGGCCACGTGCCTGTGGCAGAATCCGGTTTGTCCTACAGTCTTCGCAATCGAGCCCGAAGCATCGGTGCCGGCGGATTCTCCAATTAACAACTCTACACCGCGCATGCCGATCGTTACACGGCAGGGCGGTAGCATGCTCAGACCACTCTAAAATTTTTAAAGTACACAGCTCGTGTATTAACAAGCCTTGGTTAATTTGAATCGTCAAATAGCAAAACACGCTATGCCAGCATACAACGGGCAACGAAAACGATCCGAATGAACATTCTCATGACCGGGGGTGCCGGGTACATTGGGGGTCACTCAGCTGTGGCAATCGAATTTTTTCGTTGACGAGGTCAATTCGAAGATGAAAAACAGAGAGGGACGGAACGGCAACATTGCCCTGGGCTTAGTCGAGGTTGATGTCTGTCCCGTATGCGGTAGTGCGGAGCGAGATGACTTTGACGGGATGGCTGCCCGTAAAACTGCCGGGCGTCACTACCTTATGCCTGCGGCAAAGGCGCTAAAAATGTCTTTGCGGGATTTGGTCGAATCTTTTCGCGTAGTTCGTTGTTGCCAATGTGGGTGCTTTTATTGCGATCCATGGCTTAGTCCAGAATTGGCGTCTTACGTCTTCTGCTCCGGCGCCCCCGATCATATCGCTGGGTGGGCGAATTTTGAGCAATGGATGATTGGTGTTGCTCCAAGCCCGACTGAATTGCGCAATCATCAGCTTTACGACATGTTGAGCGAGCGAATTGGATCCATCTCAGCTTACGCAGAGTTCGGGTGCCCTTTTCAAGGATTCTTGTTATCTATGAGAGGAGAAGAACTTCGAGCGCCGCGAGAGCGGCGTGGCGTATTTGCATCTGCCCTTAAGCGGCAACGCGATGTTCGATGGAGTCGTTATGCAAGCCTGTATTTTCTGATGGAAGATTGGGTCAAGAAATTCATTCTATGGATGTTTTTGGTGCGGACTTGGATGGGGTGGGAAGCTAAGCGTACGGATTCATGGCAAAAAAGGGATTTACCGATTCGTCGTTGTTTCCTCACTGAGGATACTTCTCGTGGCTGGGGAAGTAATTGCGTGCGTTATGGAGCGAGTTGTCGTCATTTTACTCAGCGCGTATTGGCTGCAGATGTGCTGCCTTTAGCGGCAGCAACTGCTAATTCGTCATCTCGCTTTGACTTGATTGGGATATTTAATTACCTTGATCACACCATTTCTCCCACAGCGGTAGTGCGTGAGTGTTTGGAATTGGCGCCAAACCTGCTGATAGTAACCCATCGCGCTAGTCAAGCAGGTCGTCAACACCTTTTTGCATTTGGCGATGATTTCGCGAAGTGGATTAGTCAGTGCACCTCAGATGCGGTTGTTACAGACTTGTCGGCCTGCAATCGGGGGCTGTCGTCCGACTACCTTTATATTCTTATTTCAAAAAAGAGTACTCTGGAGAATCCTTCGTGACTGAGAAAAATAATGATGTTATTTGCATAATTTGTGCAAGAGGTGGTTCAAAGGGGTTGCCGCGAAAAAACGTTCGGCTTTTAAATGGTGAGCCGTTAATTGCCCGTCCCGTACGGCACGCCCTCGCTTCGGGCGTAATCGGTACCGTACTGGTCACTACAGACGATAAACAGATTGCGGAGGCGGCTCTGGCTGCGGGTGCTGTTGTCCCTTTCTTGCGCCCGCCCGAACTGGCTCAAGACTTAACTACGACCGAAGATACGTTGAAGCACGCAATCCTAACTTATGAGGAAATGGTAGGGTCGCAGTTTGACATTGGAGTTTTTCTTACTGCGACTGATGTCTTTCGTGATCCTGGTTGTATCCGTCAGGCTGTGCTGGCCCTTCGTAAAAATCCCGAGCTGGAAAGTGTTTTTTCGGGATATCAGACGCATAAGAATTTTTGGGAGCAGCAGGACGATGGTAGCTGGATAAGACTGCGTCCATGGATGGCGAAATACGCCTCACGCCAAGTGCGGCGTGCCGTGGTCAGGGAGGATACCGGTATCGCTTGCGCAAGCCGAGCATGGCTCTGGCGCCAGGGAAGGCGCATTGGAGACAAGGTCGATATCGTTGTTAATGACGACAGCTTTTCTGGTATTGATATTCATCAAGAAGAGGATCTGGTCTTGGCTCAAGTAGCACTGGATATTCGTATGAGAAATCATGACTAATTCGAATCAACCATTGGTGTCAATTATTATCCGGACTAAGAACGAGGAGCGCTGGATTTCCTCGTGCTTGCGCTCTGTCTTCAACCAGGCATACAGTAACTATGAGGTGATTATTGTTGACAATGGGTCAACGGATCAAACCTTGAGGCGTGCTCGGGAGTTTCCTGTCAAGTTAACTCACATTGATAGATTTATTCCGGGTAAAGCTATTAATGATGGTATCCGCGCCTCGAAGGGCGAGTATTTGGTCTGTCTCTCTGGGCACTGTATTCCGGTCAATAACCAATGGCTTGAAAATCTTGTGAGAGATCTCTCGGTTCCGGATGTTGCTGGGGTGTATGGTCGTCAAGAGCCGCTTTCATATAGCAGCGATTTCGACAAGCGGGATTTGATTACGGTATTCGGATTGGATAAGAGAATTCAGTTCAAGGACTCGTTTTTCCATAATGCGAATAGTGCATTTCGACGCGATGTGTGGGCGAGGTGGCCGTTCGATGAGCAAGTCACCAACATTGAAGACCGGGTATGGGGGCAGCAAGTTATTGCGGCTGGGATGAAGCTCGTCTATGAACCTGAGGCGAGTGTTTATCATTGGCATGGTATTCATCAGGATCTAAATCCAGAACGTGCGCGTCAAGTCGTGAGCATCCTTGAATCGCTAGATGGATTGATTCCCAAGGCGAGTCATCAAAATCCGGTTGACTTGAATACAGTTGCTGTGATCCCTGTGCGCGGTAAGTCTCGAAAACTTAATGGCACTACTTTGTTGGACTACGCAATTCGCGCAGCACGCGGAGCAAGCTATATCCGAGATGTAATTGTGGCAACCGATGACCTTGAAACAGCAGAGTTAGCTATGTCACTCGGAGCAAGCGTACCATTTCTCAGGCCAAAGTCATTGTCGGAGGACTATATCGATGTGGTGGATGTTCTGCGTTACACTCTAGAGCAAATTGAGACGAGTATGGCGGTACCGGATTTGGTTGTTGCTTTAGAAGAGACCTATCCTTTTCGCTCCCCTGATATGCTGGATTCGATGATCCAGCGCACAGTCGATGAAGGTCTTGATACGGTAATCGCTGCTCGCAGAGAAAATCGCGGCATATGGGTCGAATCGAATGGCGAGACTTCGCTTCTGGGTGAAGGCTTCATGCCGAGAAACCTTAAGCAAACGCAGGCAATGGTTGGTTTGCTGGGTTTTGGGTGTGTGACTCGCCCAATGTTTTTGCGACAGGGAAATTTTTTCGGCAGCAAGATCGGCATTTACGAAGTAGATCACCCGCTGTGCTCGATTGAGTTACGCAATGGAGTGGCGCTCGATTTAGCAGGAAAGATGATTGATGACTGGTGGAATGGTGCTGGCAAATAGAGGAATATATCAATGGGGCAACTAGTCCGAATTGCCGTTGTTGGTTGCGGGCGCGTTGCGCAGCACTACAAGCGTATATTTGATTCGGGAGTGGTGAAGGGCTGGAAGATGGTCGGCTTTTGTGATGTCCGGCATGAGAGGGCCAATGAGTTTGCAAGTCATTTCCATGCACATTCATTTGTTGATTATCAGGATATGTTGTCAACTGTGAAGCCAGATCTGGTGTTGATTCTTACGCCCTCTGGTTATCACCACTCGCACACACGGATTGCGTTAGAGGGTGGATCCCACGTGCTGGTCGAGAAGCCGGTCGCTATGTTGCCGACGCACGCGCGCCAACTGAGCGAGTTCGCTAAAGCGAAAAAACTGATGTACGGCGTCGCATTTCAAAATCGACTGAACCCGGCGGTCCGCTGTTTGCATGAAGCATTCAAACATGAGCGCTTCGGGCGGGTCGTGACAGCAACAATCCGGCTGCGTTGGTGTCGTCATCAAAATTACTATGAAGATGGTTGGCATGGTACTTGGGAGCAAGATGGAGGCGTGATCAACCAGCAAGCGATTCATCACGTTGACGCGCTTAATTGGCTGGTGGGCCCGATAGACTCAGTTTGTGCTGCTACGGGTAACCGCCTAAATAAACTTGAAGCGGAAGATACTTTGGTGGCGACCCTGCGGTTTGCCAGCGGCGCATTGGGGACAATAGAAGCAACGACCGCGGCGCGTCCGGAAGATTTGGAGGCATCCTTGTCAGTCGTGGGAGAAAAAGGTCTTGCACTGATTGGTGGGGTCGCGTTAAACAAAATACAAGAATGGCAATTTGCCGACCCATACCCGGGTGACGAAGATGTGCCACAGCGCTTCTCGCAAGATGTGCCTAACGGGTATGGTTTAAGCCATGGCCCACTGTTGCAACAAACGCTTGACGCACTTATTGCTGGCGATATTGTGCCGCCGGTTTCAGCGCATGACGCCATGGCCACTACCGAGTTAGTGCATGCACTTTACCGAAGTGACGAGGTGGGCGGTTGGGTATCGCTCTCTGATAAACCTGTTTCCACTCGGCTGGGCAAATCATTCACCGGAACTTAAAAATGACAATTGAGAACAAATTTCCTGGTAAGGATATTACCATTGAAGACTTAGAGCATAAGTTCCCTTTGGTAGCTAAGAAAAATCCCGCTCACAAATCCAAGTTTTCTATCGCTGGTGTTGAGTTTGGAGGTGATCTGATCCCGGTATTTGCGGGTCCGAATATGGTTGAATCACGTGAACTGATTCTCGATGTGGCGAATCACGTAAAAAGAGCCGGCGCCCACTTTTTGCGAGGGGGGGCATTCAAGCCGCTTACTTTCCCGTACAGAAGCACCAAGTACAATGAGAGTCGTGAAATGGGTATCGAGTGGTTGAGAGAAGCCAGAGAGAAGGTCGGCATCCCAGTGATCACTGAAGTAATGGAGGAAAAATATATTCCCCTGATCGCGGAAATGGCAGACATCATACAGATTGGCTCTAGAAACATGCAGAATTTCCCTTTCCTTACGGCATGCGCCAAAACCGGAAAGCCGATAATGCTAAAACGCCATTACGGTGCCTCATTAAGAGATTGGTTAGGGGCAGCGGAGTACATCCTTGTTGAAGGTAACGAGAGAGTGATTTTGTGCGAGCGCGGCGTCGCCGTGCCTCACACACATCGAGCCACTTCGCGGTTCCTGCTGGACTTGCAAGTTGTGCCTGCGGCACAAGAAATAACGCATCTACCCGTGGTGGTTGATCCTTCGCACGCCACGTTCTGGCGGCCGTGGGTGGCCCCGATGGCTTTGGCGGGCATTGCCGCGGGTGCGGACGGCATGATGATTGAAGTGCATCCAGACCCGAAAAATGCCGCGGTGGATCCGTTGCAACCCATAGATTATTCTGAGTTTGAATTGTTGGTGAAACGCATGGACGTAGTCGCTAAGGCTGTAGGGCGCAGGGTATTGTAGTGATCTCTGCCATGGTCCCAACGTTAACCGAGAACGTTATCAGTTATCCACTGGACAAGTGCTATGCAGCGATATTGGGAGCAAGTCCGTCTAGGGGGGCTCGGTCGCCGATACTGTGGAACGCTGCTTTTAGCGCACATGGCACGGATGCGCAGATGTTACCCATGGACGTGGCTGCCGATCGGCTGGAGTCGTTGCTGGGTTTGCTAGAATCCGATCCTTTATTCATTGGCGGAGCGATTGCTTTCCCGCACAAGGAGGCGGTGGCGAAATGGTTGGGTGATCGGATTACTCCAGAGGCAAAAATGATTGGCGCGGTGAACTGCGTGTTCCGTGATTCTAGCGGCCAGCTTCGGGGGGGAAATACTGATGGCGAAGCCGCCAAGCAATCATTTGAACAGACGTTTGGCCCGTTTGGACAGAAAACAGTACTCATGCTTGGGCCGGGGGGCGCCGGCCGCGCCGTGGCAGCCTATTTTCAAAACGCAGTGAGTCAAGGCGGCAGGTTGATAATCGCTGGCCGATCTAAGTCTGCCGAAAGCTTCGCGCGAGGTATAGGTTCGGACTGGTTAGAGTGGTCTAATCGTTCGACTGTGTTGCCGACTGTTGATGTGCTGATTAATTGCACCTCTCTGGGAGGTGGCAGCCATCAAGCCGAGAGCCCTTTCATGGTGGATCAGTTGGCTATGTTACCCAGTCGTGCTGTTGTATTTGACATCGTCTACCAACCTAGCCCTACGCTCTTGCTGTCGCTTGCGGAAAGGGCTGGGCTTCCGACTCTGGATGGAGCGCTCATGAACTTAGAGCAAGCGATCTTAGCTTACGGATATGCCGCTCCGGAGCCAAACGGGCGAGATGCGACCCGGTCTGCCATGAAAGCTGCAAAGACGAGCTTGGATAGCCGCAACAGCTAAGCACTAGCCAGCGCATATTGGCTCTGTCATTTGTCAATCTACAAAACAAAGTCGTATGTGCTATTTGAATTGTGTCCGATTGGGGCGGGGCGTGCATGGTCGTGATCCAGGTGATTAGACAATGAGGTTGATGGTTCCTGGAGATTTTTATCAGGATCTGATGTGCTCGCATATTTGGTTTGTCAAGCCACATAGACGGTCTCCCGTAGGTTTGAATTAAACCATCGCATAGATATGACCTTCATGAAAGTCAGATTTACGAATTTTTTAACCATTACGGTTAGGCAAAAGTGATCAATCTGGAGGCAGAAAGAACGTTTTCCGTCAGGGAATTGGTGTTTCGTTTATGGTCCCACCTATCGCAGAGACGTAAGAGTCAGTTCATCCTGCTCACCTTGCTTATGATCTTGAGTGCGCTTTTAGAGGTATCAAGCCTAGGGGCAGTTATTCCGTTTCTTGCAGTGTTAGCCGATCCGGCTAGCGCCTTTCAACACTCTTTCGGCGCGAAATTGGCCGGATTTCTGAATGTAACCAGCTCGGAACAGTTAGTGGGACCTTTGGCGCTGATTTTTGCCACTACTGCCAGTCTTTCGGCCGCCATTCGCGTATTGCAATTATGGGCAAATACGCAATTTTCTTATGCTATAGGTAGCGACTTTAGTGTGGATTGCTTCAACAAATCTCTGCACCAGCCATTCGAGGCCCATCTCTCGAGGAATAGTAGCGAAGTCTATAGCATTATTGCCAAGAAGGCGGGTATTGCTATTGCTGTACTGTATCAACTAGTTACCGTAATAAGCTCTTTGGTGATCACCATCTCGATAATCGCAGCTCTCATTCTGATTGATTGGAAAATTACTTTGCTTGCGGGCGGCTCATTCACAATTGTGTATCTCTTCATTGTGTTTGCTGCCAAGCGCACGTTAATTGACAACAGCCTAACAATTTCTAAACAGGAGGATAGATCAATCCAGATCTTACAAGAAGGGCTAGGGGGTATTAGAGACGTTCTACTTGAAAATGCCCAAGAGTCTTATAAGAAAAAGTATGCGGGAGTCATATACAACCTCCGACGACGTCAAGCGATTAACGTTACGTTAGCCGGTAGTCCTCGATATTTGATGGAAGCCCTCGGCGTATGTCTAATTGCAGGGTTGGCATATGCGTCCACGTTAGAAGGAGGCCAAGTAGCTTTCGTGAATCTCGTTCCCGCACTTGGTGCGTTTGCGCTAGGCGCTCAGCGGCTATTACCAACACTGCAGCAAATTTATGGTGCTTGGGCTGGCATCGTCGGGAACTATGGGTCGGTATTGGACGTTATAAAGATGCTTGAGCAACCGTTACCGAAAAATGAAGGGGAAAGCAATTCGGCGCAAGTAATTACATTACGCCCTCAATATGTAGTTTCACTTGATGGGGTGCGTTATCGATACACAAAAGACGGGCCTTGGGTTTTTGATGGACTAAATTTGCAAATCAAAAAAGGTTCTAGAATCGGAATAGTCGGGACCACAGGCTCGGGCAAGAGCACACTTTTGGACATACTAATGGCGCTCCTCAGCCCGGCCGGTGGAGAGCTTCGCATCGATGACACCATCGTCGTTGAAAAAAATAGGCGGGCTTGGCAAAATTGTATTGCGCACGTCCCTCAAAGCATTTTTTTGACCGACACGTCAATTGCGAGCAATATCGCATTTGGTGTATCAGAGCATTGTATTGATATGGAGCGAGTGCGCCAAGCAGCGCAGCAGGCGAGGATAGAGGATTTCATTCTTGAGCAACCAGATGGATATCTTACTAGGGTCGGGGAGCGCGGTATCTCTTTATCCGGAGGGCAGTTGCAGCGCATCGGCCTTGCTCGCGCGCTATATAAACAAGCATCAGTGTTGATACTTGATGAGGCAACCAGCGCGCTCGATGATCAAACAGAATCTGAAGTGTTGAACGAAATTAATCAACTTGATAAATCTTTAACCATAATCATGGTTGCCCATCGTCTGAGTACGTTAAAGGGCTGCGATAGTATTGTTGAAATAACGAACGCACGTGCTGTACTCCACAATGGCTATGAGACCCTAGCCCGCGAGCATAGTAGATTCAACGGGAACAGATTTTGAATTTTATGAAATTTAAATGGGGCATTCCTGAATCAGCTGATGTAGTTATTCTTGATGGCGATCGAGAATCAACCAAACTACTGAGCCCGTTGTTATCAGACAAAGTCTTCGTGACTATTGAGTCCGGGGCGCTATTTGACAACGTTACCCCATTTGTGTTGATCAAGAGCATTTGGTATTTTTTGCATAGTTGGAGTGTGCGTACGGCATACGCGGCCGCAATTGTGAGCCTAATCAATCCGAAGATTGTGGTTACGTTCATTGATAACAGCGTGTTGTTTCAGCGGTTAGCGAATATGTTCAGTGGCTCTATGCGTTTTCTCGCCATTCAAAACGGGATGCGCATGCTAAGTCGAGACAATCCGCCAGGTTCCCAAGCAATCTATCACAGCGAATTCGCCTGCTTTGGCGATTGTGATGTAGCCAAGTATCGACAACAAGGGGCAAAAGTTGAGCATTACTATCCTATAGGTTCTCTTAAAGACTCTTATTTTCGTGGCCATCAAGTAAGCCCTCCGGCCACTAAAAAGTTCGACATTTGCTTGATCTCTCAGATAAAAAAACAACACTATGTCCATTACCCAAAAACAATGGAAAGTCTTGATCTGCTTGCTCAGCACCTGAATCGATTTTGTGAGACGCATGGGATGAGAATTTGCGTTGCTGCGCGTCGTCATCCAGATGGGCGCGGTGACCTTTTCAGGTGGGAAACTGACTGGTTTCGCAAGAGACTTGGAGAGCACGTGCAAATAATCCCGAATGATCCTTTCAACTTTACAAGCTACAGTTTGGTAGACGCCAGTCGTGTGTCCTTGGCGCTTCATAGCACCCTTATTCACGAGGGGTTTGGCCGAGGGAACCGTATTTTGTCCTGCAACTACACCGGCGATAGTCGTTACGATTTCCCAATACCTGGACCATGGCGCCTGTCAGATCCGTCTTATAAAGCCTTCGAGAACCGGCTTTCGAATTTGTTACAGATGTCTGATATTGAGTACGCCACATTACTGGGCACGGCGCCTCAGCATTTGATCAGATATGATCCCAAGCAACCGACGCACAAATTTTTACAAGAGTTAATCTCGGATGCGGTCGAGGGTAACCCAGCCCCGTTCAAAGGGATGAGCCTATCCAAAAAAAATTGATTGGCCAAACCGACTAAAGGATTGCTCCTACCTAGTCTGGTAATGACACAACATGCATTTATCTTGAATTCTTTTAACAATCTAGTGCAATCAAGTGTGAATTTTTTTCTGGTGGCGGTAAGTTGTCCAAATTCAAATTTAGCCAAGCGCCTGTTTTCTCGGTAAGCTGACCTTATTACTTTGTCAAATGATCTAAGTTGTACCCGGCCATCTTTTGATAAACTTCGCCATGGCGAACCTGCTCCTGAATCGTGCATAAAGAAGTTTGATCGCCGAATAGAAAAGCTATTGTTTGCTTATAGAGCCCGGGTTTGTATTCTTTGTCGATTGCATCGTCAAGGGCAATTTCATCAATTGCTACTGAGCCAATACGAGTGCAGTAAAGCTTCTCCATCGGCCTAAAAATATATCTTGCCTTTCGGGTCAGTACTTCTAGCCCCCAGCGTCCCGGGGCTTCCCAATCCGAAATGTAACTAAACAAGACGCCTTTTTCTGTTATGCCCGAGCCGGCAAAGCGTGCAGCTGCCGGATGCCAGTCGAGACTACCGCCAACCCAAGTGTTGATCTCTTTCGGAAAGCCGCACAAATGAAAAGCCAGATCAATTACATGAGTGGAGTTAGCTAGAAACCAATTCTCCTTGACGCCAGGACCCCTAACGGATGGTCCTATGACATGCGACCACTCGGTGAACTCAAATATGCAGCTAACGGCGCCGCCGTCCTCAAAGATCGCATCCTGGGCCTTACGGGTGGAAGCATAGAAGCGTCGGTTGTAGGCGAGCAATACCGCGGCTTGGTGTCTTTCAGCCAGTGCTCCAAGTTTGTTGATCTCGCCAATGTCCACACCCCCGGGTTTTTCGATGAGCAGACGCCGGGTGCCGTGTGTAATTAGCGCAGAACCAACCTCCGCTAGGTGTTCTACATTTACAGCTACTATTGCTTGAGCAGGCGCACCGTAGGTATCGAGCGCGGACTGAATCCCGCCGATATGCACTTCTTTACCGGTCACATTCCGAAATTGGCTGGCAGAGCTTGCTCGGCGGCCAATGACGACAAAGTCTGTGCCTAGGCCTTGCAGTACCTTTGCATATTCTTGGGCCATTTTTCCAGCGCCCACTAGCCAAAGTGTTTGGTTCATTCGATTAGGTTATTGGTACTGCCAGCAGGGTGTCGCCGTGTGTTTTTACAAAATGGCCTTGGAGGCTTGTGAGGAGCGTTCGATGCATTGCCGCGGATTCCTCAAAAGATGGAAGATCGCAGCTGCCATTTTTGAATATGGTATCAACCAAGCTGGTTGTCAGTATGCTTTGCGAGATGATTTTTCCTGGGAGTAAAAGGCCATCAGATCGTAGTGCGGTTCCCAATGATTCGACAATATTCCACGTTGGCCCTCCTTTTTCGGCAAGAGAGATTGTGGTTGGCTGCCCAATCAGAGCATCACTTGACTGCAGGCGTATCGTTGAGCCTCCAGAAAAGTGCGCTTCTAGTACCCCTGATATTTCAAGGAAGCCTTGACGCTTACTTTTACGCCAATCTGGCTCCAGTAGTGCCGTGGAAAGTTCAACTAGCGATTCATCTGTCCACCAGGCAAGCAAATCAAGAAAGTGAATTGCGTTACTGGCTAAATTCCACTGCCCACCAACGACCGACATTTCCACAGGAGTCATGCCGAGATTGGCTTTTATTTCTCTGTGCCAAGGCATCATGCGTCGAGGAGTATTCACCCAAGCTCGGCTTACATCGGCGAGCGATGTGGTCAATTGCTGCAAGCCAAGTTCACTTTGAGCCAACACTTTTTCTAATATCCAGTAGCGAACTTGTCCGCGAAAAGAAATTTGTAGGACGACATCTGGCCGCACGTTCGCAGTGGTCGCTACGATAGCGAGATCAAAATCCGTGGGAATGTCGGCGTAGGTCTGATGGAAAGAAACGGTGTGCTCGGCCCCTTTTGTGTCAATCTCATACATGCGCTGAGCGGAAAGGTCGAGCGACTGTTGTAGTGGGTCCACCACAAAGATGCGCAAAGCTACATGATGCTTGAGCAGTCCCTGCAAATAACGGGACCCTAGCTGTCCCCCTCCCAGAACAAGTACCTTTAGTGGCATGATAGGTTTTGCAGTCTATAAGGTGTTGGCGATGTCTTCTTTAAAAGAGCAAATATTTTAACATCTAGACAATCGCGTCTCCAATCAGTCAAATTCAATTTGAAGGCAGCGGTTATAATCAGCCGGCTTTTGTTATTGGTCCTTACGAGTTCACCGAAGGGCAACTCGCTCTGCAGCGACTGATTCGGTTGTGGGTCGTTCACTACTTGAAAGAGTGAGAGGATGGTTGCGGCATGAAGTACAAAAAAATCCTAGTTACTGGTGCTGACGGTTTTATCGGCTCACATTTGACCGAGGCACTGGTGCGAGACGGTTGTGATGTGCGCGCTTTTGTCCTTTATAATTCCTTCAATTCATGGGGCTGGCTGGACCATGCTTCGCCCCAGATCAAAGTCGGACTGGAGGTTTTTGCCGGCGACATCCGTGACCCCCATGGCGTACGCAAAGCGATGCAGGGTTGTGACCTAGTGTTGCATCTCGCCGCGCTGATTGCTATTCCTTACTCGTATCATTCTCCCGATACTTACATTGATACCAACGTCAAGGGTACGCTCAACGTTCTGCAGGCAGCCCGCGACTTGGGAGACGTTCGCGTTGTGCACACCAGCACCAGCGAGGTTTACGGTAATGCTCGTTTTGTCCCTATTTCGGAAGAGCATCCTCTGCAAGGGCAGTCACCATACTCGGCCTCAAAGATTGGTGCTGACCAACTGGCCTATTCGTTTTTCAAAGCCTTTGGCTTGCCGGTTAGTATCATTCGTCCGTTCAACACCTATGGTCCGAGGCAATCCGCTCGTGCAGTGCTGCCTACAGTCATTACGCAAATCGCTAACGGTGCCAAGAGCCTGAAACTCGGTGCACTAGAACCGACGCGTGATTTCAACTACGTCAAGGACACGGTGCGCGGTTTCATGGCGATCGCCCAGTCGAATGCAGCTCTGGGCGAAGTCGTCAACATTGGCAGTAACTATGAGATATCTGTCGGCGATGCCGTGAAGATAATTGCCGATCTGATGGGTAGGGACGTCGAGATCGAAGCCGATGCCGCCCGGTTACGACCGGCCGCTAGCGAAGTCGAGCGGCTCTGGGCAGACAACGCAAAGGCCAAGCGCTTATGCGCCTGGGAGCCAGAGTATGCTGGGCTTGAAGGCTTCCGTAACGGCATGCGCGAAACCATCGACTGGTTTGTGGACCCAGCCAATCTGGCCCGCTACAAGGCCGACGTTTACAACATCTAACCGCATCCCATGTCAGCCTCGGACCTGCCGGAACGCGTTCTCCATGCCGTTAGACAAGTTGTTCCGGCGGAAATCGGAACAGTTGGACTACATGAACCCAGCTTTAACGGGCGTGAAGCCGACTATGTGCTCGATTGTCTGAAAACCGGCTGGGTCTCGTCGGTGGGAGCGTATGTCGACCGTTTTGAGGCCATGCTGACAGAGTATACCGGCGCCAAATATGCCGTTGCCACTGCCAATGGTACGGCAGCGCTGCATGTCGCACTGTTGCTGGCGGGCGTGGAGGCCAACGACGAAGTCCTGATGCCGGCGCTAACTTTTATCGCTACGGCAAACGCCATCAGGTACTGTAACGCCGTGCCGCATTTTGTCGATGTCGCGATGGACACACTCGGGGTCGACCCGAAGGCGCTGGCCGGACATCTGGAGGCCGTCGCTGAACGGCGGGGGGATTTTTGGTTCAACCGGCAAACCGGCCGCCGCTTACGGGCGATCGTTCCCATGCATACCTTCGGTCACCCGGTCGATATCAACAGATTATTAACGGTGTGTGCCAGCTTTAATCTCGCGATGATCGAAGACGCAGCAGAATCGCTCGGTTCCACCTACCATGGAGTACATACTGGCAACTTCGGTCTGGTGTCGGCGCTTAGCTTCAATGGCAACAAAATCATCACCACCGGCGGTGGTGGTGCCATCCTGACCAACGACGCTGAGCTAGGCAAGCGTGCGAAGCACTTGACGACTACGGCTCGCGTTTCCCACCGATGGGAATTCACGCATGATGAGGTTGGTTTCAATTACCGCCTACCTAATCTTAATGCGGCACTCGGCTGTGCTCAGATGGAAGTTCTTCCTGATTTCCTCGAACGCAAGCGCCAGCTTGCTGCACGTTATGCCTCTGCTTTTTCTTCGCAGCAGGATCTGCATTTTGTGCGGGAACCCGATGGTGCATGCAGCAATTACTGGCTTAATGCCATATTGTTGCCAGAGGTGCAGATCGAACAACGCGACACCGTTTTGCAAATCCTTAACGACGCTGGCTTGATGGCGCGACCCTGCTGGACATTGATGCATAGGCTTTTGATGTATGCTCATTGTCCTCGGGCAGCACTGCCCATTGCCGAAGGCGTAGAAAAACGCTTGCTGAATTTGCCCAGCAGTCCAGTTCTTGTCTAGGCAACGGTTTTACATGTTCGGAACAATGTCGTGAAACGGACCATTTCCATATTAACCGTAGGTCGTTCCGATTTCAGCCGCTATCGGCCAGTGCTGCGCGCACTACAATCTCGTACTGACGTTGAAATGCGCTTGTTGGCAACTGGCGGGCATTTCTCTCCGGTCTATGGCGAAACCTGGCGCGAAATTGAAGCGGCCGGTTTTACTTTTGAGCCGGGACTGGAGGCTACGCTTGCATGCGATACACCGGTCGCGGTCGGTAAGAGCATTGCGATGGCAACTGCCGCGCTGGCACAGTCGTTTGCCCGTTCTCTTCCCGATCTGCTGGTGGTGCTTGGCGACCGTTACGAAATGCTGAGCGGGGTGAATGCCGCATTGGGCTTCAATTTGCCAGTAGTGCACCTGCATGGAGGTGCTGTCACCGAAGGGGCGATTGACGAGCTCGTACGCCATGCACTGACCAAGATGAGCCACTATCATCTGGTGTCGACCGAAGAATACGCACGACGGGTTTGCCAGATGGGTGAAGAAATTTGGCGCGTGAAGGTGGTCGGTGCCCCCGGACTGGATGAGTTGGCCGACATGGCGACAATGGATTTGGCTGCGCTGACAGAGGAAACAGGGTTGAATTTGGCGGCCGGTTATCTGTTGTTGAGCTTTCATCCAGTGACACTCGAACTTGCTGAAACCGAGCAGCAGATACGTGCCGTGCTGAGAGCCGTAGAGGAATCGCCTCTGCCTTGTGTGATTACTTATCCCAATGCCGATCCCGGTAGTCAGGGCATAATTTCTGCCATCAATGTTTACGCCAAGGCTCATCCGAAGCGCGCCAAGGTGTTTGCCAACGCCGGAGGCAAGCTCTATACTAGTTTGATGGCTAGGGCTACCGCCATGATTGGAAATTCGTCGAGCGGCTTGGTGGAAGCCCCGACCTTCAAGTTGCCAGTCGTCAATATTGGTATCCGACAGGACGGCAAGATCAAGGCACGCAACGTCATTGACTGCACCTGTGACCCAAGCGACATTGCTGCCGCCTTGCAGCGTGCTACCAGCCAGGATTTTCGAGCGAGCCTGGCAGCACTGGCTAATCCATATGGAGATGGTATGGCCGGTCGGCGTATTGCTGAAATTCTTTCCACTCTGCCCTTGGACAAGCGCCTGCTACGCAAGCGTTTTATCGACCTTTGAAATTATCTCCGGAAATTCAGGACTCCCTTGAGCTACGTTTCAGTGGTTTGGCCCGGCAGATGAACGAAGATGGCCAGCGAATCATCTCGCTGGGTCTTGGCGAACCAGGCTTCCCAACGCCGCCAGCGATAATTGATGCCGCCGCTGCCGCCATGCGGCAAGGACTGACACGTTATTCCAATCCATTTGGATTGCTGGACCTGCGTGAAGCTATTTGTGCAAAACTGGCGGTGGATAATGGCGTCATCGCCCAGCCTTCAGAGATTATGGTCACTCCTGGTGCCAAGATGGCATTGTCATTAGCCCTTGCGGCGCTCCTGCAGCCCGGTGATGAGGTCATTAACATCCTGCCTTGTTATCCGAGCTACCTCCCGCAAATCCGTATTGCGGAGCCTGATGCAGTCATTCACAACATTGATTTGCTACATTCGGATTTTTCGCTGGATCTCGAGGCCATTCGAGCCCATCTCTCCTCGCGTACAAAAGCCGTGATCATCAACTTCCCGCACAATCCCACGGGGAGGATGCTGAGCCAGCGCGAACTCGATGGCCTGACAGAATTGCTCGCGAATCACGATTGCTGGTTGATTTCGGACGAAATCTACGAGCGCTTGAATTTTTCTGGACAACCTCATCTATCTCCCGCCGCAGTCGCCTCTTTGGCTGAGCGTACTATCACCATTAATGGTTTTTCAAAGGCTTACAGCATGACTGGTTGGCGCATTGGCTATCTTGTGGCCAAAGGGCCGATCATGAAGACCATTAGTAAACTGCAGCAACACATGAATACCAATGTTGCTCCATTCATTCAGAAAGCCGCCGTTACCGCATTGGCAATGCCGATAGATTTTATCGAGGCATATAACCAACAGCTTGCAAATAATGCAGGCATCCTCAACGCCGCGGTAGCAGAAACACCCCAGCTGTATCTTCGCAAAAGTGAAGGTGGATTATTTGCGTTTCTCGATATTTCAGCAACCGGGTTAAGTTCGGACGTTTTCTGCTCTCGTTTACTTGAAGAGCATAGGGTTGCCGCTACCCCCGGTGTCAGTTTTGGTGCGGCCTGGGACAAATGTATCAGAATTTCCCTCGCTTCCAATGCAGACAGTTTTTCTGAAGGCGTTCGGCGATTGGTGGCTCTTGCATCAGGCCTATAATAATTCCTTATTTCTCGATTTGACGCATATGAAAATACTTCTTGCGGGTTTTGGCGATGAACAAACCGATATTTTGTGCGACCTTTTTCCAAGCATTGAGTTTGTTTCCACTGAAAATATTAATGTTGAGACTGTGCAAGCGGACGGTTTGATTGGGGTTACGCGCCAAGCGTTCGACAAAGTATTTACTGAGCGATTTCTGGAGAAAAACAAAACCATTCGCTGGGCGCATGCCCCGGGTGCTGGTATTGATGCCTATATCTTCCCGAATCTTGCAAGTTCTTCTATCACTTTGACTAACGGTAAGATTATCCAAGGTCCTGAGGTAGGCGAGCATGCAATTGCCTTGTTGTTGACACTGACGCGTCGCATTGGATTTGTTTTGAAAGGGGTGCCTGCATCTGCAATTCCGCACCCAATAGAACTACGCGGCAAGACAGCCTTGGTCATTGGCCTTGGCGGTATTGGTTTACTCATTGCCGAACGGCTATCTGCATTTGGAATGATAGTGGATGCGGTTACCGAGACCAGTATGCCAATGGTCAGTAGTATACGAAAAATCTATTATGGCGAACAGTTGATGGTAGCACTGCCAGATGCTGATGTGGTTATTATGGCAGCGCCACTGACCGTAAGATCGCGCAACATGCTTGGTCGTGAGCAGTTTCGTGCCATGAAAAAAACTGCCTATTTAGTGAATGTTTCACGTGGCGGAACAATAGACCTGAATGCCTTGCTTGAAGAGTTGGCTGCCGGGCGTTTTTCCGCAGTTGGGCTTGATGTAACTAGCCCTGAACCCCTCCCAATAGATCATCCAATTCGTAATATTGACCGCGTCATTATTACACCGCACTTGGCGGGTCGTTCGGATAGATTGCGTGAGAGAAACTTTGAGTTAATCGTAACTAATATCCGACGTTTTGCGGCAAACCTACCGTTAATCAATATTGTCGATAAAGCTAACGGATTCTAAGGAGATGTACATGGAAAAATTAGTTGTCCCCGCCAATGTTGATAAATATGATGATGTTTATCGCTCCGGTTACGACAAGCGTTACCCCAATTTGGACTTGGTTAGGCTTGAGGGTTGGTACCTGAACAAGCAGCCGGGTAAAGTGCTTGATTTCGCTTGCGGTACGGGCGTCAACATGATTCACATGCTTGAGTGTGGTTATAGTGCTGTGGGTGTCGATGCGGCCGAAGAGTCTATCAAGCTCGTGCGCAGGAAGCTGGACTCTCGCCCCGATCTTGCGCGTAGAGCCTCTGTGCAACACCTGAATCCAAATGAGAGAAAGTTGCCTTTTGCCGACGCTGAATTCGACTACGTAATATGTATGAGCGTCCTTTCCCTTCTCGAGAGCAAAGAACGTATTTCTGCTGTTGTTAATGAATTTTTGCGTGTCTTAAAGCCTAATGGCAAAATGATTATCGACATTAATGGCCCTGAGAGCGATTTTTCAAAAAATGGGCGCTTTATTGGTGAAGATCTGTTTGAGTATGTGCTACGGGATAACCAAACTGAACCGCTAGTTTGCTATTGTCCAAAGACAAAAGAGGCTTTTGCCAAGCTGTTTGATCAATTCGTCGTTGATGACTTGGGCCATGTTTCTTTTAGTTACTCAGGGCGTGATAGCTACGAGTTCATTGCTTGTGTGCGCAAGCCCGCTTAGATTGTGCCACAAAGCCCATTTTGATCAGACTCATGAAGCCTCGTTTGCTTTTCCTTCGCCCTTTTATGCCTAGTGATCTGGCGTGGTTGCTTGACCGTTTGACTCCTTTTTATGAGGTCATACAACCGGCTGCATACGATGAGACAACGCTGAGTTCTCTGGTTAGAAAGGTGGATGTTGCGCTGGGGGCAAGAATGTCTTCGTCCACACTTGCCGCTGCAGAGCAATTGAAGTTCCTGCAAACTCCTGGCTCCGGGCTCGAGCACCTGAATTTGCAGGCACTTGCAGCCAAGGGGGTTTGCGTGTGCAATTCGTCGTCGCACGCGACCCAAGTGGCAGAGCATGGCTTATCCATGCTGCTGACGTTGATGCGCAAGGTCGCGTTGCACGATCGCCTTTTGCGCCAAGGCACTTGGTACAGACCCGAAGGGCAGGCTAAGGATGATACTTACCAATCAGATTCTTTGGTTGGGGCTCATATCGGTTTTGTTGGTTATGGCAATATTAACCGGTCCATAGCTAAATTGCTGGCTGGATTTGACGTTAGTATCCTTGCGAATTGCCGTACGCCTGTCGAAAGTGTGCGTATGGCCGGGTTGTTAGAGCTGTTTGAAATCTGTGAGGCTGTATTTGTTGGTGTGCCGCTAAATGATCAGACTTGGGGAATGATTGGCGAAAAAGAGCTTTCTGTGAAGCGGCCCGCTCCTTATGTAGTCAATATTAGCCGTGCTGAAGTCATCGATCAGCGTGCGATAGTTCGTGTATTGACGCAAAAGAGGATTCGTGGGTTTGCGCTTGATATCCCTTATGGCGGGAAGGACGAGCTACACGGCTTGGCGCCATTCGCGCAGTTCGACAATGTTATTGTCTCTCCACATCGAGCAGGAACTTTGCGTGGGCAGTCGCCGCATTTACACGACGTTGTGGAGAACCTTGTTTCGTTTGCGCACGGATTGCCTCTCAAAAACATAGTTGTTCCTCGCTTGTGACTAATCAATGAAAGTACTTTTTACTAACGCTGGAAGGCGTACTTATCTTATCCAGTTTGCACTGCACATGGCGTTAGAGGATTTTCCGATAAGGGTGCATGTCTCTGATTGCTCGCGCTTTAGTGCGGCTATGCATGTCGCACCTGAGGTGACAACACATTTGCTTCCTCCAGTTCTTGAAAATCCGGGGCGCTATCTAAACGATTTGCTCGAGCTGACTGAAAGGGAACGATTTGATGTGATTTTCCCGCTCTCGGACCTTGATCCAGAAATACTCGCCAAACATAGGAGTGCATTTGAGGAGCTGGGTTGCAGAGTACTTGTTTCAGACCCGGCTGTAGTTCAGTGTTGCAATGACAAGAGACTGACGTTTGAGTTTTGTCGGGCGGCAGGGCTGCCTACGCCTGAATCGTGGTTCTGCGCTTTGACCTATGACGGGCCGTTTCCTGTTATGCAGAAGCATATCTTTGGAAGTGGATCAAGTGGCGTCAGGCGAATTAACGTGCGTACCGATCTTCAAGGTTTTGTCCCCGGTCGCGACATGCTTCAGCAGTTGATTGAAGGCGAAGAATTCGGTCTGGATATACTTAATGATCTAAGTGGAAATGGTATTGCCGTTTGTGCCAAACGAAAACTATTAATGCGCTCCGGTGAAACTGACAAAGCAGAGGTTGTTGAAGAAGAGGCTCTGCTATTGCTTGGGCGACAAATATCTGCCGCATTTCGTCATGTCGGCAATCTCGACTGCGATGTTTTGCGTGATGGGGAAGGTAACCTGTATTGCATTGACTTCAACCCGCGTTTTGGCGGAGGTTATCCGGCCACTCACCTCGCGGGCTTTAATTTTTTTAGAGCATTGCTGAATATGGTGCGGAAACATCCTTTTTCCATCCCAGAACATCCTAGGAGGATTACGGTTATGAAAGGGATATCGCTGCATTGGTGTGACTCATGAATACATTTGTTATCGCTGAAATCGGGCCAAATCACAATGGCTCTCTCGAGACGGCACTGGAAATGGTCAAGCGCTTAGCAAACAGCGGGGCTAGTGCCATTAAATTTCAACTTGCACAGCCGGAAGCAGTTTATTCGGCAGATGCTTTTAAAGCTGGCTATCAAACCAGAAATGATGGTGTCGGATCAGTTATCGAAATGTCGCGACGCTTGCAGTTGCCGCGAGAAGCTCACCGAGTCTTGTCTGATGCCTGCAAAAAGATAGGCATACCCTATCTTTGCACTGCTTTCGATATCGAGTCACTACGCTTTTTGGACGATATTCTCAAGGTGCCGATGTTCAAGATTGCTTCGGGGGAGATGCTTACCCTTGATATGCTTGAATACATGGCGGAACGTAGGCTGCCTGTCATCATGTCGACTGGCATGGCAACCTTTGATGAAATCGAATGTGCCTTATCTGTCCTGAAAGCAAAGGGGCTCCAAGATATCACTTTGCTGCATTGCGTTAGCAGTTATCCTGCGCACTACGAAGACATAAATCTCCGGGTCATGAATGCGCTGGCGGTTCGTTTTTCCTGCAATATAGGGTTTTCTGATCACAGTATGGGAGTAGAGTGCTGCCTAGCAGCGGTTGCACTTGGTGCCAAAGTAATCGAGAAACATGTCACCCTAGATCAACATATGGCGGGTCCCGATCATAAGGCATCAGCCACAATTGACGAATTTTCTGCACTTGTCCGTTCGATTCGCCATGTTGAAGCAGCTCTTGGTATGCCGGAAAAAATATTTTCTCAGGAGGAGGAAGATGTCCTGCGAATGGCAAGAAAGAGCATCGTGACAACACGTAACATTGCTGCGGGAGAACTCATTACTATCAAGGACATTGCATTTAAGCGTCCTGGTACCGGGCTGTCGCCCATGGAGAGAGATCGAGTCATCGGTCGCAGGGCTTTGCATGATCTACGGGAAAATCGCCTGATCCATATCTGCGATCTTGATCTATCCTGAGGATGGAATGACAGCCAAATGGAAAAGCGCTCTAATCTCGCCTGATACGTCGATTCAGGAAGCGTTGGCGCGTATTGATTCCGCTGCCACTCACATTGCCCTAGTGGTTGACGCCGACCAGCGTTTGCTCGGGACGCTTTCCGACGGTGATGTACGTCGTGCGCTGCTGGCTGGGATGACGCTTGGTGATTCGATCAGGTACTGCATGTGTACCACCCCCACGACGGTGAAAGCGGATGAGTCGCGGGAGTCAGTTCTGGGCAAAATGCGGCAATTAGTTTTGCATCAGATACCCGCCCTTGATGATCAAGGGCGGGTGATAGATCTAAAGATTATTGATGACTTGCTCGTACCGGAACAGCAGGAACACTGGGTTGTCATTATGGCGGGAGGTCTAGGATCCCGCCTCAAAGAACTGACGCGCGATACGCCGAAACCAATGCTTCCCGTAGGTAATAAGCCTATCCTGGAGACCATCGTCAGTCGCTTTGTTGAGCAAGGCTATCGCAACATATGGTTGGCGGTAAATTATCACGCTGATCAGATCGAGAAGCATTTCGATGATGGTGCGAAATTTGGTGCTCATATTCGCTATCTGCGAGAAGATATACGTCTCGGAACGGCGGGGGCGCTCGGTCTTCTGCCTATTCCCGACGCACCTATTCTGGTCAGCAATGCTGATCTGCTAACTAAGGCTAATTACACAGAACTGCTGCGTGGTCATATCGCTTCAAATGCAGCTGCAACCATGGCGGTACGTGAACATGAGTTTCGCATTCCTTACGGCGTTGTTCACACGCAAAATGGCATTATAGAGGGGCTGGTGGAAAAGCCGATTCACCGAGTGACTGTCAACGCCGGGATTTATGCACTATCGCCGGAAGCAGTGGTGCGCATTCCGCAGAATACTTTCTTCGATATGCCTGAATTGTTTTCAAAACTGATGAAAGACGGCCTTGTTGCGCGCTGTCACTGCATCGATGATTATTGGCTTGATATCGGGCATCATGAAGACCTGAAGCGAGCGCATATCGATTTTCCGGACATTTTCTGATGATCAATGGGAAAACTGTTCTTGGCGTTATTCCCGCTCGGGGTGGGTCCAAGGGAGTTCCTCGCAAGAATATTCGCGTGGTGGCCGGAAAGCCGCTGCTTGCTTACAGTATTGAAGCAGCTCAGGGCAGTGCCTATATCGACCGTTTTGTTGTCAGCACAGAAGATGCCGAAATCCGCGAGGTCGCACTTGCCTGGGGCGCGGAAGTTCTAAATCGTCCGCCGGAACTGGCACAAGACGAGACGCCAGGAATAGATCCTGTATTGCATGCTATTGCAACTTTTCCTCGCTACGATTACGTGGTGCTTCTTCAGCCGACATCGCCCTTGCGTACAGCTGATGATATTGATAGCGCATTGGAACAATGTGGCAGTAGAAAGGCGCATGTGTGCGTGACTATTTGCCAAGTTGAGCAATCGCCTTATCGTTGTTTTGAATTGGGACACGATGGGCGCCTAAAACGGCTCCTATCTACACCCAGCGGCACACGTCGCCAAGATTTGCCCCAGCTGTATGCCATCAATGGTGCGGTATATATTGCAGAGACCGATTGGCTTCGGCGAGAAAAATGCTTTGTTACGGATGCCACAGTGGCGCATCTCATGTCGGAGCAAAACTCGCTAGATATTGATACTGAACAAGATCTGCTGTATTTCGAGTTTGTGATTAACAAGTTGAATATTAAAAATTGTCAGTAATAATGCCTCGTGTTAATACTATCTTTCTGATTGTTGAAACGCCGTTAAGGGAGCGAGATTATGACCGTTTTGGTATAGACATACTATCTCGCCAATTCAAGGTTAGAGTAGTTGATTGTACTGCATGGCTTAACCCGGAATATTGGGAAAAATACAGCGATTTTCGATTCGAGTTTTCTGGGTACGTGTCAGTGTCAAGTTGGGCGGAATTTTCGGATCAATTCAATTCGGTGCCGGGCACATCAATCGTAATCGACTACCTTCTGGTAAGGGGTGGGCATCACAGCGCTATCAGGGGATGGTTGCGTGCAAAAAAAATTCCTCTTGTCGTCGTGTTCACGGGAGTACTTCCCAATTTCAATTTTCGCGGCGTGGCACGGCTCCGAAACATCGTGGGTAGAGTTAGAGATGATGCCATAAAGGCAGGTTATATTTTGCGTAGAATTATCGCTCCAGAAAATCCGCCGGCACGGCTGGCCGATATCGCTATCCTCTCTGGAAAAGCTTCGTTGCGCAAACCTCGTGCCAATGCTTGGGAAAAAATCTGGGCTCACTCATTTGATTACGATCTCTATTTAAAGTATCGTAACATCCCTTCCCAGCGGTCGGGATATGCTGTTTTTTTGGATCAAAACCTGGTTTACCACCCTGATCTTATGATTACCGGATCTCGACAATCCACCACGGCTGCAGAGTATTTTCCAGTGTTGAATCGCTTTTTTCATATTTTTGAGCAGCGATCAGGGTTACGGGTGATCATAGCTGCGCAACCTCGTGCTCAATATGCGTTTCGTTCGGATATTTTTGGGGGGCGCGAAATTGTTTCTGGGAAAACAGCAGAACTTGTTCGTGACTCTGAAATTGTGTTCGCGCATTATTCTGCATCGATTTCTTTTCCGGTCCTGTGGGTAAAGCCAATAGTCCTACTAACATCGAACGCCCTCCAAGCTTCATGGGCACGGCCATACATCGAGGGATTTAAGAAAGCCTTGAAAGTGCCATTGCTGAATTTAGATGTTTACCGGGCCGAAGATATCGTTGTTGCTGACTGGAAGAAGTTGTCTGAGAGAGATTATGAGCGTTACAAACGCCTGCATATTAAGATTGCTGGTACGCCCGATCAGCCAATATGGGAATTGTTTTCGAATTACATCAATGAACACTTCGTGTAGAAGTTTATGGGACATATGACTGGACATGGTGCATCGCCAAACGTCAACTCCTTGGCGCGGCGGCTTTACGATGGTGGTCTGACGATAGGGTCATGGATTACTCTGGCCCACCCGGCCATCGCCGAAATCATGGCGCGCGCCGGGTTCGACTGGCTGACGATTGATCTCGAGCACAGTGTGATTACCATTCGCGAAGCGGAAGAATTAATTCGCGTGATCTCCCTACACAAGGTGCCTCCGCTGGTTCGGCTTACCAGCAATGATGCCAACCAGATCAAGCGGGTGATGGATGCAGGTGCTCATGGCGTAATCGTTCCTATGGTCAATTCGCGGGCTGAGGCCGAACGTGCCGTACAGGCTGTGCACTACCCACCGTTTGGCCGGCGCGGGGTAGGCCTGGCGCGCGCTCAAGGTTATGGCGCTACGTTCGCCGACTATCGAGTCTGGCTGGAGAAAGAAGCTGTCGTCATAGTCCAGATCGAGCACATTGAGGCTGTCAATGATCTGGAGGCTATCCTCACTGTTCCTGGCGTAAACGGGTACATCATTGGCCCCTACGATCTGTCTGCATCCATGGGAATCCCCGGCGAATTTGACGATCCCCGAATGGTTGCTGCTATCGAAAAAGTCCGCGCAACCGGTATTGCGCTTGGTAAGCCAGGTGGCTTGCACGTGGTGGAGCCAGATAGTACAAAACTTAAGGACGCTATAGGGAAAGGCTTCCGCTTCCTTGCCTATAGTCTTGATACCCGTATTCTCGATGTACATTCCCGCCAAGGCTTGGCGGAATGCCGCCAATTTGCCCTTTGAAAGAGATCATGAGCACGATCGGAATCATCCCCGCCCGAATGGGCTCGAGCCGTTATCCCGGGAAACCCTTGGCCAAGATTCAGGGCGTGCCGATGATCGGCCATGTTTACTTCCGTTGCAAGATGAGCAAGGCATTGGACGAGGTCTATATTGCAACTTGCGATGAAGAAATTCGTCAATACGCAGAAAGTATCGGCGCCAAGTGCATCATCACGGCTGACACGCACGAACGTGCCACCGACCGCACCGCCGAGGCTATGCTGAAGATCGAGGCCGGCACTGGGGTGAGGACCGATATCGTGGTGATGATTCAGGGCGACGAACCGGTAGTCTTCCCGGAAATGATTGACCTTGCCATCGCCCCGCTCCACACCGAGACGGATCTGGAAGTGGTCAACCTGATGGCCAATCTCGATAGCGTGGAAGAATTCGAAGACCTGAACGAAGTGAAGGTCGTTGTCGATCTGCAGAACAATGCGCTCTATTTCTCTCGCGAACCGGTGCCCTCCCGCAAGAAGGGCGTCACCACGGTGCCCATGCTCAAGCAGGTCTGCATCATGCCC
>JACCDH011485557.1_pt1 | contig 35639 bp, 46 predicted proteins | sample 7442481 | NCBI WGS metagenome assembly JACCDH01 (sample SAMN15323433, study PRJNA562643) | freshwater metagenome | isolation source: river surface water | place: USA:Blue River Watershed | collected 2017-08-15
AAAAGACAATAACTATTGTAGAGTTTGCTCGGGCGATTTCGTAATTGGTAAAGAAGATGCGTTACCTTCAATTTGCGGTGAGGTCGGTAGTGACTTATTACAAATGTTCATGGGTCGTGCTCACGCCGTTGCGTTAAAGACTGCAAAATTTGATTTTAAGAAACACTTACGTTAAAAAAACATAAAGGAGGGCCAACGCCCTCCTTTATGTCGGATATCGAAAGGTTTGTGGCCCTATATTACTTTAATGAATAGTAATAACTACTGTCCTAGGAGCTCAGTATGTTTAAGCAAGTAATTGCTGTAGGTGCTGCCGTAAGTTTAGCAATCGCGACGTACTTTGTCTACACGAATAAACAAAAGAAAAAAACCGCTGAAGTAGAACCAGAGTCATTTAAGCAACAGTGGGTTTTTACTAGAAAGAACCGTATTCAAGAATTCCAAGAAATGTTTGAAACTAATTTAATTAATAAACATGTTTCTATAATAGATTTCAACCTGGATACATTTAACGAGCGTTATTTAAAAGATCTTTCTGTGGTTAGTTTAAAGACAACGGAAGGATTTATGTTACTTGCTAAAGTAACTAAAGGAAAAGCCGAATGGGCTTTTATGCCTCCAAACGTTAATGAAATTTACGGTATTCACGAGTTGTCAGACTACCTAGCATCCGTAAAGAATAACCAATCCACCACATTGTTTACTGGGTAACTATAGGAGAAATCGTCGAACGAGACACCTTTTTAATCTTTGGCAATTCCGCCAACCTGAGAAAAGAAAACAAAGAGAGCTAAGTTTATGAAATATTTTTTATTAACAATTGCCTTATTAGGCACGTCTTTATTTACTACAGCAAAAGAAAACATTGAAACAATGTTAATTGTCGCTGCCAACAAACATGACCATGTAGAGCCTGAACTATTAGCCGCCATTGGTCATATTGAAACTGGGTTTCAAAACGTTAGAAACAAAAAGTCAAGCGCTGCCGGAGTATATCAGTTTACTAAAACTACCTGGAAGCAACAACTAAGAACTGCACCTAAGTCATTGGGTGTATCGCGGAAAGCGTCAGTATATGACGTTAAGGCAAGTACTGAAATTGCGGCTTTCTTTACTCAGAAGAATGCTGAATTTCTAAGAAGTAAGTTAGGAAGACACCCCACTCACGGAGAGCTATATATTACACATTTGTTAGGTCCAAGCGGCGGATTAGCAATGATTAAAGCGCCTAAGTGGAAACGGGCAGGTGACGTTGTTCCAGATGCCGTGCCTGGTAATAAAAATCTGTTTGTCAATAAAAACGGACAATGGTTATCCGTTGGTCAGTTTAGAAAAAGCTTAAGTAATCGCGTGGAGCGGCTAATGAAAGCATATGCTCCAAAGATAGATCGCATGGAACGAGAGCTTTATGAGCGGGAATTAGATCGTCAAAAGCCTTGGAGGCACTGGTTAACCGCTGAGGAAACCGATTTCTCCGAAATCGTTATTGAGCCAAGTTACGTTGCTGTGGGTAGTTGTAGCGCCAGCAGCCATCATCTGTCATTTATGGCCTACTGTAATCATTGGCCAGAAAAGTTTCAAGCTTATGCATTACGGCGTAAGCACGTTATGTCAAAAATCTAAAAATAAGGAAACAACAATGGACATTCCATTAACTGATGCGTTAGTAGCAAAATTAGGTTTAAACTTAGTGCCTGGATGTACCGAGTCTCAAGGCAATTTTGGACGTTTAAATCTCCCTAAATTAGAAAAATCGTTTTGGCTAGATAACGGAACAATTTCTTTTGATTTAGGGGAAGGGTCATTCCTGATTGACCCGAACAATATTGAGGAAGTCGAAGTATTCACATTACTTGATCTTGGCTTTACGATTATGCACGTTATGGCGTATTCGGAAGATAGTCCTTTAGACGACGCTCGGTCTGCATACGGGTTAGTAGGGAGTACGCCAGATTACATTCCGTCCGTAGTACAGAAAAGACTGATTAACACCATTGCCGAAGCTGACAAACCAGACGCTCGGTATATTGTGACTATTCACGGTTTATATGGAGCATGAGATGTCATTTCTACAATTTTTGATTGAAGTTAAAAAACTTATTGTCTCGTTAGTTATTCAGCCAAATGTTTACGTTATTGACGGAACTAATCCGCCAGCAACAATTCGGCTGCAGCTAGCAAAAACAATTGAAGAAGACGGTACGCTGAAAGTGGTGTGGACTAAAGGTTTAGAAAAACACTTGATTGACGTTAATAATGTTTTAGCGTCTCAAGTCCAAATCCTCAAAGAAGCGGGAGTACCCGTGCTTAAAGTTTCCGGAAAGAAAGTCGACGGAGAGTTAGTGATTGGGTACTGTGTGGCAGGCAATGTTAAAGAAGAGGATAAGACCATTGAAGACGTTGCATCTGAACACCTCAGAGCAAGACTGGGGATTGTCAAAGAAGTAATCTATACTGAAGTATAGGCCGACATAAAGGGAGGCGTTAGCCTCCCTTTTGCCCCGATTCACGGTAGTGAGCCACTATCCTTAGCGCGCTCTGAACACAACAGATGAAACCCATGACAGTTTCATAACATACTCCTGAATAAAAAAATATAGAGGCACCTATATGTTGATCCCTAGATTTTATAACGTTCGAGAGTTTGTAGGCTCTTCAATGGACGGGGTTGGATATATTTTATTAAAGGACACTGTACTGGCCGAAGCAGCGACTAGTAGATCGTTGTTGACGGACGTTCAGAAACTTTTAAAGGATATTCGACTAGCTAAAGAAGGGCGTCTAACTAAACCAACAGAAATCTATAAAGAGTTACTTGGTCATAAATTTGATTTAGAACAAGTAGATATATTTTTAGCCTTTGCTGTTGAAGGGAATCGAAAACAAATCTTAAGGACAATTAAAATCTATGCTGAAGGTGGTACACTAGAATTGCCTAAAGCGGATAATTGTTTTTTTGATGAATTGGAAGAATCGGAAAAACGGTTAGTTCTAAAAAGAAATGAGGTTCAGTTGCTAAATGCAATCAGCTTGATTTCTGGAGAATTATTCAAAGTTCATTTTTACAGCGTTACTCACCCAGACGACTTTGACTTTATTTATTTTGGCACGGTCATTAAAGAGACGGCAACGCTATCGGATATTGAACTTAGTGTGCGTTCTTATTGGAAAGATGCTAAACGTCCAGATTACAACCAAAACGGGATTAAAGCTATATTTAAAGACAAATCCGACGATTGGTACGCTAGGATTAAATATACTCAGCTTGGCTCTATTGCCACAGCGGATAAAGAAAACAGATATCCGTTTCTTGGTCGTCTTTCGGAGATCGCTGAGCAAACTGGTTATTTTTGTTGTAACGCTAAATCTGATAGGTATCGAAAGATACAGATCAAAGATATAGCTATGCAAGGACCTATAGTGAATATTTTACTGTGGGGTAATTTAACTGATTACATTTTTGAAACTTGAGGTGAATATGAAAGAATTTTTAACTGGTTTAAAATCTAAATTAGTTGCGGCGCTCGGTGCTTTGTTCCCTATTGGCGACAGAGAGCTTAACGTAAAATACGTTTACCAAACATTAAAACTGAACGGCTGGAGTTTGGTAAAACTTCGTGCCGAGTGTGAGAATCGTTTAATGTTAAAGATGCAAGAAATTAATCCTGACTTTGAACTGGGAAAAACCGCGTTTGACTTGTTTCGCCAAGTAGCAACAAATAGTATCACGTATGACAATATGTCAAAAGGTCTGGAAGCTACGCTTTTAGATACTCGAGCACCCCATAAAACGCTAGCGTGGATTCTGTTATCCTTTAACGATGTGACTGTAGAAGAGTTTTCGGATCTTATTAAAATAGCCGAACACTTGGACAATACCGATGTCGCCCAAAACACATACGCGACTAAGTCGTTCAGATGTAGTATGGGCTTTGATTATATTGACTCCCCAATGTGGAGTAATATCCACAATCGGTGTATTGCATTAGGTGGGGTTGTCTGATGGACTTTGATCCAACGGACTCTATGATGCAGGTTTCCATTGAGCCTGCTATTAGGAATGAATTTCATAAATTTATTCAACGGTGGCACGCTTCGCTGGGACCAGAACTTACCACTTGGAATAACGCAGGTCAACTATATACTAACCTGGAACTACAGAACCTATACCGCGCTTTTTGTCATGGTGCGGATTGTAAAAAATAAAAATAAGGATTTTAACATGTCTTTAAAAAGAACCTCAATTTCCACTCCTCAGATCAACAGTTTGAAAGCAACGATGCAAGAGATGGAATTCGACAATCGCTGGAGACAGAACAGTACTTTTAACTTTGAAGTCATTGGACTGTTGAAAAAAGAAGTGCTCTCAATAAAGAATGAGCTTCGCGCCGAAATATTTCAAGACGTTTTGCGTTACATTATGTTAAACTACAGGCTCGGCGCTCGATATGAATCAGACGTAACTGAAATATCTGAAATCGTCAGTTACGTCCGAAACTTTGAGTATCGTCACGTTAAGTCGCCGGAGCAGTTTGGTTTAGGGTACTGGAAATTAAGCTACCCAAGCAAAGAGTACATGGTAGATTTTGTAGTGCCTGAATGTACTCGTAGAGAAAATCATCCAGTAATCAGTATGGTGCTAAATACGTTTCAGGTTCTTAAAAACGGGGACGGTGTTGGCGTCCCTCATCCGGCAAGCGGGTTGCCGATTCTAAGCGATTATTTAAAATAGGTTAGGAGGCAACCGTGTCTAAATATGCTAAGTTAGGACGCTACGATGAGGTCCTCAATACTTTTGAAGTGGTCTTTCAACAAGGCAGTAAAAAGTATCGTGGTTTATTATCGTTAGCGCCTACTGTATCGGCATTACCTATGCGCACTGCCTTGGCAGAAACCTTGCTTCCACTAGTAGAATGTCTACTTGAAGACTTGGTGGAAACAAAACAGAATGCTTGGCAAAGAAGTTTCTTTGATTGCACATATGTTCCGTTATTCAAAATGTTTATCGATGAAAATCAGACTGAGCAAGGAATGAATAACTTTCAGCGGATGGTAAGGAAAGCATGTTGTACTGCGCAAGGTTTAGGTCCAAGTGCTATACTGTCGGTAGACATCGATGGGCAGCGTAGAGCCGTTCATATTAACGAGGTAGAAGAAGCGCACGAGGCGACTTGTGTTCAATACGAGCGAGTGGTTCTTCCATACTCGAACGAAACTCTACTGCCACTATACTCACCGTTCTGTATCGCCGAATCAGAGTTTTTTAAACTACTGACGACGCCTGACAACCCGATTGACGTCCCGGGTGATCGTTATGCGGTAATGTTAGAAGTAGGGTATCAACCCGTTGTCCCAAAAAAGTTACTCACATTAACCCTTATTGACACTAGCAGTGGATTGTCGAGCGAAACAAGAATTCTTGACTATAGTAAAATAGTTTTACCTGCGTGGGTATTAGCTCACCTACATCTCTGCGGTAAAATAACATTTTATTCCACTCAGTCGTCCGCAGGTCGTCAGGTTGAGGCGCTTCAAGTAGACGTAGGTGTAGCACTCGATCACGTTAGGAATGCGGCGTATTGATGTTTACCAAATTAGACTTAGGGTCATTTATTAGTCAGTTTGAGAAATCGTTAAATCGAGATATAAAGCAAACGGGACATCCTCGTATGGCTCGCGTTGCTGAACGATTAAAAGCTAGATTTCCAACGACTAATAAAAAGACTATTAAGGACTCTGACGTACTAGAATGGACAAAAACGTTCAGTGCGACCTTAGATCAAATAGTCAATGAGCTGGGGTATGACGATAGCTTTCCGTATGAGGTTTACGTCAAGTATTCTAATTACGTTAATACGTTACGGGGTGTGGGGTTAAACCATGCCTCAACCTGTATTAAAGAGTTAACTCAAAAAGGGGTGGATTTTGAAAATGCTCGGCGTATCGCACATACGCTAATAGCGTTAAACAACATGCACCCCACTACGTTTACAAAACTAAAAAATCCTGCTGATTTCTTGCCAAAGAAACTATCTGGTGTTGATGACATTCAGGTGCTTTTAGAAACCATTCAAAGTAAATTCTTAAAACAATTTTAAAGAGGTAATGACATGCTGCCTATTCCAGTAACAATTACGCCTGAAGAACTTGATGTTCTGTTAGAAACCAATACGTCTGGTTATCACGAGTTTGGTAAACAGGGCGCTAAATTTGCGGGTAGTCCGCATTATTTTAACAGTTTCAGATACGACCCCGATTCGTCGGTTATTCGGTGTTATAAAGATACCGGGCATTTGGGTCTTAGGCTACATAGGGATCAGGTTGGGTCACCAGCTTCCAAGATTCCTACGGACGTTTTAAAGTACTCAGCAAACTCGATTTTAGTAGGAGAAACAGTTGATTCTACTGAACTTTCAAAATCTCTACCATTAAAGGTATGGGGACAATCTCTCTGGGACGGATTAACAGTAAGTTATTTTACAGGGCGTCCGTTTGAAAAACCCGTAATCATTATTGACTTAGAAACTTTAGGTACTAAAGATAATTCGATTATAATTCAAGTAGGTGCAGTGTTTGGTGATTTAGTCACGGGGAAGATTACGGCAACGTTTAACGAACACGTAACGTCGACTACCTGTTTAAACAAAACCCGACACATTGATTTAGATACCGTGTTGTGGCATCAAACTGAGCGCTCAGAACAACGCACCTATCACTCATGTGTTCCTCTTAAAAAATATGTAAAGGGGTTTACTGGACTGCTGCGGGTACTTGAAGATTTCTGTAAATGGTATCATGCGGTAAAATCATTAGTTAAATTAGCTAATGAAAAAGTAGATAGTGACAACGTGACTCCTTTGCGAATCATTTGTAAGGGACCAGAGTTCGATATTAAATTGTTAGAAAACGCTTTAAACCAAGCTGGCGTTGAGGTCCCTTGGAACTATCAGGACGTTGGTTCAGTACGAACCTATGAGCATTTATATACTGATTTAAGGACGTCTCAGGGAGCTACGTATCGCGAAGCCAAAGAAGAAATTCGAGAGTTTCTAAAAGCACAATCTATCATTACTCACGATGGTCTTTTTGATGCCATTGTGGAGTTTCAACTGGTTTATGAAATCTGTACCATTCTGCAGGTCAATAAACCTAAATCAACTTAATTAAGGGGTTACTATGTTTTTACAGAGTTACCATCGTCGTGAGCAATGTCTGAGCGTTTGATCGATCTTTTTCTTCTAGCATTACTATCAAGTGCATTACAAACTGCAAGTGAAGTAGACGATAAAAGAGAAGTACCTACGGATGATGACGTCGATTGCGAAGACTAGTAATTAATTACTAGAGAATACGATTATTTGCTTCCACTTGTTGTGTGCAAAAAAGCCTAGCTAGGTAATCTTTAATTAGATTTTTAATGGCTTAGTAATACTAGCAGTGAGAGGGTTCGGGTACGCTAAATGGTTACTGGTTTTGAATGTTGCCGCATTTAAAACAGCATTGTCATTTCAGGTGTGGTGACCTGCTGCCTCCAGCCCCGAAACAAAGTGCCTTGCTTTGTTTTGAAACCTGATCTCATACTGGTGGGGGTAATAAACCCCCACCTTTTATGCCGTCTATGTTAATAATAAATAAGGAATTGTTTATGAAAGTATTGATTATCGCAGGAACTGAATTGAATCAACGCCGAGCATGGAGTATGGTTCGATCCACGTTCTTCCGACAATTAGGGCAATATGTCGTAGTAGAGGACTTTAAAGCTATCGGTGGTGGAATAACCATTAACACGCTACAGGTAATAGTTAAATCAGGAAACGAATACATTAGTAATTACAACTCGCACGGCGCTCATTTAAAAGCGCGGATTATTAATGTCGTCGAATGCAATGGGACGATTGAGCCGTTGTTCTTAATTGAAAATTGGCGGTGGGGGGAATGTGGGGTTCAGTGTACTCCCGCAGGCTTAATCGAAATTATTAAAGAGAGTCAAAAGACGTGGAGCGCTTACGTAACTGAAAGCGCTAATAAACTGTTAGGGGTGCAAAATGTTTGAGTTATCTATATTTGAAATGTGTATGTATTTAATTGCTGCGCATTTTCTAGCGGACTTTCCATTGCAAGGTCCTTTTATGTCGGAAGCAAAGAATCCTCAAAACCCGACACATCGTGAGTACTGGGCCTGGGTAATGATTGGTCACGGTTCTATACATGCAGCGTTTGTATTACTTATCACTGGATCTTGGCTTTTTGCAATCATTGAGTGGATTGTTCACGTAATCATTGATTTAGCAAAATGTGATCAAGCAATTAGTTTTAGTCGTGATCAGTTTTTACATTTAGCTTGTAAAGTTATCTACGTGCTGGTATTAGTGCATATGTCGGAACAAACGCTTGCGTTTATCTCCATCGGTTAAATGGAAAACGTTTCAGACATATATAACTAAGGTGAGATTAGCTAGCAATAGTCTCACTCAATTAACTAATTGGTCCTATGGGGACTAAGGAAATAAAAATGTTTATGTTGACTTACGTGATCACGCTGGTGATTGGTACTAGTGAGAAAAAGTTTGAAGTTGTTGGGGTGTTTGGGTTATTTAACAAATTATGTCAATTGGTGTCTGCGATTGACGCAGACTTTACAATTGACGATTTGTTGGAAAATTGGGAAGAACGTGAAAACGTTCTCCTCCACCGTAGCGGAAAGGTTGAAGTTACGGAAAACATCCGTATAGAAGTCAGTGGGGTGTCTGATTTCTACATGGACGTCAACATCGGCGTCGCTATCAACGGGCAGGTGTTTACTGGTGAACCTCTTGGCGTTTATCAGATGATCTGCGACGCCGGGTTTCCGGCATTTAAAGTGTTCTCTGCTTTAAATGCGTATAATCAACTTCGCGAAATCCGCGAAGGAGACGAATTCGATATTGACGACCTAACGGTTGTCATTACTGAATTGTCCTGTTAATCTTTAAAGAGAGGTGCTAGCCTCTCTTTATTTTTTTGTTTTAACGAGGAATTAAATATGTTACCATTAAAATATTCAGGCAAGATTAACGGCATTAAGTTTAATGATTTAATGTTAGCGCAGTTATGGATTGCGATATCGAAAATTGCCAACGATGAAGAGATCTGGGATCTTTGCACCGAGTGGGAGTTAGAGAAAAGTAATTTTTTAGAAAATTCCCCAGTAACCATTAAGACAAGTTCTGGAGCGATTGAAGTAACGGCAGATGTTACTGGTGTTGCAGAATTCGCCGCAGACGGAGATATCAAATTAAAGATTGGTAAAAAACGGTATGTCGGTAAAATCAATAATTTGATCAATTGGTTAATTGATCAAAAATTACCGCACCGTGAAATCTTGACAACTCTGTCACTGACATATGAAACCGGCCATAGTTTAGGATATTACACAACGCCAATTTCCAACATTGAAGTTGATTATGAATATATTCAATACTGGATGTTTGCACTATGAATAGAGTAGGTCGATTTGAGTTCGTGACCACGGACGGTAAAACGTACGGGCCGTTTAGTGCTAGGTGGAAAGATCCCACTAACGAGGCTTTATATCAGTCATATGTCGATGCGATTTATTCTATTCCTCCAGACCCTGAGCAGGACGGAATACCCGAATTTAATCATGCAATGGTCTGTGGTTTCCTATCGGGATACCAAGCAGATCGTTGGGCAGTACCTTGTTGGGTATTGCAACCATTGTTAGATGTTGGGATGAGAATTGCTATATACGAAGTCCCTGATGAAAATCTTCATAAAGGTAAAACCCAAGTAGCTTGGAACCCTAGATACGCCACATTACTTAAAGTTTTAACACTTGAAGAGTTTTACGACTTTACGGATATTGTTAGCTAAAATAGGGGGTAAAACTACCCCCCTATTTTTTTTTTGATTAAATGTTAAAAATCGTCAATTTGAATGACGCATAAAGGGAGGGCGTTTGCCCTCCCTTATGTCGGATATTCAATTGTTTTTAAAGTGGGGCGTTTTAAATCAGTGTCCCAACCATGAATAAGTGCCCACATATGTAGTTTTGCTTTTACGTAATTAAAATCCTCTTCGCTACCTTTGGTAGGATCAGATTTTAAACGATCTTCTCTACGTAAAACTAACTCTTCTGGATAATAATCAAATCTAAACTTGCTGGGTCTAGTAATACTAAATAGATCGTGCGGTGAAATTCTAGCAAACGTGTGTCTACGATGAATGCCGCTAGCGGCAGCAATTACTTCAGTGCAAGTCCAAGCATGTTCAGTGTTCCAGCTTTGTGCAAATAGATAACCAAAAACCGCAGGATGGTCATACGGTTTACCTATCTGGTTTACCATAAACTGTCGAGTGTACTGCGCAGATGGAACAAACATAGTTGCGGTATGCCATTTTGGATACTTAGAAATAAATTCAGCGTGGGTGATAACTCGCACGCCAATACCGCCAGCGGCCTCTATGATTAACCCTGATAAAGGATCGACATAAGCAACATGTGAGTATTTAGAACGAGTCCTGAGCTTGATGAGGGGAGTTATCCAAGGATGAGTACCCTCTCCAAAGATTAACGTAACTGCGTTAGGATGAACTTTAATAGGAATCATGGTTACTGCCTAAAAATGCAAGGAAATAAAAGACACACGATTAAACCAAAGTATTTGAAGAACTATATTACTTAAGTGATAGCTATCACTCTAAGTACTTAGTTAATAGGGTTTCTATGATTAACACAGCACCATCTTGGGACCACGACGACTATTATCATCAAATTTCCGATTTCGCGAAAAAAGAACCTAAAGTGCGAAGTTGCGACGTGTTCGATTTGGCACCTCAGCACTGGTTAACGTTTGGAGTAAATTATCCAATAAGTAAATCTTCGCATTTTACTGAAGAACCTGAAGCTACAAATTGGAGTGGGATACCACAACTTAAAGCTAAGTCAAGTTACAAAAAAGAAAGAATTTTAGTTGGCTTTAAGAAACTTTAAAGGAGTAATAATGTCAAGTTTTGGCAATATGACAATAATACAAAATCACCAGTATGACGATAGTCTAGCGGAACACGGATGGTGCGAAGATATTTGTCGAAATACTTACATGTTATCCTGGAGCGAAAGTCGGTTTTCTGGGGCGGCAGTGAATCCACTCCCTAGTGCGTATTTTGAAATTGAATTAATCAACGTTCCTGATATGGGTAACGTTGAAGAATTTGTGAATCAAAATGCCCCGTGGTTGTTTGGTGTTCGGTCAAAGCTACATTTTAAACGCGTTAATAATTTTAACAAATATAAACAAAATAAGGATCTACCGATGACAACTCAAAATTTAGATTTACCAACAACTAACTTAGAGCACAGCACCTTAGCAGGCTTGTTAGAAATTCGTACCCTGACTGGGGTTACTCGTATTTCTGAACACCATTTAGTTAATGGACTAAGTTCACACGCTGTAAGTAACGTGTTCTTTATGAACTTAAGTGGTTTGCATTCTGATCAATTTGCTGAAAAGTTATTGGCGGCTATTCAAGCGGACGGGTTTAAAACCGAAATGCGTCCGTATACTAGCGGAAAAATGACTGACACTAGCATTACGTTAAACGCGTTTTTAGGTGAGATTGTCAATGGTAAAGAAGTGCAGACTAACTTACTGCACGTAAGTATTAATGAAGGAAAATCAAACATCATTCATTATTACGCTAAAGGGTATCGGGATAATTTAGCAAATTTAAGTAGTTACTTAAAGCCATATATTTCAGTGCAGCCGGTAACGACTACATATATTTGCGGTTTTAGTCAAGAAGGCTCAATCGCAGATTCTCGCGAAATTGACTTAGAAATCAATAAAGCGCATTCGTGTTTTTACCCGCAATTGAAAACCTACTTTGCCGACGCTGCTGACCCATTGCAAGAGCTGGCGGATCAGTTCGATAAAAACAAAGCTAACCTATTGTTCTTAATCGGTACGCCTGGTACAGGGAAATCAACTTTAATTCGTTCTTTATGCGGTTCATTGCGCCATCGGCCAATTGTTCAGTTTGCTGGTGAGAAGACAATTAAAGACCCTGCGTTCGATGCTTACTTAGCAAAGCTTCCAAAGAACTCGTTAGTAATTATCGAAGACGCCGATAACATCGTTGGTAAGCGTAAAGATGGTAACCACTCCATGTCGATGTTGTTAAATGAAATTGACGGCGTGGCTTCTAAGGGGATCAAGTTTGTCATCAGTACTAACTTACCCACGCTGCGCGATGTCGATGAAGCGTTACTGCGACCAGGTCGTTTAGCATACTCAATTGAGTTCCGTGACTTAAAAGCCGAGGAGCTTGAAGAAGTTGCAAACGAGTTAGGACTTGAACGCGAAGTCACAGGACCAATGAGTTTAGCCAATTTTATCTCCCCAGCGGCTGATATAAACGTTGCTAAATCTAAATTTGGTTTTTAACGAAACACAAGAGAGGGCTTTGACCCCTCTCTTTTTTTGCGGAGTTTAAAAATGATTACGTCTCAGTTTGAGTTTAATTTTAAGTTATCGGAAGCTCATGAAAACGTACTGTTAAATGCGTTTGAAAAACAAGATTTATTTGTAACGTTGGGGAGACCTAAGGTTCCTGAAATTAATCTTGAAAAAATATTAGGGGAGATCATCAATGTCCGTAAACATAAGTCCGTGGTTAGAGTTACGGTTAAAATGTTAAACGTTCATTGGTGGTCGGGGCATATAGGATTTCTTAATCAAGCCGACGTTGCGCTGACAGTTTCTTATTTTATCGCAGATCAAAGTAAGTCAATTGTTTCATTCCCTTTTTTCGCACTTGGCATACGCGACGGAACTATTTTAAACGAGGAGTGTCACTATGCTCTTCCTGGTAACAGCCGCTGTATTAAATACATAATTGAAACCACTCAGTCTTTACCAAACGGTATTAAATTGCTCTTAAATAAGAAGCAGCGCGGTATGCGTGCTAGTCGCAAATATATTAAAGTTTCTAATTATTAAGGAAAGAGATATGTCAAAAGTAATGTCATCTGAAGTTGCAAATGTGTTAACAAGCCTTTGTCAATCTAGGACAGATTGCAAAGCCCAGCATTTAATAGATTGTAACGAGCCATTGTTTTCTAATGGGCCAAATCCTGATTTTGACGGCGATGAGTTGACAGTGGCCCATTTAAAATCGGTAGAATCACTGGCCGGTACAACGGTGAAAATTCGATTGGATATAGGGTCCGATATGTTGGTAAAAGTACCCGACGCTACTATGCTTAAAGCACTGTCAGAGTCGCTAACTACTAGAAGTAAGCCAGGTATGTTTCGTAAGCGTAAACGCGGAGTTACGGCGATCCGTTTGCAAAATTGTCAAACTGTAAACAAATCTAGCGATGCGGTATTAACTAGCAAACATGGTATTATGGCAAATCCAAATCATTTCTCTGACAGTCAAGCGGAGGTATGCGTAACTCTAGATTCTATCGCTAAACGCGGATTATATTCAGTACTACTAAGAAAACCATCGAAAAGCTTTATTCATAAAGCCAAACGTGGATTTGTAGCGCTACGCATAAACGGCCTACTTAAACAGAAATGTAAGAAAGGTTCGCGTAAACATTATCCAATAAAAGTTTTCATCGAGCGTTCACGTGGTTGATTGTACCGGAAACTAAGTTCACCGCATCGGATGATCGCGCTGGTTATTTATGGGCCGCAAATATCCACACGTACGGCATCGCCACGGCATGTCTGACCTAGGGTCATTTAACAATGTGATTAAAATAGTGGCAAGTTATTAGGGGAAGAGGAATGTCTGATATAAAACCGCTGGTAAACGATTTTTTTACGCCGGAAGAAAAGGAGGAGTATATCAAATTAGAACTCCGGTTAAAAGCAATACATGAGTTCGAATGTGGATTTGGGCGTATGGTACAACAAACGCAAACTTTGACGCGTTCCACTGTTCCGGATTTTATTCGGGAGACCATTACTACGTTAATTAAAAACTCTGAATTTATACCCGCAGAGTTAAAAGTGGCAGTATCTAAAGACAACGTGATAGTAAATGATCTACCAGATGTCTCTGGGATTAACCTTAAATACTCGATCAGTATAAACAACGACGAACTTCAAAAATACTTAAGTGGTGCACCTTCAGTAAACCGACGGATGTTAGGTATTAAAAAGTTAGCTGAAACTAGGCGGCTAGAGAAAGTTTATCCTTGTACTGGTTATTTGAAATATGATTACCCCTGTATCTCAGAAACCCTAACCCCAGCCGAAGCTAGGAAAAATGGCTGGGTGCCAAAGGGATATGAGTTAGTACCTATCGAGTTTTTAGATTTTTTAATTGATGTTGCAGATACTACACCCTTCGGAAGAGATGACGAGTGTCGGTCGCAAGAAGAAGGTTTGGCTATTATGGAAGCAAGGGCTTCTTGGGCAATTAATCAGTAGTTAGGAGGTTGTATGATTTTTGGCGTAGCTTTTTTTGACAATGAAATAGAGCTAACCGAGTTTAAAGCTTTATACGGTCAGGATTCAGGCGTGTCAATCGAGGTCTGTATTCACCTAACTGAAGAACAGATCATCAATAAGATTAAAGAATCTGGCGAACGTAAGACAATTTTCTTAGTCATCACTACCGATGAGGCGATTAAGAAAATGCTAATTCGGAAATCCGCTACTGCAAGTAAATATTGGCTTGACAAAAAGCAGAATTTACAATCGCAGGTATTGAAAGTGTATGACTGGGCGAAGTGGGTGCCTAAAACACGTTATAATCACCGCATCAATATATCAAGTTAAAGTTAAAAAGGAATACGTATGGTAACTCAAATTCTAGAACTAACAGTAAACGTTCTGATCGGGGCGTGGCTTTTTAGTTTAGCAACTTCAGTCAGTTTATGGTCGGGTCGTAATTTTATTAAGACGGCTCTTAATAAAGAAGGAGCTTTCTTTATTCTTTTTTTAATCTCACTGTTTTTAGGATATAACGTACTTTTATTGGTGCTGTTAAAGAACGGTGGATGTTAACGGGGTAAACGTTGCTAGGAAATAACTAATGCCGTTATTTAAATGTGAGAACTGTGGGTGTACTGAAAACACTGCTTTATCTGGGCAGGGATTTCAACGCACTCATCTATATAACTGGGACTACGCACCAGAGCGAAAAGGTAAGTTACTTTGCTCGGAATGTGGACCCAAGACGTTTAATAATGGTAAGCCTACTCCGTTTGGTGGGGTATGGCATGGACGTTTTAAAAAGGAACCTTACGATGAATCAATCGACAGTCGAGACTCTATATAACCGGATAAAAACACACTGCACGGAAAACCCAGTGAACGTTATTATCCCTAAAACAAAATCAAATGACTTAACAATAATGGTAAGTCATGCTTTAAATGCGGATTGTGTCTTTGAAATTCGACGTTCTAAACCAAGAGAAACGCCTCAGGTTGTTTAGTTACTAAATCGAAATAATTTCAGACATATATTCCTTAGGTGAGATTAGTTAGAATAAATCTCGTCAATCAATTGACTTAACAGTCCTACGGGGACTAAGGAAATAAAAATGTTAAAACGTATTTTGATCGGTACTGGCGTCGCATTAGTAGCTTTAGCTGCAATCGCAGTTAAAGTTGCCTTATCGTCAGATGAAGCTGCGGTAGAAGAGTCTACCGCGGAAGAAACAACTGCTGCGGAACCAACCGCAGCAGAGTAAGACAGGAAGGGGCTAGCATGCTAGCCCCTAGTTTTATTACGTAAGTAAAAAACTTACTTAATAAAATTATTTTTTGTTTAAACAAAAGCCCTATGGGGGCAAGGAGATATAGCATGAACAAATCTACAATCGGTTTAATTATCGTAGGCGCGACTATGGCGTATGGCATGTACGAGTGTGCCAAAGAAATGAAGGGCATGGCAGCCAAATTAGAATCTGAATTGAATCGAATTCTAAAAGAGAACTACGATCCGGCACACGATTGCCGCGTTATCGTAACTAGTAAATCCTGGCTTTCTACAGAAGTGGAAATCACTCTACTGCAAGGCGATTCGGTAATCGCCACTAAGGAAACCAAATATTGCCGGTACTTAGGGTGGTTTGGCGCTAGCACTTGGTTAGCGTGTCGCATGACCGAAATCGGTCAGCCAGCAAAAGCATAATGACTAGGAGGGGTATATACCCCTCCTAGTTTTAACTTAATCAAGAGGCCCTATGAGGCTAAGGAAATAAAAATGTTAGAAAAGGTTCAAATTGAGATCAATGCCACGATCTCTAAAAATTACACAGCTCACGGTATGAGCTGTGTAATTGCGTTTGCGTCGGAGACGCAATCAATGATTGACCTGGTTGACGGCAACCAGGTTGTCAAGTCATGTCTGATCGACACAGACATGATTTCTACCCACGCTAAGGCGTGGGTAGAAACAGCTATGAAGGATTTAGGGTACGCCTAGGCGTACCCTAAAAAGAGTTAATGTTAGCTCTTTTTTTTTTCAAATAAAATTCAGAACTATATCACTTAGGTAGTAAAAGATAGTGTGTCAGATAAAGAAGATTTAAACCTTGGAGAGTATATGACAAACGCGGCATTATGTAAAGAAATTTTAAATAAATTAACTCAGGTTGCTAATGAGGTTGGCTTAGAACCAGATCAATTGGCCCTGAGCGCGGGAGCAGCGCTGGCCATCCACGGCGTTCGTAAACATTACGATGACTTAGATATCTCTATCGATACTAAGTTATTTGATGCGATCAAAAAGAAAAACAGCTATCCCTATAAAGTAGTTTACAACGATATAGAGATTATTTCAGTGTATCCTTGGGCAGACTTGCATCGATTAGACGCCGGTACGGAGTTAGTTAAAGCACATGGGGTAGTAACGTTTTCTATTCCTGAATTAATTAAACAAAAGAAAACTCTATTGACTTTACCAGGTAGAGCAATCCATAAACTCCAACAAGATCGATTGGATATCATTGCTCTTGAAAAACTGTTGGCATAAGAGAGGGGTTTAACCCCTCTCTCTTTATGTCGTTTTTTCGATTAAAAAGTTAACCTATAATACTTTCATGCGATCTAATTAAACTAAGGAAACTATCATGTCCGAAAATACATATACGCAAACCATAGACTCATATGAGTTAGTTCAAATTCTAAGTTTAAACATCTGCAACGACTTTGAATTATTAAAACGCATGTTGTTTAGTAACCTTCAATTAATTTATAAAGTTGCTGGATCTAGAGATGAATTTAAGTTGGTCTATCAAAAGCAACCTGACGGTACGCAGATAGAAGAATCTTTTACAAGTCATTATAGCAGTGATGTAATTTCAGTTTGTCGAATCGACCACGATAAATTTAAATTGGTTAGTAATCGACCGTGGAATAATTATCGAAATACTCGCGAGAGTAAATTCTATTTAAACTCACCTTTCGTAGAATCGGAAATTTGGAAAAAGGCAATCCTATTGTTGAGTATTTGCCGGATGGAAATAACCTGCGATTTTGGCGTAAATTTACACGTTCTTCCAAAGAACTCAATCATTAGCGCTAACTTAACCATTCTGAATGTACGTACAGGCGACTTATTCGACCTAGGCGATGTCCATTTACGGAATGATGCGTGTTTAAAACACTTGGCCAAGAGTTTACCTAACGGTCGTTTAATAATCACTACTCCGGCGGATCATCATTCGCCATGTTCTAATGTCTCAAACGATCATCTAGATTTGTGGTTTAGCAATAGGGCAGATAGGCTAGTCACACTGGATCTATTTCAGGCGTGTATCCCATGGGATAACCCAAAAGAAGAGGTGGGTAACGAGGGGGTTATTAAACTTTTCTAAAAAAAGCAGCATAACTGGAGGGCTTTTGCCCTCCTTTGTGCCGTCTTTTATTTTTTGGTTAAAACCCAATGAAATAAGGGTTTTTACACAAATTTCGGAAAATTCCCTAGTCCTTCCTACTAAGTACAGGATGGCTCCCAAGAAGCCATCCTGGGGAGTTTGAAGTCGCTCTCTTTCGTTCGCTCCGTTCTTTATCCGTCAAATAATTAGGTTCTATGTAAAAAATTACATATTTAATAAAAAAATGATTTGAACCTAATTCATAAGTTAAAACGATCGAGAGGGTTTTTGAGACCCTCTCTCGTAACTGATTAACAAATCATTTTTATTAAAGAAAAGAGAGTTAATTAAACTAAGAGGATTGCTCTTAGGTTTAAGCTGCTTTAAAAAGACGGTAAGGGTTTTTTGAGACCCTTACCTCTTAACTAACCAACGCAATCCTAACTATTTTAAAAACTAAAGAGAATTGTCGTATGCTCCCTCATTAAAAAGAAGTTCTCTTATTGCGCGCCGGCCGGCCGGCATTTTTTACATTCTTAATTTTATACTGTGTAGCAATTATGTCTACCCTTTTAATCGATTAAGGATTTTAACATGTCAAGAAAAACACGTGGTACTACTGCTGGGACGCCAGCGGCCGCACCAGCCACTACTGAACCAGTAGCTCAGGAAACTCCAGTAGTAACCGAAACTACGGTGACTGAGGAAACTCCAGCGGCTCCTGCACCAGTTGCAGAACCTGTAGCTGAGCCTGTAGCTGAGCCTGTAGCTGAGCCAACAGCGCCAACGATGAGTGAAGAGCAGTTAACAGAAGCGGCTGCGGTTGCCGAAACTGTATTGGCTGCTGTCGAAGAAACAAAACCTACTGCACCAAAGTACAGCGCAGTTGTTTCAACGTTAATTGAAACGTTCGAAGGTTATATGGAAGCAATGGATGTTCCAGTGCAACCGACGGTTGAAAATGGTGTTGCGTTACAACGTCGTTTATATCGTACTTTAAACAGCATGGTTACGTTAGATGCTGGCGACGACTTAATCGCTGCATTAAACCACGTTATTCCACGTATCCGTGAAGCGCGTGGTCCACGCCGTGCGTTTAACGAAAACTGGGTATTCCGTTTCTATGAAATGAATCCACTTCCCACCCGCGATAAAGCTTCTGCAGAGATGCTGATTATGTTTTTAATCGGCGTTGCCGATGGGTATAGTCAAGCCACACTTCGCGCTGCTACAAAAATGTTAAGCGTTAAACGAGTACTGGCTGACCATCACATTAGCCGTTTAACCGCGTACGCTCAACGTTTGGTTCGTTAACGTCAAAATAAAGAGTGGGGTAAAACCCACTCTTTTGCCGCATGTAAATAAATACCCATTTCCTATATAAAGTACTAGCTAAGCTTTAAAAGAGAAAACCCATGCGCCTGACCGACAACCAGTTAAAATTACATCTTAACGATGACACTATCTACAGCACAGATCCAAATCTACCGCAGTATTTAAAAATTACCCCAACACCACAAGAAGAATATATCACAGGCGTAACTGCCGACCTTACGTTGGGTAACACGTTTCATCGTTTTTTACCAAAAGAATTTATTAATGCGCCTTTGGATTTGGCCGCACCTAATTTAAGTACCGAAGTGGCTAAGATTATGGAAGAGACTCCTGTGACTTTAAAGCACAGTGACACTATTGTGATTTATCCGGGAGAACTTTTGTTGGGTGTCACTCATGAGTCAGTAAGGATTCCAAACTGTTTAGTAGGTTGGTTAGACGGTCGGTCAAGTTTAGCGCGAGTAGGTTTACAGGTACATGCCACCGCTCACCGGATTGATCCTGGTTGGGATGGTAAAATTGTTTTAGAGTTTATCAACGCAGGTCCTGCGCCATTGCGTCTAACTGTAGGTATGAAAATTTGCGCAATCTCATTTGAGACGGTGGGTACTATCCATTCGTTAACTAATGAGTTAAAGCTGCGCCCAGTTGCTACCGGCTACACTAAACGCCCAAATAGCGCCTACGTAGGTCAGGATCAAGTTATTCCTTCGAGGACTAGCAAAGACTAGCGGAGTTAATATGAAATGTTCAGAATGCGGTAAAGAGCCTGCTAAATGGGTTTCTTTTAATGTTGGTGAAGAAGTAACGCGTGCGTGTTTGTGTAACCAATGTATTTTGGAAATTACTGAACTTGGCTTTGCAGTCAAAGAAGAAAATAAACCATTACAATAAAAAATAAGGATTTAACTATGGGTATACACGCACAGTTAAAAGATGCGTATTTGGAACAAACCGCAGCCTCTATTTTTAATACTCCGTGCTGGAGTACTTCTGAAACAAAATCAGTAACTTTTGTTTTAAAGAGTTTAGCTACTTTCCCAACTAAACCAGTTGGCAACCATTACGTCTCCGAAGAAGAGGTTCCTTTACTAAACGATTCCCAAGAGCACTTTATTTTACGTTACTATAATCAATCTTTAAAAAGAATGAGTCTTGAGGGAAGTACAATTATTGGTAGATATCAGATTGTTTTTAATGGCTCTTCCAAAACAGATCAAGACATCTATAATCCCACAATGACAGTGACGGTCGATAAAGCACTTGCTCCTTTATTACCTACCTCTCAAGAACAGGCCGACGAACTAGCACTTTGTGTATTGTGTTATCCAAAGGTGTGGTTTCATCAAGTCGGATTTAACGTACAGGTAGAAAAAGCCACTCGAAACATTCGCCGTGTTCTAAAATCAATGGCGGCTGTTTCTTGTGTTGGTTTAGTTACGTTATGTGTACTTTTAGCAAACGGTAGTTTAAGCGCTTACTAAGTTAACTAATGGTATAGATGACGGTTATTGCCGAAGTTTTTGACATAGCCTTCACTGGCATAGAAGAGGGTCCTTAGAGCCCTCTTCTATGCCGATTGTGCCGCATGCATTATCCTGTGTATCGCAGGCCTTTGGGCCATTCATTTATTGTTCAGAGGGTCCTATGAATCCAAATAAATTAAAGACGTTAGTTGGCGCAGCGTTGCGCACGCAAAACACCCAATCTGTTGGCGTTGAATCGCTTGATAATGAGCCGATTGAAACAACTATTAAAATCGGTGATCAAGAACATTCGCTTGAAGGTATCTTTGATACTATCGCAAGTTGGTTCCGTCCAGAAACCGATTTCCATAAAGTAACGGATTTGATCAATACTTCAAATTTTAAAACAATTGAAAAAGTGGTGCGTCGGACAATCTTAAACGGTCAGTGGTTAGCTAACGTTCAGTTAAACGAAGGTCCGGTACGGGACGTATCGTCAATCTCATCGCGTTTAGCATACAACGGCGTTTGGGTTCAGCATTCTGCAATCCGTAGTATTCAGAAATATTTATCTGATTACGATCGCGTTTGTAAGCAGTACTGGCATTCAGTAGAAAGCTACTACGCAACGTTTACGTTTATCTCCCGTCAGATGAAGAAGCAACGTGATCGCATGCAGGAACTGTTAGATGTTAACCAGTTAACGCATGATGTATATGCTCAAGTGGCGTCAGAAATGATTCGTGTTATTGGCGATAGCATGCGCCGCTTACAGCGCATTGAACATCCGTCAATTGCTGCTAAACGTATTTTCCGTGAGTTTGCAATGTTAGGTCCTAAAGCAACTATTGAAGTTGATGAAGGTGAAGCGATTGCCGATGTACGTTACGTTATGCAAGAGGATACTAGCGCTGAAGCAGCAGTAGAATGCATGACTCAAACTCAGCTGTTGGAAGCCGCAGCTTTATTAGTGTCTCAGTTACGTACGGTACGTAGTTGGGCATTCATTACGTTCTCGCGCGCTGTTGAGCAAACCGCAATGATCCCAGATTTTAACGATTTGATCAAATTTGTAATTCCGTACGCTACCCGCGGCGAAATTGAAATGATCAACGAGTTTAAAATGTTGGCTGAACAAAAACAAGCCGAATTATGGCCAAAAGAAATTCCAAATGAATACACCATCATTAAAGGTTTAATTTATTGGATTCGTGAAACTTTACCGCGTAATGTCGCTTAACGGAATTTAATTAAAATGCGTAAGATCATCCAAACTCAACCCCAATATACTAATTCTGTTAGTATCGAAAGTTTAAAAGAAATTGGTTTTATGGCGGAGTTTTTAAATCAGCCACCGTCACCTACGATCTCTAACGAAGGAATGTTTGATTTTTTTAAAGACATGTTCCGCACACGCATATCAAGTCATGCCAATCCGTATGAGATCAAATACAGCTCGCGTGACTTAGACCGAGTTCGTTCGGTTATGCGTAAAACCATTTTAGACCCCAAATGGATGGAACGGGCTAAGATTAGTGCCGCAAAGTTCCCACACGAAAATTATTTCCAGATGCTCTCTGTCCCAGCAAAACCTTTTGATTTTAATGATCCTGTCGGATATATTTCAGGTAACGTAAAAAATCAAAAGCATGCTTTTAATAAGTGGGTTTCATTTATGGAAGGTCGTATGACTAACATGATGAAACATCACAGCAACCTTCAGAGCGAATGGCCAGAACTTGAACAACACCAAAAAAGCAGCCGCATGTCAGACACCCTAGAGTTAATCTTTAGTGAGTACCCAACCGCTAAAGAGTATAACTCAGTAGTTTCTCCGGATGTCACTATGGGCGGCCCTACTACAATTCTGCCAGGAAAACGATTCCCTCGACAGAGTGATGTTGCTGTAAAGATTGGTAGCGTTCCGGCATTAACAATTGAACAATTGCCAGTTATTGCCGAATACGTATTACAGTTGGTTGATACGTTGGCTGAAACTGACACGTCATATCAAGACATGTCTCGCGTATCTGTAAAAATCATGTCTCATCTTTTAAAAACCGACCAAGTATTAATGTGGGCGTATACTAAAGATAAGGATTTGTTTGGACACTACGCCGGCGCAATCTATTACGAAACACACTTTGATTGGATACCAGGACATACTTGGGAATTACCGATCCTACGCATTTTGTTAGCGTGGATCATCCATTCAGTTGGTGAGAAAATTTAAAGCATAAGCGGGAGGGTCAAACCCTCCCGCTTTTTTTAAGGATTTATTTAAAATGCACAGATCAAGACTTCAAAAATTAGTTCGGGAAAGTTTAACAAATGACCCAACAGTCGGTGTCGAGGGTTTCTTAGGCGACGTTATGACTGGTGTAAAAAAGTTATTTAAAAAAGATAACTCACCTATCATTAAAGAGAAAGAGCACGGTACTCGTTCGTTTATGATGAAAGAATTCATTGAGCGGTTAAACTCTACAGTTTTAAACTCAACGTGGATGGACAAAGCGGAACTTAAAGATTCTCCAATCACAGATAGCTGGGCAACCGAAGGGTTAACGTACCATACCAAGTACGATCCTAAGCAACCGATTAAACATATTTCAGAAGCTATTCGTGATTGTACTGATAACTTCAAAAAGTATACAAGTTGGCTAAAAAAACATAAAGCCGATGCCGCCCACATTTACCCAGAGCTAATTAAAGATTTAAAAGCCGCCGGAGAAGACGATTCTTTAATTAGGAAAGCGCTTGATGCCGCTGCATCTAAATATGCAAAGGTCGATAAGCCAAGAGACTACGTAAAGTCATTAGAAATAGTTTTTCTAGGCAATAAAAAAGTGAACTGGGAACAAAAATTTCCAGCCCCAGTACAAGGTAAAAACACACCAATTAAAGTACATACTTTATCTAAACAGGATATGATTGATTTAGCAAAAAATCTAGTAGATTTTATTAAAGAAGATCTGATAGACGTTGCTAGCAATGAATTGTGTTTTATTGATTGGTGGGAAGAACACGGTTTATCTGAGGCGGCCTCTGAAGCATTGAATGAAGCATCGGGTACTCATCCATTTTTAGCAGAATATCCAACCGAACATACTTTTGACGATAAAGCCATCTATCTATTATCGCTCCAATACGAAAGTATTTTAATCCCGTCTTTACGGTGGTTAAACGATTCGGTTAAAGTAAAGGAATAATCCATGCAACGAGCTAAATTAAAAGCTTTAGTAAGAGCTTCTCTTACACAACAACAAACCATTTCTACCGAAGGTTTCTTGGGAGACCTTGCTTCTAAGATTAGCAGCATTTTCTCTATGAGAAAAAAGGTACTTACCGAAAAAGAATCTGAAAAACTGTTAGAAGATCACAAAGCGGTAATCAACCGTTTAAACGAAACTGTGTTAAATCCTAAATGGATGGACAAAGCAGAACTCAAAACTGCGGTCATTTCTGCAGACTGGGCTATTCCAGGCCTCGATTACGAAATCGCGTTAAATTCAGAGGTTGTTGTACCGCACTTAGAAAAATGCATTTCTAAGTTCTTGTCTGACTTTACAGCCTTCCGTGTTATCCAGAAAAAATATTCAGACGATATTAATGCTCTGTTTGCTGATTTTCTGGACGATATTGCGGATTCCGCTAAAGCCGGCAAAGACGTGTCGGAAGTAATTGCTAAATATGAAAAGAAAAGTAAGAGTATTACTGATCCAATCAAACTACTTGATTCAAAACCAATTTCCGTATTTGGTAATCAAAAAATTCAATACGATAAAAAACACAAAATGGCCATCAACGGCAACATGGGGCCATCTAAAGTTAAATCTATTAAACCTTTAACTAAAGACGAAATCTATACTGTTGCTTCGATGATTGTTAAGCTAATTGAGTCACCGCTGTCAAATGACGACGATTTAATATGGAGCATCGATTACGCTGATGTTAAAAATAGGCTCAAGAAAGAAGGTATTGATCCTGCGGCGATAGAAACAATTGCCGAAGAAGTAAACGATAGCGTAGTAATGGAACGGTTCTATCACCAGAACGCGTGGGACTATTCCGGCACATACGACTGTATCTGGGAACATAACACGTTAATTAAACGGCTCTTCCGTTTAATTGATGCTTCAATTAAATAAGGGTATAAAATGCAAAGAAGTAAATTACAACAAATGGTAAAAGCCGCCGTTTCTACTCAACCTACCATTTCAACAGAAGGTTTCTTATCAGACGTAACTGCTAAATTTAAACAATTGTTTAAAATCAATAGCAGTACAGTAGAGGAAGTAGCTGCCGATAAAGCTACTGTGTCTGTAAAGGCTCGCGAGTTATCCAAAAATATCATGCAAGCTACAAACAAACGCTCTGCAAACAGCGGATATAATTTAACCCATACTAGCATTGATGCAAAATGGGCAATCCCTGGCCTTGATTTTAAAAATCAGTTAGATACCGCTAACCCTACGGCGCATCTTCAAGAAATGATTGATGCTGTTCAGCGATTAACCGCAGATACGATCGACATTACCGAACACTACGCCGATGAACTAACTGCCGAATTTGAAACAATAATGAATTCCATCATGACTAGCGACTTTTCAAAAGCTACAATAGATGAAATTATTGACAAATCAAATAAACGCGTTATTGCAATGCCAAAACCCTATTTTAAACTATTGCAGACCAAAAGACATTTACCGGGCAACTTTGAAATTTATCTTTCAGGTGGTAAAGTTGTTACTAATGCAACTCCCTGCAAATATAAATCGTTACCAACGTTAAATGTTGAACAAGCCGACTACGTAGCAGAACTATTAGGTAAATTTACAGATGGTCCTTTGTCAATTGGTCCTTTCATTGCTAAATGTGTTAAAGCAGTAGACGAGCGGAAGAAACTAGCAACGTGCGAAACGTTACTTAAAGCTATTAACCCCCGTAGCGACTATGCTATTAAAGCAGTAACTGATTCTGAAGTAATTAAACGACTGTACTGGCAACAGTCGTTTGAAGTATGTTACGTTGAAGAAGTGGCACACGTTCATGAGCACGTTACTGTAAGTTTAATTAATTGGATCAACGCGTCATTTAAATAAGGAATTTACATGAATCGCACTAGGTTACAACAGTTAGTCCGAGAAGCCGCTTACGGTACGCATACCGTTGCTACCGAAGGCTTCTTAGGCGAAGCTATTGATAAAATAAAATCGGGATTTGCAGGATCAACCGGAAATAAAATACTCACGGCTGAAGAAATTAAACGCGATAGAATTGATGTACAAAGCGCAATCAATCGTTTACATGAAACAGTGTTAAACGCATCATGGTTATCAAAAGCGGAATTAGTAACTGGCACTATTACCGATAAATGGGCAGTACCCGGCCTCGACTATAATGCCACTTTAAATCCCGACAAACCAACTGCACATTTAAAAACAGCTTTTACCGAGTATTTAAACACGGTAAAAGCATATTCTAAGATTGTTAAAGAATATTCTCAAGCAGGGCAAAAGCTTTATTCTGCATTATTAAAAAGTTTAGTTAAAACCGACGGTAATAAACAAGCAGTGCTGCAAGTGTTAGAAGACACCGATGAAAAATTTGCTAAAATTTTACCTCCGTTTAAACACATGGAAACCCATCCGATTACTATGATCGGTAATGCAAGCTACGTATATAAAGACGGTAAGGTTACTCGTTCTGAAAAAACCTGCGCAGCAGTAAATTTGCCAAAATTAGATAAAGTTCAAATAGTGGAAATTGCAAAACTTGTTACGCAATTCCTTGAACAAGACCCTAACGACCTAATAGATTCTAGTCAAGATTTTGTTGATTGGGATGCTATTGGACACGATTTAAAACAAGCCGGTGCGACTAAAGATGTCGTTGAAAAAATTCTTGAAGAATTAACAGCGTCAACTTTTTTAAATGCGTTTGAGTATCAAAACGCATGGGATGACAAAGCGGTTAGTTTATTGCATAAAGGGATAGGTGACATTACTATTCGTTGTTTGCAATGGATCAACGCATCGATTAAGTAAACCAACATAACTAGGGTAAGGAGAGCATCTGCTCTCCTTACCCTTTATGCCGTTATAACGTATAGTAATCTAATTCAGGGTGTTTATCAAAATGGTTGTATAGTTTATCAAATAATACTAAACCTGACATTTTATTTTGATAAATTATACCAAATATTAGAGCACTAACAATTACCGTACTTGCTGCGAGTTTGGCTAAATCTTTTTTATGAATTGCCATCCCCGCTCGATATATACCGATTAGCTCATTAGTTCGATCGCTAAAGACTACTAACCGTGTAGTAAATAATGGTAGGCTTGCGGCAAATAAATCGCGTTTTCTTTTTAAACGTAACCGATTTAATTTCTGTAGGTCTAAATGAAGTTGCGGCAACCAATCAGTTCTATGAACTACCTTACCACACTTCTTACAACGACACGCGTTGTTTGATGTAAACTCGCCGTACTCTAAATACCAGCGCTCGTCAGGTAGATGAGCACCAACCAGACACAAGACATTTATTTTTTTGACCATAACAAGATTCCGTTTGCTGTGGGGTATATACCCCACAGCATTAGGTTTATGCCGCTTTTTTGTCGTATTCGATGTTAAAGGGTAGATCGTGCTCTAGTTCAAACTGCTCAGCTAATTTAATCAACTGCGGAGCTTTGTAAATACGAGTACAGAAGTCAATTACATTAACGTCTCCGCCGGTCATATTCAACCCAGCAATCCGTCGATCGTTTTCTAAAACTCCTTCAATACTACAAAGCTCTAACATTGTAGTTGCTTTAGAAATATTTAGAATAATCTGAGTATATGGATATGCAGATTTAACATCTAGGTCAGATACCCACATTCTCCATAGACTTCGAATGTTAGGTACGTCACTGAAGAGTTTTAATCCTTCGTCTGCAACTAAATGCGCTGCAAGTGTAATAATCCAACCGTCCATACTAACAACCGATTCGTCATTTTCGTCAGCCATTTGGTCAGACCGAGAAGCAATAACCCGTCCTCTGTCTAAATAGAAGAAATGTAAATCGTCCGCCAACTGTTGCGGTGTTGAGTTCATGTGTTGGTATTCACTGTGTTCACAAAGTTCAGAAATTGTAATTTCTAAATCTTTTGTTTTTTCGTCAAGCATTTCGACTGAAATACAGTCGAAGATGTTGTAAACCAGATATTCAATTTTGTAATACGTCTGCATAAAGGTATGCCACGCGCCTTTCTCGTAGGCATCCGCTTCTTTAAACTTAAGCTTACGTAGCCCCAACTCATCGTTAAGAATAGCGTCTAATGCATATGACTGTTTACGACCTTTAGCTTTACGAATCATTGAATACACGCACATTGAGTCTATCCAATAAAACGAGCTAGGAGCTGTAAATACGTGCCAGCGCTCATCTGGCGCTAATGGCATATGTTTGCCACTTGCAGTAAGCTTACTCTGACTCCCTTGTTTATAATGGCAGTATCTAAATTCAGCCGGCACCGAAGGATCTGAGAACACATCCGCTAAGTTATACCCATCTTTTTGTAAGGCCTCCATGACTCGAGGTAAGTCGAAGTCTATGTTCCACACGGCCATCCAATCCGGTTTGATCTCATGTGCTCTTGCAATCACAGCAGCACATGCCTGCCCAGGAGTATCGGCTTCAATGATCTCTAACTGAATATTTCTAGCTTTAATAATATTCAGAGAAGAATCGTCTTTTGTATTCTTCATGTCCGATAAGTAATATTCAAACTTTTTCTCTAACTCAGCTTTCCAGTTAGGTACAGATTCAATAAAACTTTTAACAACCGCTATCACAACGTTTTCTTTTGAGGTTACAGAAATACAGATAATTTCTTCACCCTTACCAACCATATTAGTTTCGATATCTAATACTGCAACGCGCGCAGCCGAACTACATTCAGACCAGCGCTTACGATAACCGTGTTTAATGATTGCCGGTGTAGAGATATCAGTTCCGTATAAATACGGAGAGCGCGCCATTTGTCGAAGCTGTAAATTATTTAAGTTCCGTTTAAATAACCGAGCAATTTTAGGCAACATTTCTTTTTGAGTACAGGTGTGTTTTTGAAGCCTATCAATCCGTTCAGATTGTTTCTTATCAGTGTGTTTCCGATATCCCTCACGAGTCACGTAGAAATCTCGTTGGTAGTTTTTAATTAATCGATGATTAGGTATCACACGCCCGTCTTTACAGTGAATCATTTCTTTAATAAAAACAGCATCGTTTGGAGACCCAGGATGTCCTGGCAAATAAACCGCGTGCCTACATTCGTAGCCTAATATCTCATCTTTTGACGGTAAATTACTCATTATTTCCTCAATATGTTAATTGGGATGAACTATATGATGCCAATCTTGTGTAAAGTCCTATTTCCTTAGCGTGAGCCCCTTATGACTAAATTCAACTCGAACGTGCTTGGCTTAGAGGCCATTGCACATCAAGACACTGCATTTTTCAAACAGCTATCAGATTTATTTCGCCCGTTATGTTTAAACAGAATGTCTGCAAATGACGTAGACTTACACGTTCGCGAATGCAATGCCATTGAAAAATTGATTAAGCAGCGCACCAACATTAGTATCGAATTTAAAATCGAACGCAGTGAGATACCAAACGCGTACGTAATGCCTCCGTCTTTAAATAAAAGCCATATTTTTTATCAAGACTGGGCTAAACCTTACTACAGCAACATTGATTCTTTAAAACTTTTAAACACTCTTTCTGAGAAGTTTCTTCAAGGAACTCTTAATCGGGAAAAAGTTTGGGTCACGGGATTTTTTGAGCAATTAATACATAGAACGCGAATTACGCACACCATGCTTAACGAAGCTCAAGCAGAAGAATGTGCCGCTATTTTATTACACGAGTTAGGGCATGTATGGAGCTATTATGAGTTATTATCGCTGACTGCAAAAACAAATATTGCTTTACGTACAGTTAAGCATGAATTTTTAAATACAACCGACAATGAATCTAAAATTATAGTAGTGCGCGCTGCCCAAAACTCATTAGGCATTACGGAACCTGAAATCCAAGAAATTCTTAAAACGGGTTCAGTCAACCGGTTAGAAATTGCAGTTATTAACAGCCAAGCACGTGAAAGCTATTCCGAACTAGGTTTTTCTCTTTATGATCAGCGTGGGTGGGAATTTGCATCTGATCAGTTTTCTGCGCGCATGGGCGGCGGTCGTTACGTTGTTTCTGGATTACATGCTATCCAATCCAAGTACCGCGAGTATAATAATCAGTCATATTTTGCACACGTTACGACAAACGTATTAAAAGCATTTGGTCTGATTATTGGATCTATTCTTTCGTTAGGTATGGTTCCGCTAATGATGTTTTTAATGGGCGATCCATATTCGATGGAACCAATTCATCCGGAAGTTAGCGGTATGCAAGCTAAAACGTACGATAGTCCAAAAGAACGCTTTACTCGTATTAAACATGAGCTAATTGCCGCTTTAAGAAATCTTAAAATTTCTAAAGAACGGACAGAAGAGCTTGTTAAAGATATTCAGTACATTGAATCAGTCGTGAATAGTATTGTGGAACGACCATCGTTTACAATTAGCTTATGGGCTTTGTTCTCAGTAACTGGCAAAAACAAACGTAATAATGTCAAAATACAACAAGCTCTTGAAGTATTGGCAAATAATGACTTATATGTGGCCGCGGCCCAACTTAGAACTATGTAGAGGTAAAGAATGAATCGTATTATCGTAAAAACTATTGCACAAGCCTTGCGCGATTTAGGCGTTGCTGACAATGGTTCAGTTGCACTGGCTGCAAGTATTGCATATGCGTTACCCGTATTGCCGCAAGGTACCGATTTTAAATTTGTATTTCGCCAACAATACGAATCTAAAGTAGCGAGTTTAATTTCTGCAGTGAACGAATTGCAGGTAGTTAATTATCAGACTACTTTAGACACGGTAGAAAACCTATTTGTAAACCGTATGCGTGCTGTTTACTCTCCACTGATTAAAACAGAAAACTGCGTAAGTGAAGAAACGGTTGGTGTGGGATTTGAAGCTGTTTATAACGCAGTAGTATCGGCGCTTAAATAAGTGGAAGAGTTAGAGTTAGACTACGAGACTGAGGACGACTACGATCGTCTTCATCGCGTTGAAGAACCCGATCAGCTCGCAGCAGCACTTGAATCTCTCCAAGTGTTTGTAGCGTCAATTGAATCAAATGGGATGTCTAAGTCAGACTACCATACTCTTGAGTTGATCGACGGCGAGCTATTTGATAGTCTTCCTAAAGTTGGCTACACGGCTACTGCTTCAAAGCAAAATTTGACAGGAACTATTTCCGCCATTATTGCTAAGAGCAAACAGTTTCTCAAGGATTTGTTCATCGCATTGATGGAACTAATTGCTAAAGTGGTTAGCTTTATTTCTGAGAAAATTAATTCGTTTAAGAAAAAGCCAGTCGACCAAGCTATTGCGTACGGTAATCAAGAGATCATTAAATCTCAAAGAGCTTATATTGCGTTATTGGAAAAACGAATTGCAGATCTTGAAAAGTCTCAAATACCAGAAACTTTAAAAGATCAAAAGCAACAAGCTATTGATGCGATTAACAACGAAACAAATCCAACCGTAATGGCGGCTGCTACTGAAGCCGATAAGCATTATAGCACATTGGTTCGGTCGTTATATCTAAACCCAGACCAACTAAATACGTATTTTGGCTTTGTGACCGCAGTGCCGATGATGGCTAACATTGCAGTATCTATGTTAGATAACATGGATAGGCTTTTTATTCTATTACGTGACGTCGGAAACGCGGAAGCAGCGGCAAACGCTGTAGTTACGTTATCGACTTTAAGTAACTCATTTAGAGCCCTACTAGCCAACAGTTGTGAAAAACACGCAATTGCTACTGGTCGACTAAGACAACGGTACGGTAGAGAGTCTTTGCCGCACGTACATTTTGATAACCGCTCTGATGCGGTTGAGTTTGTGCGATCGACTCGAGATGCGTTGTTATTTGCTGCGGCTCAACCCAGCGGCTATAATTTCAAGCAAGAGTACCCCAACGATTTATCGTCAGTTACGGCGGCCCGCGTCAGAATTGGCGATCAATTAAAAGTGGTCGATTCTATATTTGAGTCTTGTACTGAAGCATTTTCAGAGTTACTTGCCCGTAGCCGAGAAGTAAATCAGTACATTAAAGAACATAATGGAATCCCTTGCGGTAAAGGTGAGATGGATCCGGAAATTAAACGGGAACTAATTGCTACAAATCGCGACCTACAAAAGACCATTACGACTATTTTAAGATTAAGAAATTTATCCGACGTTATTCGTAACTCAGTACAAAAACAAATTTCTTACTCAATCCGCCGCATTAACGCAGCGGGCTCAGAACTCGGTAAAGTATAGGCCGACATAAAGGGAGGGCAAAAGCCCTCCCTTATGCCGCATTAAGCAATGTGCCGTACAAAATCGACTTGGATGTCTTCGGACACAGTTAAATCTCCGTTAGGTAATAATTGTAGTAAACGTCGCACCGAAGCGCGCGTTGCGTTATCAAAACAGGTGTATGAAAGTTGAGCATCGTCGTTAGCGCGCTCCACTTCAATAATTACCGCATCGTCACCCACTTCCGCTTTTAGTAATGAGATGATATTTGCGATACTTACCGTATTCTGTTTTAGTACCGTATTGATGACGCGACTTGCGGTTTCAGTTAAACGATCTCGTAACGCGTAGTTAACGTAGTTGCCGTTTGTTAAGAAGAATCTTACCTTAAACGATAAACTCGCATCGATCGTTGTCTCAACGCCAGCCTCAGTGATGACACGTGATGTACCAATAGTCCGTTTAGGAGCAAAATACATTTCAGTGCCTTCTAACAAGCTAGGACGCATCGCCTCTAAATCGTTCTCTAAGTAATCGATGATTAACTTAGGTACGGCCTGTACTGTCTTTAGCTCAACGCTACCGGTCGTATAATAGTACGGACCTTCTAATACCAACAACTCCAACTGCCGTAGCGTGTTGCGCCCGCGCTTTTCAATAGGCTCATTAGTCACAGGATCTCGAATTACTTCACCTGCCCTATGTTTATAAACCGGATCATTGTTTTCGTCTAGTACGGGATCTCCAGCACGATGGAGAACTGTGTATTCAATTGCATTTGTCGTTGCATTCCTAGACAGTACAATTGTCCCAGTCCCGTCACGAAGATAAACGGTTTTAGCATAGGTCATAGGTACGTCTTGAGGATGCCTCTCGTACTCGATTGCGCCAGCAACTGTTCGGGAATTAGTCGATAGATTTTTTAACGCTACACCAAGCTGCACCGTTAACGCTTCGTGTGTCAATCCAACCAACGTGCCTGCTTGTATATTGCGTCCGATTGCTAAATCGATATCACTCACTGTCAAACCAGGAACCGTGTAGTTTTTAACGCCGTAGACTAATTCAAACATTGTCGTTAGTTCGGCACCAAACGCTCTTGGTGTTTCAACATACATTGCAAAGTTTGTTAAAAAAATACGATCGTTGTTATCGATGTCTAGGTTAGAATCGATTTCAAATTGCCAGACCCAATCCCCATCAACGTCGCCTAATAATTCACCGTTGATATATGCGTAATCTTGTTCTACCGCAGGTTTAAATCGCAACTGTAAGAAACAGTTAGCTGGGTCAAGAGTCTTATAAGTGTCATTAACTTTTGAGACAATTAATAACCGATAACCGGTTTCAGTTTTTTCAATCGCTGCGTTTCTAGTAGAGACGCTCAAACCGGTAGTTTCGTTTTCATCGATGAATAACCGACTTTCAACCTGAGGATCGTCTAAGTAATACGCCCTTAAATCAAACTTACTCAACGTCGTATCCAATACGTAATGGAACGGACTAAACGCATAACGTTTTTGATTAACTAAGCTCACTAGCTGTTCGCTATTATTAGTCAATTGATCGGGTCTTTGTCCATTTGGAACAATGTTTAAAATACCGTCGTCGTAACTAAATAATGTTTTAGGCGTAATAGTCATCCGAAGACCGTTATCTTTCACGGTAGACATCGTTGCTAACTTAGTCATATCTGTCTGCAGCATTTCAATTGCGATACCAACACCAGAGGTTAAATTATCGTAACCCATAGCAGGTAAATGTTTAGTCGCTAAAAACATCCTAGTAGTTAAATCATCGACTGCTTTAATAACGTCAAACCCGCGAATCTGTAAACCTGCGCGAATCTGCGCGTCGGTAATCGGGAGTACGATTTTGTTACCGTTACTAATAACTCGCTCTCGCATCTCTTCAAAAGTTAAGCCGTTAGTACCACCTTCAACAGTTGATTCCGAGTAGAGAATGACTGTCGAAATATTGTTAAGTGGAGAAGCGTATGTTTCCTGCTCCTGACTATTGTAGTCATCTCCCCACTTTAACGAATACGCGTTAACTTGATAATCGCCCAAATTAACAGACATCTTTCCTTTTGTGGTATAGATTTCAATTTGAATCTTTGAAGGCAGTAAACCGCTAGTAAAATAGACAATTGGAATTTCGACGGTTAAACTTTGATTATCGACTCGCAATAATGCGGTTGGTTTTAAAGGATCGTAAATCTCTTCAGCGTGAGTGGTTTTAAACTCCGTTTTTAAACCATTTCCGCTAATGCCAAATACACGGCAGTGGTAGTACTGGTCTTGCAGTAAATAGCTCATTTTAAATCCGCTTGACGGATTTAACGTATCTGTAAAGACGGTTCGTTTAAACTGCCACGCTGGGATATTTAATTGCAAATATTTCCGGTTTTCAATGGTCCCAAGACTCCACTCCAACGTGTTGCTAGAAAGTAATTCCATCGGACTTTTGATATCGGTATTGTAGCTGATTCTAAAACCGCCATGAGGCATAATTTTAATGTCAATTGGATACTGCATAGTAAATTCAGTATCGTTGACTTTAAATGCGGTGTAACGAGGAATCGTAATCAACCGAGCTTCAGACCCTTGGATGTAAGGAGCAATGTTGATTAACTCTTCGGCCGGCAAATATAGCTTAAATACAGCTCCGGTTACTGGCGCTGCAAATCGTCCTAAGTAATCCGTGTCTGCCATGTGGTTATAAAGGTCGTCCATAGAAGTTGCTAAATTTGGATAACTTTTTCTTAAGTTAACAAAATTCTGACGAACTAAAGAAGCGGCAGTGACGCAACTTGCTTCTAACAGTAATACAAAAGGATTAGTCGGATCAACAATGTCGATCTCACCTTTACTAACCGAGCTGATCGTGTTTAAAACGGCTCGACGTATAGCGTTTGGGTTGGTAGGCAACCGTTCAATGTTCTCTAACAGTTTTGAAATCTCGGTACTCATTAGTTAACCTCTAAAATAATCTTGTCGTACTCTTCTTGAGTAACGTACCAGAACAGTTCGTGAGTAGTCGGATGTATTAAAGGAATACCTGAATAGTTTCCGGCTTTTAATTCGTCCGAACGTAGTTGAATATAACCTTCAGGATTCATAATGCTAAATTGGTTGGCAATTGTAATATCGCCTCCTGCAGTAAATCCAGTAATCTTTAGCGATGGATTAAAAAAACCTACAATTCTATTAAACTCATCGATTAAGATAGGATCATTGTACTCAGCACCGTTTACGGTAAAGTTAATATTGATCTGCTCAGTGCTCTGTACGTATGTCTGCTCACCACTAAAGTTAAAGTTTGCGCCCATCGGTACGTTATTTGGAAAAGCCCCGTGCCCTACCGCAATTTTAGTTACAAAACGCCGACTGGGGTCCATAACTAAATGCGTAATCCGCGTATTGTAATCGTAACGGTTTTCAATGATATTTTCAGGATACGGATTTAACTCACCGTACTGTACTAACGTAGCGTAAAGTACCCACGTTGCAATTAGTGCGGTAATAGGATCACCTTCAATATTCCTAAACGACATACTTAAATCAAAGAC
>JACCDH010594214.1_pt1 | contig 35637 bp, 27 predicted proteins | sample 7442481 | NCBI WGS metagenome assembly JACCDH01 (sample SAMN15323433, study PRJNA562643) | freshwater metagenome | isolation source: river surface water | place: USA:Blue River Watershed | collected 2017-08-15
CGTCATTGAACGCAGAAAAAGCAAGGGCAGAAGCTGCAGAAGCATTGAAAATTAATATTGCAGATACCGCTTCTATGTTGTCTAGTTATTATAATAAGACCGCTGCGGATGCGAGATTGAATTTGAAATTGAATATTGCGGATACCGCTTTAATGTTGTCAAATAGATTTGCTAGAGATACGATCTCGCTGTCCAATAGAATTAATGCATTGAGTGCGAGTTCTGGTGGAGACTTGGCGGCAGAAATAACAAGAGCAACTGCGGCGGAGAATTTAAAAGTGAATATAGCTGATACGGCAACTATGTTAAATCCGTATCGATTGTCAATGATTGATAAAGACCTATATAAGATAAGCAATAATCTAGTAGTTGGTAATTTATCAAATAAACTGAGTACAGATTCTTTAACATTGACTTCTAAAATAAGAAACGACTCAACTGCATTAAGAGATTTAATCAATACCAATACTGCAAATATTGCGACCAATTCATCTCAAATTTCCAGTAACGCAAATAATATAAGTATCAATGCGACAAATATTGCCGCGAACACAGCAGCAATCAATCAACGTGTTCAGTATAGTGATGTCGCATCCATCGTTGCTCCTTACTTAAAAATAGTGGATACCTTATCGCTTTCTAATCGAATTAATTTAAAAGCACCAATTGCTTCTCCAGAGTTTACAGGATTGGTCACTTTTCCTACTCCCTTTAAACTTGGAACTACCAATGTTTCCTCTACGGGCACTCAATTAAATTATTTATCCAATGTAAATGGGGTAACAGGAACTGGTAATTTAGTTTTAGCTACTTCTCCAGTTTTTATTGCGCCTGATTTAGGTATACCATCCGCTGGTATTGCAACGAATATAACGGGATTGCCATTGACATCAGGGGTGGTTGGAATTTTACCAATTGCAAATGGAGGAACAGGATCTGCAATAAAAAACTTTGTGGAACTTTCTGGTGATCAAACTATTGGAGGTATAAAAACTTTTAGTAGTAATCTAATAGTAGGTGGAACATTCAATGCTTCCGCTGCAGCAACGTTCAGCGATAATGTTACAATTAGTGGAGCAGCAACGCTTGGAGGAAATGCGACTATTGCTGGAACTTTAGGCGTTACAGGGGTGGCTAGCTTTGACGCACAACCAATCATGTCAACTTTACTTGCATCAAAACCGGTTTTCACAGACGCAAATAAAGGATTGACATCCGTGGGTGTTTTAGGAATAGACCAGGGTGGAACGGGTGCAACAACGGTTACAAATGCAAAAGTAAATTTAGCATTAGACCAAGTTGACAACACATCAGATGCCGCTAAGCCATTAAGTACTGCTGCTCAAACAGCTTTAAATTTGAAAGAAGACTTAAGTAATAAAAGTACGAGTATCACAACCGATGCTACATCCAATACAAAATATCCAAGTGTTAAGTCGGTGAAAGATTATGTAGATGGAACAGTTTCTACAGCAACGCCTGATGCAACTACTTTGGTAAAAGGTAAAGTTCAATTAGCAGGTGATTTGGATGGAACTGCTAGTTCTCCGGTGGTAGCGACTGTTGGTGGATCCACTGCTGCTGATATCAATACAGCTACAGTTTTAGCCAACGCTGCAACTGAAAATGCAACCAATAGTACCATTGTCAAAAGAGATGCAAATGGGAATTTTAGTGCGGGTGAAATAACAGCTAATTTAATTGGAACAGCTACGAATGTAACAGGCATTGTCAATGGCATCAATGGTGGAACAGGTGTTGCAAATAGTGGTAAGACGATTACCCTAGGAGGCAATATCAATACAGGTGCTGCATTTACAACAACTGGTACAACAGGTTCCAATGCAAGTGCGATTACTTTGAAAACAACTGCTGCTACTAATTTAATTTTACCAACAAGTGGCACGATTGCAACATTAGCAGGTACAGAAAATTTGACCAATAAAACAATCAATGGTTTAGTGCCAAACGCTTTGGCTACTGGTTTTACAATTGCTGGAGGAACGATTACAAAAACATTGACTTTAGTGGATGATGCAAGTTTGAGTGGTGCGAATACGGGTGATCAAACAATTAGTTTAACGGGCGATTTGACCGGCACAGGGACAGGAACATTTTCTACTACCTTGGCAAATTCTGGTGTAACTGCTGGCACATATGGTACAGCAACACAAGTGCCTAATTTTATTGTTGATTCAAAAGGTAGAATTACAGGAGTATCCAATGTGACAATTTCAGGTGTATCGTCTATTGGTTCTGAATTAGATGCAGGAAAAATTATCGTGGGAGATGCTGCAAATTTAGCAGCTAAAGTAACTATGGCCGGAGATGTTACAATTAATAATACAGGTGTAACAACAATAGGTGCAAATAAAATTACGACAGCTAAAATTTTAAATTCCAATGTCACTTATGATAAAATTCAAAATGTAAGTGCGACGAATAAAATATTAGGAAGAGTGACTGCTGGCGCAGGCATTATAGAAGAAATTGGAACCACTGGAACTGGTGATGTTGTAAGAGCAGTGAGCCCTACTTTCACAGGTGCTCCTCAGGTGCCAACCGCAATTGTTAGTTCAAATGATGGCACAATTGCCAATACAGAATATGTCACAAGAGCAATTGGCAATATATCCGCCTCATCTGTATCGGGGATCCTGCCTTCTGCAAATGGAGGTACTGGAGTTGACAATACTGGTAAGACAATTACATTGGGAGGCAATTTCGTGACTAGTGGTGCAAACAGTATCACCCTTAATTCAACAGCTGCAACGAATATAACATTGCCTACAAGTGGTACTTTAGCTACGGTGGCTCAATTAAATGCAATTGCAGGTGGTACATTTTCTGGTGGTCAAATCACTGGTATTATCAATCCAGAAAATGGTGGAACAGGTATTGACAATACTGGAAAAACAATTGCATTGGGTGGCAATATCTCAACAGGTGCAGCATTGACTACCACTGGAACAACCGGTTCGAATGCGAGTGCGATCACATTTAAAACTACTGCGGCATCTGAATTAGTTTTACCTACTACAGGCACTTTAGCCACTTTAGCAGGAACAGAATCTTTAACAAATAAAACGATAGCTGCTGCTAATAATACGATATCAGGATTAACGAATGCGAATTTATCAGGCACCGCGGGTATCACAGATGCAAATTTAGCTACTATAGTTACACCTGGTAAAGTAGACAATGCCGCCACAACTGCAACAGAACAAAATTTACAAAATCAAATTGTACTACGTGACGCCAATGGTGATTTTGCTGCTGGAACAATAACTGCAAGTTTAGCAGGCAATGCCAATACAGCGACTAAATTAGCTACTACAAGAGCGATCTATGGAAATAATTTTGATGGCTCTGCTGTTTTAGATCAAATCATCACAGCTAGATATGGTGGTACAGGTAATGGGTTTACCAAATTTACTGGTGCAACATCTGCTGAAAAAGTGTACACTTTGCCGGATGCGAACGCAACGATCCTTACTACGAATGCATTAGTGTCTGCGGCACAAGGGGGTACTGGTGTAGCTACAGCAAATGCCAATTTGGTTTTTGCTGGTCCTGTTTCTGGAGCTGCAGCTGCGCCAACATTTAGAGCTTTAACCGCAGCGGATGTGCCTGCAGGAAGTGGATCCTATATTGCAAATGGAACGACTCAGCAAGCAAGTTCAAATTTCAACATCAGTGGAAATGGAACGATTGGGGGTGATCTTATTGCGAATGTAATTAAGACACCAACCGGTTCAAGTTCAGAATTTTTAAAGGCAGACGGTTCAATAGATGCGTCTGACTATGCAATCGCAGGTGTAAATACAAATATTACATCTTTAACTGGGTTAACTACAGCATTGAGTCCAGCACAAGGTGGAACTGGTGTAAACAATGCTGCAAAGACCATCACATTGGGTGGAGATTTTGTGACATCGGGTAATAAATTAACACTAACATCCACTTCTGCTTCAACCAATGTGACCCTTCCTGTCACAGGAACTTTAGCCACACTGGCGGGTACAGAATCAATGACGAATAAAACAATTAACGGACTTTCACTTGCAGGACAAGCAGTCGGATTTACGATTGCTGGCGGTACTACTAGTAAAATATTAACCGTTTCAAATACAGCCAATGTGAGTGGGACAAATACGGGTGATGTGTCATTGACCGGTGAAAATTATATGACTATTTCTGGTCAAACACTTACAACCAATGCAGTGGATCTATCTGGCACCAATGTAACAGGGGTCTTAGCTGCTGCACGTTTTCCAGCACTTACTGGTGATATCACCAATAGTGCAGGCGCAGTTGCTACAACTATTAGTGCAAATGCAGTAACGACTTCAAAAATTGCGGATGCAAATATTACCCTTGCTAAAATTCAAAATTTAGGCGCTAAAAAAATCATTGGTAATAAAAATGCTTCTACTGGTGTTCCTGGAGAAATTGAAATTGGATCTGGATTAAATTTAGATGCAAGCACAGGTGTTTTAACTGCAGTCAGTTCGGGCCTAAGTAGTTTAAATGGCTTAACGGGATCGACTCAAACATTCTCTACAGGAACTGCTGCAGGCGCTGGGAATGATTTTAATATTGCAAGCAGTGGATCTGCACACACATTTAACTTACCTAATGCAAGTGCAACGGTTAGAGGTGTTGTTACAACAGCAGCTCAGACATTTGCAGGAACCAAAACATTTGATGCAGTAACTGTGGCAGGTGCTTTATCAGCTAATTCTAGTTCGGCAACCATTGCTGGTTTTAACGCGGCAATTACAAATGTATCTTCGGCATTAACGATTAATGGCACCAATGCTTTGACCTATAATGGTAAAGTGATTGTATGTACAGGAGGGCCAACCATCACATTTGACGGAAGCACTTTGCCGGTTGGATTTTCTTGTATGGTCTTACAATCCGATAATACGAGTGTGAATTTCAGTGGAACTGTTAATAGATTCAATTACACAGCAACTTCGGGCATCTATTCCATTGCAACTGCGATGTGTTTTGCGGCAGGCTCTGTTTTGTTAACTGGAGATATACAATAATCAATGAAAAAAATACTGATTACTATATTATTAGTTAGTGCGACAAGTTTTGCTTGGGCGCAAATTAGTTTGCCTCAACTGCAGTCTTTGCAATATAGTACTACTAGTTTTGGGAATGCACTCAATTTTAATGGCACAAACACTTATGGCATAGGACAGGTGTATGTACAAGACTCAATCACTGATTTTACAATCGAATTTTGGTGCAAGAATACAGGAACAGACGGAACCAATGATAGGATTTATAGCTCTTATAACAACAATGGTTTTCATATTGCAAAAAGTACATCTCAATTAAAATTATTGTTTTCAGACATGGGAGGAACTGTATCATGGTCAACGCCATGTACTTTCGAGTCGAACAGTTGGATTCATTTTGCTTTTGTAAAAAATAATGGTGTGTTAACGGTATATAAAAATGCGACATCAGTAGCTACCTACACAGTTATAGCTGACAGTATTTTGCCAACAATGTTTCGACTTGGATCAAATATTGACGGCGAAGGAGAAAATGGAAATTTCACAATAGATGAATTAAGGATTTGGAATAGTGTGAGGACAAGATCCGATATCCAAAAATATATGTACTCTATTGTTAATCCCAACATCAACGCCAGTCTTAAACTTTATTATCGTTTTGATCAAGGTGATGCAAGTGGTACCAACACCAACGAACGCGGATTATATAATTCTGCAATTAATTAAACAACAATGAAAAAGCAATTTTATTTATTCTTATTACTGATGTTATTTAATTGTATCACCTTTGCTAATAATTTAGTCATTGGGACACCTGCATACAATTCAAGTACCAATCAAGTTAGTTTTACAATTAAGTGGGACAATAGTTGGAGGGTCAATAACGGACCTTCCAATTGGGACGCTGTTTGGGTATTTGTAAAAAGACAACCCTGCGGTATTAATGGTATTTGGTCTCATGCAGTTTTAAGTACAACCTCAAGTGATCATAGTATTTCCGGATCTTATGGACTAGAAGTGGATGCTGTTGCAGATGGAATGGGTGTATTTGTCCGCCGCCCAAGTGCTGCAGGAAATGCAATCGGTTCATTTGCCACTACAAGTACGGTGACCTTAAAATTGTCTGGAAATTACAATCCGGCCTTAATTGGTTCAACTTCGAATGCAGACAATTTTAAAGTGATTGGAATCGAAATGGTCTATGTGCCTCAGGGTGCATTTTATATTGGTGATGGTAGAAGTACAAATTCATCCAACTTTTCAAATGGAACTTTAAGGGCTGCAAAACAAATTACTAGTGCAATCCAGTCTAGTGGTATAGGTACTTATGCGAATTACACGAATGCACCAGCTTATGCGAATGTAGTAAGCTTGCCAAGTACATTTCCATTAGGCTTTAATGGTTTTTATTGCATGAAATATGAAATTAGTCAACAGCAAATAGTTGATTATTTAAATACATTAAACTATGATCAACAAAAAGCAAGATTAGGTGTATGGTCGGGTAGAGATCCAAGTACAACAGGTGCTTATTTTAGCAATGCAGCAAATAACTATCGTCAAGAAATTAAAGTCACTACCGCAGGTACAGACAATACCATACCGGCAGTTTTTGGTTTAACCAATACATATAATGCTTATTTACCAGCAGGTTATTTAAACTGGCAAGACTTAACGTCTTATTTAGATTGGTCAGGTCTAAGACCCATGACTGAATTTGAATATGAAAAATCATGTCGTGGAACATTAGCGCCTGTAGCGTATGAATATCCATGGGGTACAACTGTAATCAATCCTGGAAATGGAGGAATGTCCAATATGAATACTGCTAGTGAAACAATGAGTAGTGTTAACGATGGATTAACGCATTATAACTGGGATGGTGGTCCAATGCGATCAGGATTTGGAGCAACAGCTAAATCAAATAGAGTTCAAGCAGCGGCAAGTTTTTATGGCATCATGGAATTAGCGGGCAATGTGTATGAGCAATGTGTTGGCGGTGGTGCCAGTTACAATTATGCCGGATTTACGACAACAAATGGAGATGGGGTATTAGCAAATAATGGATTAGCGAACGTGACTGGCTGGCCAATCAACGGTGGATTGAGTTCAGGCACCATGTATAAGGGAGGTGCGTTTTATAACAACACAGGAAATAATAATTATTTCCAAGTATCAGATAGATCTTTTTACCAAGGTCAATCTACTAATGGAAATACAACAAGAGATAGGGCTACTGGTGGAAGGGGAGTTAGAAATTTTTAATATTCAATTTTTAAATTAACAATATGAAACAATTTTGTTTAATCGTATTTGGTTTTTTTCTAAGCACATTCGCAGTGAAGGCGAATAATCTTGTGATAGGAACAACTACTTATTCTTCTGCAAATCAAACCTTGACATTTACAGTTGCATGGGATAATAGCTGGTCTATTAGTTCAGGCCCGTCTAATTGGGATGCTGTCTGGATTTTTGTAAAAAGACAAAACTGCTCAGGGAACAATGACTGGGTACATCAATTAGTGAGTACAACTAATGCAGACCATAATGCACAAACAGGAGGCTCGGCTTCAACTGTTGTAGCTGTAAATGCAGTGTCTGATGGGATGGGTGTTTTTGTAAGAAGAATTGGAACGAATGTAGTGGGGAATGTTTCGGCACAAACAATCACATTAAAACTAGGTGCTACGAATCCAAGTATCACCACTTCCAATAGTGATAATTTTGAAGTGCTTGGAGTTGAAATGGTGTATGTACCTCAAGGTCAATTTTATATTGGGGATGGCCGTCCGTCGAATACCAATAATTTTTCTGCAGGCAATACGAATCAACCTTTGTTAATTACTTCAAGTGTACAGGCGAGTGGATTAGGTACTTACAATAACTATGTGACCAATCCTGCTTATGGTTGTTCTGTTGCACTACCAAGTACATTTCCATTGGGGTACAATGGTTACTATTGTATGAAATATGAAATTCAGCAAGGTTTAGTAGTTGAATTTTTAAATACACTTACTTATGATCAACAAGCAAAAAGATTAGCTCCATATGGGAGATTGCCCAATGTAGTCAATACTTATTTTGATGAAAACTCTTACTTTGTCAATGTAAAAGTGACTACCGCTGGAACTTATAATACGGTACCTGCAATTTTCTCATGCAACTTCCCTTATGTTCCTCAATCACATTTAAACTGGACGGACTTTACAGCAATTTTAGACTGGTCTGGATTAAGACCAATGACTGAATTTGAATATGAAAAAGCATGTAGAGGTCCGTTGAATCCAGTGGCTTATGAATATCCATGGGGGAATACCACCATTAATTTTATGAACAATGGGCAATCTTCTGCTACTTTTAATTATGGTGTTGCAGAAGGATTCTGCCATGGTGGTGCATGGAATGGAAGCCCTATACGTTCAGGTTTTGCAGCCAATGCAACCACCAACCGTTCACAAGGTGGTGTTACTTATTATGGTATCATGGATATGGCTGGTCAAGTTTACGAGCAATGTGTTGGTGGAGGAAATGGATACAATTATTCTACGTTCACCAACTTAAATGGAGATGGTGTTTTAGGGGCTGATGGAAATGCCAATACTTCCAATTGGCCATTAGATGGAGGAGCCAAGTCAGGCACCATTGTTAAAGGAGGATTCTTTAATACGAGTAGTGGAAACTTACCTGCTTTTCAAGTATCTGATAGACAATTTCATGGAGGTGTTGTTAGCAACAATGAAAATTATAAAGATCGATCTATGGGTGGTCGCGGGGTTCGTACATTTTAATTTTAAAAAATAATGGATATGAAAAAATATATTGTAATTGCATTTTTGAGCTTATTCATGGGGACTCACTCGTATGCCAATAATCTTGTGATGTCCACTCCTGTGTATGACAATACTGCTAAAACAATCAGTTTTACAATTGCATGGGACAATAGTTGGAAAGTGGGATCAGGTCCTTCTAATTGGGATGGGGTGTGGGTATTTGTAAAACGTCAAGCTTGTTCTAATACGAATACTTGGGCCACTGCTTTATTAAGTACTACATCTTCTGATCACACGAGTGCAGCAGGAACCAATCTATTAACAATTGATGCTGTAGCAGACGGTTTGGGTGTTTTCATTAGAAGAACGGATGCAGGTATCGGCAATATAGGTACGCATAATATTACACTTGCTTTAAATAGCAGTTTAACAACTCAACCTGCAATTGTAGCTTCTGCTGCTGATAATTTTAAAGTCATTGGCACTGAAATGGTCTATGTTCCACAAGGTGGATTTTATTTAGGCGATGGTCGTGGTACAAATACTTCTAATTTTTCTGGAGGCAACAATGCTTCCACGCCTTTATTTATTGACGCAACAGTTCAGTCAGCAGGATTAGGTTCTGCAACTGCATACACATCGAATCCAATTTATGGTTGTCCAGGTAATTTGCCCTCTACATTCCCATTAGGATACAATGGATTTTGGTGTATGAAATATGAGTTGAGTATGGTGGCTTATACAGAATTTATGAATTGTCTAACTTACGATCAACAAGCAGCAAGATTGGAAAAATGGGGCGGGCGTTATCCTAACCAACTTGGCGCCAACTTTGGTAATGCATCTAATAAAGGCTATTTAGCAGTTACGACGCCTGGAACTTATAATACAGTACCTGCTGTATTTAGTTACAATACGACTTATGCCAATTATTCTCCTGTCTCTTTTTTAGGCTGGAGAGATTTAACGGCCTATTTAGATTGGGCTGGATTAAGGCCGATGACTGAATTTGAATTTGAAAAAGCTTGTAGAGGTACATTGAATCCAGTTGCTAATGAGTATCCTTGGGGAAATACTTTAATCACTCAAGCTACTGGAAACAATATGGCTGGGCAGGTAGCTGAAAAACCTGGACAAAGCGGAGATGGATTGTGTTTGTATAGCTGGGATGATCCTAACTGGGCACCTTACAGGTCTGGGTATGCTGCAAATGCAACGACGACAAGATCATTGGCGGCTGCAACCTATTATGGAATTTTGGATATGGGAGGTAATGTTTTTGAACAAGTGGTTGGCGGTGCTGGGTATGATTATTCCAATTTCACCACGGTGAATGGGGATGGAATTTTAGGCAGCGATGGTCATGCAAACACTACAGGATGGCCTGCAATCAATGGTTCAAATTCTGGTAATTATGTAAAGGGTGGATCTTTTGGAAACTATGGCGCAACAGTGATACAGGTTTCTGACAGGACTTTTTTTGCAGGAACCACCATTAACAATGGCATTACTGGTAATTCAGGCGGTAGAGGTGTTCGTTCAAATTAATCCTATTTATAGTAAGTGTCTAGATTTAAATTAATCATATTATTTTTCTTTCTAGTATTGACTTCGTCTTTGATGGGGCAATATACTGGAGGATCTTACGGCGGTACCGCTAAGTTGCAAATTAGTGCAACTGCTTGTGCTATTGCCATAGACAATAGTGTGTTAATTTATTCAGGCGGCAGTTATGGTGGAACAGCAAAATTAAATATTAGCAATACTGCTTGTGCAACGAGTCTTGATAGTACCTTATTGATCTACAAAGGAGGTAGTTATGGTGGAACAGCCAAGCTTGCTATTTCAAATGTAGCTTGTACCTATACTTTAAATGAATCTGTTTTAATTTACAAAGGTGGAAGTTATGCTGGTACAAGTGCGTTAGAAATTGAAGCGACTGCATGTCCAGCTCCTGAGCTAATGAATATATTCGTTGGTGGTACTTCGTCCACTTCTGAGGCTGGAAATTTAGTGGCAACCAATACCGCAAATATTGCTGGGCCATTCATTGCAACGATCAACGATTCAACCATTATTGGTGGAAACTGTGTCACTTTAGCAACAACAGGAACAGGTGCTACTACCTATTCTTGGAGCCCAAGTGTAGGATTGAACAATGCCAATGTTCAAAACCCAATAGCAAACCCATCCGTAACAACCACCTATACGGTTACTGCTACTGGAGCATCAGCAGGTTGTAGAGATAAGGCAACTGTGACAATAAATGTGTTAACCAATGCGAGTGTTACGACGTTAGCCTATCCGTCCAAAGTTTGTAATACCATAACTACTTTACAAGAACCCACTCTTACAGGCATTACGAATGGTACATTTAGCGCAAGCGATCCAGGATTGAAAATTAATGCAAGTAGTGGTTTGATCAATCCCAATACGAGTAATGTTGGAACCTATGTGGTAACCTATACTTATGGTTCTTGTAATAATGTATTGACTGCAAATATTGAAATCACCAACGATTGTGCAACCAATATTGGCGCTTTAGAGTATCCTAATATTTTTAAGGGTGGATATGATAATGCGTATCTTCCAAAAGCAATTGTCACTCAAGCCGCATGTACACTGAATTATGATTATACTCAATTAATCTATTCAGGGGGATCGAATGAGCCAACTGCTCCTAAATCAATTTTAGTTCAGGCCGCGTGTACGCCTAACTATGATTTTACACAACTTATTTATGCAGGTGGAAATAGTGCGACATTGGCAGCTAAGTCGATTTTAGTTCAAGCAGCCTGTACGCCGAATTTGGATTATACACAACTTATTTATGCTGGCGGATCTAGTGCAGCCAATGCACCAAAGTCTATCTTAATGCAAAGTGTTTGTTCGGTCCCGGTAGGAGATAATTTTTATATTGGTGGTGATGGAGTGGGTTATGGCAACGGAAGTCTAACGCCATCTTCTAGTGTGGTAACTGGAACTGCTGTCGGTGTTAGTTCAGATGTAACTATTTGTCCAGGCGCGCCAACGACACTTGGGGCTACGGGTGCAACTACTTATACATGGTCTCCAGCAACTGGTTTAAATAATTCTTTAATTGCAAATCCAATTGCATCTCCAACTACTACTACGGTATATACTGTTGTGGGAACAGGATCTGGTGTAGGTTGTATAAATACAGCCAAAGTGACTGTAACTGTGATTCAGGATGCATTCACAACTGTATCCTATGGTGCGTATAGTTTTGACGAAATGGACATGAATGTTAAAAAAGTAAATTTCATCAATGGTCCATTGAATGGAACTTTTTCTTACACACCAACTGGGTTATTCTTTACGGCTGCTGATGGATCGTTTACACCTGGGTTAAGTACAAGTCAACCTTATACAATCAATTATAATTATACAAAAGGTATTTGTAATTATACCTATGCTGTAAATATCAATATAACTAAGTTGCCTCCTACAATTACTTATACAAGTCCCGCAACCTTTTATATCAACTATGCAAGTATTGCATTATTGCCAACCAATTCTGGGGGTGCTGCAGATATTTTTGAAGCATTAGATGCATTGCCTACTGGTTTAAGTTTAAATACAACCACTGGAGAAATCACTGGAACGCCTACACAATTGGTGAATAATGTATCAGTTCGCGTAAGAGCTGCAAACTACAAACGTGACGGTTCAATTAACTGGAGTGAATTAACAACTGTAGTCATATCCGTAAAAAAACCAACTATCACTTTAGCTGTTTCAACGATACCAAGTTTAAATACCACTTATGGAGCTGCATCAGCCAATACAAGTTTCAATGTTCAGGGAGATAATATCATTAATTATGTTCTAGTAAGTATGCCATCTGGATTTGAGGCATCTGTGAATTCAGGAACTAGCTTTGGTGATACTATTCGTATGTATCCAACAGCGGAGCATTTGATTAATCAACCATTGTATATCAGATTAAAACGAACTGCTGGAGTGGGTAATTTCAATGGGAATATTACACTAACCTCAACTAGCGCGGACAATGTTGCGGTGTCTACTACAACAAGTTATGTGGCGCCTGCAACTTTAACCATAACAGCTAGATACTTTCAGAAATTTTATGGCTCAACAATAAGACTTGGTGCAGGAAGTAAATATTTCACTGCAACAGGGTTGGTGAATGGTGAAACAGTTGGCTCTGCAACAATTACTGCAACTGGCGGAACCGCTGTGGATGATGCTGTTGGATATTACACGATCACTCCATCCTTGGCTACTGGAGGTACATTCTCAAGTTCTAATTACAATATTAATTATGTCGCAGGTCAGTTTCAAGTAGTCTATAGCTTGTATAATTTTGCTATGACAGGTAATACTTCGAATTGGGTAATAGGTAAGGTTCCTATGCCAGGTATTTCAAATAGCAACATTACAAATTTAGAATATAGCACAGCAACTTATTCTTCAATGATTTCTGCTGCATTTATCAATATCGATCAGAGAGGTGTTTGTTACAGTACGAGTCCAACACCAACTATTCAAGATAATATTATTGTAGACGGCGCTGTAACGTCAGGTAGTCTGACGGTTAATTTAACCAATCTAACACCATTAACTACTTATTATATTAGAACATTTGTTACGATTGGCAACAAGACCATTTATAGCAATAGTTATAAATTTACAACACCTAAGAAGCCTTTAAATAGTATTCTTTTAGCTACAAGTGGACAATATCTTTCTTTTCCAAGGTCCGCGAATATGATCGCCCCTGGAGATTTTACTTTTGAAACTTGGATTAAATTTAACACAATCGGTGCGGTTGTAATGGATCCAATTTTTGGTGGTGGACAGGGTGATTATTTCTCTATTTATTCTGGAACAGTTGCTGCTCGAATTGATGTTAATAATCCTTGTGTTGCTGATCGTCATTTTAATCCAATATCAAATATTGCGACTGGTGTATGGCATCATATGGCATTGGTTAGAACAGGATCTGTCATAACCACATATTTAGATGGTGTTGCGAATGGTACAACAAGTTGTACTGGTGCTTTCTTAAATTCAGCGAGTGTTAGTACAATTCTAATTGGTAAAAATACATGGAGGTCTGGCAATTTGAATGCATATATCACCAATATGAGGCTTGTTGTTGGATCGGCATTGTATACATCTAATTTCACTCCACCAACTACCATGCTCACATCAATTCCTGGTACGCAATTTTTGTTGACTGTGGATGATGCAGCTAATCCATATAAGGATAGTGGCCCTAATAATGTCACCATTAGTGCCTTCGGTGCTCCAGTATTCAATCGAGCAGGCGGGCCATTTTAATTAAGACATTGTATGGTTAAATTGAATTTATATTTTCTCTTTATTATTTTGAATTGCTCAAGCATGTCTAGTCATGCACAAATTATATCCACTCCTTTTCAAGCTTCTAATCACGCATTCAAATTTGCTAATGCATTGGAGTTTGATGGTGTAAATGATTATGTGAATGTTACTAGGCCAGTGGGGGATGATTTTACGATAGAGTATTGGGTCAAGACGACGCAATTGGGTTCTTCTGGTTCAATGTGGTATAATGGTGTTGGCATAGTGGACGCAGAAGTAGGCGGGAGTACAAATGATTTTGGTACTTCTTTGAATGGTTCTAAGTTGGCATTTGGCATTGGGAATTCAGATTACACAATTATTAGTAACGCGAGTATCAATGATGGTACATGGAAGCATATAGCTGTAACAAGAACTAAAAGTACTGGGGCAATCGCAATTTACATCAATGGGGTTTTAGATAAAACGGGCACTTGTAGTAATTATGGCACTTTAAATGCACCTAGCTTTGTTCGTTTAGGCGGTATGCAAACTGCAACAAATTATTTTGATGGTGCATTAGATGATATTAGATTTTGGAATGTGGTAAGAACACAGGCGCAGATTGCTGCAAATATGAACAAAGAATTAAATGGAGATGAAGCTGGATTGGTCGCTTATTTTAAATGCAATCAAGGTCTGCCAAATATAACCAACACTAGCATTACTACTTTATATGATGAGACAACAAATTATCATACTACGTTGACTAATTTTACTTTGACTTCCTACAATAGTAATTTTATATTTGGGCGTTTAAATACAAATGTTGTAACCGAAGGTTTATTAATGTATGTAGATCCTGCTGTTAAAAGGTCGTATAATGGATCTGGCACAACTGTCACAGATATTAGTTTGAATGCAAACAATGGAACCTTATCGACTTCTGCTCCGGTTTTTAATAGCGCTCCTAAAAGATTTACATTCAATGGAACCACCAATAATTTTATTAGTCTTGCTAGTTCAAAATTCAATACTACTTATACGGGTAAAACAATTATGGTCGCTGCAAAAATGGATCCTAATTTCGGTACTAGTATTTTTAGAGCATTGTTTGGTTGTTCATCAGGTAGTAGGAATTTTAATTTTTATGTATACCAGAATGGCAGTGGCTATGTAATGCATTTTTCTGCAGGAGGTTCAGGTACTTTCAGTAATCCATTAGCTATTAACACTGGACAATGGATGATCCTTGCAGTAACACAGGATGCAACTATCACTAGGTATTATTTAAATGGAATTCAAGTTGGAGTAACAGATATGCCATTGGCCCAGTATGCCTCAAATACAGAAGAATATATTGGAAAGGCAGATAATTATTGGCTAGGCGATATTGGACCAATCTTGATTTATAAAAGATGTTTATCTGAATCTGAAATTATGAAAAATTACAATGCTTTAAAAAGTAACTTAGGATTGTAATGCTTATTTAAAAATTACATACACCCCCCAGCTCATCACATAAGCTAGTCCAGTCATCATGACAAATTGTATAGCAGGCCATTTCCAAGAACCTGTTTCTCTTTTTACAATAGCGAGGGTGCTCATGCATTGCATAGCGAGTACATAAAAAACCATCAGAGAAAGTGCAGTAGCCAAACTATAAACAGGTTTACCATCCGGCCAAACAGAGGCACGTAGTTTTTCTCTTAAACTACTATTATCATCTTCTTCTACACTGTATAAAGTAGCCATGGTGCCCACGAATACTTCGCGTGCAGCAAAGGAGGTAATGAGTGCAATACCAATTTTCCAATCATATCCTAGTGGTTTAATCACTGGTTCAATTTGTTTGCCTAATAACCCTGCATAAGAATTTGCGAGCTTATCGGTGTGGTATTGTTTTTCTAAAACAACTTGTTGGGATGGATTGGCTTTAATGGCCATTGCATATTGTGTATCCAATTGATCCATTTTTTTACTAGGGCCATAAGAACTTAAAAACCAAAGTAATAAACTAATCACAATAATTACTTTACCTGCGTCTACCACAAATATTTTAGCTTTTTGAATCATCGTCATACCCACATTGCCCCAGCGCGGTGCACGATATACAGGTAGTTCTAAAATAAAATAACTCTTCTCTTTAATCTTGATAAAGAATTTTAAAATAAAACTTGCAGCCAATGCCATCACAATGCCCAATAAGTACAATGCCATCATCACCAGCCCTTGTAAACTTAAAAAGCCAAAATACATTTTCTCGTCTATCACTAAGGAGATTAATATCGTGTACACAGGCAATCTTGCACTACAACTCATGAATGGCGTTACTAAAATAGTAAGTAGACGTTCTTTTTTATTTTCAATATTTCTTGCACTCATGATGGCAGGTACAGCACATGCAAAGCCACTAATCATGGGCATTACGCTCTTGCCATTCAATCCCACTTTACGCATGAGCTTATCACTTAAGAAACTAATTCTTGCCATATAGCCCGTGTCTTCCAGTAAAGTGATGAGTCCAAATAAGATCATGATCTGTGGTACAAAAATCACAATACCACCAATGCCTGCAACTAGTCCATTCACCAATAAATCCTGCCACCAAGCTTCTGGCAATACTTGATTCAAATAAGTTGTGATATTGGTGAAGATCCATTCAATCCCATCCATTGGGAAGGATGCCATCCAAAATACGGATTGAAACAATAAGAATAAGACGGACAATAAAATGAAGTAGCCACCTATGCGGTGTAAAAAAATATTATCTAAACGATCTGTTCTTTTTTTCTTTGCAGTAGGATCGGGTTCTGTTACCCATTTTTTCATCAACTCTTGAATGCGATGATAACGTTGTAAAATCTCCTGTGCCTGTGTTTTGGTAGGATTAAAGTCGTTGTCAATTTCTATCTGCTCAATATGTGCTTGCATTTCCTGCTCTAATGGAAAAGTTTCATGGTGCATTAAATAATGCAATGCAGCATAATCACTGTGTGTAGGATAGGTTTTTTTAAATGCATCAATCGCTGTAGGAGCAAGGTTTTTATTATCAATAAAACTTGCTTGATTTCTTGATCGTGGCGTTTCAATAATTTGCCCTAATACTTTTTTTAACTCTGTTAGACCTTTGTTTTTTCTGGCATCTACTGCCACCACAGGAATACCTAAATCGGATTGTAATCCAGCGATGTCTATTTTGATTCCTTTTTTGTGTGCTAGGTCATTCATGGTGAGTGCCAAAACCACAGGAATTTTTAAGTCAATGATTTGACTACAAAAAAGCAAATTTCTTTTTAAGTTACTCGCATCCGCTACCAATAAAATCACATCTGTTTTTACGTCCTCATCTACCCCCATGAGTACCCTATAGGCCACCCATTCATCTTCTCTTTTTGGGTAGAAGCTATAGGTGCCCGGAAGATCAATTAAGGTACTAGCATGTGGGCCAATCTGGATATCGCCTGTTTTTTTATCTACAGTGACCCCAGGGAAATTGCCTACTTTTTGTTGCAAACCTGTTAGGGCATTAAAAAGCGAACTTTTTCCACTATTGGGATTCCCCACCAAGGCGATATGTATACCTGCTTTCACGATTGGTCGCAAAGCTAGCCATTAAGCCTAGCTACTACTTACGAAATTAGAAATTGAAGCCATTGAAAATGCATGATTTTTAGCAGTTTTTACAGAATTTGCCAACTAAACTAAGCTTCATTGCTTAATTTTGAGGCTCAAACTCGAACTATGCGCCAAATTAGTACCCTACTTTTTGTTTTTGTTTCTTTTATTGGACTTGCTCAAAAGCAAAATAAGTGGGATCGTCAAATGATCAAAAATCTAAAATTGCATGTTCAATATTTAGCAAGTGATGTGCTAGAAGGCCGTCGTGCTGGTAGTTTGGGAGAACAAAAAGCAGTGGATTATATCATTGCTCAATATGAAAGTGTTGGCATGCAGCCGATGGGACAGGATGGATTTGTTCAGGCTTTTCCAATCAATGAAGGTAAAAAATGGGGTACAGATGCTGTTTTAAGCATCAATCAACAAGCAATGCAATTTGGTGCCGATTTTTTCACTGTATCTACTGGATTAAACGGTCAATTTACAACAAAGTCTACACTGGCATTAGAAGAGGCGGGGCAGGTTTGGTTTAAAGATTTGCAAGAAGTATTAGAAGAGCAGCAAAGTAATCCGCATTTTGATTTGCAAGATTGGATCAAAACGACCACTACTTCCATGCAACAAAAAAATGCAAAAGCATTATTCTTATACAATAGTGGGAGCCTAGTGGATAATATTCAATTTAATAAATTTGACACCGCTGCGCCACTTGCTATTCCGGTCGTATATATCACTAAAGATGGTTTTAAAAAACATTTTAATGACGCATTAGGCACATTTGATATTGATGCCAATTTAGTTTTAGAAACTCAAAATAGAATAGGGAAAAATGTGGTTGCATTTATTGATAATAAAGCAGCACACACTGTTGTGCTAGGTGCGCATTTAGATCATTTGGGATACAACCAAGATAAGAATGCTTTAGATATCAACGGGGAAATACGAAATGGTGCGGACGACAATGCCAGTGGTACTGCAGCTTTGATAGAATTGGCTAAATTATTAAAAAAAGCATCTAAGCAAGGGGCGGATGAATACAGTAAGAACAATTATTTAATCATTCACTTCTCTGCAGAAGAGTTGGGATTGATTGGAAGTAAGTATTGGTTAGAAAATCCAACCATCAAAACCAGCTTGAACTATATGGTGAATATGGATATGGTGGGCAGGTATGATGCGGCTAAAAAAATGAGCTTAGGTGGATATGGTACTTCTAGTAAGTGGTCGGAAATCATTCAAAAAACACAGACTAATTTATTGTATACCATTGACAGTGCTGGCACTGGACCAAGTGACCATGCTAGTTTTTATAGAAAAGATATGCCAGTGTTATTTATGTTTACAGGTAGTCATGCAGATTACCATAAAGCTACAGACGACTGGGATAAAATTAATTATGTAGGTCAAAAAGATATTTTACGTTTTGTACAAAATATTGTGAAGACAACGAATAGCTACGGCAAGCTTGATTTCTTAAAAACACGCGAAGCTGCAATGGGTCGTAGCACTAAATTTACAGTGAGCTTGGGTGTCATGCCTGATTATGCGTTCACAGGCACAGGGCTTAGGATTGAGGGCGCTTCTGCCGGTAAATTAGGCGAGAAATTAGGCTTAAAGGCGGGTGACATTTTATTGCAAATGGGAGACTATAAATTCATTGATGTGATGAGTTATATGACTACTTTATCCAAGTTTAAAAAGGGCGACACTACTTTTTTAATTTATAAACGAGGTACAGAAGAAGTGAAAGTAGCAATTACCTTCTAATTTTTCTTTGCTGTAAATGCATCAAATAACTATTTTATATTGTGAGTGCTAAATTAATTTTAAATCAGGAGGAGATCAATGAGCAAGACTTTGAGGGGTCTCGTATTCTTGGCATCACGGCACCGATTAAAAATTATCAGTTTTGCATTTTACTCAATCAATGCATGGGCTTTGAATTTAGGTTTAATCCCAATCATGAAATTGCATTAAAGCGTAAAAATAGAACCTATTATTTTTCTATGTATGAAGGCTATGAGCCCAATACCACCATTGGACATTTTGTGTACCACAATCAATTTGACGGCGAGTATTTATTGCCCGAATTAAAACATATGGACTTTATCTGGTGGATCAGAGGGGAATGGATTGAAGATGAAAAAGTGAAAGATATTTTACATACTATTCGCAATATCAAAGGGGTACAATTGGTTGCTGAATTAACGCCAGAACAAATTAAAAACAAAGGGCATTTGATTTTTGAATAAGCTTACACGTTTACTTGAATTCTCTTTTCAGCAGCTTCCGTGCAAACGCCTATGGGTGTTGTGTTTTCGACGCCTGCATCCTTTAATATAGTTTGTACTTCTTCCAGGGCTTCTGGCGCTACTGCAATTAATAATCCTCCATTGGTTTGCGGGTCAGGTAAAATTTGGAAAGCTTCCATTACATTCACTCCTGTGCCAAAAGCAACTTCTTTGTTGTAGGCATTCCAGTTTCTATAGGTAGCGTCTGGTATTGCTTTTTGTGCAATGTATTTTCTAGCAGCATCTAAAATGGGCAACTGATTGTAGTTGATTGTTGCGCCTAATCCACTGCCTTCCATCATTTCTAATAAATGTCCTAAAATCCCAAATCCAGTGACGTCGGTCATCGCGTGTACGCCTTTTATTTTTCCGAGTGCAGCGCCTACTTTATTTAGCGTGGTTAATTGTTGCACTAATAATTCTAAGTCGGCTGCTTCTATCAATCCTTTTTTTTGCGCAGTTGCCAATATGCCCACGCCTAAAGGCTTGGTCAATAACAATACATCCCCAACAACCGCACTATTGTTTCTTTTTAAATTTTCAATGGCCACCATCCCGTTTACAACCAATCCAAAAATGGGATCCTTGCTATCAATGCTATGTCCGCCAGCCATCACAATACCTGCTTCTGCACAAACCGATCTTGCACCTGCCATCACTTCTTGTGCTGCTGAAACAGGGATGGTATCAATTGGCCAACCTAGTACAGCTAGCGCAAACAAAGGGTTTCCGCCCATTGCATACACGTCGCTTATCGCATTTGCTGCCGCAATTTGACCAAATTGAAAAGGATCGTCTACAATGGGTAAAAAGAAATCAGTGGTGCTAATGAACGCATTGGTCTCATCTATCTGATACACTGCTGCATCATCTTTTGTGTCGTTACCTACTAATAATTTAGGCGTACTAATGCCCACACTATGTTGAGCTAATATTTCTGAAAGTACCGCTGGGGCTATCTTACATCCACATCCAGCGCCCTTTGAATATTGTGTTAATGCTATTTTCATGCTCTGTTATTCGCTATAATTTTAAAATCAATTGTTTAACTAAATTTCATTTTACCCATCTCAAATTTATTTTGAGTTGAACTCAATGATATGTTGATCGAATTGTTGCATTGTCTTTTCATCTCCATTGCTTTGCCATTCCAGAATGGTCGCATTCAATGACTTTGTCAAAGATTCCTGCAAAGAAAGGATTTCCCAGTCGCGTCCGGTAATTTGTTTTAAAGAAACCGGGTTGGGCGCGTCCGGTGAAAATACAGTTTGATTGATATTGATCCCTATCCCCACCACCGACCATGTCCACTCCGTCCCCCTAACTAGATTTTCGATCAAGATGCCTCCTGCCTTTCTGTCACGCCAATAAATATCATTTGGACGTTTTATCTTGGTATCGCCATTGGTGTATCCATCAAAAAAACTGCGAATGCCTAGTGCAATGGCTGCCGAAAACCCAATTTGGTGGGTTGGTGACCATTTTTTGAGCGAATCCAACTGTTTTAATTCCAAAATATAGGTGCAAAGCAAGTTTTGACCCTTTGTGCTCTCCCAAACACGTCCATGTTGTCCTTTTCCATGGGTTTGAAAATCGGCTCGAAAACAACTGCCAGACTTGGCTAAACCATCCTTGATTTGTGCCATGGCATAGATATTGGTACTATCTATTAAAGGCAGTTCTATGAGCGGTTCACCCAAAATGTTAAATGGTGTGGCTAGTGGCAAAGAATTGTTATTTTTGTAAAGTTAGTTTAGAAACAGGATTTAACACATTAAAAATAAGCGCATTGGAACAACTTTCTTCTTTAAATGACCGTAAAAAAAGTACGGTAACGAGGCTCACTAGAAGCTCTAAAATTTTCAAAACGATTATCCAGGCCATCTTGGACAAAAAAGGAGAAAATGTCATTAGTCTTGATCTTAAAAAAGTACATGAGGCAGCAGCAGATTTCTTCATTATTTGTGAAGCAAACAATACCACACAGTTAAAAGCCATCGCCGATTTTATCGACTATGAAGTAAAAAACAAATGTGGCGATCTCCCATATAAAACAGAAGGCAAACAGGGTGGACAATGGTTGCTCATTGATTATATCAATGTAGTGGTTCATATTATGCACCCAGAAGCACGTGGTTTTTACAAGTTAGAGGAATTATGGAGCGATGCAGATGCGAAAACACATGAGGATTAATTGATCAAAGCATCAACAAAATTCAATTCTTCTTGTTTATATTAAAAGCAGTAACAGCAATTATACTATGTCAGAGCAAAAAAATAATAAAAAGAAAAATTCACCACTAGGTGAAGGACCTAAAATGCCCAAGTTCAATATCTATTGGATCTACGGATTGATCGCGTTATCACTTTTTTCGGCGCGTTTTTTCCAAATGTCTCCTGAATTAACCACTACAACTGAACAAGAATTCAAGCAAGTGATGTTGGTAAGAGGCGATGTGGATCGCATTGATTTGGTACAGAATAAAGAGCTTGTTCGTGTCTATATTAAACCAGATAGTGTTCAGAAGGATTATTATGTACAAAAGTTTAAAAAGAAATTAGACAAGGCAAAAGTGAAAGGTGTGCCTTTGTTTGAATTTAGTGTAACTGATTGGAATAGCTTCAACGAGCGTTTACAAAAGTTCTATGAACAAAAAGGGATTCAGGAAGTGCCACAAAATACCATCAAAGAAGGCGAGTGGTTTGGCCCAATTGCCAATACTTTATTTACAATGATTATTATTGTTGTGATTTGGGTATTGATGATGCGTAAGATGGGTGGTGGCGCTGGCGGAAGCGGCGGCGGACCTGGAGGCATTTTCAATGTCGGCAAATCTAAAGCGACTTTATTTGAAAAAGGAGGCACTAAGGTCAATATTACCTTTGCAGATGTAGCAGGATTAGAAGAAGCAAAAGAAGAAGTAATGGAGATTGTTGACTTCTTAAAACAACCTAAAAAATATACAGCACTTGGAGGTAAAATCCCTAAAGGTGCATTGTTGATAGGCCCTCCAGGAACAGGTAAAACATTATTAGCAAAAGCCATGGCGGGAGAAGCGCAAGTGCCTTTCTTTAGCTTAAGCGGATCTGATTTTGTGGAGATGTTTGTGGGCGTGGGCGCAAGTCGTGTGCGTGATTTATTTAAACAAGCAAGAGAGAAAGCACCATGTATTATCTTTATTGATGAGATTGATGCGATTGGTCGTGCGCGTGGAAAGAATGCCATGATGAGCAATGACGAGCGTGAGAATACATTGAACCAATTGTTGGTGGAGATGGATGGCTTTGGTGGAGACACTGGTATCATCATCCTTGCTGCTACCAACCGTCCAGATGTATTGGATGCTGCATTATTAAGACCAGGTCGTTTTGATCGTCAGATTTCAATTGATCGTCCAGATGTAAAAGGTCGTGAAGAAATATTTAAAGTACACTTAGGACCTATCAAGGTTTCTGAAAGTTTAGACGTACATAAATTAGCGGAGCAAACACCAGGTTTTGCAGGAGCAGATATTGCCAATGTTTGTAACGAAGCTGCATTGATTGCTGCACGTAAAGGCAAGACAGGTGTAGAGATGAAAGATTTCCAAGATGCGATTGATAGAGTGATTGGTGGATTGGAGAAAAAGAATAAAATCATTTCAAAAGAAGAGAAAGAAGTGATTGCCTACCATGAAGCAGGTCATGCGATTTGTGGATGGTTCTTGGAGCATGCATATCCTTTGTTGAAAGTAACCATTGTACCAAGAGGTACGGCTGCATTGGGTTATGCGCAGTATACTCCGAAAGAACAATACTTGTATACGATTGAGCAATTGACAGACCAAATGTGTATGACCTTAGGTGGTCGTGCCGCAGAACAAATTTTCTTTGGTAAAATTTCTACGGGCGCTTCTAACGACTTACAACAAATTACGAAGATGGCTTACTCCATGGTAACCACTTATGGTATGAACGAAAAAATTGGTAATGTAAGTTTTTACGATCCTTCACAAGAAAATACTTTCCAAAAACCTTTTAGCGAAGAGACTGGAAAAATCATTGACGAGGAAGTACGTAAGATGATTGATGCAGCTTACCACAGAACTTTAGATTTATTACAATCTAAAAAAGCAGAAGTAGAAAAATTAGCACAAGCATTATTAACAAGAGAGGTTTTGCATAAGTCTGACGTAGAGGAATTGATTGGCGATCGTCCTTTTGAAGAAAAGAAAATCCTTGAAGAGACTACAATAGCTTCAGATGCGAACGATCAGTTTGCTCCAAGTGAAACAACCATTGTAAAAGCTTCGGATGCATCAGAAGACGTGATTGAAAATGCAAATGCAACCATTCAAGCTGCAGATGCAACTGATAATAACGAATAAGTTGTAAATGGAATCACAAGGCGCAAGGCATAAGATATTACAAAAGATAAAACAGGCATTGAAAGATCCAGTGCCTGTTCCTTTTCCAGATCAAGTGGCGGATACCCCAATTTTTATTCCTACTGAAAAAGAAATGGCGATAGAGTTTGCTCAAAAGTTCACCGAACTCTTGGGCAAATTTGTGTATTGTGCCGACGAGCAAGAATTAATAGGTCAATTGAATGCATTGATTGTTGCCAAGGGCTGGAATAAAGTGTATTCAAAAGAGTCTGATTGGTTGGATAAAATGCTGAGCTTGAAATTTGACCCAGTGACCACAGATGACTTAGCGGATTGTGATGCAGCCATTACTTTATGTACGCATTTAGTGGCAAGAACGGGCACGATAGTATTAAGTAGTAAAGAATTAAGTGGAAGAACGGCAAGTGTCTATGCGCCAATACATATCTGTGTTGCGTATGCAGATCAGTTGGTATATGATATTTCAGATAGCTTAATCCAACTTAAAGACCATCCAGAAGGATTTCCTTCTATGATTAGTTTTGCTACAGGGCCAAGTAGAACTGCAGATATTGAAAAAACCTTGGTAGTAGGCGTCCATGGTCCCAAAGAAGTCTATTGTTTTTTAATTGATAATACACTGGATTAGTACCTTTAATCAAAATAACCCGCTACATGGTATTGGCAACAGGCAAAAAAGTATATTTTCTTTCCGACTTTCATTTAGGTGCGCCTAATGAAGTTGAGAGTAGAAAAAGAGAGGATCGCTTGGTGCGCTTTTTACAAGCAGCGCGTAAAGATGCTGGAGTTATTTTTATAGTTGGAGATATATTTGATTTCTGGTTTGAATATAAAACAGTGGTACCAAAGGGCTTTGTTCGATTACTCGGCACCCTTGCACAGATGTCTGATGAAGGCATTCAGTTACATATTTTTACAGGCAACCACGATTTGTGGATGAATGATTATTTGACAAAGGAATTGAATGCTAAAGTGCATTTTGAACCTCAAGAATTTAGCATCAACAATAAGCAGTTTTTAATTGGTCATGGAGATGGATTAGGGCCAGGTGATAAAGGGTATAAGCGATTGAAGAAAATATTTACCAATCCAATTTGTCAATGGTTGTTTAGATGGTTGCATCCTGATACAGGTATTCAATTGGCCAATTATTTTAGTCAAAAGAGTCGCGCAAAAACGGGCAATGCAGACGAAATTTTTTTAGGAGAAGACAAAGAGTGGTTGATACTTTATACCAAAGAAAAAGCCAAAACAATGGAGGTGGATTATTTTGTTTTTGGCCATCGTCATTATGCTATTGATTTTAAGATCAATGAAAGAAGCCGTTACATTAATTTAGGGGATTGGATTCGATTAAATACCTATGCCGTATTTGATGGTGATACTATGCAATTGTTAACTTGGGAAAAAGTATAATCAGTTATGAATTTAGACCAGCAAATACTTAGCAATTCTTTAAGGAGCTATCTTTTCATCCTAGGGGTGCTATTGGTTACCTTGTTGATTAAAAGGTTGATCTCACGCTTTTTTGCAAGCTTAATTTATACTTGGGTAGATAAAAAAAATCATTCTGATTTAAGAAAAAGCCATGTGCACCGATTGTTAGTGCCTATAGAGCAGTTCTTATTATTCTTAGTGGCAATCATTGCTTTGTATGAATTGAAGTTTCCGGAAGCTTGGGATTTAAAGTTATTTAAATTGAGTTTGCAGCTGTTTTTAGAAGCAGGGATTAAGTTTATATTTATCATCTTGTTGATTCGAGTGAGCCTTCGCACTTTAGAATTCATCTCCATCATTTTAGAAAATAAAGCAAGACTAACAAAAGATTTATCCGACGACCAGCTGGTACTTTTTTTTAGGGACTTTTTCAAAGTGATCATTTATATCATTGGTATTTTAATGGTATTAAGGTATGTGTTCAATGAAAGTATTGGCAACCTTGTTACCAGCTTAAGCATCGTTGGTGCTGCTGTTGCCTTGTCTACAAGAGAAAGCTTGGAAAATATTATTGCCTCTTTTATCATCTTCTTTGATAAGCCGTTTACCATTGGCGATCTAGTTAAAGTGAATGGATTTACGGGCACCATCGAAAAGATAGGCCTAAGAAGTACACGCATTCGCACCCAAGAAAAAACCTATATCTCTGTGCCGAATAAACAAATGGTAGATTCTATTGTAGATAATATTTCTTTAAGATCGGAACGTAAGATTGAAATGGATTTGCAGTTAAGTGTGCAGACAACAGCAGCAGCATTAGCACTTTTTGCGAATCATATGCGTGCTGTGTTACAATCAGAAAAGGGTGTAAACAGTTTCAATGTATTTGTGGCTGAATCGGGAAAACAATTCCATAGCTTACATATAGAATGTCTTGTCACTATTCAAATAGAGGTAAGTGAATTTCAAATGATTAGGGAGCGCTTAAACCTTGCTGCTATTGAGTATGCGAACGAGCATCAAATTCAGTTCTCAGAAAATGGATAAACTACAAACTTGCTTTCAATGAAACTAAGAAGCTTCTGATATCTTTTAAATTAGTCAATAAGGACAAATCTTTATTGGCTTTTTCTTTATTATTTTTCAAATAAGTTTTCGCCCCATCAATGGAGTATTTTTTTTCTCTTAGCAAATAATAGATCTGCTTTAAGAATTCAATATCCTGTGCACGAAACAATCTATCTCCCTTTCTTGTTTTTCGAGGTTGCAATTGTTTGAATTCTTTTTCCCAATAACGGATTAAAGAAGTGTTGACATTAAACCATCCAGCAACTTCGCCAATTGGGTAATATAATTTTTTAGTAAGTGCGGCAGTGTCAGGCACATTGATTTTGTCAATCTCCTGGTCCATGTCTGCAAATGCTTTTCTCCCCCTCTTATGTAAAATATTTCTATTCACATAAGTCATGGGTGTTCTTGAGACAGAAGGCAGTTCCGCATCTGTCGGTTCAACAAAACTTACAGGCTTGCTCTCGAAAACAGGTTCTGCAATCACTTGATCTATAGTCGCCTCTGCTTGGTAAGCAGGCTTGCGGTATTGAGGTAGTGCTTTTTTCTGCTTGATGCTTTTGGCTTGTTTTGGCGCAGCAATATGAACAGGAGGGGTTGCCTCCATGCCAAATAGGTCTAATTGCTTTAACGGTTCCGCCATAGACCAAAGGTAGGATACAAATTAGAGGAACTAACAGCTATAAATGATTGGTGGATAAATTGTTAAGTATGTATTAATTTTGCCCATGCGCATTTTTATACAACTTGATGATTTGTATGGATCTAATCCAAATGTTTTGGAACCTTTATTATTAGATTTAATAGGGATGGCCGTTCAAGATCCTATTCAAGCTATGCCACAAAAGCATAGGATTTATTTAGTTGCCTCATTGCCCAAACCAGCTGCAGACTTACCCGTTGAATGGATTCATCCAAATCAAGTAGCTCCATTGCTTGCAGAAAATGCATCCAATACATTGATTCATTTTGGTCCGGTGGCTGATTGGGCAAAAAATATACCTTCATTGTATATCCCATTAGCATTACCGCATGCGGAAAGCAAGATGAGTTGGATCAAAAATTGGTTGGCAAAAAAACGTTTCAACAAAACAATGCAGACGGCATCACAAGTGTTGGCATTGGATGAATGGCATGCACAAAATAGAGCTGGATCCATCAGGGTTGCCCTAGAAAAAGCGCCTTTGCCCAATTTTGAATGGTCGCAATTAGCCCCAATCAGGTCTGCGCTAACCGATGGAAACCAATACCTGCTTGCATTTGTGGACACGGAAGAAATTATACCTATTGTAAAAGCATTCTCAGTATTTAAGAAATGGCAATTGAGTACCATGTCTCTTGTATTTGTGATGGATTCAGAAACGGATAGACAAAAAGCATCCACCCTATTGCTAGGTTATAAATACAGAGACGCAGTTGAATTGGTCAGTTTAGGAAATTTTAAATTAGAATGGATTGCTGCAGCCTACCTCACTATTTTTAGCACAATGAATAGCCATCGTTTTCAGTTTTTGACCTATTCGATGCGTTACCAAATTCCTTTTTTATTGCACTTAGCTAAAAATGGTTCGGCTTTTGTTTTGCCAGAAATAGCAGCTGCGGGGGAATGTTTTGACTTTCAAGAGCCCGATATTTTAGCAAATCATATCAAGCTCTATTATAAAGACGAAATGTATCGTGCAGCTAAGGGGGTAGAAGTTCAAAAAGCCATCCAAACGGAAATCACTCGTTTTGGGCAAAATGCAGCCATCCAATGGCCAAGGGAACTGGCTTAGGCAGGACTTATTCGCTAATATTATTGTATTTTTGTGGCTCAATTTTTAAGCTATGCATGAATCTTCTATTCAGGTAAAAATTCAATTAGACGAACAAAAAATCCCACAATCTATCGATTGGTCCGCTACAGATAGTACTGCCCAAGAAGCGCAGGCAGCTAGGGCCATGATGTTGACTTTTTGGGATCCAACAGATAAAACCGCTTTGCGCATTGACCTTTGGACCAAAGACATGATGGTAGACGAAATGGCCGACTTCTTTTATCAGAATTTAATGGGCATGGGGGATACTTATTTAAGAGCAACGCAGGATAAAGCCCTTGCAGAAGAGTTTAAAACTTTTGCAAAATCTTTTTACAATAAGTTTAGAGCAAGTCAGATAGAACAAGGTGCGAAATAAATTCGGCTCAAAAATAAAAAATACAATCCTATGAGTTTAGAAGTAGAAGTAATGTCTTTAATGAAAGACGCGATGAAAAATAAAGATGAAGCATTGTTAAGAGGGCTTCGTGCAATTAAAGCAGAAATTATTAAAGCAAAAACTGAACCTGGTGCAAATGGAGAAATCTCTGCAGATGGTGAAATGAAATTATTGCAAAAATTAGTGAAGCAAAGAAAAGACTCTTTGACTATTTTTCAGGAACAAAATCGTGCTGACCTAGCGCAGAAAGAAGCAGAAGAAATTGCAGTCATCGAAAAATTCCTTCCAGCTCAAATGAGTGAGGCCGAAGTAAAAGCTGCAGTAGAAGCGATTGTAAAAGAATTAGGTGCTGCTGGTCCACAGGATTTAGGCAAAGTAATGGGCGTGGCATCTAAACAATTAGCGGGTAAAGCAGATGGCAAAATGATTGCTGCAGCTGCTAAAAATTTATTGACCAACTAATGAATTGGTTAGACTTACTAGCAGGAACAATATTGATTCTCGCTTTTTTACAAGGGTATCGGAATGGGCTGATCAAAGCGCTTATTTCCTTTTTCTCTTTGTTAATTGGTGTGGTGCTTGCATTTCAGTTTGCTGGATTTGTTGCAGCGCAATTAAAAGAGTACACTCAAATTACTTCTTATTGGCTTCCGTTTATCTCCTTCTTGTTGGTTTTGTTAGTCGTCATGATCGCATTAAGATGGATCACAAGACTATTACAGCAAACTGCAGATTGGTTGATGTTGGGTTGGTTGAATAAATTGCTTGGCATGGTATTGTATACCTTAATTTATGGTACTATTTTAAGTGCATTTATCTACTTTATGTCCCTTTTAGGTGTAGTGGAAAAATCAAAAATGGATGCCTCTGTCAGTTATAGCTATTTAGCAAAATGGTGGCCCTATTTTATGGCTAAATTGAGTGAATTTCTGCCTTTTATTAAACAAACAATCGGTCAGTTTTCTACCCAATTACAGCAAAAGGTATAATCTGCTTATTTAACATGAAATAAGTATCTTTATAACAACGACTTAATTGTTTAAAAACATATGGAATACGAAATACAAAAAGAAGGCAAATTTGACTATGTGGAAGTTGGAGCGGGTGAGCCTTTGATCCTCTTACATGGTTTATTCGGGGCACTCAGTAATTTCTCCGACCTCATTGAAAAATTTAGACATACCCATAAAGTAGTGGTGCCTTTATTGCCCTTATTTGACTTAGATCTTTTACATACAAGTGTCAAAGGGTTGGCTAAATATGTACAACAATTTATTGACCATAAAGGATATGATCAAATCCATTTGTTGGGTAATTCTTTAGGTGGACATGTGGGATTGGTTTATATCTTAAGTCATCCTGAAAAAATAAAGACCTTAACCCTAACTGGTAGTAGTGGTTTGTTTGAAAATGCGATGGGTGATTCTTATCCTAAAAGAGGGGACTACGAATACATTAAAGCAAAGACGGCTGCTACTTTTTATGATCCAGCAGTGGCGACAAAAGAATTGGTAGACGAGGTATTTGAGATCACGAATAGTAGGATTAAAGTGATTAAAATTATTGCTTTAGCTAAAAGTGCTATTCGAAACAATTTAGGAGAAGAGCTTGGGCAAATTCAAGTGCCAACGCTTTTAATATGGGGTAAAAATGACAATGTAACACCTCCATTTGTTGCAGAAGAATTTCATAAATTAATTCCAAATAGTGAATTGGCATTTATAGACAAATGTGGACACGCACCCATGATGGAAGTGCCCAATGCGTTCAATGATATCTTAGAAAAGTTTTTAAAAGCACACGCTTAATTTACTGCTATGTTAGCTGCATCTATCACTGTACAAGGATTCCCTCTACTTCATTTAGAAGATAAAGTGAGCTTTGCATTGCAGTGTATGGAGGATTTTGACGTACAAGAATTAGCGGTAGTGAAAGACGATTATTTTATAGGGATTGTACAAAAAGCAGATTTATTAGATACGGATGAAGCTTCGACTTTAATGGTCTTATCCGACCAAATGAAGAAAATTATGATTGCAGATACGGCACATTTTTTAACTGCATTGGATTTATTTTCTAAACATCAGTTAAGTATTTTGCCTGTATTAAATGAACAGCAAGAGTGTGTTGGAATGATTCCTCAAAAAAGTTTGAACGATGCTTTGTCAAAATTCTTAGGGGTAGATCTGCCAGGAGCCATCTTGGTTTTATCAGTAACACCTTACCAATATTCATTGGCAGAAATGTCAAGATTGGTGGAGTCTAATAATGCGCAAATTGTGCAACTGAATAGTTATTATGACGAAAAGAATGGCGCAATGATCATCACGCTAAAAATCAATAAAGACGAGGCGCAGGCCATCATTGCGACTTTCCAACGCTACGATTATCAATTGGTGCAATATTTTGGTAAAACGCCTTTGCATAATGATATCGAAGCGCATTACCACCATTTAATGAATTACTTAGATGTTTAAATCCTTTGGCTTCAAATGCCTATTGCTTTCTTTCATATGCATTAGTCAAATAGGATATGCTCAAGTACGCATTTCTGCCATTGAAATTACGGGCAATAAAAAAACGAGAGATTATATTGTCAAAAGAGAATTGCCTTACAAAGTAGGGGACCTTTTGTCTAAAGATACTTTGAGCACACTCAATACAATTGCGCAACAACAATTGTTTAATACGGCACTTTTTTTAGAGACCAACGTAACCACAGAGCAACTGGATAGCGCCCATGTGAAAATCAAAATACAATTAAAAGAACGCTGGTACTTTTTTCCGTTACCTTATTTTAGATGGGTGGATCGAAATTTTAGTCAATGGTGGAACGAACAAAATAGAAGCCTAGATCGTGTGAACTATGGCATCAACCTTAGACAAGGCAATGTGACAGGAAACAATGATAAGTTAACAGTGGGCTATATCACAGGCTATACGCATCAAGCAACTGTAAGGTATCAAATGCCTTTTATAGATAAGCAATTGAAATATGGACTGGGCTTAGGTTGGGCGCAGTTTAATCAAAAAGAAATCAATTATAAAACAGATAGTAATAAACAAGTTTTTCTAAAAACTGAAGACCTTATCCGAAAAGGTTATAGAGGCAATTTAAATTTAACCTACCGTCCAAATTTATACGAAAGACATGCTTTACAAATAGGAATAGGGAATGAATCTATTTCAGATTCCGCTTTTGCAATAGCGCCAAATTATTTGCCTAATCATAAAAAAGCATATGCTTATGTAGACCTTAATTTGTCTTATTCAAAAGTACGGTTCGACTACAATGCCTATCCCACCAAAGGTGCTAGTACAGATATTGCTTTATTTCAAAGATTTTCAAAAGGAAGTAACTTAACTGCGTTTCAATTTAGACAAGTTGTAGCACATCCTATTGCGCCATCTCGATTCATCCTTGCTGAGTCTTTTACTGTAGGCAGGTTGATGCAACAATCCAATTATTCCGATCGTAAACTAATGGGGTATGGTTTGATGCAAATGAATGGGTTAGAATATTACGTAGTGGACGGCAATGCTGCTTCTTTATTTAAAGCCGAATTCCATCAGCGTATTGGTACTTACAATGTCATTAATCCACTTACAAAAAAATTCCTTCCTTCTGTTAAATATACATTTTGGATAAAAGCATTTAGCCACTTGGGTTATGTGTATAGTCAAGAAAAAAACAAAGCGAATCCATTGGCTAATAGTTTATTAAGAACAGCGGGCATTGGGCTAGATGTAATTAGCATATATGACTTTGTGTTAAATATGGAGTATAGTATCAATCAATTGGGGGACAAAGGTTTATATTTGCACGGCGGAATTAATTTTTAACTTTGTTTCATGAATGTAGCCATTTACAGTAGAGGTGTCGATTTGGATCAGCAACAGTCTTTAAATGACTTAATTGCAGAACTACATCAGCATGGCATCACCATTTATATCTACGCAGATTTAATTAAAAAGTTCAACTTATCCAATTCGGTTTCAATACCCATGATTGCATTTGAATCTTCATTGGATTTACATAATAATATTGATTGCTTGATCTCATTAGGTGGAGATGGAACAGTATTAGATGCAATTACTTTGGTGGGGGATACATTGATTCCAATTTTGGGAATCAATTATGGCCGATTGGGATTTTTAGCTACCATTTCCAAAGACGAATTATCTATAATGGTAGAGGCTTTAGTGAATCGATCTTATGTCATTGATAAAAGAAGTTTGATTCATATTGATAGCAGTATCCCTGTTTTTGATGGTACCCCTTTTGCGTTGAATGAGTTTGCGATACATAAGAGAGACACTTCTCCAATGATTAAAATTCATACCTATTTAAATGGTGAATTTTTAAATTCTTATTGGGCAGATGGATTAATTATTGCAACACCTACTGGGTCTACTGGTTACAATATGAGTTGCAATGGTCCCATTTTATTTCCTGATTCATCCAGTTTTGTCATTACACCTGTAGCACCGCATAACTTGAATGTTCGCTCAGTAGTTGTTCCAGATAGTTCGGTCATCTCTTTTGAAATTGAAGGCAGGACCGATGAATTAATTTGTGCCTTAGATGCAAGAAAAGAAATTGTACCTATTGGTATTCAAATTGCAGTGAAGAAAGAAGCGTTTAGCGTGCATTTTATAAGACTGAATGAAAATAGTTATTTGACAACTTTAAGAACAAAGTTGACTTGGGGATTAGATAAAAGAAATTAAACATGCTAAAAAGATTTTACTTCATAAGTTGCTTGTTTGTATTGGCTCTTGGAGCGAATGGGCAACATTTGCAATTGCTTGAAAACCGCGGTGAAATTGGCGTATATGGCGGTAGGTCAAGTTATATAGGGGATCTTGCTCCTGATATTTTATCCAATCACTATCTAGGAGGACTATATTATAAAAAACAATACAACGATTACGCAGGATTCAGATTCAATTATGAAAAAATCCAGCTTGGTGCAAATGATACCTTATCCAATAACATTTATGTAAAGCGAAGAGGGATGCGTTTTTCTCGTGATTTCCATGATTTGAGTTTGATGGGTGAATTTAATTTTACAAGGTATTTGCCTGGGAATAAGCGTTATCGTTTTACGCCTTATTTGGGCATTGGAGTGGGATACATGCTATCCACTTCCGATGGTATTAAGCAAATTAATTTCTCCACTGTTACACCTTTACTCATTGACTCTGTAAGCATGCCTGAAGTAAAAAAGGCAAAAGGCTTTGTTCATTTTCCGATCCAATTTGGATTTAAATACAATTTGTCTCAAAGATGGAATGTTTTTGCAGAAGGGATGTACCGTTTCGTAAATTCAGATGAACTTGATTTTTTAGCAGATGGCACTTTGGTTGTTCAGACGCAAAAATTAGCATCCGTTGCAGTAGGTGCCACACCTGTAGTACACAACTATCAAGGAAGTAGGTCTGGCAAGGATCAGTTTTTCTCTCTCAAAGCAGGTGTATCTTATAATTTGATTAAAATTTATGGAGAAGAAAAGTGGAAACCAGGCAAAAGATCCAAATTAGCGAGCCTAAAAGAAAGGGAATCAAGTCAAAAAAAGCCTGGATTCTTCACCAGACTTAAATTTAAGCGCAAATAACCTGCTGATTTTCTTATTTTTACATCATGGAAAATTTGGATTTAAATAGGCTTCCAAAACATATTGCCATTATTATGGATGGGAATGGCAGATGGGCTGAGGAGCAGGGGAAGGATCGTTTATATGGCCACTACCATGGCGTGATGAGTGTCCGTCAAGTGGTAGAAGCAGCAACAGAAATAGGGATTCAGTACCTTACTTTATATGCATTTAGCACCGAAAATTGGGATCGACCACAAGCCGAAGTGATGGGTTTAATGTCGCTTTTTGTGGATACAATTAGTAAAGAAGTACCAGATTTACATCAAAATAATATCAGATTACATTTTATAGGCAACCTTGATTTATTGCCAGATGAAGCCCGTCAGGCCCTAGCCAGTGCTACCGAAAAAACAGCACAAAATACTGGTTTACAATTAGTTATTGCCTTAAGCTATAGTAGTCGTTGGGAAATCATTCAAGCAACAAAGCAACTAGCGGCGAAAGTAAAAACGGGGGAATTGGATCCTGAATCGATTGACGAAGCCCATTTTGTAGAAGCTTTATCTACCAAAGACTTTCCCGACCCAGAATTGATGATCAGAACGAGCGGGGAACATAGAATTAGCAATTTCCTTTTGTTTCAATTGGCTTATGCCGAATTGTATTTTACCGAGACTCGATGGCCCGCTTTTGGCAAAGATGCTTTTAAAGCCGCCATCTTGGATTATCAGTCCAGAGAACGTCGTTTTGGTAAAACAAGTGCTCAGATCAACTTAAATAGTGAAAATTATTAATGTGTTTTTTTGGCTTTTTAACAAAGACTTTGAAATATTACGAGTAATTTGCGCCTCTTATAAATTATACATATTTAGCCCCACCAGCAGATGCAGAAATTGACCCAGTTTACAATAGGAATTCTA